>Ga0116135_1000298_pt1 | contig 27329 bp, 25 predicted proteins | sample June2015DPH_20_1_FD_89738 | JGI IMG/M metagenome (GOLD analysis project Ga0116135, IMG submission 89738) | Peatland microbial communities from SPRUCE experiment site at the Marcell Experimental Forest, Minnesota, USA - June2015DPH_20_10 | ecosystem: Environmental > Terrestrial > Soil > Wetlands... | reverse complement strand
GTCGATCTCTACAAGCTTCCGATCCCGATGTCGTCGATCTATGACGGTGGCCCGATGATCACCGCCGGGGTCGTCATGGCCCGTGATCCCGAATACGGGATCAATACCGGCATCTATCGCTTCATGGTCAAGGAAAAGAACCTGACCGGCATCGACATCGTCACGACCAACAACATGCGGCTGTTCGTTCAGCGTGCGTTGGAGGCGAACAAGCCTTTGCCGATCTCGATCAGCATCGGAACGCATCCGATCGAATTGCTCGGCGCCGGCTTCAAGGCGCCGCTCGGCACCGACGAAATGGCGATCGCGGGCGGCATTCGCGGCCGGGCGGTCCAGTTGGCGGCCTGCGAGACCGTCGATGTTCCCTATCTTGCCGATGCCGAAATCGTTCTGGAAGCCGAGGTGCTGCCGACAGGCTGGACCCAGCCGGAAGGTCGTTTCGGCGAATTCACCTGGCTGATGGGCGGCCTGCACTGGAACCCGGTCGTCCGGGTGAAAGCAGTCTCGATGCGGCGCGACGCGGTCTATTACTCGCTGCACATGCCCTGGGAAAATACCTGGCTGATGGCGCCGACCCGCTATGCGGCGATCCGGCAGGCGTTGCGCACCGCCGGCGTCGTCGTCAAGGACATCAATATGACGATGGGTGGCGTCACCTTCTGGCACGCCGTGATCTCGATCAAGAAGCAGGCCGGCGACGGCAAGAACGCATTGCTGGCCGCTCTGTCGGTCATGGATATCAAGCACGTCGTCGTGGTCGATGACGATATCGACGTCTTTAATCCGGTCGAAGTCGAATGGGCGATCGCGACCCGGGTCCAGGGCGACCGCGACATCCTGATCGTCAGCAATGCCCGCGGCAAACCGCTGGATCCCAGTCTCGCGCCGACGCCGCATGGCATCGTGCCGACCACCGCCAAGGTGGGCATCGATGCGACGATCTCCGAGGGCATTCCCAAGGAACGTTACGAGCGCATCACCTACGCTTACGCCGACACTGCCAGGATCACCGACTATATCGGCGGCAAGGCCGACCGTGAGGCCAGGAAGGCATCCGACGAAGTCATCGGCAAGCTCGCGGAAGAGATTGCCGCGGTCCTCGAGAAGACGCCGCTGTACTTTACCGATGTCGCGGAACGCTTCTCGGATTATGAGTTCAACGCGGTGGCGCGGGCGGTCGGTCTTTTGCACGAACAGGAGAGATTATGGCAGGATCCCAAGGGCTGCCTCTGCCTTCGCAATTCGGTCTTCGCCGCCAAGCTGCCGAATTGAGATCGGCGCGCGGGATGAACGGGATCGGGATACTCAACCTGCGAATACCGACACGCTCAATCGTTCGCCTTGCTACTTTGGTGGTTTGTGCCGGGACCATGATCGCGTTGCATACGGGCACGGCACGTGCGGAGACGACACTTCGCATTGGTTCGGCCCAGCTCTCGATTGCGTCGATCCCCGTCGTGGTCGCGATTCAACAAAAGCTGTTCCAGGCTGAGGGGATTACTGCCGAAATCGTCGACTTCGATGGCGGAGGACCCGCCGTGCAGGCCCTGGCGGGGGGCGGAATAGATCTGTGCATCTGTGCCGGCGATCATGCGATGCGGTTGGCCAGCCGTGGACTCGGGGGGACAGTCCTGGTCGCCCTGCTCGACAAGCATCCCTATTCGCTGCTGGCGCCGATCGGATCACCCGCGACCGATCTGAAAAGCCTGCGCGGCAAACCGGTTGGGATTACCTCGCCCGGCAGCCTCACCGACAACACGCTCCGCTTCATGATCCGAAAGCTGGGCCTCAATCCGGACAGCGATTACGAGATCATTGCTGCAGGAACCGGAGGTTCGATGCGCGCCGCGCTCGACACCGGGTCGGTCGCCGCCGGCATGTTCACGACACCGGACGTCCAGGCCGACATGGCCACGGGCAAGTACAAGTTCGTCGCTGATTTCCGCGAGCTCGATTATATGGCGCTCGATCTCATCGCCGTCGGCAGCTGGCTGAAGGCTAACGATGCCACCGCGCATGCCGTGGCGCGCGCCGTCGTCAAGGCCGAGCAGATCATCCAGACCGATCAGAAGGCGGTACAGGCCGCCGTTCATGAACGGTTTCCGGCGCTGTCGCCGGACCTCGTCGTTATGGTTGCCAAGGATGCGACTGAGCGCAGCCTGTCGCATGACGGGCACGCGCAGGAGGCCGGATTCAAGACCGCGCTGGAGATGTTGCGCGTGGCCGACCCGACCGTGAAGGAACTGAACTACCAGGACGTCGTCGCGCTTCGCTATCTGCCATGAACTAAATGACCCACCGAATGATCCCATGACCGATCCCGTCATTGCCGAAGAAATCCTCGCGCCAAGCAGGCCGGCACGTGACGGTTTGGATGTTTCTGCCTTTGTCTGGCGTCTGGTGCTGGTCGCCGGATTGCTGCTGATCTGGGAATTTTCCGCCGGGCGTCTGTTCAACGAATTCTGGAGCAGCCGGCCCAGCCTGATCGGCGAGAGACTCGTTGCGTTGGTGAAAAGCGGCGAGGTCTGGCGGCATGTCGACGCCACGGTCTCGGAGGCCCTGCTCGGGCTTTTCCTGGGGGCGGTCGTCGGCACCCCGATCGGCATTGCCCTGGCGCATTACCGGCGCGCCGCCAAGATCATCGATCCCTTCGTGATGGGTCTCTATGGTCTGCCGCGCGTTGCGCTGGCGCCGATGTTCATCCTGTGGTTCGGCATCAGCCTTTTCTCCAAGGTCATGATGTCCTTTTCCATGGTGCTGTTCGTTTTCATTCTCAACGTCACCGAAGGCATTCGCACCGTCGATCCCGATATGATCGATCTGATGCACACGATGCGCGCGCCGCGGTCCTACATCATGCGCAAGGTGACAATCCCCTCGATCGTCCCCTGGCTGATTGCGTCCTTTCGCATCGGCATCGGCCTGTCGCTGGTGGGCGCGGTGGTCGGCGAACTGATCGGCGCCAACCGCGGCCTCGGCTGGTATGTGGTGCGCGCCGGCGGCCAACTCGATACCACCGGCGTGTTTGCGGGCCTGTTCCTGCTGATGCTGCTGGCGATGATCGCCAACCAGATCATCTTCATGATCGAACAAAGGGCGCTGCATTGGCGCCGTGAAGCAAGATGATCGCCACGGCCGAGGCTCCTCGCATCCTGCTCGATCATGTCTCGGTCTCCTACGAGACCCCGCGCGGCCGCCTGCAGGTCGTCGATCGCGTCAGCCTCGCGGTCGACAAGGCCGAATTCGTCGTCCTGGTCGGACCCAGCGGCTGCGGCAAGTCGACCATCCTGCGCGCGATTGCGGGTCTCAACGCCGCCGAGAGCGGCACCATCACCGTCGACGGCAAAACGGTTGATGGTCCGCCCGAACATATCGGCTTCATGTTTCAAAAGGATACGCTGCTGCCCTGGCAGACGGTGCGCCAGAATATCGAAGTCGGTCTTGCCCTGGCGGGTGTGCCGCCCGCGCTGTGGAAACAACGCATGGCCGATCTGCTGGCGTTGCTGCGCCTGTCCGAATTTCGCGACGCCTATCCCGCGCAGTTGTCCGGTGGCATGCGTCACCGTGTTTCGCTTGGCCGCATGCTGGCCTATGAACCCGCCGTGATGCTGATGGATGAACCATTCGGCGCGCTCGACTTCCAGACCAAGGCGGTGATGGGACGCGAGCTGTTGCGCATCTGGGAAGCGGAGCGGCGCAGCATCCTGTTCGTCACCCACGACATTGAAGAGGCGGTTGCGCTGGCGGACCGGGTCCTGGTGTTTTCGCCGCGGCCGGCTCGCATCGTCGCAGAGCATCGGATTGATCTGCCGCGGCCCCGGAACCTGCGCGCGCTGCGTGGGAGTCCGGAATTTTCTGCCTATACCCGCGCGATATGGGAAGCGCTCGGCGACAGCGACTGAGTTACCGGTCGCCGCGAAATTCGAACAGCGTATTGAGAAACGGTGTCAGCAAAGCCAGGGAATGTTCGCCGGCTCCCGAACGTAGTTCGGGGAGAGCGGCCGCGAGATCGCGGATGCGATCGATATCAGCGGTCCTGAACACGATCGCGCCAAAGAAACTGTCGCGGCCATTGGCTTCGACACAGAGCTCGCCGTAGCGTTCGCGATAGCGCGCCGGCGAAAGTAGTGTGATGCGAAAGGTGTCAACCAGGTCGATCGTCCAGACGCCGCTTTCTCCTTGTTCCGCCGGAGCCCGGGCCGCCTTGGCATAGCGCGACACGTCGGTTTCGATCGTGCCAGTCACCACCACCAGCTCGCTCAGGCCGCTGCATCTATTGGCGTGAGACATCCATTGGCGATGCCAGACCAGTTCAGGCGTATAGTGCTGGCAGTAATAGACCCGTCCGGCCTCGAAAAGCTCCGGCGCGGTCCGTGCGGTCCGGAATCGTGCAAGTTGCTCGACACCGTCGATGGTCACCGGCCGCGAGAAACTCTGCGGCTCGAGCATGGTGAGGCCGTTTTCCCGTAACTGGCTGATGCAGGCGTCGATGTCGGGAGCCTGGAAAACCAGCCCGTTCAGGCCGAGCGGGCCCTCCAGGACCTCGCGTCGCAGGACTTCCGTCTTCAGCGGCAGGCCGATCAGCTCCAGATAGTGACCCTCGAACACCATCAAATGGTTGATCGAGCCAAGCGAATGAAAGCCTCGCGGCGTCAGCGTGAAGCCGAGTTGCGACATTAGCGTCGCGGCGCGGTCCATGTCGAACAGCGTGTTGATCACCACATGGTCGAGCGAGAATGTCATCGTGATTGGTTCCGGTCTGAGCGCGGCTTTCCAGGATAACCGACTTCGCGCGCCACTTCGATGAAGTTGCGTACCAATGCGGAAGGATTGTCGCGCCGAAACACCAGGTTCAGCGGCATCGGCGGCAGCGCGCCGCGAACCAGCCTGCGGTAGACGACGCTGTCATGATGCAATGTGCGCATGGACTCGGGCACCAGCGAGATTCCCTGTCCGGCGGCAACGAGATTGATCGCGGTGATGATGCGCGGAACCTGCTCCGCCACCTGCGGTTCGAAGCCGGCCCGGCGCAACGCGTTCATCAGCACCTCGAAGATTCCGAAGCCGTCGGGACGCCGATAGAGCACCAGCCGTTCCTGCATCAGCACTGAGAGCGCGACCGGCGAGACCGACCGGGCGAGCCTGTGATCGGATGGCAGCGCCGCCACGAACGCTTCTTCATGCAGGACATGGCTCTGCAGGGCGGGCAGGTCCGAGCCGGTGGTGCGGACGAACGCGATGTCGAGGCGCTTTTCATCGACCCCGGACAATAATTCAAATGTCTCGCGCTCTTCGACGTCAAAGGTCGCCAGCGGATAGGCCTCGCGGAACGCCCGGATCAGCCGCGGTGCCAAATGATGCAACGACGCGGAACTGGTGAACCCGCAGGCGATATGGCCCTGTTCCCCGCGGTCGAAGCGCCGCACCCGCATCATCGCGGTCGCGGCGCTGTCGAGCGTGCGACGGGCGTCTTCGAGAAATTGCTTGCCGGCCGCGTTCAGGATGACGCGCTTGGCGACCCGATCAAACAGCCGCACGCCCAGTTCGGTCTCCAGGCTTCGGATTTGCTGGCTCAGCGGCGGTTGCGCCATGTTGAGCCGACGGGCCGCCCGCGTGACCGAGCCGTCCTCGGCGACCGCCACGAAATAGCGCAAATGCCTGAGTTCCAAGCGCTTCTCCCTCCGCGAGCGATATACTTATAAAATATCGATTTGGTATTAAAGATATATTTTACATACCAAAGAACAAAGCCAATGTTGGCGCTGGAGGCAGACGTAGGATGGTCTCCCAACTCTTTCTCGGATCTTTCCCGGATCAAGTCTTTCCAAGGAGCAGCGAGACCATGGCGACCCCCAAAATTGCAATCGTGGGCGCCGGGATGGGCGGCATGGCCGCGGCCGGCACGCTGCGGCAGGCCGGCATCGACGTCCAGGTCTACGAACAGGCGCATCAGTTCGGCCGCATCGGCGCCGGCATTCAGATGCTGCCGAACTCGATGAAGGTGCTGCGCGGCATCGGTGTCGAGGACATGCTGCGCGCGCATGCATTCGCGCCGTACTCCCACCTCAACCGCGTCGGCGACACCGGCGAGCTCAAGCGCGAGCTGCCGATGCCGGAAGATCTCTACGGGGCGCCGTTCCTCTGCATGCATCGCGCCGACCTGCATGAGGCGCTGACCTCGATCGTGCCGAACGAGATCATTCACCTGAACAAGAAGCTGGTCGGGCTGGAGCAGAACGGTGGACCGGTGACGCTCGCCTTCGCCGACGGCACGACGGCCACGGCCGACGCCGTGATCGGCGCGGACGGCGTTCACTCGCTGGTGCGCGACATCATCATCGGCCCCGACAAGCCGATCCATCGCGGCCGTATCGCGTACCGCTCGGTATTCAATTCCAACCTGATGCCGAAGGAAATTTCCCGCTCCCGCACCAAATGGTGGGGCGAGGACCGCCATATCGTGATCTATTACACCACCAAGGACCGCAGCCAACTTTACTTCGTCACCAGCGTGCCGGAGCCGGCGGACTGGGTGACCAAGGAATCATGGTCGGCCAAGGGCGATGTCAACGAGTTGCGCGCGGCCTATGCCGGCTTCCATCCCGAGGTGCGGATGGTGCTCGATGCCTGCCCTGATTGTCACAAATGGGCGATCCTGGAGCGCGAACCGCTGCCGACCTGGAGCCAGGGCAGGGTCGTGCTGATCGGCGACGCCTGCCACCCGATGACACCTTATATGGCGCAGGGTGCGGCGACCTCGATCGAGGACGCCGCGGTGCTGGCGCGCTGTCTGAAGGACGTATCGATCGATGGAATCGAAGCGGCCTTCAAGCGCTTCGAGGCGCATCGAAAGCCGCGCACCTCCAAAATCCAGCAGATTTCCAGCGCCAACACCTGGATGAGTGGCGGCAATGATGATCCGAGCTGGCTCTATGGCTACGACGCCTGGAACATCTCGCTGGACGAGCCCGCGCCCACGCCGGGCACCACCCAGAAATCGGCAGCAGCATGAGCGGGTCCGTGACGTCCTCCAAGGCAAGCTTCACCGCACCGGATGGTGTTTCGATCGCCTACACTTTGCACGCCAAGTCTGGGCACTCGAAATCCGAATCGCCGCTCCGGCCGCGGATCGCGCTGATCCATTCGCTGGCGCTCGACCAGAGCATCTGGGACGGCGTGGTGCCGCTGCTGAGCGAACATGCCGATGTGCTGACCTATGATTGCCGCGGCCACGGCCAATCCGGGCGCGTGAAGATGAAGTTCACGCCCGAACTGTTCGCGGCCGACCTTGCGGGTCTGCTCGACCATGTGAACTGGACGTCGATCACGCTCGCCGGCTGCTCGATGGGCGGGTGCATCGCGCAGGCCTTTGCGGGGATGTATCCCGACCGGGTGCGGGCGCTGGCGCTGATCGACACCACGGCCTGGTACGGACCGACCGCGCCGAAGGACTGGCGCGAACGCGCCGCGACGGCGGCCAGCAAGGGTTTCCAGGGCCTGTCGGCGTTTCAGGCGACACGCTGGGTCAGTGATGCGTTTCGCGAGGCGCATCCGGAGGTGATCCGTCCAAACATGGATGTGTTTCTGGCCAACGATATCGATTGCTACACGGCCACCTGCGAGATGCTGGGCGATGCCGATTTGCGGCACTATCAATCCGCCCTGCGGATGCCGACCCGCGTGATCGTCGGCGAAGAAGATTATGCCACGCCGGTCGCGATGTCGGAGCAGATCCAGCAGGCGATGCCGGACGCGACGTTGTCGGTTTTGCGTAACGTTCGCCATCTGACGCCGATGGAATGCCCGGCGGTGATCGCGGATGAAATTCTGGTGCTGATGCGGCGGGCGCGCGCCGTCTGATTCAGCCGCCCGCCATGCACGAGGCCAGCTTGCACAAGACGCGTATTGACCGATAGGGTCGGACCGAAAAATAAAACAACGGGAGAAACCTTTGTCAGTCGCCAACGCGGAGCCATGGTCCGGGGCTCCCGCCGTTCCCCCGTCAGGTCAACCCATCTCGCCTGAGGATGCCGCCACTTCCCTGATCGTTCGCATGGAGCAGGTGCCGACGTCGCGCTGGTACGTCCGCGCCCGCATCGTCATGGGTAGTGCTACGTTCTTCGACGCGTTCAATGCGCTGTCGATCGCCTTCGTGCTGCCGATCCTGGTGCCGCTGTGGCACATCACGGCACCGGAAATCGGCATTATGATCGGCGCCAGCTATGTCGGCCAGGTTATCGGAGCCCTCGCTTTCAGTTCGGCGGCGGAGCGTTACGGCCGGGTTCCCTGCGCCGCGGCAGCGACCGCCATTTACGCGGTGATGAGTCTCGCCTGCGCCGGCGCCTGGAGCTTCAGCGCGCTGCTGGTTTGCCGCTTCATCCAGGGCATCGGCGTCGGAGGCGAGATGCCGGTCGCCGCCGTGTATATCAGCGAGTTGTCCAAAGCCCGCGGTCGCGGCCGGTTTTTCATGCTGTACGAGATGATCTTCCCGATCGGCCTGATGGTGACGGGCCAGGTCGGCGCGGTGCTGGTGCCGCTATGGGGATGGCAGATCATGTTCCTGATCGGCGGCATTCCCGGGCTGGTCATCGCCTTTCTGTTGTTGCGGCTGCCGGAATCCCCGCGCTGGCTGATCGGCAAGGGGCGTCTCGCTGAGGCCGAGGCCGTGGTGATGCGGTTGGAGGCAGCCGCCAGCAACACCGGCGCGGCGCCATCAGCCACGCCGCCGGTCGTGACGATGCCGGCGCAGGTCCCCGTTCCGCCGCGGGCGCGCGGCAGTTGGAGCGAGTTGCTGTCTCCCGCCTATCGCGGCCGTACCTTGATCGTCTGGGTATTGTGGGCCGCGGCATACCTGATCGCCAACAGCCTGAATAACTGGATGCCTACGCTCTACACCACCGTCTATCATCTCGGCCTGCCCCAGGCGCTGCGGGCCGCCTCGATGACCAACGTCGCTCAAGTGGCGTTGGTGCTGCTATGCGCGATGGTGATCGATCGGACCGGCCGCAAATACTGGATGATGGGCGCCTTTGGGCTGGGCGCGGTGCTGCTGAGCGTGTTGGCGTTCGGCGGGACCCAGGATGTCTCCTGGGTCATCGTCTTCAGCACCCTCAGTTATGGGCTGGTTGGGTCCATCGCCGCTGTGGTCTATCTCTACACGCCCGAGATCTATCCGACCCGGATGCGTGCGATCGGAACGGGTGTCGCGACCTCGTGGCTGCGGGTTGCCTCGGCGATCGGACCCACGCTGGTCGGATTCATGCTCGGCAAGGGCGGCGTCGACTCGGTATTCCTGATGTTCGCCGGCGTGGCGGTGTTGGGACTGGTGGCGGCCACCCGGATGATCGAGACGCGCAACCTTCGCCTCGAGGACATTTCCCGCTGATGGCAGGCGGTTCGCCTGCGCTCTACAGCGACAATATCCTTTAAGGCCACGATATCCTTTATGGCCGCGATCCCTTGGGGTCGCGGCCCGCCGTCAGGGTTGATGCCGCCGGGTGATCGCGACCTGTGCGGCCTGGGCGTAGAGACTTGAAATCAAATCGAGATGGACGCTGGTGGTCTCGGTTTTCGCGGCCCAGCCGTCCAGCGCCTCGAGCATCGGCGGCAGCGTCGCGGCGCGCAAGGCGGCGTAAGCCTCAGTGACGGAGCGCCCGGTCGCGGTGGCGCGGTAGCGGGTTTCCTTGCGCGACGAACTGCCTTCGGTCTCGATCAGGCCCGAGCGAACCAGCTTGCGCGTGGCATATTGCAGATTGGGGACGTCGACGCGGTTGAGCAATTGCGCGATCTCGGAAAGCCGCTTCGGCTCGTCGCCCATCCGCACGACATTGAGCACGGCGACGTCGTCACCGGTGAGCGGCACGTCGCAGACGGCGGCAAGACACGCCGCCTTCCAGCGATAATAGGCTTGCGCCAGTCGCTCCAGTCCGAACTCGAAATCGGATAGGCGCCGTTCCGTTTCGGTGCGCGCGAGATGCCAGGTCCCCGGCCGTTCAATCACGGCAGGTTGGACCCTCGGCTTTGCCGTGCTGCTGGTTTTCTTCAGCGCGGTATTGGAAGTCCTCTTCAGAACGGTCCTCAAAATAGTCTCCTGATGTCGCGTGCGCTCAAGGCGTAGGCAACCCTTGCTCAATCTATGCTATTTACAATTGCGAATCTTACATTAAAAATTCAATTAAGAAAGCACGATGAAGTGGCAGCCCCCATGTGAATTGGCGGTGCCAAAACAATCGGTGGTCGCGTCTGGGACGGGGGTCAGTACAATGGCAGGACAATGGATTGATATCGCGGCCGCCGATGGCGGCTCGTTCAAGGGATATCTCGCCGTTCCGGCCTCGGGGTCCGGTCCCGGCATCCTGCTGTTGCAGGAAATTTTCGGCGTCAATGCCTCGATGCGCGAAACCGCCGATTATTATGCCGAAGAAGGTTACGTGGTGCTGGCGCCGGATCTGTTCTGGCGGATGGAGCCCGGCGTCGACCTCGGCTACACCGAAGCCGATTTCAACAAGGCGTTCGGCTATTTTCAGCGCTTCGACGCCAATCAGTCGATCAAGGACTCCGCCGATGCATTGAAGGTGCTGCGCGCGCGTCCGGAATGTGTCGGCAAGGTCGGCGCTCTCGGTTTCTGCCTGGGCGGCAAGCTTGCCTATCTGGTCGCGGCGCGCACCGATGTCGATTGCGCCGTCAGCTATTATGGAGTCGGCATCGAGGCCGATATCGGCGAGGCCGGACAGGTTAAGTGCCCGATGGTGTTTCATTTCGCCGAACTCGATAAATACGCGCCGGCGGAAGCGCGCGAGCAGGTCAAGGCCGCCTTCGCCAAGCGTGCCGACATCGAATTGTATCTGTATCCCGGCTGCGACCACGCTTTCGCGGCGCCCGAGCGCGTCAGCTTCAACAAGCCGGCGACGCTGATGGCGCATTCGCGCTCGATCGCGCTGTTCCGCAAGGTGCTGGGCCCGCATTACGATCTCTCCGCGCTGTGGGACCGTCATACCGAGCTGGAATTCGCGGTGCGTTCGGCGGAAGAGACCATGACGACGATGGTCGCCGAACCCTATGTCAACCACATTCCGACCATGACCGGCGGCGTCGGCTATCGCGATCTGCTGCGCTTCTACAAGAACCATTTCATTCCGAAGACGCCGCAGGACACCAAGCTGGTCCCGATCTCGCGCACCATCGGCGCCGACCGCATCGTCGACGAGATGCTGTTCTGCTTTACCCACGATATCGAGATCGACTGGATGCTGCCCGGCGTGCCGCCGACGGGGAAGTATGTGGAGGTTCCGCTGATCGCCATCGTCCGGTTCCGCGGCGACAAGCTCTACAACGAACACATCTACTGGGATCAGGCTTCGGTGCTGGTGCAGATCGGGCTTCTCGATCCGGCGCTGCTCCCCGTGGCTGGCATCGCGACGGCGAAGAAACTCGTCGACGAGACGCTGCCCTCGAACACGCTGATGGCGCGATGGGCCGAGAGCGCATCGCAGGCCGCTGAATAATTCGCCTTCAACCTACGGCGCCCGTCCCGGGCGCCGTTTCGCTCTGTGGAGTACATGGTCATGAATTCTTCCACGCTTTCTCGTCGTACCATCCTGCAACTGGCCGGCGCGGCCGCGTTGCCGCTCTCTTCCGGACTTCTTTCGGGGTCGGCGCATGCCGCCACTCCGGGCACGCTGACCATCGCCTACAATGTCAATTTGCCTTCGTTCGATCCGACCGTCGGATTGTCCGCGGTCAATCCGACGATCCAGTCGATCTATCAGTCGGTGTTCGATACCTATATCGGTCAGGCGCCTGACCTGTCGTTCAAGCCGGGCTTGCTGACGAAATGGGGCTGGAACGCCGACCGCACCAAGATCACGCTGGAGCTGCGCAAGGGCGCGACCTGGCACGACGGTTCGCCGGTCACCCCCGAAGACGTGGTCTGGTCGCTGACGCGCGCCGCCGATCCCAAGGGCGGCAATCCGATCCAGTTCGTCTGGTCCAAGATCGGCAACTACAAGATCGACGGCAATACCATCACCGGCGATGTGCTGGAATTCGAACCGACCTTGTTCAAGTGGATGGCCTTCCTCACCGGCTATGTGCTGCCGAAGGCCTACTACGAGAAGGTCGGCGCCGAAGGTTTCGAGAAGGCGCCGATCGGCTCCGGCCCGTACAAGGTCGATGCCTTCGAACGCAATGCGTTCCTGCGGCTCAAGGCGCATCCCGGCTATTGGGGTCCCAAGCCCGCATTTGAAACCGTGGTTTTCAAATTCGTCACCGATTCCACCAGCCGCGTCGCCGAAATCGAATCTGGCGGATCGGACGTGACGTTCGAGATTCCCTATGAGGAATTCGACCGCCTGAAATCGAAACCCGGCCTCGCCGGGCAGACCAAGCCGGTGTCGGACATCGCGATGATCTTCATCACCGACATCGACCCGATGCTCGACCGCAACGTTCGCCTCGCGGCCAATCACGCGATCGACAAGAAGGCGATCGTCGACCGGCTTCTGAAGGGTTACGGCGTTCCGATCTCGACCCTGGAAGCGCCCGGCTACGCCGCCTTCGATCCCTCGATCAAGGTGTCCTACGATCCCGATCTGGCGAAAAGCCTGCTCGCCAAGAGCGGCTTCTCGCCGGACAAGCCGGTCAAGTTCACCATCCAGACCACGCGCGGCTTCAAGCCGAAGGATTACGAGATGATCCAGGCAATCGTCGGGATGTGGCGCAAGGTCGGCATCGAGGCCACTATCGAGGTCTATGAGATCGCGAAGCATTTCGAACTGCGCGCGGGCCACAAGCTGGCGCCGGCCGCGTTCTACAATTGGGGCAATGCGATCGGCGATCCCTCGACCTCGACCGGGTTTGCGATGTTTGGCCCATCGCCGCATTGCGCCTGGAAAGGCAAGGATCTGGTCGAGCGGATCGGTCCCTTGTGGGGCGAAAAGGACGAAGCCAAGCGGATCGCCGGCTGGAAGGCTGTCGACAAATACATCGCCGACGAAGGCGAAGTGATCCCGCTGTTCCAGTATGTGCAGCCGATCATCCACAAAAAGGGTCTTAAGGTCGTGGCGCAGGCCAACGGCATGATCCTTCCGCAACTGATCACGCCTGCTTAAGGCACAAGGCAGGGCGAGACGCCTATGAGATGGGGCGAGATCATCAGGCGACTCGTCCTCATCCCGCCCACGCTGTTTGGCGTGTGCGTCATCGTGTTCGTCCTGCTGCGCGTGGTTCCCGGCGATCCGATCGCCATGATGATTTCGCCGGGAGCCTCCGCTGCCGACATCGAGCGGCTGCGGGCGTTCTACGGACTTGATCAATCGATCCCGCAGCAATTCATCACCTGGTTCGGCCAGGCGCTATCCGGAAATTTCGGCCGCTCGATCAGCCTGCACCAGAATGTATTCGAACTGGTGCTGGCAAGGTTGCCGGCCACGCTCGAACTGTCGGCCCTGGCGACGCTGATCGCCGTCGCGCTGGGTACGATGGTGGCGCTGACCGGAGTCTATGTGCGCGGCCGTCGCGCCGAATGGGCCATCGATGGCGGCATCGGCGTCTTTCTCGCAATTCCCGACTTCCTGTGGGCGCTGATCCTGCTGCTGCTGTTCGGCGTGCTGATCCCGCTGTTGCCGATCACGGGCCGCATCGATCCGCAACTCGATGTCACCTTCCAGACCAATTTCTACCTGATCGAAAGCCTGCTGACCGGCCGGCTCGATGTAGCCGCAGCCCTGCTGCAGCACATGATTCTTCCCGCGGTGGCGCTGGCGCTGCCGTTCGCAGCGCTGGTGGCGCGCATCCTGAAAACGTCGCTGTCGGAAGCCGAAGATCAGGACTACGCGCAGATCGCCCGGGCCCGCGGCTTTTCGCGGCCGGCCATCCTGCTGCGCGAGGTGTTTCCCAATGCCCTGATTCCGACGGTCGCGCTCGGCGGCGTTCAGATCACATTGCTGCTCGGCGGCACCGTGCTGGTGGAGCGCATCTTCTCCTATGAGGGGATCGGCAACATGGCGATCGACGCGGTGATCAACCGTGATTTTCCATTGATCCAGGGGCTGATCCTGACCTTCGCGGTGCTCTTCATCGCCCTCAATCTCGCGATCGATGTGCTGGTGACGCTGCTGGATCCGAGGTTGCGTCATGGTTGATCTCGCCGTCAGCGGTCCGATTGAACGTCGCTCGCGGTGGCTGGCAGGGTTTATGCGCGGCGGGCAGCGGCTCTGGATCGGCAGCGCGCTGGTAGGTCTGTTTTTTCTGGTCGCGCTATTGGCGCCGCTGCTGGCGCCGCACGATCCGATCGAACAGGATTTGCTGTCGGCGCAATTGCCGCCGGCCTGGATGCAGGGCGGCGAGGCGACGTTCCCGCTCGGTACCGACAGCCTCGGCCGCTGCGTGCTGTCACGCCTGATGTATGCGGCGAGGACCGCGGTGGCGGTGGCGCTGATCGCGGCCTCGCTGGCGGCGATCATCGGGATCGCGTTCGGCCTCATCGCCGGCATGTTCGGTGGCTGGATCGACCAGTTCGTCTCGCGCCTGATCGATGTCTGGATGGCGTTTCCGCCGGTGCTGCTGTCGATCGTACTGGCGGCGGTGATCGGCGCCGGGCTGACCTCCGTGATCGCCGCCATTGTCGTCGTCGACTGGACGCGGTTCGCGCGGGTGGTGCGCGCCGAGACCATGGTGCAGTTGCAGCGTGACTACGCCTCGGCCGCGCGTGCCCTCGGATTGAGCCGCGGCCAGATCCTGCGGCTTGAAATCCTGCCCAATCTGGTGCCCCTGATCGTTACGCTGTTCGCGGTCGAGATGGGTATTGCGATCCTTGTCGAGGTGATCCTGTCCTTTGTCGGCATCTCGGTTGCCGGCGACGTCGCGACCTGGGGCGGGATGATCGTCGAGGGACGGCAGATCGTCTATCAGGCGCCATGGATCATGGCGCTTCCGATCGGCTGCGTCATTCTCAGCGTGATCGGATTCAATCTTCTCGGTGACGGCCTGCGCGCCGCGCTCGACCCGGTGCAGCGCCGATGACCGCCGTCCTCGCCGTCCACGATCTGCATGTCGCGATCGGACCGCGCGGCAGCGCCGCCAATGTGCTGCGCGGCGCCAGCCTTGAAGTGCAAGCCGGCGAGGTCAGGGGACTGGTCGGCGAATCCGGCGCCGGCAAGTCGATGCTAGGTCGCGCCGTGCTGGGCTTGCTGCCTGCGAATGCCGTCATTGGTGGCGGCACCATTCAATTCGAGGGACGCGATCTCCTGGCGATGCCGGAGCCGGAGCGGCGAAGTCTGCTCGGCCGCCGCATCGCATTGATCCCGCAGGATCCGATGACATCGCTCAATCCGGTCAGGCGCGTCGGGGCGCAGATTTCGATCGTGCTGCGGCATCACCTCGCGCTGTCGAAGCGCGACGCGCTGGAGCGCGCGACCGAACTTCTGACGGAGGTCGCGATTCGCGAACCGCGGCGCGTTCTGGAATTATATCCGCACGAAATCTCCGGCGGCATGCGGCAGCGCGTCTTGATCGCGATGGCGTTTGCCTGTGATCCCAGCCTGGTGATCGCGGACGAGCCGACCACCGCCTTGGATGTCACGGTGCAACGCCAGGTGCTGCAGCTGGTCGAACGGCTTCGACAACGTCACGGCGCCGCGATCCTGTTCGTGACCCACGACCTCGGCGTGGTCGCCAAGATCTGCCGGACCATGACCGTGCTGCATGCCGGGCGTGTGCTTGAAGAAGGCGAGACCGCCGATGTGCTGGCGAAGCCGCGTCATCCCTACACGCGCGCGCTGCTGGCGGCGACGCCGCGCGCCGACCGGCCGGCCGAAGCACTGCGCCCGGTGCCGCCGGCCCTGATCGAAAGCCTGTGGTCGGAAGCGCACCGGCTGGACCGCCTCGCGGTTGCGGGGCCGGCATGAGCGAGATCCTGCTGCGAACCGGTCATTTGAGTTTCGCCTATCCGGAGCGTTCGTCGTCGTTGTTCAGGCGGCCGGTGATGCGGGAGGTGGTGAAGCGGGTCGATCTCGCGGTACCGCGCGGCTCCGTGCTCGGCCTTGTCGGCGAGTCCGGTTCGGGCAAGACCACGCTGGGCCGGCTGTTGGTGCGGCTGCTGCAGCCGACTTCCGGCGGCATCCAGTTCGACGGCATCGAAATCGGCCGCCTCAGCGAGGCCGAGCTGCGGCCGTTGCGCGCGCGGATCCAGATGATTTTCCAGGATCCGCAGTCGTCGCTCAATCCGCGATTGCGGCTGGGTGTGACATTGACGCGGCCGCTGCAGGTGTATGGACGTTTGAAGGGACGGCAGGACCAGCGCGATCGCGCGGCGGCCTTGCTCGATCTTGTCGGATTACCAAAAGGCTTTGTCGACCGCTATCCGCACGAATTGTCGGGAGGCCAGCGCCAGCGCGCCGGGATCGCCCGGGCTCTGGCGCTGGAGCCGGACTTCATCGTCGCCGACGAGATCGTGTCCGGCCTCGACGTGTCGACGCAGGCGCATATCCTGCTGCTGCTCAGGGAACTGCGCGCCAGGCTCGGTCTCACCATGGTGTTCATCAGCCACGATCTGTCGGTCGTCCGGGTGCTGTGCGACGATGTCGCGATCCTGCAGCATGGCGAGGTGGTCGAATACGGACCGGTCGCCCGGATTTTCAACTCGCCGCAGCATCCCTATACGCGCCAGTTGCTCTCAGCGATTCCCCTACCTGACGTCGAGCCGGGCTGGTTGAACGATACCAGCCCGATTGTACCCTCCCACCAGCAAGGATCAGCCGCATGACCAAGACCATCAAGGGTTCTGTCGTTCTCATTACTGGGGCCAGCGGCGCGATTGCGCAGGCGCTGATCGCCGGGCTCGCGGCACGAGGCGCCGCCAAGATCTACGCCGCGGCGCGGGATATTTCCGGACTGGTCGCGTCCGACCATCTGGTTCCGATCAAGATGGATGTCAGCAGCGACGACGACGTCAAGAAGGCGGCAGCGATGGCGGCCGACGTCACGCTATTGATCAACAATGCCGGCATCAATCACAATACCAGCTTCATGACCGCTCCGGATCTGACGATTGCGAGCCGGGAAATCGAGGCCAATTATATCGGGCCGCTTCGCGTGACGCGGGCCTTCGCACCCGCGCTGATCGCCAATCACGGCGCCGTGCTCAACATACTGACGATACTGGCGCGCGTGAACCTGCCATTCATGGGATCCTATTGCGCCTCCAAGGCGGCGGCGCTCAGCCTGACGCAGGGATTGCGTGGTGAGCTGGCGCCGCAGGGAGTTCACGTCGCCGCGGCGCTGCCCGGCGCGGTCGATACGCGGATGACGGCCGGGCTGCCGATTCCGAAAATGACGACGGCCGATGCCGCAACCGAGATCCTCGATGGCTTCGAGGCCGGCGAGGAAGACATCTATGTCGGCGAAATGGCGCGCGGCATCGCCCAGGGTCTCGCGCACGATCCGAAGGCGGTTGAACGTCAATTGGCGTCGCCGGGCTAGGCCCACAATCGAGCGCAGCATTCGTAATCCATCCAACGCAAAACAATGAGGAAAATCATGAAGACATCGAGAGTTTTGGTTGCCGCACTTGCCACCCTCGTCATCGGCGCATCGCCGCAGCTGGCGTCGGCGGATTCGATTCCCGGCCTGCGTGGTCACGACCACACCGGCATCACCGTGCCGGACATCAAGGCCGCCACCGCCTTCTTCACCGATGTGATCGGGTGTTCGCACGCGATGTCGTTCGGGCCGTTCTCGGATGACAAGGGGACGTTCATGCAGGATGTCGTCAACGTCAATCCGCGCGCCGTCATCGACGAGATCAGCATGGTCCGCTGCGGCTATGGTTCCAACATCGAGCTGTTTCAGTACCAGTCGCCTGACCAGGCCAAGACGTTGCCGAAGAACAGCGACATTGGCGGGCACCATATTGCGCTCTATGTCGACGACATCGACAAGGCGGCAGAATACCTGAAGGCCAAGAATGTCAAGACGATGCAGGGACCGATCCCGATCAAGGAAGGGCCCGCGGCCGGGCAGTCGATCCTGTATTTCTTCACCCCGTGGGGCCTGCAGATGGAGCTGATCAGCTATCCCAAGGGCATGGCTTACGAGAAGGATGCCAAATCGGTGCTGTGGTCGACGACGGAACCCGCGAAATAGGCCGCGACACCAGCCGGCGGGCGGTGCCAAACCACGTGAAACCGTCCGCCGGCCCGGCTCGTAGATCAGATAGCGGCATCCCATCGCGCGCGGCGGAATAGCCAGTGGGTCGCGAGCCCACGCACTCGACGATAAATTTCCTGTGTTTTGCGGATTCTGTTGTGCGTTGCGATGTTAAACTTCGGGCGCGACGCGTTAATATGCCAGTACAATCATAGTCCACCAAACGACAGGCCGAACCTTCATGACCGCATCCGAACGCAACACTACAGAGCCGATCGATCCCGTCAAACTCGACCGTCTCGCCGAAGTCGCGATCAAGGTCGGGCTGCGGCTCGAGCCCGGACAGGATCTGCTGGTGACGGCGCCGACCGTGGCGCTGCCCTTGGTGCGCAGGATCGCCGAGCATGCCTATAAGGCCGGTGCCGGCCTCGTGACCCCCATCCTGTCCGATGAGGCGGTCACGCTGTCGCGCTATCGGTTCGGACGCGACGATGGTTTCGACCGCGCTGCCAGCTGGCTCTATGAGGGGATGTCGAAAGCCTTCGCTGGCAATACCGCGAGGCTCGCCATTGTCGCCGACAACCCGATGCTGCTGTCCGGCGAGGATCCGTCCAGGGTCGCGCGCGCCAGCAAGGCCAATTCCATTGCCTACAAGCCGGCGCTGGAGCGAATCGTCAACTTCGATATCAACTGGAACATCATCGCCTATCCGTCGGCGTCATGGGCCAGACTGGTCTTTCCCGACGACGAAGAGGATGTCGCGGTCGCAAAGCTGGCGGACGCGATCTTCGCGGCCTCGCGGGTGGATAATGATGATCCGATCACGGCCTGGCAGAAGCACAATGCCGTGCTGCGCAACCGGACCGAATGGCTGAACGGATTGCGATTCGACGCCCTGCATTATTCCGGACCCGGGACCGACCTGACGATCGGGCTTGCCCATGGCCACGAATGGCAAGGCGGTGGCTCCACGGCCAAAAACGGGATCACCTGCAACGCCAATATCCCGACCGAGGAGGTTTTCACCACGCCGCATGCCCGGCGGGTCAGCGGCCATGTCATCAGTTCGAAGCCGCTGTCCTATCAGGGTTCGCTGATCGATAACATCGCGGTGCGTTTCGAAGAGGGGCGCATCGTCGAGGCCAAGGCCACCCGTGGCGAGGAAGTCCTAAACAAGGTGCTTGATACCGATGAGGGCGCGCGCCGGCTCGGCGAAGTGGCACTGGTGCCGCATTCCTCGCCGATCTCGAAAAGCGGGCTGTTGTTCTTCAACACGCTGTTCGACGAAAACGCCGCTTGTCATATCGCGCTCGGCCAATGCTATTCCAAGTGCTTCGTCGACGGCACCAGTCTCTCTTCCGAACAGATCGCCGCGCAGGGCGGCAACAAGAGCCTGATCCACATCGATTGGATGATCGGTTCGGACCAGCTCGACATCGACGGCCTTTACGCCGATGGCCGGCGGGTGCCGGTCTTCCGCAAGGGCGAGTGGGCCTGACAGATTTCTCGCACGTTCGCGAGGTTGAAGATCGATCAGGCGCGGACTTCTGCGGCCTTAAGTGACGAGCTGTTCGCCGATCAGAAGTCGAGCGGAGCGTTATCGACGACCTCCTTCATGACAAAGAACGTTCGCGTCTGCCGAACGCCGGGCAGCGCGATCAGCTGTTCGCCGTGAATCCGGTTGAAATCCGCCATGTCTTCGACCCGGATCTTCAGGAAATAATCGAAGTCGCCGGCGACCAGGTGGCAATCGAGTATGAATTTTAATTTGGCGACGGCTTTTTCGAACGCCGCGAAACTCTCCGGCGTCGAGCGATCGAGAACAACGCCGACCATCACCAGTGCGCCCCTGTCGACCTTCTGTGGCACGATCATCGCGCGTACGCGGCTGATGTAGCCATCCTTGAACAGCGCCTGGGTCCGGCGGTGACACGTCGCGGGACTGACGTCGACCAGTTGCGCCAGTTCGGCGTTGGTGAGCCGCCCGTTGCCCTGAAGCAGGCGCAGCATTTTTAGATCGATCCGATCGATTTGCCGGGGCATGGAAGAATCTTCCATATTTTTACAATAATACCGAATATTACTACACAATTCGTACAAAAGCTATTCATGTGGCGCAACCTTGCGACCGACTTCGAGAGCACCTTCCTCACTGACAATGCTAGGTTTCCGTGCATCTGAGCGGCCGACGGAAGGGCACTTCGCATGCTGGAAAAATTCGAACGCTATCCACTCACCTTCGGGCCCACGCATATCGAGAAACTGGAGCGCCTTGGCGCGCATCTCGGCGGCAAGGTCGAACTCTACGCGAAACGCGAGGACTGCAATTCGGGACTGGCTTTTGGCGGCAATAAGCTGCGCAAGCTCGAATATATCATTCCCGACGCCATCGCATCCAATGCCGATACGCTGGTCTCGATCGGAGGCGTGCAGTCGAACCACACCCGCATGGTCGCCGCCGTCGCGGCGAAAATCGGGATGAAATGCCGGCTGGTTCAGGAAAGCTGGGTGCCGCATGAAGATGCTGTCTACGATCGCGTCGGCAACATCCTGCTGAGCCGGATCATGGGCGCTGATGTCGAAATGGTCGACGAAGGATTCGACATCGGCATCCGCGAGAGTTGGGAAGCGGCCATCGAGGACGTGAAGGCCAAGGGCGGCAAGCCCTACGCGATCCCGGCAGGCGCCTCGGTCCACAAATATGGCGGCCTCGGCTATGTCGGCTTCGCCGAGGAGGTGCGAGCGCAGGAAAAGGAGCTCGGTTTTGCCTTCGACTACATCGTCGTTTGCACTGTCACCGGCTCGACCCACGCCGGCATGCTGGTCGGTTTCGCCAGGGATGGCCGCGAACGCAAGGTGATCGGCATCGACGCATCTTTCACGCCGGCGCAGACCAAGGCGCAGGTGCTTGCGATCGCGAGGAACACCGCTGGTCTCGTCGATCTCGGCAGGGAGATTGTCGAAGAGGACGTCGTTCTGGTGGAGGATTATGCCTACCCGGCCTATGGCGTTCCTTCGCAGGAGACCAAGGAGGCCATCCGCCTGTGCGCGCGCCTCGAAGGCATGATTACCGACCCCGTCTACGAAGGTAAGTCCATGCAAGGCATGATCGACCTCGTGAAGAAGGGCCATTTCCCGGAAGGGTCGAAGGTTCTCTACGCGCATCTTGGCGGCGCACCCGCCATCAACGGCTACGCCTATACGTTCCGCAACGGTTGAGCGGCGCGGGCGATCCCGACTGGTAAAGCCGCAACTTGATTGGCTTTTCGCCGATCCGTTGACGCATTTTGAAGCGATCGCCGTAAGGAATGCTTAAAAGATTATTATTAGCTTGGCGTCGAGCTTCGCCAAGCTACATGCTTCTGGTTCTTAAGCCTTTTTTGAATATTCGTTGAGGTCCCTGATGTCCCGCGCGCTGATTGAAACCACCAATCTCGTCGTGAACCTGACACCGAGACCGATCGATCCGTCCTGGATCATCGAAGGCAATCCGGAAGCGCAATGCTGCGTGCTGTCAAAAAGCGCGGATGGGCTGGCGTCGACCATGGTCTGGCAGTGCAGCGAAGGCAAGTTCGACTGGTATTATGATTTCGACGAGACGATCCTGATTCTTGAGGGCTCGATCGTCCTTGAAAACGATACGATGAACCCAGCCCGCTACAGCGCGGGCGATGTCATCTTCTTCAAGGACGGCGCGCATGCCAGATGGCATGTCGAGGGTCACGTCCGCAAACTTGCGTTCTGTCGTACCACCCAGCCGATGTTGCTCGGCTTCGCGCTGCGGGTGTTCAAAAAGCTCAAGCGGATCATGCTGCCGTCCGAGAAGCGCCAGACCGCGAGCCTGGTGGGGTCCGGCTAGACACCAGGCTTCAGCCGGTAAAAATCCGTCGCTGTCTTCGAAAACAATGCGGCCTTCTCGGTCTCGCTGCAGGGCGCGGCGATACGTTTGAAGGCGTTGAAGATCACCTGATAGCTGCACTGGCCTTTATCCGGCGGAAAGTTGCTTTCGAACATGCCGCGCCCAGGGCCAAAGGCTTCGATGCAGGTCTCGATATAGGGGCGCCACGCCGCAGCGAGCTCCTCCGACGAGGGCGGCATCGGGCGTTCGTGAAAATCATGGCCGAGCACGCGCATGGCCAGCCCGCCGAGCTTCACGACCACATTGGGGCAATCAGCTATTTCCCGGATCGACGCCTTCCATGCCGGAAAGATCTCCTCGCGCCGGTTCGCATAACGGCCGATGCCGACCGGACCGCCGCAATGATCGAGCACGATTTGGGTGTCGGGAAAGGCACGGGCAAGCTCGGTCAGTTCGCCGATCTGCGGGTGAAACAGCCAGGCATCGAAGCTGAGGCCGAGCGGTGCGAGGCAGGCAAACCCCCTGCGGAATGCGGAATCGAGCAGCAGGCCCTTCGGTCGCGTCGCATACATGCCGGCGACATCGGCATCCGCGTCCCATGCGGAAGAATGCCGGATACCACGCAGACGGCCCTGGCCGGCGACAATTTCCGCTTCGAGCACGGCGCGGGCGCCTTCACCCAGCAACAGATTGGCGTGGCCGACGATGCCGGCGCAGACCGCAGCGGGACCGTATCCGCCGCTCGCGCTCATCGCCGCCACGCCATTGGCAAATTCAATCTCTCCCACGGGGCGGAACGCTTCGGGTCCGCCGGCGCGATACATCGAGCGGGCCTCGACATAGACGGTCGCGACCACGTTATGGCCGGAGGCGATGTCCGCGGTGATTTCCTCGATCAGGTAACGTTGCCCGCCGCGATCCCACAGATGATGATGGGGATCGACGATCGGACGGCTGGGATCGATGATTTCCTCCTGGTGCAAAGCAAGCCAGTCCGGGCGCGGATCGGCGTAGAGGCCGCTCTTTGGGGTGGCGGCACTGCTGGCAACCATGGATCGTCCTTCCCTGTTCTTGCTTTGCGTGGAGACCGAGTTTGGAAGGGGCTTCAAATTCCCTGCAGAATGATCACCGTCGGCGTGCCCGGCAGCGTATCCCGCGAAATCATCAGGGTGCGCTCGGTCCGCTCGTCGATCGCGAATTGCTGGCCGATCCGGCGCATGAATTCGTCGAGCGGGGTCATGAAGCGATGCATCGGCAGCACCACGGAGGCGCGCAGCCGCCGCGTGATATCCGAGATGCCGTCGAGCGACATCGTATAGGTGCCGTCGATCGGCACCATCACGATGTCGAGCCGGCCGATGGCGGCGAAGTGGCTCTCGTCGAGCTGGTGATGCAAGTGCCCGAGATGGCCGATGCACAGGCCGGCGACCTCGAAGATGAAGATCGAGTTGCCGTCCTTGATCATCTCGCCGTTGGAATCGTCGCCGAAATATCTGCGGATGTCGGTGGTCACATTGCGGATCAACACATCGCCGATGCGCTCCGAGATTTGCGCAGGCGTTCCGTCATCGTTCCAGCCGTGCAGCACATGTTGAATGCGCTGATCCGGAAACAGCGTGTAGTGCGTGCTGTGCGCGCGGTTCATGGTCACCACATCGGGCAGCCGGCCCACCTTGTAGTAGCCGTTGTAGTCCGTCGCGATCCGCACGCCGCCGGGCGTATCGATATAATAGGTCGAATGCCCGGCATAGGTGATGGCGACCTCGTCCGCCCTGGCGGCGGCCAGCCGAAGACTGACTGGCGTGGCGCGGGGCTGTGCCTGCGACATCGCCAGGCATTCGCTGGAACGGGGAACATCCTGGGCGGCCGCCGGTACGGCCAGCGGGCCGAGCAAGGCGAAGACAACCGTCAGGAATCGCAACATGGCAGGCCTGCTTCCCAAGATGCCGAGAACGGCACTGTACTGCCGAATTGGGTGTCCGTCATGGCGGCGATGATGCATAGCCGCGTTGAGCGGGCGTGAAATGACCGACGCCCGGCGCTATAATGGCCATGGATCGCTTTCGTGATCTTCGTCTCGCTGTCCGGCGCCATGCAAGGCAGGTGATAAATCCCGGAGAATTGATGCCTGAACCGATCGACCGCCAGCGTCGCCTCATTCTCGGAACCGCCATATCGGGAGTTGCTGCCATGGAGTTCACACCGACGCGAACGGCCTTTGCCGAGGCCGGGCAATCCGTCATGCCCGCGCGTGCCCCCTCGTCGCGCCGGCTGGAACCACTTCGTCACATCGATGCCGGCGTTCTCAATATCGCCTATTACGAGGAAGGGCCGGCGGACGGCCCGGTGGTGATGCTCCTGCACGGCTTCCCGTTCGACATTCATTCCTATGTCGATGTCGTCCCCCGGCTGGCGGCCGGGGGGTGCCGTACCATCGTTCCCTATTTGCGCGGCTATGGTCCGACCCGCTTTCTCGACAAGGCGACGCCGCGCTCGGGCGAGCAGGCCGCGATGGGCGCGGACCTGATCGCGCTGATGGATGCGCTTTCGATTAAACGCGCGGTGTTCGCCGGCTATGACTGGGGCGGCCGCGCCACCTGCGTGGCAGCGGCGTTGTGGCCGGATCGCTGTATCGGTCTGGTGTCGGTCAATAGCTATCTTATTCAGAATATCGCCAAGGCGATGGTCCCGGTGAAGCCGGAGCATGAAGTCCCGCTCTGGTACCAATATTATTTTCAACTGGAGCGCGGGCGGGCCGGTCTTGCTGCCAACCGGCACGAGATCGCGAAAATATTATGGAAGCAGTGGTCGCCGAACTGGCATTTCGACGATGCGACCTTCGAGCGGACGGCGGTGGCGCACGATAATCCGGACTATGTCGATGTCGTGATCCACAGCTATCGCCATCGCTTCGGCCTGGCCGACGGCGATCCGCAATATGCCGATCTGCAACGCCGGCTGGCGGCGCTGCCTGCCATTGCCGTGCCCGCCATCACGCTGGACGGTGACGCGGACGGCGTTGTCCCCGCGACCGACGGTACCGCAAGTGCCTCGAAGTTCACCAGCCGCCGCACCCACCACGTCATCCCGCATGCGGGCCATAATCTTCCCCAGGAAGAGCCGGAGGCGTTCGCGGCGGCGGTGCTGGAGTTGATTAAGGCGTAGGGCGGAATAGCGAAGCGTAACGCGTAGAATGGAATCGCGAAGGTGTATTCAGCCAATGGAGCGTCAGGAAACCATCGATATGCTGTTCACCCCCGCCGCGGGCTGATGGTCCAGGTCGCGGCGACAATGGCTGCGGTCAGCAGGCCACTGACGAGCGCGGCGAGAGGAATTGCCAGCGCCAGTGCCGCGGTCGCGGCCCATCCGATTGACGAAAAGGCTTCCGCGAATGTCGCCAGCCGTGACGACGTCTGGCGGCGGCGAAACTGGCTGCGCCGGGCCTGCACGCGAAACCAGAGTTGAATCGCGGTCGCCGTCGCCGCCGCGGTGATGATTCCGACGGCGGTGATTGCCGCCTGCATTGGCGAGGCAAACATCAGCGCGATCACCAGCGGCGCGAACAGGACGGCGATCGCGATCAATACCACCTCGATCTTGGCGCGAATCACGCGCGAGGATGGCAGCGGCGCGGTTGCCACCAGATCGGCGGCGTCTTCGCCGGAGATGGTCAGCCACGCGAGGCCGCCGGCGAGTTGGCCCGCGGCCATCACGATAACGGGCGTGATCAGCACGATGGCGGCTGAACTGTCGGCAAAGCTTCGCCACAGCATCAGCGCCGGCGGCACCAGATAGAGCAACTGCATCAGGCTCTGCGATACCAGCCAGGGATCGCGCCGCAGCAGCACGAATTCCTTTCGTCGCAGCGCCTGCTGCCGCGAGCCGGCACGGAAGGCTTTTGTGCGCGAGCCTTGATGGGCCGGAATTGCGTTCGCCGAAGCGCTGATGGCGGTATCCGCAAACCGGGCCGAGAAGATCGCCATCACGACGCCGAGCAGCACGAGGCCGCCGGCCAGCAAAAGCAGCAACGCCTCGCTATCGCCAAGCGCGGCGCGCGCCGGCCACCAGACGATGCTACCTGCATCAGGCGCAAAAGCCGCGGCCTTGTCCGATGTCAGAATCGTGAACCGCGACAGCGTGCCATAAGACAGGATGGCGGCGATCTGCAGCGCGATCACGAAACCGGCGCCGATGATGGCGGCCAGAATTTGCGCGACCAGCCGGGTCCGGCTCGGGCCGATCGACCGAAACAGCAGGATGGTCACCGCGATCGCGACCGCCGCGGCGCTCAGGCCGATGGCGATGACGACGCCATAGATCGCGAACCATCTGATGCCACCGCCGATCACGAGAACGTCGACGAACGGTGTCGACAACAACAGCGCCATCGCGGTGACCGACAATGCGATCGCGGCGATGCGCACCGAAAACACGTTGGCCAGCGTGACCGGCGACGACATGATCAGGTCGAGATCGGCGCGGGCGTAGAACACCCGCGTCACGGATTCGATCGCCTGCGACAACATCAGGGCCCACGCCAGGAAGATGGTCGCGGTGATGACGATGAGGCTGGATTTGTCGAGCGGCGCCTGAAGACCGGCAAAGCGGCCGATCACCGCATAGGCCGGCAGATGCAGGAACGCGGCAAGGACAATCAAGCCAATGATGGCGATGCGATCTCGGCCGCGCCGGCCAGCCGTCATCATCGCGAGCCATTCGCGCCATGCCAGTCGGATTTCATGCCGGGCAAACCAGGTCAGCGCTGACGTCGTCATGCCGCGGCGGCCTCGGTGTCGACCAGCGCGATAAACATGTCTTCGAGGCTGGTGTCGTTTTTGCCGTTCTGCTGGCGCAGTTCGGCGAGCGTGCCTTCGGCGACAAGCCGTCCCGAGGCGATGACACCAATACGGTCGGCCATGCGTTCGGCCACTTCCAGAATATGCGTGGTCATGATCACGGTGCAGCCGCCGCGCACCCGTTCTCCAAGCAATCCCTTGACGTGACGTGCGGACACCGCGTCGAGGCCGGTGAGAGGTTCGTCCAGGATAATCAGCCGGGGGTCATGTACCAGAGCGCCCGCGAGCGCGACTTTCTGGCGCATGCCTTTGGAAAACCCCTCGCAGCGTTCATGCAGATGCGGTTCCAGACCGAGTGACGCCAGCAGATCGCGCGCCGATGGCTCGGAGACCGTGGGGTCGATGCCCCAGAGGCCGGCGACGAATTCGAGATATTCCAGCGGGGTCAGCTTGTCGTAGATCATCGGCTCGTCCGACACCCACGCTGTAATCTGCTTGGCGGCGACGGGATCGTTGAGCGCATCGATGCC
>Ga0116135_1000297_pt1 | contig 27342 bp, 25 predicted proteins | sample June2015DPH_20_1_FD_89738 | JGI IMG/M metagenome (GOLD analysis project Ga0116135, IMG submission 89738) | Peatland microbial communities from SPRUCE experiment site at the Marcell Experimental Forest, Minnesota, USA - June2015DPH_20_10 | ecosystem: Environmental > Terrestrial > Soil > Wetlands... | reverse complement strand
CACTTTGCTTTTGAAAGTTATTCGGCGCATGTCGCCGAAGTTTCGGTAACAGAAGACAAAGTCCGCGTGCATCGCATGGTGTGCGCCATCGACTGCGGCCAGTATGTCAATCCCGGCATAATTGCCGCCCAAGTCGAGGGTGGAGCAATCTTTGGTGCCTCGGCGGCACTCTTCCAGGAATTGACTTTTGAGAACGGACGCCTCCAGCAGACGAATTTCAATTCCTTCCCCGTGATGCGCATCAACGAATGCCCGCAGATTGAAACTCACATTGTCGACAACCACGAGAAGCCGGGCGGCATCGGAGAACCGGGCGTCCCCTGCGCTGCGCCAGCCATCGCGAATGCCGTATTCGCCGTGACAGGGAAACGAATCCGGCGGTTGCCCATCCGTCTGACGGAGGCCGTATGAAGCGCGTGCAATTACTGGTTGCTTGTCTGATCCTAACGGCCTCAGGGGGAGCGCTCTTGTTGTCGCGCCCGCTGAGCGCAGCCGAGCCGCCACACGCGACTGTCGCAGGTTCGCTCGACAGTGGTAACGGAGCGCTGTTCACCGCCTTCGTACCGGTGTTACGCCATCCCCGCTGCATGAATTGCCACTCGATGGGAGATTATCCGCGGCAGGGCGACGACAGCCACCCGCACACCATGAACGTGCGGCGCGGTCCAGTCGGTTTCGGAGTCACCGCCGAAAAATGCAGTACCTGCCATCAAGATCACAATCTCGGCGGCGCTCACCTTCCGCCCGGTGCGCCCGGTTGGCACCTGCCGCCTCCATCCATGCCGATGATTTGGCAAGGGCTCACCGACGCGCAGCTATGCGAATCAATCAAGGATCCCAAGCAAAATAGGAATCGAAATCTCGATCAACTCGTTGAGCACCTTACGGAAGACAAGCTAGTGGCGTGGGGCTGGAATCCCGGCGTGGGTCGAACGCCGGTGCCGATTCCTCACGATGAATTTTCTGCGATGGTGCAGAAATGGCAGGCCGCAGGCGCGCCGTGCCCGGCCCAATAAAGATAGCTTGCGAGGAGTCTACTGGCTTTTGATTCTCGCGACCTCGAACTCATCACCCTTCTGCCATCCAATGAGTCGCGGAAAGCTCGCCGCCTCCCACCCCAGAGCGAACCCAAACCGCGCCATCGCCGAATCTCCAGTGAAATCCATTTCCGGATGGTATTCATCACTTGGTTGGTGGTAATGGTTCTGCGTGTAATCCTTATCCTGCGCCATCCCCCAAGCCTCGTCGTGTCCCTTAAACTTCATTCCTTCATTGATGGAGAACGATGGAATCCCCACACGCGCCAGACTGAAGTGATCAGAACGATAAAAATGTCCTGCCTCCGGCCGCGCATCGGGACGAATCGTTAACCGGAATTCCTTTGCGGTCGCCTGAACCCAAGGATAAAACGTCGTCCGCTCAGCCCCTGAAACTTCGACTTCTTCCGGCGCTCCGCGCGGCTGCACGTCGTCGTAATTCAAATCGAGGGCGATCTTTCCCGCCGGAATCGGAGGATGCTTCCCAAGATACTCCGATCCGAGCAATCCCTGCTCCTCCGCCGTGACCGAGGCAAAGATGATCGAGCGCCCCGGACGATCTTTCGCGATGCTGAAAGCGCGAGCTAGTTCGAGCAGAATGCCGCAGCCCGTAGCATTGTCGGCAGCTCCGTTGTAAATATTGTCCCCGGGCATATCAGGTCGAATGCCGAGATGATCGTAATGCGCCGTATACATGACTGCTTCGTCTCGGAGCCTTTTATCCGATCCGGGCAAAATCGCCAGCACATTGTTCGATTCGAAGTTCCGAACCTTGCTCACCATGTGCGCCTGCAGCTTCGCGCCCAGGTTGACGGGATGGAACTCGCGCGTGCGCGCATCCGCCATCAACTTGTCGAGATCCATTCCCGAAGCCGCAGCCAGCTTCTTCGCGACATCAAACTGCACCCAGGACGCGACTTTCAGCGCCGGACCTTCAAGCTTCAAATACGACTTCTCCCCGGAATTCGAGTTCCGCACCACCTCCCACGGATAGCTCGCCATTTCCGTCTGATGAACGAGAATCACGCCAACCGCGCCTTTGCGCGCCGCTTCTTCGTACTTGTAGGTCCAGCGCCCGTAGTAGGTGAGCGCCTTGCCCTTAAAGAAGTTGGGATCGTCCGATGGCGGCTCGTTTACCAGCATGAGCAAAACCTTGCCACGCACATCAACGCCCTTGTAGTCGTCCCAGTTGTACTCCGGAGCCTCGATCCCGTAACCGACGTAGACAATATCGGCATCCACATCCGACAGCGCCTGTTGTGTCTGGTCGTAGGCAACAAACTCATCGAGCGGCTTCAGGTTCACAGCCGCGCCCTGCTTCGGCTCCAGCGTGAACTGCGTCTCCGACAGCGTCGTAATTCCCACCAGCGGCACCTTCTGCAGGTAAGAGCCGTTATCTCCCGCAGGTTTTAATCCAGACTCGGCGAACTGCGTAGCGATGTATTCAGCCGCAATGTCGCCGCCGCGCTGGCCCGTGCCGCGCCCCTCCAGCAGATCGTGCGAGAGAAAACGCACGTGCCAGCGAATGTGCTCAGGATTGATAGTTTCCATAGCCGCAAATGCGGCGGACGGCAGGCGGACTGAGATCGCTTCGCGCTTCGATCCCGCGGGAACTGGGGCCGGTGCGCCTCCTTCGGCCCACGCGAGAAGGCTCAACACCACAATCACGGCAAATACGAAACTCCGTCCACCCATTACTTGCATAGGTCAGTTCTCTCCCTTGGCGCCGTGGCACGTTGGCACGCCGAACATATTCTCGAATGCTGGTTGTTGAGACTAAGGGAATTGTAACGGAGACGAAGACGTTCGCAGTAAGAAGGTGGATGCGTCACCTGCACGTGGGGCCAGGCGACTTTGGCCTATCGAAAAAGCGAAAAAGGACCTTCCGATTGCGAAAAGGTACATTGCACCAGCCGATTATTGCGGACTCTCATTCTCCTGGTGCTCTTTCTTCTTGCGCTCACGGCATCGTTCCTTTGCTATCTGGGAGAGCAATTCTTCACAACCGCGATCGACGTGGAGTTCATGTTCCTCAGGCAACTCAATGTCGGCAGAGCCGGCAGAGTGAGATTCGCGGGCCCGGCGGTTATCGGAGCCCCCTTTGTCATTAGCTTTTGTCGACCCTAACTGGGCTGCCGAAACCCCAACCGACAGCCTTGTGCCAGAGCCTGCTGTGGTCGGCCGGATCGGTTGCAAAATTTCCGGGTTGATCGGAGGGTTGGATGTCGGAGGCCGCGTCAGGTCCATCTTCCCGACCGCGCTACTCTTGTAGGAGTGACTAGATGGGTCGGTTGGTTTAATCGGAGGCGGGAAAAAGGTATCGTGGACGTGCTGGCTTTCTTGGGCTGCCTTCGGGTCCGATGCTTCTCTGCGTTCCCTCTTCTCATTCTTTTCCTCCACGGCCCGTCGCATCGGGTCGCTAGGCGGTCCCGCACACGACTGTAGTCCCAAACCGCACAGCAGCAACAGGGTGACCATAGCGCCGTGGAGGGAACCTGACATAAAGCAGCTCGTCCCTATAAAATCTAGCCCGAGGGTCGATCAAATGCGCGGCCGAGGAGGATCTACGCCGAGTCGCTTTCGCGCTCGAAATAATAGCGCCGCGAAAGACGCACCTTCAAGGGGAAAATGAAGCCTGTTTCTGTCCCCGCGACCGCGGGGCTAGTTTTTTGACCCTCAACCGGCGCGGAAGTCGCGAACCTCTTCGCCGGGCTTGAACACTGCAGCTGGCGCGATGTTTTCCGCTTCCGCCATTCTGCGGCTTATCTCGATGAAATCGGCTTTCACCCAGCCAACGCTGGAAACTTCGATCTTGCCATCTTGCCCGATCCAAAAAATGGTCGGGACATTCGTCAGCCCGTAGGCATTCGAGACGGGGTACTTCTCGGTATCGTCGAGCAGCACGGGAAAGGTAACGCCGAATTCTTTGATAAACGCAGCGGTGTCGCGGGGATTGTTTTGCGAAACACCGATGACCCGGACAACTTTGTGTCCATAAGCTCGCTCCAGCCGCTCTAGAAACGGAAACGCATACTGACATGTGGGACACGAAACCTTGAAGAACGCCAACACCACCGGCCCGCTCGCCAATTCGTCGCGCAGTACAAAGCGCCTGCCATCTAATGCTCTAAGTTCAAAGTCTGGGGCGCTAGCGCCCGGAGTCAATGCCGCCATTCGTGGTTCTCCCTGACTAGCCCTATTTTAGACGACCGAAACCTGACGCAAAAATTGCGCCATTTTCAGAGGATCGTGGCTTTGCGCAAAATCTTTCGTGCCAGCCCCGTGAGTGCCACTCGTCTTAGTCTGGACACCGGAATCCATTTTCCGCTCGTGTGCGACGACACTGCGTTCCGCCAAACGCGCACCGTGTAATCCGTAACAGTGACCGAGTGCCGCAGCGTCAACGCCTGGCCGGCAGCGCCATTCGGCGGGGCCAGTTCCGGCAATTCCCACATGCCCGGCATAAGCGACTCATCGTGCGGCCGCTGTACTAGAAATACGGCGCTATCGCGAAAATTGCCTTCGCGACAATCGCCGCTTCGACAATGCAGCGCGTAGTGAACCTCTCGCCTTTTCTGTGGCATTGGCTTCGCTCTGCCATCCAGCTCGCCGCGTGTCGCGCACAAACCGAATATCGGACAAGCCAAGCACTTCGGCGCACGCGGGGTGCACACAACAGCCCCCAACTCCATCATCGCCTGATTAAAATCGCCGGGACGCCTAGTGTCGAGCAAATGACTCGCAGCTGACCATAGCGCTTTTCCATCCATCCACTCCCCGTGCACTCGCCGTAACACGCGTTCCACATTTCCATCTACTACAGCAACCGGTTCGCCGAACGCGATGCTGGCAATCGCAGCCGCCGTGTAACGGCCGATTCCAGGTAGTTCCTGTAATCGCTCTGAACTCACCGGAAATTTTCCAGCATGCTCGGCGACGATTACCTTGGCCGCGGCGTGCAACATGCGCGCCCGCCGGTAGTATCCCAAACCGCTCCACGCCGCCAGCACACTCGCCTCGCGCGCGGCCGCCAATTTGTGAACGGTGGGAAAGCGCCGCAGAAATTCTTGATAGTGCTCGGTTACCGCGGCCACACGCGTCTGCTGCAGCATGATTTCGGAAAGCCAAACGCGGTACGGGTCGCAGTCTGCGCGCCAGGGTAAATCGCGCCGACTTTTGTCGTACCAGCCAAGGAGGCTTTTGCGAAACTGGCTCAACTGAGAAACGGAAAGCAAGCCGACAATGGATGGCCGCGTCTTCACGTTTTTCCAGACTACCCCAGACCCGCCATTAAAAATGGATTTCTCACGCGCACGGAGCCGTACCTGCGGCCATGTTCAAAATCTTCGGAGAGAAGTTCAGGCAATCCGTAATGCTCAGCGCATGCCCACATGTGCGCGTCATACCAGGAGAACTTATATGCCGCCATTCCGAGCATGGCAATTCGAAACACTTTCTCAGTCGGATAGAGCACCGGGAATTCATTGAGAAGGTCTTCCGCCTGCCGCCAGGTCTCTTCCGGGCTGAGTAACGAGCGCCCACCTGCCCGAGGTTTGGTCACAGCATTAACGAATTCGATCAACGCCTGGTGGGGAAGGTAGAGTTCCTTTGCTACGAGGCCTTCGCGCAACAGATGACTAGCCTGGGCGCTCTTTGCCGGATCGATAGGATCGCACCGGTATACGAGAATATTGGTATCAACGAGGGAAGCCACGAGGCAGGCCTCGCTCGTCGCTATAGAGATCCTCACGTGTCCAGCCCCGTGTTTCGCGAGTGACCCTGTTGCCTTGGTTTTTTTTCAATTCCTTCGCCTGCAGTTCGTTGAGCCGTTTTGTCCCCGCATCAAATAGCGCCAGCTTCTCGTCGGTCGTCAACTCGTGCCCCGCCTTTGCTTTACGTGTTACGAGTTCGACGCGAATGCTCTCCCCCGCGGGAATCCATTCCAACTCGTCTCCAGGACGAATGCCGTACTGATCGGCGATCACCTTGGGCACGGTCAACTGAAGCTTGGAGGTCACCTTTGACATACCCTTACTTTACCAAGGATTATGTCCTTACTCAACCCCTACTCCAAGTTGAATGACGCGTGGCATGGTGCCGGACCCGCCATTGACCCATGGACTAGCCGCACGAAATAATAATCCAGCCTGGCATCCGCGACAGCAGCGTGATCCTATTCACGCCCAGAAGCGAGGAATATCATGAACGACTTCAACCGCAAGGTGGAAGAGGCATCGGCGCGTGTCAGTAAGACGGTCGCCGAGGCCGCCGAACGGATCGAGAAGGAGATTCCCGAGTTCATCAACTACCTGAACAACGAGGTCGTCCCCGCGGTTCGCCAGCACTCGACAAAAGCGCTACGTACGGCGAGTCAGAAGCTCACCGAGCTTGCCGACTACATGGAACAGCAGAAGACGCGAAAGTGAGGCGGTGAAGTCTGCCATTCGCCCACAAAACCGGTCTGCTGGTTGCGTTAATCTTGCTGCTGGTAAGTTGCGGCCATCCCAAGCAGGCGCGGGTGACCGTGCCAGCCCCGCCCACGCCTTCCGAACCATCCTCCACCGAATCAATCCCTCGTCCAGCGGGATCAACGAAAAATAATCACGCCGTAGAGAACGAAGTCGATCTCGCCGAGCCCACAATTCCAGCCGGCGCCACTCCACTCGAAACGGAAACCGGTTTGGCGAGTTGGTACGGGCCACCGTATCACAATCGAAAAGGATCGAATGGCGAAGTGTACAACATGCACGCCATGACTGCGGCGCATCGCACCCTGCCGCTTGGCTCGATCGTGCGTGTCACGAATCTGAAGACTGGCCACGCCGCACTTGTACGTATCACCGACCGCGGGCCTTTCATTCCGGGACGAATTCTTGACTTATCGTTGGCTGCCGCGCACCGACTTGACGTCTACCTGCCCGGCACCGCCGAGGTGAAAGTAGAAGTGATGGAGGCGCCCGCGCCACTTGAAACCGGCGGCAAGTGGGCAGTGCAGATTGGCGGTTTCACTCACGAACGAGGAGCCCGCAAAGTCGCCGATCATCTTACCCACCGGTATCAAACTGCAAAAGTGCTGTGTTTTTCCAGTCCTGCAGGCGATTGGTGGGTGCGGGTCCGCGTTCTGGAAGACGATCGCCATCGAGCCCAACAACTTACCGCCGAAACGGTAACGCCGGAAGGCGCGGTTTTCCTCGTCAGATTGGATTAGCAGTCATCTCTTGGAGGAGCATGGAGCCAGTCGAAGTCGGATTTCACAAGTTCTTTGAGAACGATGCGGAAGGGATCGGTGTTTTGCTCCAGATAATCGTGACGCTCTACAGCGTGGTCTAGGCATTCGCTATCTACGTAATCTGGGGGCAGTTTACCTCCGTGGAAAATGAAATTCTAAAGGAGTCTGGTGCGCTAAAGGACCTGCTGGTTTTCAGTCAGCGTTGGAATGAAAAAAACCGTGAAGCGACCGTGCGGGCCGTCAAGATCTACGCCCGAGGCGTGGCCGAGACGGAATGGAAGTCGCTGGCAGCAAGTGAGCAAAACAACCAGACCGATAAACTGTTTTTCGCAATCGTCTCCAGTGTCACAGAATTGAAGCCGGAGGACGATACTGAGCGCATTCTTTATCAGCGACTGCTCGACATTGCCAACCAGGCAAGCTCCCACCGCGACGAGCGTCTCTCAATCAGCACCAAGCGCATGCCGCGCACTCTTATGCTATTTGTCACTCTTACGGCGTCCATGATTGTCTTCCTGCTTTTCTTCTTCCCGTTCCGCAACGTGGTCCTAGGCGCACTGTCCCTGGCAACGGCAACCGCCCTGCCTTACTTCGCACATTTTGTCCTGACTGACGTGGACAATCCCTTCGAAGGGACCTGGAACGTGAGTTCGGACCCGTTCGCGAGTCTGATAACCAAGCTTCGCTAAGTCTGTGACAATGGTGATGGCCCGATGTTATCGTTGGGCCGAGGAACAACTGTGACGACCGATTCCACCAGCGCTTGTCTTTTTTGCCGCATTCTCAGCGGCGAGATTCCCGCCAAAAAAGTCTATGAAGATGACCATGTCTTTGCCTTTGAAGACATCAACCCGCAAGCGCCGACCCACGTGCTTATTATTCCTAAGAGACACTTCGCGGGGTTAAAGGAAGCTCAGGGGGAGGATGCTGAAGCGATTGGGCTCTGCCATCTGGCCGCCGCCGAGATCGCACGCCAGCGAAACATCGAGCAGGGTTATCGGACCGTATTGAACGTCGGCCCGGGCGCGGGACAGTCGGTGTTTCACCTTCACGTGCACTTGCTAGGAGGCCGATCGCTGAGTTGGCCGCCGGGATAATGCTTCGCCGATCGATAGCCGGCCTGGGACTTGCACCAAAATGGCCATGTAATTACAATGTACTCACAGAGAAATTTCTAATGCGTTCTGAAATTATCCGTATCGGCAACTCACGTGGCATCCGGATTCCAAAACCGCTTTTGGCGGAGTGTGGCCTTGATGAAGTTGTAGAACTCCGGGTGTCCGCTGAAGGCCTTCTCATTGCGCCCTACCGCGCGCCACGGCACGGATGGAAGCAAGCGTTTGCGGCCACCGATCCGGCAGCAGAACCCATTTTGCTTGATCGCGTGCCTCCCAACGCGTTCGATAACGAGGGCTGGGAATGGTGAGTTATCCAAGGCGGGACGAGGTGTGGCTCATCGCTCTCGATCCGTCAAAGGGATCGGAAATCAAAAAGACTCGGCCTTGCCTGGTCATCTCCCCCGACGAAATGAACGAACCGCTGCAGACGGTAGTGGTGGCTCCCATGACGACCACATTGCGCTCATATCCCTCGCGAGTCGACGTCACCTTTCGGAGCAAAGCGGGGCAGATCGCGCTCGATCAATTGCGCACCGTCGATCGCCGGCGTCTCATCAACAGGCTCGGCGTGATCTCCTCTAAAGCAGCGCAACAGGTCTCCGGCGTGTTAGTGGAGATGTTTACCCGCTAACCACGCTGGCGCTCCGAAGTGGAGGCGTTCATTGTACCGTAGGATTCTCATCCTCAGGCGCCCCGTGGCGGCGCAGCAGCTGCGGCAAATTCTGCGAGAAGGCCGAGCGCGGCAGAACCATATCGCAGCCCACCTCATGCGCCTTCTGCTTCAGATCACCCTGCACATGAGAAAGAAAACCGATGATGGATGTTCCCTTCTTCAGCTTGCTCTTCAGCTTCGGGATGAGGGTAAGGGGCTTAGCGTTGACATTGTTCAGGTCGAATATGATCAGGGACGGCTTTTCTTCCCCGTTCTGCGACATGCGCTCCGCCAGGTCTTTATCGTTCTTGGCGAATTCGACCTTCACGTTGAGCTTGCGCGCGGTTTCCTGAATCTTGGTCGCAAAGAAAAGGTCATCGACAAAGGCAAAGATGCGCGAGTTCGAGTCTTCGCGCGCTGGCAGCGGCTCCGGTTCAACCGGAGCAAATGACGCGGCGAATCCGGGACGCTGGCGGCGCGCACCCTGACCGTTGTTGCCGTTGCCAGCCAATGCCGCACGGTAACTATGGTCCATGGGCGCGGTATAAATTCCGTCCTGATTGTGGCGCGATTGTGCTGGTCCGCTTTGGCGAGGCCCGCGTGGGTTGTTGGATCGGCGTCCGCGACGCCGTCTCCTCCCTCCGCCTCCACCGCCGGAGGGCCTTCCTGGTGCTGCGTTCATAGTCCTCTCAAAGCTGCTCGCGCGCACTTCATTTCCGGAGCAGATTACGTAATTCAATTTTCCAAGATTCCCCAAACTCGGGTTCTGCAAATTTCAGGTTGCATTGAGTTGCGGCGGACGTAACTAACGTTGCGTGCTGCAACTCTTCCGACCAGAGCAACCGCTCCAGTCAGCAACATTTTTCACTCACCACGTTCCTCGAGGAACCGCAGGGCTGGCGGCAATACAAATCTTCGACACACGCGTTATCTACTATTCGAATGAAGCAAAGTCGTGTTGGTGAAAAAATATAAATGTCTTGCGTATCGGTTGTCCGTTGCCGGACCCGTCGCGCCGCCGGGAACGCCTGGGGCGCGGAAGGCCTACGCGGGAACGAGGCCAATGAGAACACTTTAATCGTACTCGTCCAGCCGCAACTGTGCAAGTGCCAAAGCGGGCTGGTTTTGCACAGGAGGTCATGACTGCCTGGGTATCAGAACCCCAGACCAAGCCCTCCACCTGTCGAAGCGACCGACAAACACGTTTGCCACAGGAACAATTCCCACCGGAGAGCGCCGATTTCACGCTCCGCTGGAGACCTCACGCGCCCACTCCTGAGCCTGAAAATACCAGGCAGCGACGGTGTCCGGCTCAAGATGCAACGTCTCACAGAGAGCGCGGGCCGCTTCCCACTCTCCGCTTTCGTGCGCCAGAATCAGTTGGTAAATGGGGCGCAACAAACCGGCTTCGCCGCGCAGCACCATTTTGGTTTCAGCATCCAGCGGAATCTTCTCCAATATCTCCGCCATGGGCATTTCCAGCATGACATCAAGCATGGAGAGCAAACCCAGCAGGAACAGGTCGGAGTCGCCATGCCGGGTGGACGGGGAGAGCAGTTCGCCAAAACGAGCTCGCACCAGGGCGCACAACACAAGATCGCTGCTTTTGTCCTGGCCGGCGCCCACGGTCGCAATCAATCGTACCCAGCGCCGCACCTCCGAGTCGCCCAGTATCGCCAAAGCGTGGCGCACCGAATGAATTTCATTGCGGAACCCGAAGCGGGCAGAGTTCATATAGCGCAACAGACGATAGCAGATGGAAGCTTCGCTCTTGATCAGCTTTTCCACTTCCGTCACATCAATTTCCGCCCCGGAAACAGCCTGCAGCATGCGCAGATAGTTGATTCGGTTGGCCGGAACATCGTGCGTGGCCATCATCTCCGGCCGGCGGAAAAAATAGCCCTGGAAATAAATAAATCCTTGTTCTTTGGCAGCAATAAACTCCTCGTGACTCTCCACCTTTTCCGCCAGCATGCGGCAGCGCCACGGACCATGCTTTTTCATCAGAGCCCCGCGCTGCTCCAATGTGGTAAGCCGGATGTCGACTTTCAGGATGTCTGCCATCTCGGCCAATGGCTCGCGCGGATCATTAGCCACAAAGTCATCCAGCGCAATCAGATATCCCGCTTCCTTCAGATTCTGGCAAGCCTTAATGACTTCTTTATCCACCGGGACGGTTTCAAGTACTTCTACAACGGTCGAATGGGACGGCAGCAGTGTAACCAGGCCGCTAATCAAGGTATCGCGCGTACAGTTGAGGAATGCACGGCGTCCGTCACAGAGCACATCCAGGCCAACCAGCAAGGAACTGTCGAAGGTGGAGCGAGAAGCGGCATCGGGATCGACCCCGTGAAACATGTTTTCCATATCGTCGCGAAACAGAAGCTCATAGCCGAACACCTTTTGCTCACGATCGAAGATGGGCTGCCGCGCAACGTAGCGCATCTTAAGGCCCTTGGGGCTATCGGGAGCGGGCGCAGCAGCGGCTGGAGAGCGGGGCACAATACAGCTATCGGCAGGGCGAGTCGAAACTCAAGCAATAAGACAAAATGCATTTTTACGAAAAATGTGAGAATTCCAACCTGCCGGGTATTTTTCTCAAAAAAACATTTTTCCGAAAAAGATAGCGCCACGCAAGCGTGGCGCTATCAGCCAACTGCCAATGCTTAGTTTGTGACGATCAGCTGGATCATATAGGGTGCGTTGGAATTGGTTAAAGGAGCAGCACCACCGGTGGTGGCGCCAATCGTGATGTTGTAGGTCCCAGCCGGAGTTCCTGGGTTGCTGGTGCTACTCCCCCCGCTGCTTCCGCCGCAGGAACCCAGCCACATCGTGGAAAGTCCAAGCACAACAATCAGGCCCAGCAAGCGTGCGCCACGGCCTCCCGAACCCGCCGCCAGAACGACTCCGAACAACCCCGGCAACAGCAGTGCGTAGAACATGCGGCGACTGCGCCCGAAGGGCATTCGCAATTCTGTCGTGGGAGCGGTAGTCGAAATAGTAAGCGTAAGAGTGGTCGCACTGATTCCGCCCGCGCCGCTACAGTTATTCGTCCCCGTGCCGGGACTGAACGCCCCGCTCGCCTCCGACGGGAGCCCGGAGCAGGTGAAGGTGAGAGGCACTTGGGTAGTGTTGCTGCTGGTCTGGATGAATCCGTTTGTGCCGGCGACCGTGAGATTGATCGTGGCAGCCGATCCTGCATTGACTGAGTAGCTGGCATTTTGCGCGGTAACGGCGAAGGTCTCAGTAGTCTTCGTGACTGTCAGGCTGACGGTTGTAGTCTGGCTCGCGCTGTTCGGCCCGCTGCTCGTACCTGTGATCGTCACAGTCTGGGCCCCCGAAGGTGCCATGTTCGGCAAGGTAGCGATGGTCACGCTGATCGTCGACGGGCTCGAAGGATTACCGCTCAGGGTCACACTCCCTGTGCTTCCAAAGCTGCAGGTAGCCCCAGTGGGAAGGCCGCTGCAACTAGCCGGGGTGAAATTCACGGTTCCTGTAAACCCACTCGCCGGGGTAATTGTCAGATTGGTGATGAACGAGTTGCCCGCCGAGATGCTGCCACTGCCTTGGACGGGTGCCATCGTAAAGGGAACAGTTACGGTAACCGAGGCGGAATTGGAAGACGCGGAGCTACTATTTTTGCCGTCCCCGCCATAGGAGGCGGTTACAACATCAGCACCAGCCGGCAACGCCGTGGTCGTGAAAGTTGCCGTACCTCCAGACGCTGGCGCCACGCCGAGCAGCGTGGACGTATTGTTGTAAAAATCCACATTTCCTGTTACGGATGCGGGCGTCACCGTGGAGGTAAACGTCACGCTCGCGCCTTGGTAGGCGGTAGTCGTTGTGGTTGAAATGGTGGTGGTGGTTGAACTCCGGGTAGATCCCCACGCCGTGAAAAAATTATCGGCGTCGATCGAGCCGAGCCCGTTGACCAAGTTATATTTGGTCGCGGAATCGAAGTTCGCGGCACTGTAGCCCATCACGCTCACGCCCGTGCCGGGGCACTGTACATTAATCGGCTGAGTGGAAGGTTGTCCCCCTTGGCAGGAGACGTTATCGTCCCCCGATGTCACCGAATTAAACGCGTGGTTGGTACTGTTTGCTGCCGCAAATGTGTACAGTTGCGTATTTATATTCCCTAGCCCCGACGCCGAAGGGCCCTCCAAATATTGATTAAGCAGCACCACAATTCCTGCGAAAATCGGAGAAGCGACCGAGGTGCCACCGACGACAGAAACGTAGGTTCCGTTATTCAGCGCATTCGCAATGCCGCCGTCGCAGGTACTAGTTGTGTCGCTGCTACTCTCCAACTGCCCGATCGGGGTGCAATAAATATATCCGGGGAAATCTGGCGACGAGAGGAGGGACACATCCGGAACGTAACGCACGCCGGCGGGTGCGCCTGAAACATGCAAGCCCTGCTGATACGAGGGCTGCGCTAAGCCGCCTCCAGTCGTCGGCCCTGCTCCGGCGCCGAGGCAGATGTCGCTCGCGTTCTCATAAAAACAATTGCTGGCGCCACCACCTCCGCCTGAAATCCAGATATCGGCCTGCACTTGGGCAGCGGTGGCAGACGTCGAGAGCGCTACCCAATCTTTCGTCCCATTTCCTGTACTGCAAAATTCGTCTCCGCTTGCGGGAGCGCGGCAGTAATCGGCGAATTCCTCATCGTCATTCCAAGGCTGCTCGGGGATGTAGCTAAGCGCCGTACCTAGATTCGTACCCTCGGTAGTGCTCCAGTATGATGACTGCGTTGGATAGGAGTCATTGGCCAGCGAAATCGACGTTCCCCCTACCCCGGTTACGTACTGGCTGCTCGCCGGGTAATTCACCGCCAGACCGTTGACTGCGGGACTGAAAGGCGGGTTGACTTCATTAGCAGGAGGATTGCCATCGCAAGCCGCTGAAGATTGATCGCCCGCGGAGTTCACGATGGTAATTCCTTCAGAATTGCCTTGCTCAAGCAAACTCTCCAAACTGGAGGCCTCAGCCTCGCAAAGACCGTAGCTCATGCTGAGAACGTGCGCGAGAACCGGGCCGCTGGAAGGATCGATGGCGGCCGTCAGCGCCGTGTTGACGCCACCCCCATTCGTGTACGTCGTGCATTCTGCGTCGAAAGTCGCCGGAGCGTTGAAGAACACGATTTGGGCGCTCCTTGCCACCGCTCCCGACCATTCGATATCCAAATCGGCCTCGGGCAGGTCGCCGCATGTGCTGGGCGCACCGGTTTCCGTGCCCACTAACACATATTGAAAGTAGGTTGAGTTGCAGGCCGTGATGAGGCCAGTAGCACCCGTAGTGCAACCGCTGATCGGGTTCAGATTGAAGTTCGTCCGGAAATCGTTGATGTCGGCGAGGTAGACGTCGGTTTGCCCGATAATGCCGAGCGTTTCTCCGGACCCATTAATGGAGGAGCTGTATAGCGGAGTAATGTCGTAGATGGTCGAAACGTCGTCGGGGGCAAGGAAATTTGGGAAGGCAAAATCTGCATCATAGTAGGCAGGGTGAGGGCTTTGAAACGACGCGCCTCCCCGGGATTGACTGGCAGGCTTCGGAAGAAAGCTGTTGAGACCCAATACGGTGCCGACAATGCCGTTGAGAGAGGCCGGAATCATCAATGGCGTGGCATTAGCAAAATGAGTTTTCCCGTCGACCTTGTAATAGTGAAATTCCGTCTGGAAAGCATTCTGAGCCTGCGCTGCGGTTCCGCTAAAGACAACGGTGTTCCGGCCGCCCCCCACCTTAATAGTCTTAAATCCCTCAGATGTGAGCCAGGCGAGAATTTTATTCACATCGTTCTGGCTAAGCCCAAATCTCGCTGCGTATTGCTGGGGTGTGAGCCACTTGTGATAGTTCGGGGACTTGGGATCCTGCTGTTCCGCCACGAGTTCGTCCAACGCTGCCCGCTGCTCCGGCGAAGGCGTCATCAACATGGTGATGGAGCCCAACTTGAAGGACGGATCTACCGGACCCTGGTCATACTGGGCAACGGCTTTGGGATGGTGGCTCTTCGGCAGTGTAACCATGGGGCCGCCGCCGATCGCTTCCGCGATCCGGTCCGGCTGCGCAGCGAAACATAAAGATGTGGCTAGGAGAGGCAGGATAAACTTCCAGGGTCGCATTAGAGACACTCCGTCTGCATTTTGGGGTTGGATTAATGAACCTAGCTTACACGCCTTTTCTACACTCTGATCGGGTCTCAGAGGCGTCAGGTTGTATCCTTACAAGGAATTTACAAACCCGCCACAGTCGTAATAGTCGCGGTATCACGAAAGTAATCACATTCCCAGCAGGTTTGGCTGCAGCTTGGCATATCCGCGCTCCTGCGCCCAGAGGTCGAGCGGCACGGAAGCAAGTTCGTCGACCAGTGGCTCGGCCAGGCCGTTTTTGCTGAGGTCGATGGATTTAAGGTAGGTATGGCAGGTGTCGCAGCACTCGACGCGAATGTAGGGAAACTCCTCGGCGGTGTAGACCGGCAGCTTGGCATGATCTTTCTCGTCGCAGTTGGGGCACACGATGCGGCGAAATTCCCATTCACACAAGCAAAATCCACACAGTAGGTTTCGCTTCGCACCTTCCCCAAGCGGGCGCAGCACAGCTAACCCTGGCTTCCGGCTGCAGAACGGACAGAGCGCGTGAGTGTACCCCTCAAGTTGCAGCGGAACCCGCGAGCGCTCAAACTCAGCGTAAGGCTGAAGAAAAGCCAAAACGAGGAATTCCCGCGGATCGGATGGCCGTTCCGAAGGCGGCTGCTCGGGGGCGAACCACGCCTCGTTCAGCAGATCCTTCCACAGATCCGCAGGCGATTGGGCAAGATCACGCGCCACTTCGGCCAGACGGGTGGGCGCTCTTTTATCCATAAGAGCGAGAAACTGCGGGAAGCTTGCTAAAAGCTCCGGCAGTTCTTGCGGTTCCGATGCGCCGACAGACGCTATGCGGGCCGAAGCTCGATCCAGCCGCACATAAAGGTCTCGCTGGAAACTTGCCAGTTGGAGGTAAAAGCCGAGAATCTCTTTTGCGAAAGGATGTTCGGCGGCCAGGTTTTCGGCGCGCCGAATGCGCTGTTGCCAGCGAGTGTCGGTCACCCGGCGATTATCGGCCTTCGGGCGGGGACGATCAACTGCCCGGAGCAAACCCCGCTGGCGCACGCATATTTCTGTGAAACGCAAACCTTGCATTGCAGAATCTCTCTGTCGCCAACCAATATTTTCCGGCATCTACTATTTTTCGGCATCTGCCGTTTGACGGGAGAGAAACCGCAGGACTATATTCCAAGGAAGCTTGGGGTGCAGTCCATCCGGATCTGATCGGTGAAATCGGAGGATATGCAAAATGGAGTTTTCCCGCAGGACCTTCCTGAAAGGCACGCTCGCCGGCGGCGCCGGCATTTCTCTCCTCGGATTCGATCTGAAGCCCGCGTTAGCGCAAGTTAAGGAACTCAAGATCGCCCGCGCCACTGAGACGCGCTCGACGTGTCCTTATTGTGCGGTGGGATGCGGCGTCCTTATCTACACGATTGGCGACCGGGCGAAAAACGTTACGCCGCAAGTAATTCACGTCGAAGGCGATCCCGATTGTCCAACCAATCGCGGGACGCTGTGCCCGAAGGGATCTTCGCTCGAGCAGGACATGCTCAACCCGCGGCGGCTCACAAAGCCGCAAGTCCGGCGTCCCGGCGCGACGGAGTGGGAGGACATCGCTTGGGATGACGCCCTGAATGAGATTGCGCGCTGGACCAAGAAGACGCGCGACGACACTTTCGTGGAGAAGGACGCGAACGGCCATACTGTCAATCGGTGCGAAGGCATTGCGTTCATCGGCGGCTGCACGGATACCAATGAGTTCAATTATCTGGTCGTCAAGGCCATGAGGGGGTTGGGCTTGGTTTATTTAGAAAACCAAGCCCGTGTTTGACACGGCCCCACGGTCTCAAGTTTGGGACCAACATTCGGACGCGGGGCCATGACCAATGGCTGGATCGACATCAAGAACACGGACATGATGTTGATCATGGGCGGGAATCCCGCCGAAAACCATCCCTGCGGCTTCAAGTGGGCGATGGAGGCCAAGCGCAATCGCAACGCCAAGCTGATTTCCGTCGACCCGCGCTTCACGCGCACGTCCTCGACCGCCGACCTCTTCTGCCAGATCCGCGCCGGCACCGACATTGCATTTCTCGGCGGGCTGATCCGCTACGCAATCGAGAATAATCGAATTGCCAAGGACTATCTCGTCAACTACACCAACGCGGCTTTCATCGTTAAGGAAGGTTTCAAGCTTCCTGAGGATGGACTTTATTCCGGATTTGACGCCGCGGCGGGTAAGTACGATCTATCCACCTGGAATTATGAAGGAACAGGAGGTTCTGGTGGGCAGGCGGGGACGACGGGCCACGCGCCTGAACCGATGCCAGGCAAGGTCGGAGGAGCGACACCGCCTCCCGCTCTGCCTGCAAACGTCAGCTACGATCTCACGCTGCAACATCCGCGCTGCGTCTTCCAATTGATGAAACAGCAGTATTCGCGCTACACACCGGAAGTCGTCGAGCGAATTACAGGCATCCCGAAAGATCAATACCTCAGAGCCGTCGACATGTTCACGTCTGTGCGCAAAGACGGCGACATGAAAAAGGTCGCGACTATCATCTACGCGGTGGGTTGGACGCAGCATACTTTCGGAACCCAAATCATCCGCACCGCCGCCATGATTCAACTTCTGCTGGGAAATGTTGGGAGGGCGGGCGGTGGTGTGAATGCATTACGCGGCCATTCGAATATTCAGGGCGCCACCGATATGGCTGGGCTGTACGACTCACTGCCGGGATATCTCAAAGCTCCTGTTCCCACCGACACAGATTTGGCCGCGTATCTGAAGCGGACCACGCCGACGGCGTCAAAACCCACGCCTTGGGCTTCATTCAACTATTACTCGAACACGCCAAAATTCTTCGTTTCGCTCCTGAAGGGCCTGTATGGCGACGCGGCTACCAAGGAAAATGGATTTGCCTTCGATTATTTGCCCAAGCCGGGTCAGGATTGCTCGTGGACCCACATCTGGGACGACATGTACAACGGCAAGATCAAGGGCATGCTGGCGTTCGGCATGAACGGCGTGATGATCGGCCCGGATACAAACAAGAACATCAACGCGCTCAAGAAGGCAGAGTGGCTTGTGGTGGGCGAAATATATCAGGACGAAACCAGCGAGTTCTGGAAGGCTCCGGGCATTACGACCGACGAACAGAAAACCATCAACACTACGGTCTACCGTTTGCCGTGCGCGGGCTTTGCGGAAAAAGACGGAAGCATGACCAACTCGGCACGCTGGGCAATCTGGAAAAATGCCGCCGTACCGCCTCCGGGCCAGGCGCGTCTTGATCAGGATATTGTTGCCCAGATTTTCCTCCGGGTTCGCGATCTCTATAAGAAGGAGGGCGGAAAATTTCCCGACCCCATTCTGAATCTGAGCTGGGCCTATGCCGACGCTGCTCATCCTCCTCTGTCGCAGGTAGCCATGGAGGTCAACGGCAAGGCGCTGGCGGATCTGACGGATCCGGCGACCGGGCAAGTGATCAAGGCCGGCCAGCAGCTGCCCGGCTTTGCCTGGTTGAAGGATGACGGAACCACCACTTGCGGCAACTGGATTTACTCCGGAAGCTGGACGGAGGCCGGAAACCAGATGGCGCGTCGCGGCACCGACGATCCGTCAGGCATGGGCGTCTACCAGAACTGGGCGTGGTCGTGGCCGGCGAATCGCCGCGTGCTTTACAACCGCGCATCCTGCGATCCCTCAGGAAAACCCTGGGATCCAGAGCGCAAGCAGATTTGGTGGAACGAAGCGGCGGGCAAGTGGGTGGGCAACGACGTGCCCGATTTTAAACCTGACTCCCATCCCCAAGATCACATGGGGCCGTTCATCATGAATCCGGAGGGCATTGGCCGATTGTTCGCTCCGATCGGTGTGTTGGCGGATGGACCCTTCCCGGAACACTACGAGCCGATCGAGAGTCCCATCAAGAACCCGCTACACCCTGATCAGTCGAATAATCCACTCGTGAAAAAATTCAAGACGCCCTTCGATAAGTTTGGCTCGCCGGATGAATACAGCATCGTCTGCACCACCTATCGGCTCACCGAGCAATATCACTACTGGACAAAGAATAATCCGATGAATGTTCAATTGATCCCAGAGCCGTTCGTGGAGATTCCAGTGGAGTTGGCGGACGAAAAGGGCATTCGCGGAGCGGAAATGATCAAAGTCATCAGCGCGCGCGGGACATACATGGCCAAAGCCTTCGTCACGCGCCGGCTGAAACCCATGACGATCGACGGCAAGAAGGTCTATCAGATTGGCTTGCCGATTCACCAGGGCTTTCGCGGAATCGCCGAAGATGCGGGAAGAGATGCGCGGACGCCAGCAAATTTGCTGACGCCCGCCGTCACCGATCCGAACGCCCATACCCCTGAATCCAAGGGTTTCCTAGTGAAAGTCGAGAAGGCGTAGGGAGCAAGCATGAGCCAGGCCTCAACAGAAATCATCCGAATTTCGGGACACGCGGGGACCGTTCCCGGCGCGGGGCTGGACCGGGAATTCCGGGTCTGCAAGCTGGTGGACACGACCACGTGTATTGGCTGCAAAGCCTGCGAGGTGGCCTGCCTGGAGTGGAACGGATACCCCTTCACGCAGACGACGTTCGACAACAGCTATCAAACAATGCCGGAGACGGCCTGGAATTACTGGAACCTGATTAAGTTCAACGAACACGAGCGCGAAGACGGCAGCATGATGCTGCTGATGCGCAAAGATCAGTGTATGCACTGCGCAGATCCGGGCTGCCTCGCGGCGTGTCCTGCAGATGCGGCGATCGTGCAGTATGCCAACGGCATTGTCGATTTCCAGGAGGCGAACTGCATCGGCTGCGGCTACTGTATGTCGGGATGCCCATTCAACATTCCGAAATTCAGTCCGGGCGCGCGCAAAGTTTTCAAATGCACGTTGTGCAATGACCGCGTGTCGGTGGGGCTTGAACCGGCCTGCATCAAAGCGTGCCCTACTGGCTGCCTGCACTTCGGCACAAAGTCAGAAATGAAAGAACTGGCCGAGACCAGGGCGGCGCAGCTTCGTAACAACTCTGGGCATCGCGATGCGGGAGTTTACGATCCGCCGGGGGTTGGCGGTACTCACGTCATCTATGTCCTGCACGACGCGAAGCATCCCGAACTCTATGGCGGACTGCCCAGCGACCCGAGGGTTCCAATCTGGGTCCAGCTCTGGAAGAAGCCGCTGAGATGGCTGGGGAACTTTGGCATGCTGGTCGGAGTGTTTGGCGTGTTCATCCATTATCTGCGTTTCGGTCCTAAGGTCGTAAAAGATGATGATGAGCATACAACTGACGGAGAGAGCAAATGAACAGCGACCCTTATCTCCTCCCTAACGGACGCGTGCTACGCTATACCTTCCACGAGCGCCTTATTCATTGGATGGCGGGCATTTCTTACGTCTATCTGCTGCTGACCGGCCTGGCTTTTTGGACTCCGTGGCTCTTCTGGATCGCTGTCGTGCTGGGCGGCGGAACGGTTGCGCGCGAACTGCACCCCTGGTTCGGCATCGTTTTCATGATCGCCGTCGTGCTGATGTATGGCATGTGGAGTCGTCAGATGCGAGAGACTCCCTCCGACAAAGCATGGTGGGCCGCGATTGGGCACTACATTCGCAATGAAGACGACAAGATGCCTTCTGCGGACCGTTTCAACCCCGGCCAGAAGCTGCTCTTTTGGGGATTCATCGTGAACGGCGTCCTGCTATTTCTCTCGGGACTCGTTCTCTGGTTTCCGCAGTACATTCCGTGGAATCTGCATCTCGTGCGTCAGATCGCTCTGTTTTTCCATGGCATGTGTTTCCTGTTCACGGTGGCGCTCTTCATCATCCATGTATACATGGGCACGGCGATGGAGCGCGGAGCCTTTGGCTCGGTGATTCGCGGCGACGTCTCGCGCGCCTGGGCCAATCATCACCACCACAGCTGGTACCAACAGCTCCTTCGTAACTCAAGCGCGCAAAAATAAAAGAAGAATGAAGAATGAGGAGCAGCGAGTGGCATGCGCGAATCCACAGCGCGAATGATTTGATCTCCGCGAGACGAACTGGATGTTTCCCCGCTTACTAAAATTCATCAAAACATTTTGAGAGGATCGATGCGCTCACTTGCTCGTTTACTCATCACTGCCGCATTCGTTCTGCTTGCCGCTTTTCTATTTGCCGACAATGTCGACGCCAACTTTCACAATGCGCCTGCATCGGCGAAGGCGATGAAAAATCCGTATGAAGGCCAGGCCGCGGCGATCGCCGCCGGCAGGCAACTTTACGCACGCAATTGCCTCTCCTGTCACGGTAAGACGGGCGGGGGCACAGGCAATGTGCCGTCGCTCATCGACGGCAAACTGGAGACGACCGCGCCCGGCGAAGTCTTCTGGTTCATTACGAAGGGCGATAAAGACAATGGCATGCCCTCCTGGGCGCAATTGCCTGAGAATCAGCGCTGGCAGATCGTAAGCTACGTGAAATCTTTGGGACTGCCACAGACCGGTCGCGTGGCCAGCACGCTTCCGCCGGATCCCGGTGGTTCCACGGTGAAAGGCGCGCCGCCTACCCCGCCCTTCACCGATTTCCGTTACGAGAAACCGGGAACCGTTCGCAAAATCACGGCGAACGATTTGCCAAAGCCATACACGACGGGGTCGGCAGAGAACGGGCCGCAAGTTGTGGCGCGCCCGGAAAATGTCTGGCCCATTGCGCCCACCGGATTTAAAGTTGAACTTTATGCCACCGGCCTCGATAATCCGCGCACGCTGCGCACAGCGCCGAATGGCGACATATTTCTCACCGAAAGCGATCCCGGGCGTATTCGTGTTTTTCGAGGACTGACGGCCGACCACAAACCCGAGTTGTCCGCGGTTTTCGCCACCGGCCTGAAGCATCCCTACGGTTTAGCGTTTTATCCGCCGGGCCCCGATCCGCAGTGGCTCTATGTTGGCAGCACCGCCGAGATCGTTCGCTTCGCGTATCACAATGGAGACTTGAAGGCGACCGGCTCGCCTGAGCACATTGCCGACCTTCCCGATACCGGCGGCCATTGGACGCGAGCTTTAGCCTTCTCTCAGGACGGCAAGAAACTATTCGTCGCTGTTGGATCGGGCTCGAATGTGGACGATCCAGACACGCATCCCGGCGAAAAAAATCGTGCGGATATTCTTTGGTGCGATCCTGCCAACTGCGTGTTGAGCGTGTATGCCTTCGGAATTCGCAATGCTGGCGGCGGAATCGCGGTCAGCCCGAAGACGGGAGAGTTGTGGTGCTCGGTGAATGAGCGCGACGCATTGGGCGACAATCTTGTTCCGGATTACATCACGCATGTGCAGGAGGGTGGATTCTACGGCTGGCCCTGGTGGTATATGGGTGGACATCAGGACCCGCGGCATAAAGGCAAGCATCCGGAGTTGAAAGATAAAGTGATCGTGCCCGATGTGCTGCTGCAGCCACACAATGCTTCTTTGGAATTCACTTTCTATCAGGGCGATCAGTTCCCTGCTGAATATAAAGAAGACATTTTCGCCTCCCAACACGGCTCGTGGAATAAATCTGTACGCGTGGGCTATGAAGTGATTCGCGTTCCCTTGCATCAGACCGGCGACGCCAGTGGCGAGTATGAAGATTTTCTCACCGGATTTGTGCTGCCCGATGGCAATGTTTGGGGGCGGCCAGTAGGCATAACCGTGGCGCCGGATGGGGCGCTGCTGGTAAGCGACGATGGCTCAAACTCAATCTGGAGAGTAAGTTACGCAAAATAGCCGTATAGGGAAGCCAGCCCTCGGTGTCCCGTCAAGCGGATCTCGATTAATTTCCAGGTAAAGCCTTGACAATTTCCAGCGCCAGACCGACAATATTTATAGGCGAATAAAAAGCGAATATGCCTCCGGATTTCCTTCCGGCGTTCCCTGATATCTTCCGAGGAATTTATGTCTTCCGCAGTGTTTTCCACTTCGGCGGCCCAGGGCCGCCCTTTTATTTTTGATGGGCAAGATCTTGTTGGACAAGACTTTGATGGACAAGATGTTGCAGAAGTTTGTCCGCAACCAACCGGGGCAGAGCTTTTTTCTGAGGCGCGCCGTCCACAGCGATCTGTCTCCGTTGCTCGCGCCGCTTTCAGCGATGCAAGACTGGCTGCAGTCACCCCTGCTTCGCGATTGGAAGTGCGTCCCGCGCCGGAAATGGTATCGAGCGGCATCGCCGTCATGGATGCGCTCACCGGAGGCCTGCCTCGCGGCTGCCTGACGGAAATTTGCGGGCCAGCCTCTTCTGGCCGAACGACCGTGCTGCTGGCCGCGCTAGCAGCCGCAACCCAACGCGGAGAATTCTGTGCAGTGGTGGACGCCAGCGATGCTCTCGATCCACAGTCGATTGCCGCTGCTGGAATTGAGTTGGACCGGTTGCTCTGGGTGCGGTGCGAAGAACGATGCGAAGAAAATTTGCGGGCCGCCGATCGCGCGTTGGAGCAGTTCCTGCGAGCCACCGATCTGCTGCTCGATGGCGGCGGCTTCGGGATGGTCGCCCTCGATATGGGCGAACTGCCTCCACAAAAGGCCCGTCGCATCCCGCTCACTACATGGTTCCGCTTTCGCCGTGCCGTCGAGCATACGCCGACCGTGTTGCTTGCGATTGAGCGGCAGTCGATCGCGGGCAGTTGCTCATCTTTATTGATCAAGCTGAAGTCGATGAAACTGCCGTCGGAAAATTTGGCGCGATGCGCGAATCCGGAATTTCCCAGCCATGCGCAATTAATGATGAAACTGGAAATCACCGCAGAATTAGTTCGCTCGCGCATGGAGCGTAAACCAGTTCGCTCCGCGGAAATTACCTTCGCGAGCAAAACAGCCTGGGCTGGATAAGGAAGTTCCGAAATGACGGAATGACTCAATCGCTCGATGACTCAATGTTGCCATGCCTTTCGCCTGCATCTTCGTGCCGAATTTTCCCGTCGGCGCAGTATTACGCGCTGACCCGGAACTGCGCGCACAGGCGGTGGCAGTTTTCGAAGGCCAGCCTCCGCTGGAAAAAGTATTTGGCGTGAATGAACTCGCCTGCCGTCTGGGAATTACCTCCGGCATGACAAAAGCGCAAGCCGAACTCTGTTCGGAGGTAATATTGCGCCCGCGCTCGCCACTACGAGAATCCAGTGCTCACGCCGCTCTTCTCGATTGCGCACAGTCTTTCTCGCCCTGCGTGGAAGACGCTGCAGCCGATACTGCGGTTTTGGATCTCGAAGGCATGAAATCGCTTTTCGGATCGCTGCCAGAAATTGCCCGAAGCGTTTTCCGGCGCGCGACAGACCTGGGGCTTGATGTAAACGTTGCCGTGGCCTCAAACCCTGATGCGGCCGTGCACGCGGCCCGCGGCTTTTCCGGTGTGACCGTGATTCCTTACGAGAAAGAAGCCGAGCAACTGGGGCCTTTGTCAGTTGAAGTTTTGTTCGCCGATCGCCTTGAAGACAAAGATAAGGAGGAACAAAAAAGCAAAGAAACCCTCCTTGAAACTTTCGCGCGCTGGGGAATCCGTAGCCTGCAGGCTTTGGCCGCGCTGCCGGAAATTGCGCTCAGCGAGCGTTTAGGCCAGAACGGCCTGCGCTTGCAGCAATTGGCGCGGGGAACTGCTTCACGCACTCTGGTTCCCGTGGAACAACCGGCGGTTTTTGAAGAGGCAATCGAACTCGAACATCCCATTGTGCTGTTGGAGCCACTGGCTTTTTTGCTCAATCGCCTGCTCGAACAAATTTGTGCTCGTTTGGCCTCGCGCGCTCTGAATACGCAACAGTTGCGTTTGACGCTGGACCTCGAGAATTTCTCAGCGCGAAATTATTCATCCGAAAACGGCTCTACGCGCAAGCAGCAATTTCATCGCGTTCTGAATCTGCCTCTTCCCATGCTGGACGCGAAACTTTTCCTCAAATTGCTGCAACTGGATTTGAATGCCCATCCGCCGGGAGCGCCGATTCTGAAGATTCATCTTGCGGCAGAACCGGCGCGGCCACGATCAGCGCAAGGCGGCTTATTTCTTCCCCCGTCGCCGGAACCGGAGAAATTGGAACTTACGCTAGCGCGCATCGCTGGACTAATCGGAGAAGCACGCATCGGCGCCGTCGAGTTGCTGGATTCACATCGCGCCGAAAGTTTCCGCATGCGGCGCTTCTTGCCGGAATCGGCGAGAAAAAACGATAAGCGAAAAACGACGACTCTCACGGAAGAAACCGCGGTCGCCGCTCTCCGCATGTTTCGTCCTCCGTTGAAAGCCGCTGTGACATTGACGAACGGTGAACTGGTCCGCGTGATCTGCTCCAGGAAGAAAGAAGTGCAGGGCAATGTGCTCTGGAAAGCCGGCCCATGGCGCAGTTCCGGCGACTGGTGGGAGAAAGAATCCTGGGCACGCGACGAGTGGGATATCGCTTTGCAAAATTCGGATGCTATCGCCCTTTACCGGCTAGTGCACGATCTGCTCGGCGGAGGTTGGTTCGTAGAGGGAACGTACGACTGAAGAAATTGAGTAATTGAGAAATTGCCGTCGGAATGAAAATAACTTTCTCAATTACCAATTTCTCAATTACTCAATGTACATCGAGCTTCACGCCCGCTCCGCTTTCAGCTTCCTCGAAGGCTCTTCGCTGCCCGAGGATCTTGCGAGGATTTGCGCCCGGCTCAACATGCCGGCCATGGCGCTGCTTGACACAGACGGAGTTTATGGTGCGCCGCGCTTTCACCTCACCGCAGAGAAGAGCGGAATCAAGGCGCACATCGGCGCTGAAGTTACGTGTACACCACTTGACTCTGTCATCCTGAGCGGAGCATGCGCTTCACAAAGTGAAGCGCATGCGGAGTCGAAGGATCCCTATGCCCAACGAGCAGTGAAGGGTACAGGGATTCCTCGCTCCGCTCGGAATGACAAGGTTATTAGGAATGACAAACTTATTCGGAATGTCAGCGTTATTCGGAATGATAAAGTGGTTCGGAGCAGCAAGGTTTCTCGTCTTCCACTTCTCGTTTCCTCCCCTGTTGGCTATCAAAATCTCTGCCGCCTCCTCACCAAAATGAAGTTGCGGGCGAAAAAGGGGGAAGGCGCTGTTCAGAAGGAAGAACTGGAAGAGCACGCTCAGGGCCTGATTTGCTTAACTGGCGGCGCCGATGGCCCGTTGGCTGCCTCGCTGCAACATGGCGGCATCGAGGAAGCACGCCATCAAGTCGCGAATCTGATTGGATTATTTGGCCGCGAAAATGTTTATGTCGAACTGCAGCGCCACTTCCATCGCGAAGAAGAAAATCGCAACCGTGCTGCGGTTGCAATCGCCAATTCGCTCAATCTTCCTCTGCTAGCAACGAATGGGGTCTGCTACGCTACCGCGAAAGATCGCGAACTCTGCGATGCCTTCACCGCGATTCGCCATCACCGAACGTTATCCACCGCGGGCCGGCTGCTGGCGCGCAATTCCGAATGCCATTTGAAATCGCCGCAGGAGATGCAGCGACTTTTCGCCGACCTCCCCGAAGCGATCGGCAATACACTCGAACTTTCGTCGCGCCTTGAATTCACGCTCAACGATTTGGGATATGAGTTCCCCCGCTATCCCTTGCCGGAAGGCGAAAGCATGGATTCGTTTCTTCGCGACCGCGCGTGGGAAGGCTTTCGCGAGCGTTATGGCCGCGCGAACCAAGTCACGCAAACCAATGCTCGCCGCCAGATTGAAAAAGAACTGGCGCTCATCGCCAAACTTAAGCTTGCGGGATATTTTCTTATCGTTTGGGATCTCATCCGCTTCTGCCGCGAAGAAAAGATTCTGGTGCAGGGCCGCGGATCGGCCGCCAACAGCGCCGTCTGCTACTCGCTGGGCATTACGGCCGTCGATCCCATCAGCATGGAACTTCTCTTCGAACGCTTTCTCTCCGAAGAGCGCGGCGAATGGCCGGATATCGATCTCGACTTGCCCAGCGGCGACGAGCGCGAAAAAGTAATTCAGTATGTTTACAAGCGCTACGGCGAACGCGGCGCAGCGATGACAGCGAACGTTATCACCTACCGCAATCGCATGGCGGCGCGGGAAATGGGCAAGGCTCTGGGATTCGATCCAGAGACTCTTGGCAAGATTTCCGCTGCCGTTGCTACCTGGGAATTCCGCGACGAAAATGACGCTCTCGACCGCCGCTTCCGCGATGCTGGCCTCGATCTTAACCATCCCCGCCTGCGCAAATATTACGAACTATGCCT
>Ga0116135_1000291_pt1 | contig 27617 bp, 25 predicted proteins | sample June2015DPH_20_1_FD_89738 | JGI IMG/M metagenome (GOLD analysis project Ga0116135, IMG submission 89738) | Peatland microbial communities from SPRUCE experiment site at the Marcell Experimental Forest, Minnesota, USA - June2015DPH_20_10 | ecosystem: Environmental > Terrestrial > Soil > Wetlands... | reverse complement strand
CACCTCTCGCACTCGGAGTGAAGTGGTGTATGCCACCACGCCGTAGATTCCAACCGAAGTCAACAGCAGCGCCAGGCCGCCGAGCACTGAAAATACCCAAGCGGAAAAACGCGGCCGCCAAATGGAATCTGCGATTACATCTGCGAGTGTCTCAACTTTAGTTACGGGTTCCGATTCGTCCACGGCCCACACTTGTTTGCGCAGCGTATCTGCCAGAGCCAGCGGTTCGCCCGATGTCCTCACCACGATGGCTGCTAAGAACGTTCCGAACATGAACTGACGATACGGGATAAACACCTCGCCCTTGGCCGGTTCGTTGTAGCTGAGCTGCCATGAATTTTTAACGACCCCGACCACCTTTACTTCGTTGGAGCCTTCCTCGTCCGGAAGGAACAGTCCCACCGGATCTCGCCCCGGAAACAGGTGATGAGCGAGATACTCATTGATGATCGCGACCCTCGGCGAGTCAGCGTGATCTGCGTCGGTGAACGAGCGGCCTTTGATTAGCGGCGTCCCCATCACCGCGAAGTAGTTCGGACTGATGGTCCGCGTCATCACAGGAAAGATCGAGCCGTCCACGTCCTTATAAACGGTGCTGGTGCTGGAACCCGACAGCGGGAGATTGTTGACTACGGCTGCCGCCTTTACGCCAGGAGTTCGCTCGAAGCGCTCCAGCACGTCGCGATAGAACTCGATTTGCCGCGGCATGCTCTCGTACTTTCCGGTCGGCCGGGGCCGCGTGAGTGTCCCGATCGGAACGCGCATAGTGAGGACGTGTTCGGTGCGAAAGCCGTTGTCGGCTTGCTCAAGTCGGATCAGGCTCCTGAGCAGCAGCCCCGAACCAACCAGCAGCAGGAAAGCAAACGCCGCTTCCGAGGCAATCAGAATTGAAAAGAGTCGAGCCGAGCCACGGGAGCCGCCGCCGAACCCTCTGCGCAACACGTCTTGTAAATCGGTTTTCCGCGCCAGTAGCACCGGTGCGAGGCTCGAAAGGCACGCCACCAAAACGCACAATCCTGTACTCACCGCGAGGACGCGCCCGTTCAGCGCTACGCGCTGCATGTGCGGAAGAACGATAGGCAGCGCGATGAGCTGCTTGAGCAGGAATTGGACCGCATAGCGCGCGATCAGGATGCCGGCGGCGCTTCCCGCAACGGCGAGTACAAAGCTCTCCGCCAGTAGCTGGCGCAGAATTCGCCAGAAGTCGGCACCCAGTGCCGCGCGAATCGCGATTTCCTTCTGCCGTTGAACGGCGCGGCTCAGCAGCAGGCTGCCCACATTGGCGCACGCGATCAGCAGCACCAAGCCCACGGCCGCCAGGATGAATACCAGCGACAGTTGATATTGCCGATCAAGAGTTTCGCGCCACGGCGAGACTACAATTCGCAGTCCCGCGTTCGCCTCGCGATTTTGCTGCTGTAATTTTCTGGCGACGATATCCATTCCGCTCTGCACCTGAGCGAGGGAGAGCCCAGGCTTCATCCGAGCCACCACTTCCAACCTGCCAGTGAATCCTGAAGTCAACCGCAGTGGAATCCACATATCGATATTGGACGCAGGAAACTCGAACTCCACAGGCATTACGCCAACGATGGTGTAGACTTCATCCGAAGCCGTGATGGGGCGGCCGATCACGTTGGGGTTCGCGTGGAACAGCCGCCGCCATAGCCGGTCGCTGAGCACAACGACATTCGGAGCTCCCGGCACGTCGTCCGAATCGACTAAAGAACGGCCCAGCCGCGCCGAAACTCCCAGCAACGAAAATACCTGGGCCGAAGTTCGCTCGGCGAAAACCTGCTCGGGCGGGTCGGCGCTCGTTATCGTGACTACATCCTTGCGGTAGGACGCAGTTTTGTCGAAGATATCGCCGCGATTTTCCCAGAATCGGTAATCCTCCGAGGCAATCGTCTTAATCACCAGCTTAGGATTCACTTCTTCGATTCGCACCAGCCGCTCGGCAGACTTGTAAGGCAACGGCCGCAGAAGCACAGCGTCCACGATGCTAAACGCCGCGGTGTTGGCGCCGATTCCCAGTCCGAGAATGGCGGTAATAGCCAGAGTGAAGAGTGGATTCTGGCTGAAGAATCGTAGAGCGCCCAGCAGGTCTCGAGTCATACTAACGAATTAGTATACACCCGCTAGCGTGATTCATTCATCACCCAGCCGTTGCCATCCGGATCGCTGAAAGTCAGATACCCGCCCCAAGGGGCCGATTGCACGGTGGAAGTCTTGAGGCCGCGCGCTTCAAGCGTCTGGAACGATCGGTCGAGATTATCGGTCAGCAGCACTATACCGCGCACGCCGCCCGGCGGCATGTTCTCGAACCATGTCACCAGCGCGATGTTGGTCTTGGTGCCGGGGACGTTTAGCTCGATCCATTTCGCGTCGGGCCGGAAGTCGGCTTCGCGCGTGATCGGAAAGCCCAGCACTTCGTTGTAGAAGCGCTTCGATCTCTCTTGATCTTTGACCGGGATGGAGACAATGGCCAAGCCATTCGTGACCGGTTCCTGTGTGGTGTCCATAATTAAGCTCCCTTCGGTTCCGTCATGCTGAACCAGTTGCCGGAATTGTCCTTCATGATTGCTTCAACGCCGTAGAACTGCTCTTTCGGTGGAGAAAGGAACTCCACACCCTTGCCCTTCAGCTCTTCATAGGTCGCGCGGCAGTCACTGGTTTGTAACACTCCACCGTTGATCTTGCCTTCACTCAAGAGAGCCCGAATGGTCTTGGCAGCCTCGGGCTGCATGTTGGGACCATCCACCTGCATCAGGATGATTTGCAGGTCGGGCTGGCCCTTGGGACTTACAGTGAGCCATCGAAAGCCGTTGTCCATCTTGCCGTCCATGCGGACGTCGAAGCCCAGCTTGTTCACGTAAAAATCTTTGGCGGCGTCCTGGTCGAGAACATATAAAGTTGTATGCGAAAGCCGTTGGATCATCTAAAACCTCCTCGTTTCTTTTGTTATCTTATCCGGCTCGCGCGAAGAAGGCTTCTCGATTCTTGCGGTCTTCTAGGTCTCTGGCCGCTTGATTTGTTCCCCTCGCTCACGCGTGGGGCTACAACCCGGCTCGTGGTAGCCCCGCGCGTAAGCAAGGGGACGACCCCGTTTTTGGAATGAAATCAGCGGGTCACAGACCTAGAGTGACTGGATAAAGAAGCGCTGGTAGCAGGCGGGAATGTAGTAGAGCGGCCAATGCGATGCGAATCCACCAAATGCGATGCGAGCCTCGCGCCGGAAGGCGGCTGGCGATAGACCTGTAAGAAAGCGAAACCTGGTACTGAAGGATCCCAGACTTTCGTAGCCCAGGTGGAAACAGATACCGGTGACGCTCTGGTTCTCAGCCAGCAGCATCTTCTTGGCTTCTTCGATGCGAATCCGGGTGACAAACTCGTGCGGAGTCTCACCAAACACCCGCGTGAACACCCGGTTGAAGTGAAACGGCGAAAGGCATGCCTCGCGGGCGGCATTTTCCAGGGGAATGCGGTCGCGATAACAGGCGCCGAGATAATCCCTAGCGCGGGAAAGCCGCGCGAACGTAACGGCATCGGCCAAGCGTACGTCTTCTCGTAATTCCTCGCGCCGAGCTTGCGGCCTCATGTCTCACCACATTTTACATCAAGTGCCCAATGGCTGCTGGGATGAATGGTACGATGGATGGTGCGATGATAAATCGTACCTCACGTAAGCTTGGCACCCGAAAGGCCAAGAAAAGCTTCACCCTGTCGGACGAATCCTGCGCGTTCCTGGATGCAATGCGCAAGCGGCGACGCACATCCGCATCCTCCATTCTGGAGGAAATGCTGCAGGCGTTCCGGCGTGAGCAAGGCAAGGCCGCTCTCGACAAAGCTGTTGCGGACTACTATAGTTCCCTGTCCCAGCAAGAATCCGAAGAACAAACTGAGTGGGGGGAGTTTGCACTAGGTGAGTTTCCCCGCGGTGGTGTCTGAGTGCTGCCGCAGGGGAAAACACCGCAGCGCGGCGAGATCTGGTTCGTTCAACTTTACTCCGATCCACCCGGTAAAGGAAGGCGGCCCGTGGTGATCGTATCAATCAATGCGAGGAATCGCCACGAGCGCGCAGACACCGTGCTAGTGGTACCCTTGACAACGTCCGTACATAAGAACGCCCCCACACACGTTTTTCTTCCGGCAGGCGAGACTGGTCTCCAATCGGACTCCGCAGCCCGCGCTGAAGACATCACTGTAGTTCGAAAGCAAAGCTTAATTGAGCCGCGTGGGCGGCTAAGGCAGATTTCAGACCGTCGAGTTTGCGAACTGGCTTCAAAAGTGAACCTCGCGATGGGTTGCGCTCCCACGCAGAACATAGTGTAAGAGGCGTCGCTTCGGAGTACCGCCGTTGCTTAGACTCCATGGGTAATACGTGCGCCCTCGAACAATGCGAGTAGCCAACGCTCTAAATGGCGGAAAGGATCGTCAATGCGCCTCGTAAGCCGGGCGACTTGGGGCGCAGATTGAGTCAGAATGGGACTTCCCTATCGTCGGCGCGTTCATCGACTCTGGACGTCCCATACTTCCTTAGCAGCTGAGACTGGCAAAGGACTATTGGGCCGCTGCTTTCTGGCCGGGGCATCCGCATTTCGCTCGGCGGGGGTGGGGTTGCGGGGATGGCCGGCCCCTCCCGCAGGACGTATCCGAAACGCTCGCGGTGCACCTCTCGAATCCAGTATTTGACTGGCAGCTTCCACTTTTGCTTTGGATCGGGCCGGTTGCGAATCAAGCTGTCTGGCCGGAAACCCAGACGCTTGGCCATGGTAATGTCGTCCTGGTTGAGGCGGCAGAGCTTCTCCGCTTCCGGCCACACATGCGGCTGCGATTTTTTTTCCATCCCTAAGTGGAAACGCAAACGCTATCGTCTTAAAATGGCACGTCGTCGTCGGTGATTCCCTGATCGGGACCCATTTCGTCACTCGGCTGCGCGGCCGGCTGGGGCCGGGGGGCGCTGCGCGGCATCGAAACCGGCTGGGGTCCTGCGTCCTGACCGCCATCTCCACCGCGTCCGCCCAACAGGATTACCTCGTCCGCGACTACCTCCGTCATATACTGCTTCTTGCCGTCCTTGTCGTCCCAACTGCGGGTTTGTAAACGGCCCTCCACGTAGATTTGCTTGCCCTTGGTGAGGTAATTCGCCAGGTTCTCCTGGCGCCAAAGGACCACGTTGGCCCAGTCAGTTTCGTCTTTCCACTCACCGGTTTGCTGATCTTTCCAGCGACGGTTGGTGGCCACCGAAAACTTCGTTACCGCCACGCCGGACGGTGTAAACTTGGTTTCCGCATCCCTTCCCAGGTGTCCAATCAGTATGACTTTGTTTACGCTGCGCGATGCCATTATGCAAGCACTGTATCACAATGGCTAATGTCTCAGTTTTGGTCTCGCCGCCGTCTCTAGAGCGACCGCTTCGAACACCACTCGCGAGAGGGTTCAATCCGGGCGATGCTTGGCGCTTCGATTGCTAGTATCGATAGTACGAATTTGGGCGTGGGCCTAATTTTCTGGTTCCGAGATGCCGATCTGGATGTACAATATTAAGCAATTAAGACGGGTGAGGGTGAGTGCAGAGACCCTGTTGGTTTGGAAATCCCGGTCGATCTGACCATCGATGGCTGTTAGCCGGCCTCCTGGTGAGCGCCGCGCTGGCTCGTGGGCAGGTCCTGATGCTGGCGGGCCCGAACGGGCACGTCAACATCTTTAATACGGACTTGGCCGTGTTTGAGTCGGGTGAGGTCCGGAAAGATCTGGCCTGCACCGTAACGCCCGCGAAGCCCGTGCTGGGTTTTGACCTGCGCTTTCACGCCGGGTACGACGTCACGATACCCCTTAAGGAACTGGCGGGCAGCGAGAACGCGCTGAATATCCTTTTCCGGGTGGCGCCCCAGAACCATCCGGACCACCCCATGTATTTCACGCAACATATCCGAGTGCCGAAGCTTGAGGATGAGGCTAAGGGCGATGCCTTTCTCCAGGGCGGTTTCGACCTCGGCGAAGGCAACTATCACGTCGATTGGCTGATGCGTGACCGTACCGAGCGCGTCTGTTCGTTCAGTTGGGATTCCGAGGCAACTCTAGCCGCCAAGGATCGATCTATCAATCTCGCTATCGGCCCAGGCGAGATACAGCGTACCGACCGTGAGCAGTTCAAAGAAGAGCCTCCGGTGCAACGTGTCAGTAACGAGCCGCCTCTGAACGTAAAGGTTCTGGTCAACTTCGCGCCTCAGGACTCGGCGTCCGCCGCGCTCCAGCCGGTGGATACCAGCGCGCTAGTCTCCATCCTCAGAAGCATCTCTCGCGAACCGCGCATCGGAAAGTTCTCCATAGTCGCATTCAACATGCAGGAGGAGCGAGTGGTGTACCGGCAGGAGGGCGCGGATCGCATCGATTTCCCCGCCTTAGGGGAGGCCATCAACTCGCTGAATCTTGGCACTGTGGATCTGAAGCGGCTAAGTGAAAAACATGGGGACACGGATTTTCTGGCTGGTTTGGTCCGGCGTGAGGTCGGTTCCAGCACCAGCCATCCGGACGCCCTTATTTTTGCCGGCCCGAAAGTAATGCTGGATTCTAACGTCCCTCCGGATGCGTTGAAAGAGGCAAGGGACGTCAATTTCCCCGTCTTTTACATGAATTACAATCTCAATCCGCAAGCGGTACCCTGGAAGGACGCAATCAGCCACACCGTGCACTTCTTCCGGGGCTACGAATATACCATCACGCATCCACGGGATCTATGGTTTGCCGTATCGGAAATGGTTTCCCGTATTGTAAAATCGAGGAACGGGAAGCAGACTTCGTCCATCTCAACTCAGTAGGGGTATGCAAAGTTTAGGTCCAATTTTGGCTGCGGGGTTAGTACTGTGCGCGATTCCTGCCTTTCCGCAGGGGTTGCTCTACGGCCAGACACCGCACGCCAAGCACTATTCCAACAGCCTAGCGCCCTATGTCGTCTCGCCGCAGCAGATTGTGGATCGCATGCTGGAGCTGGCTGATCTGAAATCCAGCGAGACTCTGTACGACTTGGGAAGCGGCGACGGCCGTATTCTGATTACCGCCGTTCAGCGGTTTCACGCCAAAGCGGTAGGCATCGAGATTTCGGATGCGCTGGTGGATTCCACCAATGACCGCATCCGGAAGCTTGGCCTGCAGAACCAGGCCCGAGTGATTCATGGCGACTTCATGCAGGTGGATCTTAGCTCGGCGGACGTGGTGACCATCTACCTGGCCACCGATTCTAATGAGATTCTGCGGCCCAACCTGGAGAAATTCCTGAGAAACGGAGCGCGCGTGGTTTCGCACGACTATGCGGTCCCGGGCTGGAAAGCCAAAGTGGTGGATAAAGACCTGCCGGAAGCTCGAGGGCACTTGATCTACCTGTACGAAATGCCACCCAAGAAGAAGTAGCTCAGCTGTTATCTCGGCTCAAAACGAATCTCAGGATAATCTCCAGACAGGCTTCTAAGCCGTTCAGCGGGTGCGTTCTTCAAATGGATCTCGAAGAAAGCGTCCAGGCAGGCCGCTGCGATGGCTAGCCCGCGGCGTTCGCCTACCGGGCCAAGCATCCCTGAGATTCTGCCCAGGTAGCGATCTTTCAAGAGGGATTGGTCGCTGAAGTTGAAGTGTCTCGCGCCTAGAACCGTTGCTGTCTGGCAGCCGCCTTTGTCGGAATCGCAAATCGATTTGATATTCGCGAGAATCTGGCGGCTGTCTTCCCCTTTTTCGTTGCTGTGGTCACTCATCAGGGACCTTCTTGCATGACGTTCCCGAAGGGTTGGCCGTCCATGTCGATGCCAGCCTTGCATCGGGCATCGTCGTGGCAGAACTGCGCCGCTGTGGCGCCGCCGAATGAGTGACCGAACACGCCGACCGACGCGAGATCCAAACGGCCGGCAAATTTGCCGGGTGGAGCGGCGGAATTCAAGCGCTCCAACTGATCGAGCTCGAAGCGCGTATCGGCGGACCAGACTTTAACCAGTTCGCTGGCGACGCGCTTGCGTGCAGGTTCGTCGAAATCTTCCGGCGGATTGCCCGCCGGCGTTCTCTTGGCTATGCGTCCGTCCGGAAACACAACCACAAAGGTGCTGTACGGCGAATCGGATCCGACAACAACAAAGCCGTGGCTGGCCAGATCCTCAGCTAGCGCGGTGTAATCAGTCGCGAGTGCTCCTATTCCAGATTTCATAAGCACCACCGGATACGTATGCTGGGCAGGGGACACATCCGGATTTTCCAAGCTATGCGCGCGGACCAATGCTTCGTCTCGTGTGAAAAATTTGCTCATCAGCGTACCCTGTTCGTTCACGACAGCGGCGCGCCACGGGGCTGGCTGGTATTCGGCTGCCTGCGCGGGCGTTTTCGCTGTGGCCGGGTACCAGATCCAGACGATCAGCTCGCGCTTTTGGTTCGAGACGGGTGCAAGGTTGTCCGTGCGCGCGTTGTCCACCCAGTGGAACATTGCGCGGCCGACTGGGAACTGACCGGTGGGCTCAGGTAGGGTTACCGCAAAGCCGTGCTCCAGGCGCAGCAGTCCGAGAATGGCGGCGATTGCGGTGATGAGGAACAGTACCAGAGCCGCGAGAATCTTGAGTAGCTTTTTGACGACGCGCATCGAGCTCCACTATACACGAAGTACTTTTCAATGTAAAGTATGACCGTAAATCTCAATCCACTGACCGCGCTGGGTCCAGCGGCGGATTTGAACCAGGCCGAAGTGGTCGTGGATTTGGGCGGCGTTCATTTGCGGCTCGTAGAGATAGAAGTGGCTGAGGAATCGCTCGACCATGGGCCAGTGCAATACGCTCCAACTCGGCTCCCAGGTTCTGGAATAGAGCACCAGTACATCCACGCCTTTCGGATCCAGGCGATTCAAGTTGGAATAGCCGAAGTCTGAGGTCTCAAATGTCGCGATTTTCTTTGTGACGTAACCGAAGGCCGGATCCCGGAGGGCGCCGGTGAGCGGCCAGGCAGTGTAGATGGTTTTGTTGGGGTAGCTCGCCTCCAAGTACTGAGAGGCATCGCGGTGCAATTCGACGAAATCCACCATTGCTAGATTGTTTTCGAAAGGAAACGGGTAGGGAGGATTGACGAAGAGACCGATCAGCAATCCCGCCGCAACGGTTGCGAGGCCGGTATTGCGCCATAGCGGGCGCATAGTGGAGAACGCGGCCGCCATGGCGATGTATAGCAAAGGCAGCACGGGAAGCAAATAGCGTTCGAGCTCGGCGCCGCCCAGTACGCTCACCATCACGACATGCGTGCCAAAGAACAGCCACGTGATTTTCCATTCGCGGGTCAAGAAAACCCTGGTCCGCTTCCACGCGAGACAAATTGCGATGGATCCGGCCCAGCGAAAGTTGTCGATGCCCAGGTAGTAAATGCGGCGGATGAGACAAAGCGTCGCGCGCACCGGGTGCAGCGCGAAGCCGAGGTTGTAGTGCGTGAATCCGGCATCGCCGAAGAGGTGCCCGGTGGTGCGCCATAGGACCAAGAACCAAACAGCCAGGGCGGCAAAGGGCGCCAGATAATATACCGCGTACTTGGAGCGTGGACGGTCGAAGAGGAGTACTCCGGCCAGAATCAGCGGAAGCAACGCACCGGTTTCTTTGGCGAGAACTAGAGCCGTGGAGGCCATGGCCGCGGCGACGTGCCAGTCTTCGAGAAACAGCAGCAGCGCGAGCACCGTGAACAGCATGGCAGGCATATCCAGTTGCGCCATCATGGATTGCATGTAGAACAAGGGATCCACGAGCAGTAGCAAGAGAGGCGCTAGGGCGGAAGCGCCGGATAATCCGCGACACAAGCGGATAGCGAGCAGAAACGTGACGACCGCTGTGAGACTGGCGAGGAGCAGCATAGCGACGCGCGTAGCCGGAATGGAATATCCGAAAATCTTCCAGACCACCGCCAGATACGCCATTACGCCTGGGGGATGTGCGTTCGGAACCGCGGAGTGCGGCACCCACCAGCCGTGCTTGAAGATATCCAGCGCTGACGGAACAAATTGGCCGAGTTCGTCCCAGAAGTAAGGCAGGCTGAAGTAGGGCGCGTGGGCTAGGAAAACGACGAAAGCGAACGCGGCGAAAAAGAACAGGTAGGTCGACTGCCGGACGCCGGCCGGCATTATTGGATAGCGCCGGTGGGGCCGTGCGGCTCCAGCTTGATTTCTCCGAAGGTTGCCTCGTATTGCGAGATGTTCTGGGTCAGGATGTTCAAGAGCGCCTTGGCCTGCTGCGGGCTCAGGTAAACGCCCTGAAAGTTGTGGATGAGCACGTTCTCGGCTGAGGTTTGGTTCACCGTTCCGAACATCAGGAAGAAGTCCCAGAGATTGACGCGTATCTGGACGCTATTGGCATAGCTCTCGCGGTAATCCGGCGTGTTCACCAACTGAAATTTCGGCTGCGCTTGTGGAGGCGTCATAGACACAACCATAGTGACATAACGCCACGGCACCGACTCCCTCACGGTCGCGGCTCGGTTCTAGAAAATCACTTTCATAGCGAACTGCAGAATACGCGGATCGTATGCGCCGGTAACTTGGCCGAAGTTCGACGAGCTGAGATTCGTGCTCAGCGTGCCGAAGCTCGCACCCGCCGGCTGCCCGGCCGGGGCGAACGCGCCCACGAAGTTCGTGTGGTTGAGGATATTGAACGCCTCTGCGCGGGTTTGCAGACGGAATCGCTCGGTGAGCTTGAAGGTGCGGCTTAGCGCGAGATCAAAATTGAACAGGCCAGGTCCACGCTCCGCATTGCGGCCGACATTGCCGTACGTGCCCACCGGATTCTGCACAAACGCATCGGGATTGATCCATTGGACGCAAATCGCCGACGACGAGCAGGTGGGGTTGACCGCGCCTGTATACCCCAGCACCTGATTAGGACGGTCGTTTTCGAGGCCGGTGCGCGAATTGTCCTTGCCCGACGTGACGATCAAGGGTTGGCCGCTCGAAGCGCGCATAAGCGGAGCAAGTTCCCAGTTGTTCAGCACGTGGCTCACGAACGAGTTGCTCGAGTGAAACGCGCTGATTACGACGCCCGAAATATTGAAGTTGTAGCGGGTGTCGGAGACACAGGGTCCCCAATCGGCATGGCGATTGAAGAGTTGCGAATTGGTGGAGCCGGCCAGGGCGGCGCCAAAATCATAGTCGGACAGGCAATAAGAATCGGTGAAGTTAGAATTGATCTGGAAGGATTGACTGAAGCGATGCGCGAGCGAAAGCACCAGTCCCTCGTAATGCGCTACCGCGCCGTCGTCCATGGTATCGATGCTGGCGTAATACTGGCCGGTGGCCGGATTCATCAGCGAGAGAAGACGGCGTTGATTCGTGTTGGCGGTTGTGGAACAAGTCGAATAACTGACGCCGCCAATCGTACAGGGGCCGGTGCCCAGATACTGTGCTGGATCCATTTCCCCGGCGATCCAGAGGTGGGTCGTCTCGTTGCCAAGGTAGCTGATGGAAGCCAGCCAGTTACCCGCGAACTGGCGCTGATACGTAACGTTCCAATTCGCGACATAGGTTGGATCGGGATGAAGCGGCATGTTGATGTACGTGCCGAACTTCGGGAAGAAGAGATGCCCGGGCGCCTGCGGGAACGGATTTCCTCCGGCGTACCCGGCCCAGGGATTCGTCAGTGTTCCAGTGGAACCGACGTCGATATCGTTCCCGTATGGTGGATTGGTGGTTTCGCGCTCGTTGAACCAGGTTTCGGGTGAATCGTAAAGGATGGCCGCACCCACGCGCAACGTTTGCTTGCCATCGCCGTGGGGATTCCATACCAGGCCGGCGCGCGGCGCGAAATTCGTATAGTGCCCGTACCAGTTCGCGGCCGGAATCCCGGGGTCTCCAGGGAAGAACAGGCCGGGAGGCGCGGTGGGATGCACCGTGCTGACTGTACCTGCCAAGAAGGCCGGCAGACTGAATGAAGTGCCGCGGAGGTATTTGTCGGGATCGGCGAACATGGGCTCCCAGCGCAGGCCGAAGTTGATTACGAAGTTCGAAGAGATCTTGAAGCTGTCCTGCGCGTAGACGCTCATCACCCATTGGCGGAGGTTGTCGGGAGTGGCGTTGGTTTGCTGGAAATCGCTCATTTTTCCCAACATGAAATCGGCCAGACCGAGGCCCGTAAACTGGCCATTAAAAGTGGGAGCGCCGTTTTCGTCGAAGCCCGAAATGCTGTTGTTCTGGACGCGAATCAGATTGATTCCGAAGCCGAATTGATGACGCCCGCGGATTAAATCGACGTCGTCGGCCAGTTGATAACCGTTGAAGTTGAAATGTCCAGGGGCGCAGGTCCCGCAGTAGGTAGTAAAGCCGCCGGTCATGCTGGAGATCAGCAGGAAATTGGGTACCGCGCTATACATTTCCGATCCGAGATCGCTCCAATTGATGGGGAAGTTGGTGGGACCGCGATTGTCGCGGATGCGGTTGAAGCCGATGTGGAACGAGTTTAGCGTGCCGGGGCCGAAAGTATAAGTATCGCCGATGGTGGCCTCCTGCGCCATTTCAAAGTTGCCCGGCGAGGTGGTGGTTAACAGATTATCGCCGGTGAATACCGGCGGATTCCGCCAATCGTCGGCGTAGTATCGCCCGAACAAGGTATGCTTTTCGTTGATCACGTAGTCGACGCGCCCAATGTATTCGTCTGAATCACCCGTTTGGGGAATACCGTAGGTGACCAGTCCGCAACCGTTGGCCGAACTCACCGGAAGATACTTGGTCAGCGCCAGGGCAACCGGGCTCATCAAAGAGACGGGAATCTGGTTCCCGGGAAAGGGAGCGCCGCCGTTGGGGTTGACCAGTTGCACGGCTTTACCGCAGGTCTTCGAGGCGATGGTGCTGAAATCGCCGCTCAGCATGGCTTCCGTGGGGATGTGCGTGGTCAACTGCGGCGGGTTGGACCGGTTGTAGGTGCCCTGATATCCGCCGAAGTAAAATAGCTTGTCCTTGATGATCTTTCCGCCGGCGGTCCCGCCGAATTGGTTTCGCTTCAGCGTGTCGGGGCCGGTAGTTGAAAAGAAATTTCGGGCATCCAGATCGCCGTTTCGGATGAACTCAAACAGGTCTCCGTGAAACTGGTTCGACCCGGATTTGGTAACCACGTTGACGGTGGCGCCGGGATGCGTGCCGAACCGCGACGACACGGCGCTGGTTTCAATGCTGAATTCCTGAAGAGCGTCCGGGAACGGAAACGGCATGTTGACATTCGACATGGCGTCGGTGGCGTCGCCTCCGTCCAGCAAATAGGCGGTTCCATTTCCTTGCCCGCCGGCCACCGCGATGCGCGTGGCGTTCCAGAAGGTCTTGCTGCCGGTGTCTCCGCTGTCGGCATAAACCGCCGCGCCCAGCGTGATGATTAATTGAGTGGCCTGGCGGTTGTTGAGCGGCAGATCGCTGATGCGCTGCTCATCGATCACCGACATCACTGACGTCTCCTTGGTCTCGACCAGGCTGGTGGCGGCGGTCACCTCCACCTTTTCCGAGATGGACCCGACCTGCATGGGCACGTTGATCTGAATATTGTTGTTGACCACCAAAACAATGCCGGATTGTATGTAGTCCTTGAAGCCGCTGACTTTTACTTCGAGACGGTACGGGCCCACGGGAAGATTGGCAAGTACATACCGGCCGTTGGAATCGGTAGTTGTGGAATGCAGCGAGTCCTTGTCGGTCTCGGTCATAGTGACCTGCGCGCCAGCCACCGCAGCTCCGGTCGCGTCGGTGACGGCTCCGCTGACTTCCGCGACTGCCGTGGTTTGCGCGCTGATGCGCATCCCGGAAAAAAGAGCGAGAATTCCAAAACAGACGGCCGCTGAAACACTCAAGCGAGCCATAAACACGGACACAATTACGCGTTTCAACCTAGAAACGGTCGTCATACCGGCACCCCCTGGAAGCGACTTGGCTAATCCGCGGCTGAGCAATGCGAGAAATTCCCACCGCCGCGTGCTTGCAGCATTGTAGGCGGATTTCTTAAAATCTGTCCAATAGATTTATTCGCTAATTATGATCGGCGCGAACGATGGATTTCGATTTTAGTGTGCTAAGCGCTGCCGATAAAGACGCAGCCAATTCGCGGATTGCTTTGGGGAGTATCTGCGCGTCCAATGTCACCATGTCAAGTTGTCGCATCAGCGGGGCGCCCTTCAGGTGTAGCACGCGAAGCTGGCTGGACGGCGCGAGGTCCTCAACCGCGCAGCGGGGAATGATGGACGCGCCGAGGCCGACGCCAACGAGACTTTTGATGGCTTCGTTATTTTCGACCTCCATGATGATGCGCGGTGTCATGTTGATGGATTCGAAGTAACCGTCGATCAGGTTCTGCATGGCGGTCTTCTTTTCGTAGAGGATGAAGCGCAGGGCGGCCAGATCTTCGGGCTCGAGGATTTCTTTATGGACCAGGGGGTGATCGCGATTCAGCACTACCACCAGTTCTTCGCGGCCGAGCGGGGTGACGGTCAGACCTGGCAAATGCGCCACCGTGCGCATCACAATGGCGAGGTCTAGATTCTGCGCGTGCATGGATTGCAACAGAAACTCGGTGGTGCCGGCCAGGATAATGAGTTCGATCTCCGGAAACTTTCTTTTGTATTCGCCGAGTACGTGCGGCAGGCGATAGGTGAGAGTGGTGGGTCCGACGCCCAGGCGAACGGTACCGCGCTTCATGGTGCTCAGTTCCCGGACCGCCATTTCGGCGTTTTTCAAATCACGAAAGATTCTCTCGGCGTACTGCAGCAGCACGGTGCCGGCTTCGCTGACCACCACTCGCTTGCCCACTCGTAGGAAAAGCGGGCATCCCAGTTCTTCCTCCAGCTGCTGGATGTGCTGGCTCACGGTGGATTGCGAAAGATGCAAAGATTCGCCGGCGCGCGTGAAGCCTCCACTCTTGACCGCGGCCTGGAAAACTCGAAGCTGGTGCAGATCCATCGTTCTAACTCATCACACCTATCGCAATTAACTATGCTCCGGACAGCATTTTTTAACGTCGAATACTGGACGAAGCGACGGAATGTAGTTTATCATCCTCAGTGTGAAACTAGGCGAGAGCAAATGAGCGTGGCAAATTATCCAATATCTCTTTCGGGCTGCGTGATCCGCGGGACCGATTTGAAAAAGGGGCGAACGCGTTGGCTGGCTCCGGGCGAACGGGCGGTTCGCTATCTGCACTACGGCAGAATCATTCTGGATTCGAGCGATGCTCCGGTCCGCTTCAGCAACGAGAATCAGGAGACTGGACTGATCTGCTTGCATGGCGGCGGCGAGGTTTCCGCGCGCGGGTCCGTGTTCCAGATGGCTCCTTATGATTCGCTGTACATCCCGCGCAACTCGGAGATCGAAGTGAAGGCGGGGAGCGAAGGTTGCGACTTTGCGGAGGTTTCAGCAGAAGTAGAACATTCGTATCCGTTGAAGTACGTCCCGTACGCCGACGTGAAGAGCGATTCCGGGTTGCACTATCAGACGGGCAGCGAGGCCGCACAACGCGTGGTGAACATCTTAATCGGAAAGAATGTGGAGGCGGGGCGAATACTCGCTGGGATAACGTTTAGCCAGCCGGGCAACTGGACAAGCTGGCCTCCGCATGAGCACGCGGCCATGCTGGAGGAAGCTTATATCTACATCGCCATGCCATCGCCGGCTTGGGGATTGCAGTTGGTGTACACGAATCCGGAAGCGCCGGAGTTGGCGGAAGTGGTGCGCGAAGGCGATTGCGTGGTGATGCCGCAAGGGTATCATCCGAACGTGGCTGCGCCGGGCGGGTCCATCAATTTTCTTTGGATCATGGCGGCGCATCGCGAAGTTGTGGATCGGCAGTTCGGAGTGGTAAATGTGCAACCGGAATACGCCGGGGTCCGCTCGGGGCTGGAGTCGGGGCGCTGACGGCTGGCGCACGCGTAGGATCGTATCGATGGCGCGTGTGCGCGCTGCTGTTTTTCGCAACAACCATCAACTACATGGATCGGCAGGTGCTGGGAATCCTGGCGCCAGAACTTGAAAAATCCATCGGATGGAATGAAGCGCAGTACGGTTACATCATCACGGCTTTCCAGGCGTCGTATGCGGTTTTCCTGCTGGTGAGCGGACGTTTGATGGATCGGCTGGGCACGCGCAAGGGATACAGTCTGGCCGTCCTCGTATGGAGCGCTGCGTCGATGGCGCATGCACTCGCGAGAAGCGCGTTCGGATTTGGAGTGGCGCGCTTCGCGCTGGGAGTTGGCGAAGCCGGAAACTTTCCGGCGGCCATTAAGACCGTGGCGGAATGGTTTCCCAAGAAGGAGCGGGCGCTCGCGATCGGCATTTTCAATTCAGGAACGAACGTGGGCGCGGTGGCCGCTCCGTTAGTAGTTCCTTGGATCGCGATCCATTATGGATGGCGCTGGGCGTTTCTCGCGACCGGGCTTACGGATCTGGCATGGCTGGCCTGCTGGCTCGCGACATACCAAAAGCCGGAAGAGCAGCCGCGATTATCGCGCGCGGAATTCGATTACATACGCAGCGATCCGGCGGAGCCGAGCGCAAGAATTCCGTGGCGGCGCTTGTTTCCGTATCGCCAAACGTGGGCCTTCGCGGTGGCGAAATTCCTGACCGATCCTATTTGGTGGTTTTATCTTTACTGGCTGCCGAAGTTTCTCAATCAGACGCATGGCATCTCGCTGGCCAAGATCGGTCCACCGCTGGTGCTGATTTATCTGGCAGCGGATGGCGGAAGTGTCGCGGGCGGCTGGTTGTCTTCCTCTCTTTTGAAACGCGGTTGGAGTGTGAATCGCGCGCGGAAAACCGCGATGCTGATCTGCGCTTGCGCCGTGACGCCAGTTTTTTTCGCTTCCGTGACGTCGCACTTGTGGGTGATTGTGGCGCTGATGGGCGCGGCGGCTGCGGGGCATCAGGGATGGTCGGCGAACCTGTTCGCGACGGTCGGGGATATGTTTCCCGAGCATGCCGTGGGATCGGTAGTGGGGATTGGCGGAACGCTAGGGGCGATTGGTGGGATGCTGCTGGCGTCGGGCGCGGGGCTGATTCTGCAGATCACGGGGAGCTACGTGCCGATGTTTGTGATCGCGAGCTCGGCGTATTTAGTGGCGCTAGGGGTGATGCAGTTGTGCGCGCCGAAGCTTGAGCCGGTGCGGTGGTGACCAACCTCTTAGGCGGTTTTCTTGCGTGCGGCAGACAGGATCTGACGCAGCCGTTGTCCTAAGATCAATTCTTCGCCGTCCTGCAATGTCATGGATACAATCTGGAGAAGATTCGGTTCGTCCTGCGGTTTGCTCTTCGGGTCGCCTTCGTGAACTGCTGGAACCAGGCTGGGGTTGCTGTTGGTCAGGACTTCGATGCGGGGTTCGCCGGCGCGCAGTTCGGCGTCGCACTGCGCGACAGTGAAACCGAACTTGGCTTCATCCCAGTTCACGGTGAGAGTGGGATAGCTGTTGCCGTCCTCGGGAATTTCGATTTTGGTGGAGACGCCTGGAACGGTTTCAACCAGCTTCGCGATTCTCTCCACGCGCCTCTGCCAGGACTTGTTCAGCGCGGCCATATCCACGTGTTGCCACGCTTCGATGGCAGCGAGCATCCCGATGATTTCTTCCTTCCCCACCTTCATGGCGCGACACACGGAGCCTTCCCACGGGCAGCAGTTGGCGAGCGCGGCCTCGATGAGAGTCTTTCGACCTAGCAGCAAGCCCGCGCACTGGGGTCCGCGCAAACCTTTTCCGCCGCTGAAGCAATATAGGTCGACGCCAGCTTTGGCGTAACGGGACAAGTTCTCGATGGGTGGAATCCCGGCCGCGTCATCCAGCAGTAAAGGAACGTTCGCGGCTCGAGTGATGGCCAGAGCTTTTTCGAGATGATCATCGCGCCAGGTGGTGTAGACCATCGCGGTGTTTTGATTGATGGCCGGTTGCAATTGATCGAGGCTTTGGGCCAGCACCAATTTGGCGCCTACCAGGCGGATGGCATTGTCGAATGCGCTGCGGCCTCCGAGCATTACCACTTCATGCTTGGGACCAGGCTGGTCGGGCAGGTTCCAGATTTTCTCGGGATCGGCGCCGGCGATGCAGGCAGCCGTAGCCGCGGCCATGGCTCCGGCGGCTCCGGATGTAACCATGCCCGATTCGGCTCCCGAAAGTTCGGCCAAACGCTTTCCCACCGCGTGCTGGAGTTCGAACATGTCCACAAAATGATGCGAGGCGGCATCCATCGCGCGGCGGACTTCGGGCAATTCGAGCGATCCACTTAAATAGGTCCAGGTGCCGCGCGCGTTGATGAAGGGCCGGACACCGATGCGGCGATAGACGTCGATGGAGGGCTCGGCGCCGGTGGCGGCTGCGGCTCGTTGGACAATGGCGCGGCTGGCGATAGTGGCGAGCACGGGCGCAGCAGCCGCCCACTTCACGAACGCGCGGCGATGGAGCGAAAGAGGGAGCATTTCGTCAGTGTAACAAGATGTTAGAAAGTGTTACGAGTGAGCGAGCTTGGTCATGATCAAGCGCAGGGCGTGTTCTTGTTCGGACGTGCTGGGGCCGCAGCTTCTCATGCGGGCTTGCCAGAGTTGCTCGGCGAGCGCCAGCCGGGCCTCGGCCAACTCGTTGGTCACATGCGCAGGAGTTTTCTTCGTCAGCATGGTATCGCATTCATCCAGCATGCGGCGCGCTTCGTCTGTCTTGGCGCAGCCATTCAACGCGTCGCGAGTGAGTTTCAATATCTCGGTGGAACGCGCGAATTTCTCAGTCGAGCTGAGGCGTCGCGGCGTGGGGTCGATAGTGGCCATCGCGTTCAACAATCCGATGTCCGCTTGTATGGTTCGATTGCCGGGGCTTCGCCGATTGGCATCCAGGAATGCTGCCAGCGCGGCTCGATAATCTCCCAGCGCCAACTCGTCTCCGCCGAGCCCTTCGTAAGCGTCGATGTCATCGGGATTTTTCTCGATCAATTCCCGGTAAACATTGGCTGCGCGTGCGGGAGATCCGGCTACTTGATACAGATCTGCAATCTGCCTCAAGATGGCGGGATTCGCCTGAGCCTCGCTCTCGAGCGGCAGGAGCTCGGCGAGCAGCTCCTCTTTTTCCCCGCGCGATGCCAGCAGTTTCGCCAGTTCCAAGCGGACCTCCATACGGTGAGCCGGCGCGTTGTCCGGCCAAATCCCGTAAATAGCGCGATGATAATGCGATTCAGCTTCGCGGATGTTGCCTTCCTGCACCATTAGCCGTGCGGCCAATAGATTCGCGGCACCATTGTTAGGATCGGATTCGAGCGACGTCTTGAGGTTCGCATCGGCTTCGTCGAACTTTCGCGCGGCCGCGAGAGCCGCTACATAATCCAGTTGGTAGGTGCGATTGTCACGCACCATCGAGTTCGCCCGCCGCAAGAGTTCCACGGCCTCGCGGGCTTGGCCTTGCTTGAGCAATTGGACGCCCTGGCTGTAGAGGTTCTTGGCTTGGTTTTGTACAGCCTCGCGATCCGTTCTGGCGAGAAAAAGATCCAGGCTCCAGAGGCCGCCAATTGCAATCACGAGGACCAGCACGAGCGCAATGGTGGGTCCACTGGTGGAATTTCCGGGCGCAGCTTGGCCGGACGCGCTCATGTTGATTTCTTCGCTGCCTCCTGCTGCTTGACGCCGTAGGTTCGAAGAACGTCAGCCATAGTGATTACTCCCTGGATGCGCCTTCGGTTGGCTCGGCTTACCACCGGCAGCGTGTCCGTGCCGGCACTGCCCATCCTCTCCAGCGCGAGCGATAAGGGATGGTCCGGATACACATACGGAAAACGGTCCTCCGGATTTACTACCTGGTTGAGCCGGGTGGAAGACGGATTCTTGATTTCTTCCAGCTTTCCCAAAGTCACGATGCCGTAGAGCCAGTTCAATTCGCCTACCAGCCAGACGTTTCGATCCATTTCCGCGAGGCGCTGGCGAGCTGTGGCAACGTCCATGTCTGCCGGGAAAGGAGTCGCGGTGGATTGCATGACATCGCCCACGCGGATCTCCTCCAATTCGCGTCTGGATTCGCCGGTCGGCAAATACACGCCTTCCTGCAGAGCGAGGGCTTCATAGATCGGCTCACGCTGCAGCCGATAAGAGATGAAAAAGCTGATCAAGTTCGAAATCATGAGCGGCACGATGATGGAATAATCGCGCGTCAGCTCGAAAATCATGATCACCGAAGTTAGCGGTGTGCGCACGATGCCGGCAAACGCAGTACCCATTCCGATGAGCGCATAAGCGCCCGGACCGGCCGTCTGATGCGGCAGCAGCCAGTGCGCCACGCTGCCCACCGCGCCTCCTAGCATGGCGCCGATGAAGAGGCTGGGTCCAAAAATGCCGCCGGCATTGCCGGACGAATAACAAGTAGCAGTGGCTACGATTTTGAGAGCGGCCAGTAGCGCGACGGTCTTGAGAGGGAAGTCGCCGCCCAGCACCTGCTCCACGTAATCGTAGCCGACGCCCAAAACCTCCGGCATGAACCAGCCCAGTAAGCCCACGACCAGACCACCGGCGACAGGCTGAATCCATTGCGTGGATTTTGGAAGGCGCATGAAGAGCTTCCGCAGTTTCAACAGCAGCTTGACGAAACATACGGATCCGAGACCGCCGATAACGCCGAGGATCGCGTAGACGCCGAACTCCACGGGATGTACCAGGCGATACGCGGGGACATGGAAGAGCGGCTCATCGCCCAAGAGGAGATGCAGCACGATCCAGGACGTGGCGGAGCTGATCACCACTGTGCCGAGCACCGGCGCGTGGAGATCGCCCAATATTTCTTCGAGCGAGAACAGAACGGCCGCGATGGGCGTGTTGAAGGCAGCCGCGAGCGCGGCGGAACATCCCACTGGGACGAGCGCCTTGACGCTCTCTTTACTGAGACCGAATCGCCGGCCGAGCACGGAAGCGATTCCGGCGCCGATTTGGACCGAGGGTCCTTCGCGGCCGAGCGCGATGCCGCTCGCGAGCGATGCCGAGCAACAGAAGAACTTCCCGAGAATGGTCTTGAGCGAGATGTAGCCGTCGTTGATGAAGATGGCGTACTTGGTTTGAGGAATGCCGCTGCCGCGCGCATTCGGAAAATAGCGGAAGAGCAGGAATCCGGTGACGAGCGAGCCAATGACGGGAATCACTACGCGGCGCCAGGCCGACCCTCCCGCAGGATACATCTGCGCGGCCAGGCGGCCCGTGAGCAGAATGAAAGCGACGACCACGAGGCCGACCAGTACGCCGATCAGAAGGCTGAGTACGACGGTGAGGTGGTCTTCACGATTTCTGAGCTGCTCGGTCCACCGGCGGAGGGCGGTGCGGGGCGAGGAAAGCTCCATCTATTTCAGATTAGCGGACGCATCGTCGTGGAGCATGCCCGGGCCTGCCAAGACGGACAAGCCAGAGGCTTGTCCCACGCTAAAGTAAAGCCATGCTGAGAAATGCTCCGCCTTTTCGTGCCGACCATGTCGGCAGCTTGCTGCGGCCCACTGCCTTGAAGGAAGCTCGAACGTGTCACGCGCGCGGGGAAGTCTCGATGGAGCAATTAAGGGCGGTGGAAGACACCTCGATTGTCGACGTCATCGCCAAACAGGCGGAAGTGGGACTCGAGAGCGCTACGGATGGCGAATTCCGGCGCGCTATGTGGCACTTCGATTTTCTGGAGCGGTTGGAGGGAGTGGAATCGTTCCACACCGATCACGGCATCCGTTTCCAAGGGGGCATCGAGACCGAGGCGAAAGGGCTGCGCGTGATTGGGAAGATCGGATTTTCCACGCACCCCATGCTGGAGCATTTCAGATTTCTCCGGGAGCACACGCGCGCCACACCCAAGATGACCATTCCGTCGCCCAGCGTGCTGCATTTTCGCGGGGGCCGCAGGGCTGTGAGCCCGGAAGTTTATCCGGACATGCAGGAGTTCTATCGCGACTTGGGGCTAGCCTACGCGGGGGCGGTGCGGGCTTTTGCGGACGCCGGCTGCCGCTATCTTCAACTCGACGAAACCAATCTCGCTTATCTTTGTGATGCGGAACAGAGGCAAAACCTGGCCGCACGCGGAGACGATCCCGATCAGTTGCCGGCAATTTACGCGCGCATGCTGAATACGGCGATCGAAAACCGGCCGCCGGACATGGCCGTTACCATGCATCTTTGCCGCGGGAATTTTCGGTCCAGTTGGATCGCGCAGGGCGGCTATGAACCGATCGCCGAGTTGCTCTTCAACGGCATCGGCGTGAATGGCTATTTCATGGAGTTCGACACCGAACGCGCCGGTGGATTTGAGCCACTGCGGTTTGTGCCGCAGGACAAGACGGTGGTGCTAGGCCTGGTGACTTCGAAATCGGGTCAGCTCGAATCCAAGGATGATCTGAAGCGCAGGATCGATCAAGCTGCAAAATATGTCGATCTGGATCAGCTTTGTTTAAGCCCGCAATGCGGTTTTGCCAGCACGGAAGAAGGCAATGTGCTGGCGGAAGACGAGCAATGGGCCAAGCTTGCGCGCATTGTTGAAGTTTCTGGCGAAGTTTGGAGTTAGTGATCCCAAGGGGTTAGTGATCCCAAGGTTCGGCGACCTGCGGAGGCTTCGGCATAGTGACGGTGACTGTCAATTCAACCGTGACGGGATCGGCCCGCCAAGCCGAGACGAATATTTTGGCGTGGTGGATTCCGGGCGCGAGCTTCCGTGGATTGATCAATAGAGTAGCGCGATCACCCAAAAACGCCGAGCCTTCCTGAGGCGTGGTCCCTTCCGCTTGCCGGAAAGTGAGCCAATCACTTTGGGGTGTCGATAGGGAATACGGTAGCCCGGGCCAGGTGCCGGCTATCAGTACGGAGGGGCCATCGGGCTGGCCGTCGGCCGAAAGCGTAAGCTCGATTCGCTCGGGGACTGCCCGCAGAATCGGCCGCCCGGTCACCAACAATTCAAAGCCCTTAGTGGTGCTGGCGCACATGTTGCGCGCAACAATCCAGAATCGAAAGACGCCCATTTCCATGGGCACGCCTGCGAGACCATCGTCGGTGATGCGCAATCCCCGCGGCAAGGATCCACCTGCCAGAAACAGGCCAACGTTCCCGCTGGGACACTGGCCATCCACGGTGGTGCGGATGGTGGCGCTGTACGCCATGCCTTGGATGGCTCGGGGAAGGTCCACGGATTCGATTTCGACCACGCCCTTACTCAAAGCCGGCTGCGATAGTGACGCGAGCCAGATCAAGGCTAGCGAAAGTTGGGTGATCGGTTTCATGGGAACGAATCAATGCAGGGCGAGAACGGATCCGTAGGCTGCGCCAAGGTGCTGAGCGAGCGCATCGCGTCCCTGTGGTGCTACTCCAACATCAATGCGTTTTTTGACGAACCCCCAGAAGAGCGATCTCGAATCGGAATAAGGTGTGTGCGTAGCGATGGCGAGTATCGAGGGATCCTTCGTGGAGACCGCTACTCTTGGTCCGTCTTCCCTAGCTGGGGACGCGGGCTGAGGGTCAGCGGCCAACGAAACTGGGGCGGCGGAGGGCTTTCTCAGCATGACGCGAATGATCCGCTCATTGATGCCCTGTTTCATCAGGGTTGCGAGTCCGCTGATGCTGGTATCGAACTCGGTTTTGCTATTCAAGATGAGCTCGATCAGGAAGTCCTCGTTGAAGCCGGCCGACGCCAGCGTGACGATGGAGGGATTGGTCAGAACTTCGCGCGTCTGAACGATAGATTGCGCCGCGGCTGAAATTCCCGATGCCAGCAGCGCCAGGATAACGACGCCTTTGGGTAGTTGCATTGACGACCTCGCATTCCGTATCGGCCGGATCGGCATTTGTTAGTGGCGAAAGCTCTGCCAAAGCTTTACGGGACCTGCCCTCGACCCATGAGAGGGACTAAGGCGATTAACGCCAGAACCTTAGGGCAACACTCGATACTTTTAGTGGCCCGTCCAGCCGTTGGTCTGGTTTGAGCCACAGGTGTCTGCATGTGGCAAAGGAAAGCCAAAGAAAAGTACCAGGAAAGTAAAAGGTTATCGCGATGAAGAGAAACATGGTTCCCTTGCTTGGGATTGCATTCGTGGCCGCGATTGTTGCAACCGGAGTAGTCTACGGACTGTTTGGTGGCCGGCTGCGGGCGAAGGCGCCCGAGCTTGCCGGGCAATCCATCGTGGTGGCAGCCAGGGATCTTGACCGGGGAATGGTAGTCAAGCCGGCGGATCTGCAGGTATCCCAAGTGAAGGGAGCGCTGAAAGGTTCTTACTCGAAGGTGGACGATGCGGTGGGCGCTACGCTCTTAGAGCCGGTGCAAAAGAACGAACCGCTGCTCGAGGGCCGCGTGGCGTCACTTGATCCAAAAGGTACGGGAGCAGGCGGGGGAATAGCGGCCGGGATGCGGGCGGTTTCGATTCGAGTGGTGGAATCGAGTGGCGTGATGGGGCTGCTGCATTCCGGATCGCGAGTGGATCTGCAGGCCGTTTCTGAGAGGAATAACCTCACCGAACTGCGTACCATCCTGCAGAATGTGGAGGTGTTGCGCGTCAATCCGCAACTGGAACCAACCAATACTAGCCGTCTTCCGGTCCCGGTGGCCACCATGCTGGTGCCTGCGCAGTATGCCGATATCGTTGCTCTGGCGGACACCGGCGCGCGTCTGCGCATCACGCTGCGAAATCCTCTGGATGAAGCCACCGGGTCGCGGCATGCGTTGGGTTTGAATTCGATATTCACGAGCAGCGCGGTTTCCGAGCCGCAACGGGCCGAGACACAGGCACCGGCTAACCTTCCGGTGGACTACGCCATGGAGTTAAACGTTCAAGTGTTGGGAGCGAGCGCCGCCGCGATCGGCCAACTGGATTCGAAACTGCTTGGGCTATCTGGACATGACTCATCCGGGCAGGATGCGTCCGCGCATGAATCCATGCGTGTAGCCGCGTTCCGCGCGGATACGAATGCGGACGAACTGGTCCGAAAACTGGAACAAACCGAAGAGCTGGAAGTGGTCTCGAGTTCAGTGCTGACCGCTAGCGTGGGGCGGCCAGTCAGTGTACGAGCGGCGGCGGCGCCTTACCGTCTTCGCGTCCAGTTTTCGCCGGCCACAGACACACTTGGAAAAGTCAGCCTACGCGTACAGCCTGAAGTGAGTCTCCGGAACGGCGCGGGCGTGGAGACGCGCCGCTATGACACCGATTTGCCGGATGGATCGAGCTTCCTGGTAAGAGGTCTGCTGCGGGATGAAAACAATGCCGAGATCCTCGCGCGGCTCTTTCCAGGACATTCCTGGAGCGGACGCGAGCTGGTGATTTACGTAACTTCGAAGCCGCACGGGCAGGCTTCGCCGCACGCCGTGGCCGAAGCCAACCGGAGGCAGTAAGTGGCGCTGACCGCAATCTTGGTGTTCCTGGCCACGTTCCTCGCGGCGGCGCTCGCCGTTTTGATCGGCTGGTTTGCCTTACAGCGCATGGGCGCCGAGGCGTTGGCCGAGGATGTTTCCGAGCACCTGCTGGATGAAAGCCCGCGCGTGCTGAAGGACGAATCGCTCAGCTCCATATCGCCCTGGGCGAATCTGCTGAAGCGTTGGGACTTCATCAAGATCATGCGGCGGCATCTGCAGCAGGCGGATCTGAGCTGGTCCGTGGGCCGGTTCACGATGTTGATGCTCTTGGCCGCAAGCGTAGCGTTAGCCATCGCGATGCGGGAGGATCGGATTCCTGGCATTGTGGCGGTGGTAATCGCGGTACTGGTGGGGTCGCTGCCATACTTATACATCGTGCGCCGCAGGGCGAAACGCTTTCGCCGATTCGAAGAAAACTTTCCCGATGCCCTGGATTCGCTGGCGCGCGCCCTGCGCGCCGGTCATCCGTTCGCGGCGGGCATGGAGATTGTGTCCCAGGAATGCGAGGCGCCGGTGTCCACGGAACTCCGCAAGGCTGCCGCGGAAGCAAATCTGGGGGCATCGTGGGAGCAGGCGCTGGCCAACCTGAGTGATCGCGTTCCGCTGCTTGAGGTGAGCATGTTCGCGGCGGCGGTTCAAATGCAGACCCGCACCGGTGGCAAGTTGAATGAAGTATTGTCCAAACTTGCGGAGAACATGCGGGAAGCGACCTCACTCCGGGGCGAGGTGCGGGCGCTGGCGGCGCACGGAAAGATGACCGGCGGGGTGCTTACGGTGCTGCCGCTGGTGATTGCGGGCATGATGATGATCGTGAACCCGTCCTACCTCACCGTCTTGGTTTATAGCCCCTACGGCAAATATCTGATTAGCGGCGCGATTATTTGTCTGGTGCTGGCGCACATTGTGATTCGCAGAATAGTGGACATCAAAATATGAGCGATCTGTGGCTCGGCGCGGGATTCTTCCTGTTCGTGATGACCGCTGTGGTGGCGGCGGGATATTTCGTCATTCGGCGGAACGCGGATCGCGCCTTGGAACTTCCCGCGGGCTTGTCCACGGAACCTTCCCTGCCGGCATCGCGGGCGATGTTTCTGAACCTGTTCCGCTCGATCGGCGAAACATTTCCGGCAGCCAAAAATGAACAGAATCCTTACCGCATCCGGTTGGCGTCAGCCGGATACCGCTGGCCGTCCGCGCTGGCGGTCTTTTACGGAATCAAATGCTGCAGCTCTCTGTTTTTCGCCGTCTTGCTGGCCACTGCCACGCTTTTCAATCGTGGAGAGGGAGCCGGAATGCTGCTTCCGCTGATCTGCGGCGCGGGCTTAGGATTTATGGTTCCGGACCGCGTTCTGGATTCGCGCGTGAAAGCCCGGACACATCGCCTGCGCAGCGCGATCCCGCCGGCGCTGGATCTAATCGTTCTGGGTCTGGAGGCAGGCCAGTCCCTGGATCAATCCATTGCAGACTCCAGCCGGAGCCTGAAGCGCACCCATCCGGATTTCAGCGGCGAATTGGCCCAACTCTATTTGGAGTTGAAAACCGGCAGCAGCCGTCCTACCGCCTTCCGCGCTTTCGGTAAGCGCGGCAAGGATCCGGAATTGCGGAAGTTATCCAACCTTTTAATCGATAGTGACCGGTTCGGCACCAGCCTGGCGCCGGCCTTGCGCTCCCATGCACACTACTTGCGTACGCGCTTTCGGCAACAGGCTCAGGAAACGGCCAGAAAAGTCGGCGTGAAGCTGATATTCCCGGTCTTCTTTCTGATTTTCCCGTCCGTCCTGCTGGTCACCCTGGGTCCCGCCTGCATGATGATGTTTCAGCAGTTGAAAGCTCTCATGGGCTGAGGGCGGGAACGAACCGCCCTCACGCTACTGCTTCTTTTCATCTTTCTTCTCCTCTTTCTTGTCGTCCTTCTTGGGCTTTTCTTCCTTCTTGGCCGGCTTGGGCGCCTCCTTCGGAGCGGGCTGCTGGGCTGGGCGAGCGGGCGGTTGAACTTCGCGCGGCTGTTGACGCGGTGTTTCGGCCGGCGGACGGGCCGGTGGCTGAACGTCGCGCGGTTGTGGCCGAGGCGTGTCGGCTGGCCTGTCATTCGGGCGCGGCGCCGGCTGAACGTCGCGGGGCTGCGGACGCGGCTGTTCCGTTGGGCGCTCCAGAGGTCGAGGTGGCGGAGCGTTGTTCTGTTGCTGCGGAATGTCAGGCTGCACCCGCGGTTGGGGGGCATTGTTCTGCTGGGGCGGCCGCGCGTTCGTTGCCGGTGGTGCGGCTTGGCCAGCAGGACGGCCAACATTGGT
>Ga0116135_1000290_pt1 | contig 27665 bp, 30 predicted proteins | sample June2015DPH_20_1_FD_89738 | JGI IMG/M metagenome (GOLD analysis project Ga0116135, IMG submission 89738) | Peatland microbial communities from SPRUCE experiment site at the Marcell Experimental Forest, Minnesota, USA - June2015DPH_20_10 | ecosystem: Environmental > Terrestrial > Soil > Wetlands... | reverse complement strand
TAAACTAATAAAAATTAATATTGGTAATGCTAAATTTAACAAACAACAGCAAGAAGAATTAATTAATTTAATTAATAATTTAGATCAAAATAATTTTATTATAGTATTAATTGCCGATAGATTAGAAAAAGCAATATTTAATACTGTTTGGTTTGCAGCAATAAATAAAGCAGGGGTAGTAATTGTAACTAAACAATTATCTAAAATTAGCATGCAAAAATGGGTGGTTGATCAATTTAAGCAAGTTGGTTTAACTATTGCTAATAACGCATTAGTTAAATTTGTGTCTATGTATCAAAATAATTTACTTGAAGCTGCCCAAAGCATTTATAAATTAAGTTTAGTTTTTAAAGACATGCCAGAAATAGTTCAAGAAATAAATTTAGAAAAATTAGAAAGTTTTATGTCGGATGAAGCACAATTTTCTGTTTTTGATTTACAAAATGCCTTAGCAAGCAAAAATGTAGAACAAATTATTTATTTATTAAATAGTTTAAAGAAACATGGTGAAGAAGCAATATTAATCTTATGGGCAATTATTAAAGAAATTAGAAATATGTTGTATAAAGCTAGTGATTTTAAAATTAAAAAACAGCTGGGTAACTTGTTGCAAAAAGCAGCAGAGATAGACTTAGCTATTAAAAATCTTGATACTACAAATAAGATTAATAGTAGTAATAATAGAGAGTATACATGGGCATTAATTCTTGAATTATGTCTAGAATTTAGGTCTTAAAAATAGCTGTAACTGCACGCCTCCTAATTTAAATTAAAAAATTCCTATTTGTCTCGTGTTGTAAACTATACTTAAGTTTGTAGATAGGTTTTTTTATTAAAAATAAAAGGAGGCTATGGATATGCCAAGTTCTAAGTTATCGAAAAAACGGTTAGCATCAGAAATAACAGAAGAAGTAAAAGAAGATATAAAACCTCGAAAAAAGTTTAAAACTATTCAGTTTTCTAAACTTAATAAAAGCGTTAAACAACTTGATAATATAAAGATAATTTCTGATACTGGCATTCCATTTACTCAAGAACAAATAAAAAAAATTAAAGAATATTTTGTAAAGCATAAAAATGAGGTTAAGCTCCCAAGGACTAGAAATAGAGATGACAGTTTGAGAGGGATGTCTAGAGTTAAACAATCATATTATGAGGCAATAGAAACAGAATTAGGGTTTGCATTAGATTTTTCCATAGTAAAAATAGATAATAATAAATTAGTGATTATTTATGCTGGTAAAGCTTCTATTCCTGATTCAAAAGCGGCAACTTTTTTAGGTGAAGGTAGTTTTGGGAAAGTTAAATTAGCTCAAAGTTTAGAAAGTGGTAAAATATTAGCGGCTAAAATATCAAGTGATGATTTAGAAAATTTAGAATCTGAAGAAAATACAATAAAGATAGTACAGCAGTATTTTGGTTCATTAAATCGTCATATTGCTACTAGTAAACCTGATCATAAGTATTATTTAGTTTCTGATTTTGTTGAAGGAGTTAGTTTAAAATCTTTTTTGTCAAAACCAGAAATTAGTTATTTAGAAAAAGTAGAAGCAGTATTAAAGGCATTTGAATCAACCAAAAAACTGCATGAAGATTTTAAAATTATTCATGGTGATTTAAGTTTTAATAATATTTTATATGATCCAGTTACTAAAAAAGCAACCATAATTGATTTTGGTTTTGCTAAAGAAGCTAATAAAGCAGGTAAAATTAAATTACCGTTCAAAATAGATTTTGAACCAACAAAGGTAGATCATTATCATGGACCAGAATGTGCAACAGGCTTTGCTAGCTATTCATCGGACATATATAGCTTGGGTAAATGGCTTGAAATTAGCAAAGAGATTACTAAAAACCATGTATTGCAAAAGTTATCTAGGAGAATGACCATTAAAGATCCAGAAAACAGACCAACAATAGATGAATGTATAAAAATATGTCAAGATTTAATAAAAAATTCTAACCAATATCTTGCAAGGAGAAGATAAAATTTTAACTAATTATTTTGGGCACGTGCTTAACGATTTTTTGTCCAACTAAGATTATAATAATTGCATGTTAAATTTGATAAATTTAAAAGATCATGCTCAAGAATATCGTTTATATATTAATAGGGTTGTTAGCGCAGTAATAATTGTTGGATGTTGTTTTTCGGTGTTATTAATTCGGTTAATATATTTACAGGTTGTACAGCACGATAAATTTTTGACTTTAGCTAATAATAATCAAATGCGAGTAGTGCCAATAGATCCTCCTAGAGGTTTAATTTTTGATAGAAATGGAGTGCTGCTAGCTGAGAATACGCCAATTTATAGTTTAGAAATAATTCCTGCTAATGTTAAAAATTTAAAGGATACTTTAGATAAAGCCCAGAAAATTTTAAATTTGTCTGATCAAGAAATTCAAAATTTTCGTAAATTATTTAAGTTTAAATATCGTTTAGAAAGTATACCTTTAAAATCAAGATTATCGGAGGAGGAAGTAGCAAAGTTTTCGGTCGATAAGCATTTATTCGAGGATGTGGAAATTGTTGCTAGATTATCTAGAAATTATTTGTTCGATTATGCTTTGGCTCATTTATTGGGGTTTACTGGTCAAATTAGTGAACAAGATTTAAAAAATAATATAGAGGTTAATAAGTATCGTGGTATACATCAAATTGGTAAAAGTGGTATAGAAAAAACTGCTGAAGAAATATTACGCGGTAGTCCTGGTTTTAAAAAAATTGAAACAGATGCTAGAGGAAACATTATTAGAGAATTGGATGTAAAGTTACCAGAGTCTGGCGGAGATTTGTATCTAACAATTGATGTTAGTTTGCAAAATAAAGCAGCAGAATTATTACAAGATAGTCAAGGAGCGGTAGTTGCTATAGAACCAGCTACCGGTGAAATTTTATCTTTATTTAGTAATCCTAGTTTTAGTGCAAATTTATTTGCGAAAGGTATGGATCAACAAACTTATCAAAATTTACAAAATTCTCCGGAACAACCGTTGTTTAATCGGGCAATTAGTGGTCAATATCCTCCTGGCTCGATTATCAAGCCTTTAATTGCATTACAGGCGTTAGAGCATAATGTAATAACTCCAAGTTATACCATTTATGATCCTGGGTACTATAAACTAAAAAATGATGAACGTTTGTATAGGGGTTGGAAAAGGGAAGGGCATGGGTATATAGATTTGGAAAATGCTATTGCAGAGAGTTGTGGTACTTATTTTTATCATGTTGCAGATAGATTAGGTATAGATAGAATGCACGACATATTAAGTAATTTTGGATTTGGTAAACCAGTTGGTATTAATATTGAGGGAGAAAATTCTGGGATTGCGCCTTCTCGTAGTTGGAAATACAAAGTTAAACAACAAGCTTGGTTTCCTGGAGAAACTTTAATTACTGGCCTTGGTCAAGGATATACTTTAGCAACGCCACTTCAAATTGCTCAAGTAGCAGCAATAATTGCTAATCGTGGTAAAAAAATACCATTATCTACTATTAGTAAATATAAATTAGGAAACACAGAGTTTAAGTTTCATGAACCAAACTCAAACTATTCGGAAATAAAAAAAATAAAAATTAATAACGAAAAAAATTGGGATGTTATAATAAAAGCAATGCAGAAAGTAATTACTAGCGAGCATGGAACTGCGCATTGGATATATCAACCTAATTTAGATATTGCAGGTAAAACTGGTACAGCTCAAATTTTTGGGCTAAAGCAAGATGAAAAATATTATGAAAGTAAAGTTAAAAAGAAATTACGAGATCATACTTGGTTTATGGCCTTTGCTCCAGTTGAATCTCCTAAAATAGCTATTGCGGTTATTTTAGAGAACGAAAAAGGTAGTTATAAAATTGCTAGTAAGTTAATAAATTTTTATTTAAAAAAAATTAATAATACAGAGGTTAATATCAATAGTGAAAGGAACTAATCAAAAATTTTTATTAATACCTCAACAAGTTAGTATGCATATGTCGTCATATAAAAGGCATACTTTTGTTAATAAATTACATATTGACGTACCAATGTTAATTGGTATTTTATTATTGTTTACAATTAGTTTGTTGGCTTTATACAGTGCTAAATCAGATATAATGTTATTGCAAAGACAAGCCGTGCGCATGTTTATATCTTTAGTGTTTATGATTTTAGTTGCGCATATTTCTCCAAGGGTTTTAAAAAACTGGACGGTTTTTTTATATTTATTTGGATTGTTAATCTTAATTTTAGTTTTTGGGATTGGCATTACTAGTAAAGGTGCTAAAAGATGGATAGAGTTAGGGTTAATAAGATTTCAACCTGCAGAGTTAATGAAGCTAGCTGTTCCTATGATGGTAGCTAAAACTTTACATGAACATATCTTGCCGCCATCATTAAAAAACTTATTTATGGCTGGCATTTATATTATGTTACCGGTTATTTTAATAGCGTTGCAACCAGATTTAGGAACTGCAATTTTGGTTATGAGCAGTGGTTGTTTAGTAATATTTTTTTCTGGAATTAAATGGCGACAAGTAATATGTTTATTAAGTGCAAGTTTTGTAACGATGCCATTGCTTTGGATGTTGTTAAAAGATTATCAAAAAGGACGAATTTTAACATTATTACATCCAGAAAACGATCCGTTAGGCAAAGGTTATCAAATTATTCAATCTAAAATAGCCATTGGATCTGGTGGAATATATGGTAAGGGTTGGTTAAATGGTACGCAATCTCATTTAGAATATTTACCAGAACGTGCCACAGATTTTGTTTTTGCTGTCTTTAGTGAAGAATTTGGCTTAATAGGAATAATAGTATTATTATCGATCTATAGTTTTATTATAATTCGTGGTTTATATATAGGTACTAAAGCGCAAGATACTTATAATAGATTATTGGCGGGTAGCATTGCCATGGTACTGTTTGTTTATGTGTTCGTAAATATTGGTATGGTGTCTGGTATTTTGCCAGTAGTAGGCGTACCATTACCGCTAATTAGTTATGGCGGTACTTCGTTAATGATTATTATGATTAGTTATGGAATTTTAATGTCTATTCAATCACATCGTATTTTGGTGAAAAAATGAAAAAAATTTATTGTTTAATTTTGTTTGTATTTATAAATAGCTCTTTTGCTAAAAGCTTTGATACAAGACCAGAGGTACAACAATTTATTGTTACTATGGTTAAAAAACATAATTTTGAAAAGAATCAATTAGAGTTATTATTTAATAAATACGATACTAATCAAGAAGTATTACAAAAAATTGCTAACCCTACAGAAAAGCTTTCTTGGGGTCAGTATAAAAAACTATTAATTTCTAACGAAAGAATTAATAAAGGTAAAGTTTTTTTAAAAGAGCATAATAAAGCCTTACTCAAGGCAGAGAAGCAATTTGGAGTACCAAAAGAATTAATTACTGCTATTTTAGGAGTAGAAAGTTTTTATGGTGAGGTTGTAGGTCGGTTTTCTGTGTTACAGGCATTAGCTACTTTGGCTTTTGATTATCCTCCACGAGAAAAATTTTTTAGAAGCGAATTAGAGAATTTTTTGTTATTAATTAAAGAAGAAAAATTAAATCCACATACTATTACTGGTTCGTATGCTGGAGCTATGAGTCCAGCTCAGTTTATATCCAGTAGTTATAGGGCATATGCGATAGATTTTGCTAATGCAGGGACTAAAGATCTAAATAATATGCACAATGCTATAGGTAGTATTGCAAACTATTTTCATAAACATGGTTGGCAAAGCCAAGGTAAAATTGCTGTTAAAACAAAGCAAAATAATCCTATAAATTTACCTAAACAAACAGCATTATTAGAATTTGTTGGGGAAAATAATAATAAAGAATATTGGTTAGGGTTTAATAATTTTACTGTTATCACTAAATATAATAATAGCAATAATTATGCTATGGCGGTTTATCAATTAGCTCAAGAGTTGGGGTTAGAGGGGTGAATTCGCGCACGGTCAGGATGTATATAAACAGGTACATATAAGCAGTAAAAAAATTAATTATTGACCAGGTGATGTAACAAGTGCTACACTACCATAAAAAGTGGATCTTTATATATGACAACTAAAAATCCTAGAGTTAATGTTACTCTTGATCAAAATATCGTTAATGTTTTAGCAAGTCTTGCTAAAAAAAGACATCGATCTATTTCGCACCTTATAGGGAACATTATCATGGAAACTTTAGAGCGCCATGAAGACAAGTATTTTTCTGCTCTTGCTGAAGAATTAGATGTTGAGGGTGTGAAACCAATATCTCATGACAAAGCCTGGAAATAAGTCATATACAGTTCAGTATTTACCGGTTGTGGTTAAAGAACACATCCCTCTGCTTAGCTCAACCGCAAAAATTAGGATCAAAAAAGCTATAGAAGAGCGATTAACTGTTGATCCACTTGGTTTTGGTAAACCATTGCGCTATTCCTTCAAAGGTCATAGGCGACTTAGAGTAGGTGATTATAGGGTAATTTATCGTGTTGAACCTAAAATTTATTTGGTTTTAGTTGTTGCCATCAAACTGCGCCGAGATTCTTATGAAGAACTTTGAAATTAGTATGTGCAAGCTATGTGATTCACTTCAGTACACATATTTTTTAAAAACAATCTGTTTTTCTTCGTTAAGATCGGCAATAATTTGATCCCCAGCTATAAATTTACCAGCTAATAATTCTTGGGCTAAAGCATTTTCTATTAATTGGGAAATAGCTCGTTTTAATGGCCTAGCTCCATAAAGCGGATCGAACCCAACGGAGACTATTTGGTCTTTACATGGCTCTGTTAAAGATAGAGTAATATCTAAATTTTTTAAACGAAATTTTAATTTTTCTAATTGTAAATCAACAATTTTACGTAATTGAGTTAAATCTAACGGATCGAAAATAGTTATTTCGTCTATTCTATTAATAAATTCTGGTTTAAAAAATTGATCAACAATAGACATAACAGTTTGCTTAAGCTTAGTTTTATTATTTTTTTCTGCCATATCATGAATCGCAGTTGATCCTAAATTAGAGGTCATGATAATTACAGTGTTTTTAAAATCTACAGTATTACCTAAATTGTCAGTAAGTCTACCATCGTCTAATACTTGTAATAAAATATTAAATACATCAGGGTGGGCTTTTTCTACTTCATCAAATAAAACTACACTGTAAGGCTTTCTACGTACTTTTTCGGTTAAATAACCTCCTTCTTCGTACCCAATATATCCTGGTGGAGCACCAATTAATCTAGATATGCTGTGTTTTTCCATAAATTCTGTCATGTCTATACGGATGATGGCATCTTCTCGATCAAATAGAAATTCTGCTAGTGCTTTAGAAATTTCAGTTTTACCAACGCCAGTTGGGCCTAAAAATAAAAATGATCCGATTGGTCGATTAGCTTCTGCCAAACCAGATCTAGAGCGACGAATAGCGTTGGCAATTGCAGAAATTGCGGATGGTTGTCCAACTACTCTTTTAGCTAGAATATCTTCCATATTTAATAATTTATCGCGTTCGCCAAGCAGCATTTTGCCAACTGGAATTCCGGTGGCTTTTGATAATACATTAGCTATTTCTTGTTCGGTTACTTTATTTCTAAGTAATTTTAAGTTTTTTAAATCAGTGTTACTGGCTGCTGCTAATTTTTTTTCTATTTCTGGGATGGAACCATATTGAATTTCAGACATTTTAGCGTAATCATTTTTTCGTTGCGCTAAACTAAGTTCTTGTCGTAATTGTTCTAATTGTTCGTGTAAAGTATGACTGCCTTCTAGGGCGGCCTTTTCTTGTAGCCAAACAGTTTCTAATTCTTTATAACTTTTTTCGGTGTCTTTAATGTTTTTTTCTAATATATCTAGACGTTTTTTAGAAGCTTCATCAGTTTCTTTTTTAAGGGCTTCAAATTCGATTTTATATTGAATTAAACGACGTTCTAGCTTATCTAGTTCTATTGGTTTAGAGTCTACTTCAACTCGAATTTGACTAGCAGCTTCGTCGATTAAATCTATGGCTTTATCTGGTAATTGTCTATCGGTTATATATCTATGGGATAAGGTACTTGCTGCAACTATAGCTGGATCGGTAATTGTTACGCTATGATGTAATTCGTAACGTTTACGTAGACCTCGTAAAATTGCAATAGTATCTTCGACAGTTGGCTCAGTAATTAAAACTTTTTGAAATCTTCTTTCTAATGCTGCATCTTTTTCGATGTTTTCACGATATTCGTTTAAAGTAGTTGCTCCTACGCAATGTAGATCTCCTCGAGCAAGAGCAGGTTTTAACATATTGCCAGCATCTAAAGCCCCTTCTGCTTTGCCAGCCCCTACTAGAGTATGTAATTCATCTATAAATAAAATAATTTCACCTTCTTGTTTAGCAAGAGCTTTTAATACGGCTTTTAATCTTTCTTCGAAATCACCACGAAATTTAGCCCCAGCAATTAAAGCGCCTAAATCTAGCGATAGAACTCTTTTTCTTTTTAAACCTTCTGGTACTTCACCATTAATTATTCTTTGAGCCAATCCTTCTACAATAGCAGTTTTACCAACTCCTGGAGCTCCTATTAATACAGGATTATTTTTAGTGCGGCGTTGTAAAACTTGAATAATGCGACGAATTTCATCGTCTCGGCCAATAACAGGATCTAATTTTTGAGCTTCAGCTTTTTTAGTTAAATCTATAGTGTATTTTTCTAAGGCATTCCTGTTAGCTTCGTCGTTAGGATCCATAATCTTTTCCCCAGCTCTATGCTGTTCTATTAATGGTTCTAGCTGTTGTTTATTAATTTTATAATCACGTAATATATTTCCTAGAGTACCCTGATCATCTAAAGCCGCTAATAAAAATAGTTCGGTTGCAATGTATTGATCTTTTTTTTGTTGAGCTAGAAAATCAGCGGTGTTTAAAATACGAGATAAGTTTTGAGAAACACTAATGTCTGGTTGACCACTAACAATTTGTGGCAATAGTTCTATAGCCTGATTAAGAGCGGTTTTTAATGCGGTAATATTAACATTTATTTTGGATAAAAGCTCTGCCGTACTGCTTTGTGGTTGTTCTAATAAAGCTCTCATGACATGGATTGGCTCGATAGTAGGATGTTTTTTACCTACCGCCATAGATTGTGCTGCAGCTAGTGCTTCCTGTAATTGAGAAGTAAATTTAGGTACACCCATATCGTATCCATAATATTAATTAAACTATTATTTATTATATATATGGGCAGAGATTAAGTAGTCAACCTATTTTTAGTGCATTTAGTATATATTATTACGGTATAAAATACGGAAATGCTTGTCCAGGAATTAATTTGAGCAAAAAATTATTAATTGGTGTACATAAAATATTATTAATCATTATGGTTTCTTGACCACCATGTAATAATATTACAAAACTTTCTGGATAATCTTTTTTAAATTCTTGCAGTCCTTTTAGATCTCTAGATTGAATATTTTAATCGTTCTGGTTTAGCTCGGTATTGTCTATATAAGTTTGGTTCTAGTAGGTCAATCATGACAGCGTGTGTATATACACTTTTTACCAGGGTAGATTTTCCAGTACCCCTTGGTCCAAATAAAAATAAACTTTGAGTTGTTGGTCGGAAAAATCGAGTTGCTATTTCCATAAATCCTTCCTTTTTTTGATTAGTAATTCATTAAAGGATACTTTATTTTAAATAACAAATTATTAGTTAAAACATTAAAAACTTATATTTATTAATATGCATTAGTTTGATTTTGCACCCCTAATGGGATACAATTAATTTAAAACATTGAATTTGAGGAGATTTAAATATGAGGAGTTCGCGAGTAGCTAAAACAGATTATATTAGAGCTAGAGTTGAACCTACGCTAAAGCAAGAAGTAGAGAATGTATTTGATAGTTTGGGTATTACTACAACGCAAGCGATTACTATGTTTTATAAACAAGTACAAGCAAAACATGGGTTACCTTTTGAATGGAAACCTAACCGCGAAACTTTACGTGCAATGAAAGAAGCTAAACAAGGTAAAGGCTTAGTTAGATGTAAGAATGCAGAGGATTTATTTGATCAATTAGGTATATAAATGTTAGAACCTGTTTATAAAAATAAATTTAAGCAAGATATAGAGCGCATGAAAAAGCGTGGCAAGCAGTTAAAAAAATTACACGAGATAATATTTATTTTAATTAATCAACAAATATTGCCATTTAAATGTCGGGATCATGCTTTAAGAGGACAATACAGTGATTACCGAGAATGTCATATTGAACCAGACTGGTTGATGATATATTTTTTAGAAGAGAATAATATAGTATTTGTTCGTACTGGCTCTCATGCAGATCTTTTTGGTTAAAACTTAGTTTATCCAAATTACGCTAAACATCCTATTGGAACAAGACGGCTCTCTTCTATAAGAATAAAATAATTCAGCTTGCGAGTAAGTACAATAATTTTCTGAAAAAATTTGATTACTATTAATATTAAATTGAGCTAAAGCTATTTGAGCTATTTTATAAATATTAGCTAGATATTTATTAGTAGTATTATTTTTATTAGTATTACTAATTTTATTAAAAGCGTTTTTATATAAATCCGTATTTAAAATTTTAAATTGTTCTAACACATCTTCACCAACTTCAAATACTAGTGGACCAATAGCTGGGCCTAACCAAAATAATAAATCTTGATGATTTAAATTAAGCATTTTAGTTTGAGTAAAAAAATTTGCTATAATTCCTTTAGCTAGACTTCGCCAACCAGCATGAATGGCAGAGACAAAACTACCTTGTTTATTAGTAACTAAAATAGGTAAGCAGTCTGCGGTTTTAACAACACATGCAAGATTTTTTTGTTGAGTAAAACTACCATCAGCTTTGGGAGTTAAATTAAGGTTGTTAGCTGGTAAAATATTAATTCCATGTTCTTGTTTAAGTTCAAAAACTATATTTTTTTTAGTATTTATAAATTCAGATAAATTAGCATTTCTTAACGTGGTAAAAGCTTGAATATTATTTGGCTTTGGCCAAGTAGGGTTAAGTATATTCATAATTTTGTTAATAAATTTTGTAAATCTAAAGGCAAACTTGTAGTAAAACATAAATCTTGGTTAGTTATTGGATGTTTAAAAGACAATTCTTTAGCATGAAGAGCTTGTCTGGGGAAAGTGCTAGAAAACTTAGAGTATAATCGATCGCCAACTATAGGGTGGTTAATATGTTGCATGTGTACTCTAATTTGATGGGTCCTACCAGTTTCTAGCTGTAATTTAATATGAGTATGATTTTTAAATTTTTTTAAAATACGATAATGAGTTATAGCTGGCTTGCCATTGTCTATTACATCCATTTTTAATCTATTACGTGGATGTCGGCCTATAGGTGCATTAATTGTACCACCAGCTATTAATGTGCCAAATACTACAGCTTCGTAAATTTTAGTAATTTCATGATTTTTTTGTTGTAAGATTAATTGGTTATAAGATAATAAGTTTTTTGCAACAATAACTAATCCAGTAGTATCTTGATCTAAACGATGGATAATTCCAGCTCTTGGTAACAGGTTTAGCTCCGTATTATAATTTAATAAAGCATTTAAGATTGTTCCTTGCCAGTTACCAGCAGCAGGGTGCATTATTATATTGCTAGGTTTATTTAATATTAAAATATCTTGATCTTCGTAAATTATATTTAGAGGCAAATTTTCTGGTTGCCAATTTTGGTTTTGTATAGTTAGTTTAGTTGAGATATTTACTATTTCTCCACCTTTTACTTTTATTTTAGGCGATAATATTTTATTATTGACTTGGCAGTCTCCTTTGATGATCCATTGTTTTAAGTTTTCTCTAGAATATTCGGGGAATAAAATAGCTAATGCTTGATCTAAACGTTTATCTTTAGCATTTAGTGGTATAGTTCCTGATAATTCAATGAGTTGTACGATTGCCATTTACTACAGTATAAATTAGTATTATTTAAATTATTTAAAATTTTTATTAAAGATAAGTTAAGATAAATTATGCACAATTACAATAATTTTAAAAAAAGACCTATAAATTTAGTTTATACAAAGTTAGTTAGAGTATGTTTAATTATAATTAGTCTCATTAGCCTAACAGCATTAGTTGGTTGCTCTTCTAAAAATATTGATGCTTATGTAGGGCTTTCGGCTAAGCAAATTTATAGCCAAGGTAAAGAACACGCTGAGGAAGGTAATTTTTCTGTAGCAATAAAGGATTTTGAGGCATTAGAGTCTAATTATCCATACGGGGATTATTCAGATAAAGCTAAATTAGCATTAATTCATGCATATTATGGTAAAAAAGAATATTTACAAGCTAAAGCTGCAGCCGATCGTTTTATACGCATGTATCCAAATCATCCTAATGTAGATTATGCGCATTTTATGCAGGGTTTAGCTGGATACGATCAATATTACACTACTATGTATAAAATGTTTAGAATAGATCGTAGTAGAAGAGAACCTACTTTTGCGGTGCAATCATTTGATGATTTTAAAATATTATTAGAAAAGTTTCCAACCTCTAAATATGCACAAGATACTAGGCAACGCATGATACATTTACGTAATCAACTAGCATTATATAATTTATATATAGCGGAATATTATTTAGCTAAAAAAGCCTATATAGCGTCTGCAAATAGAGCTAATTTAATTGTGTCTGATTTCGATGGAACAGTTGCACTAGAAAGCGCTTTAAAAATAATGATTCAAGCATATAGGTCGTTGGGTATGCCAGAATTAGAAAAAAATAGTATTAATTTGCTAAATGTAAATTTTGGTTCTATTAGTTCTAATAGTGCAACAGAATAATAAAATTTGGGCCATATCAGTCGTTAGCTTTTGCTGGTCTTTTGCAAGCTTAATGGCAGCGTCGGTATTACCGTTTTTTTTAACAGACGTTTTACATATTAGCTATGCTAAAATTGGTTATATTGAGGGAGTAGCAATTTTTTTAGCATTTGTAGCTAAGATTTTTTCTGGTGTTTTTAGTGATTGGTTGCAAAAGCGTTATATATTAATTTTATTTGGCAGTATTATTAGCGTAATTACCAAACCAATGTTAGCTCTTTCTACCTCGTATCAAATGATTTGTTTTGCAAGATCTACCGATCGTATTGCCAAAGGAATTAGATCGGCTCCAACTGATGCGTTAATTGCAGATTCAAATTCTAATAATTTAAGTTATGCGTTTGGACTTAGACAAGCATTATATGTTTTAGGAGAAGTTTTTGGTGCTGCTTTTGCTATATTAATGATGTTTTTTGTTGGCCTTAAATATGAAATTATTTTTTATGTAGCAGCAATACCAGCAATTATTGCAGTTATAGTATTGTTATTGTTTATTAAAGATCCGCCTTGGTCGGCTAGTAGTAAACAATCTTTTGGGCATGTTTATGATTTAAAAAAATTCTCTGGTTATTATTGGGGGATCTTATTTATAACGTTTTTCTTAATGATTGCTAGGTTTAGTGAATCATTTTTATCGTTAAAAGTTAAAAATTTTGGTTGGTCTGTGCGTTGGTCGCCATTAATTTTTATTATTTTAAATTTAAGTCATACTTATTTTGCCTTTATAAGTCGTAAATTTTTTACCAAAGCTGCCACAGAAAAATTATTGTTAATTGGTTTGATGGTGTTGATTTTAGCTAATATTATGTGGTTCTTGGCAGATACTAATTTAACGTTAATTATTAGTTTAATTTTAACTGGTATGCATTTAGGGTTTACTCAGGGAGTATTGCGTACATTAGTTGCGACTAGCGTTTCGGATTTATATGGCTCGGCATTTGCTTTATTTTATTTAGTTAGTGGTTGCGGAGTTTTTATAGGAAATTCTTTAGCAGGATTATTAGCAGAGACTTTTGATTTATCAACTATTTTTATTGGTGGGATGGTAGCTAGTAGCGTAGCGTTGTTATTATTATTAGGCTTAAAGTTTTATCGTAATAGACTTAATAATGGGTTAGCAGAAGAATTGCCATTAAATTAGGCAAGCACGAAAGAACCTTAACGTTGGTATTAGTTCGAAAAAGTCAAAAACGAAAATAAGGGTGATGGCTATTTGCATGGGCGAAAATAACAAATCGCCTTATTATCGAATTTAGCATAAAACGAAAATAACAATTTTATGCTTTTGCTAAAAGTTTAAACTTAGTGGGCAAATTTACTGACTAACCATATAAATTAATACTTAATTTTTTTAAATTTTTGATATACAATTAAAAAATTAATTAATTAATTAATTTTTTATAAATTTAGGATGGATTTAATATGAAAAAAATATCTTTACAGAAGAAGTTAAATGCAAGCGCATTTGCATTTGTTGTTGCATTATCTGCCACCTCTTATTCTCATGCTCATGGTAATGTAGCAGGGGAATCTTATGTTGGTTTAGATGCTGTTTATAACTTTATGGGTTTTAAATCTGGTTATGGTGATAAGGTCCTTAAAAAAAGTGCACCAGGATTAAATTTATTTGTTGGCCATATGTTCCACGAGAATTTTGGGGCAGAAGCTGGTTTTGAATATGATAAGAATGTTAAGAGATCTAATACAGCTGGTCCAGGATCAAGGGTTTGTGGTGCATCAATATCAGGCAATACTATATCTTATGATTCTAAACTTAAGCAAAGTAATCCTTATGTGGGATTAGTTGGTAAGTACAATGTATTTGATAATACATCGGTTGCTTTAATGGTAGGTGGATCGTTATCTCATGTAAATGCTAAGTATACTATTACTAGCAATACATTAAATATTGCTGGTGTTAATGGTACAGCTACAACGTTTTCAAAAACTAGGTTGCTTCCAGTAGTAAGAGGTTCTGTTGAGCATAAAGTAACTGATCGGTTTGGGTTAAGAGCTTTAGTTACTTGGAGAAATACTTCAGCGATAAAAATGACTGCCAAAGAAACAAATCTTCAACAAGTTAAATTGAAGGATACTTTTAGCTTGGGAATTGGTGCTTTATACTATTTCTAAATAATATCTTTTAATACATGCTCCCATCATTTTTTGTGTAAAATAAAAAATATGGGAGTTGTGTTATCCAGAATGTGATCTACATATACAATAAATAAATTTTGGGGATTATAGTAATTAAAATTATTTCATTAAGTACTTCCACCTTTCTTTAGAAGAAAGATGGAAGACATAATAATAATAAGTAGAAATATTGTTGTTACCTTAGTCCAGTTGATTTAAGCCAATAGGCACCAAGGTTAGGGTTAGATTTAACTTCTTTGTCCGTTAATAAAGATTTGGAAAGTTCTTCACTTTTTGCATCTATAATAGCGAAGGCATGTTGACGTTGAGTTTCTTTAGATAAAGCACCACCAACATTATTCTTATAATGATGTAATATAGCGGTTTTTTCTTGTTGTCCAGCTATACTCATTAAACCATTAAAGTCATGTTCATTAGCAATAGCATTAAGTTTTATTGCTGCTTGTATAAAGAATTTAGCTGAATCAGTAGCAGGAACAGGAGCAATTGTACCATGATTAGCTTTGGCTAGAGGGCCTAGAACAGTAGAGGATATTATTTCAGCCGCAACTTGTTCTGAAGAAATAGTTATAGGTTGTTTAGTGTTGATAGCTGTATGAACAACTTCAGCAGCTGCTTCTTGTAGTAAGTACCCTGTAAAAGCATTGGTTTTATAATCCGAAAGAGCATGAACAACAGAGTTGGCACCACCTTGTTGGGATATTGCAACTGCATGTTCCCATGAACGTACAGTAGTTTTTTCACCAGCTTTAGCTGCATTAATACTTTCAGTAGCAGCATGTTGCATGAAATACGCTAGAAGTGGATTATTTCCATCGTAAAAACCTGAGTTAGCGAAAATAACAGCTGTAGCTCCGCCTTGACGAACTATTTCTTCTGCAACTAGTGGATTATGAATTTGTTGATCATTCATAATGTCTATTGTAGTACCTGCTTTAGCTTCGGTAATAACCTGTTTAGCATATTCTTTAGCATATGCTTTATTTAAGTGTTCAAATGATTTAGGATCTGAAGCATCTATCATTTGAGTAACTGCATTATATCCGCCTTGCTTAACTATTTCTTCTGCAAGTTCTATAGAAGAAACGATACTGACGGTGTTAAAATCATTATTTGTTATAGCTAACTTGACATCTTTAATGATGTCAGCAGCTTCTGCTTTTATTAATGGGCTATTTGCCTTGTCTTTAGCAAGAGATGCAGCAAAATTGGATAGTTCAGCTGTTGCTGTGCTCCAAAAATCTAGCATACCATTTGCATAGAAATTAGCATATTGTTCCTCTAGTTTTTCTTTTATTAACATAATGTCTCTATAGGATTTTATAGATTCTTTATCGTGTGTAAGATTTTGGAAAAGCGTATCAATAGCATCGAATAAAGTAGTAGCATCGGATGCTTGTATAGCCCCTAGTATTATATCGTAATCTTCTTGTTTCATTTTTATCTCCTAGTTAGTTATTTTATTTATAAAAGTTTTTTTTAGTAAGTATGGTTATTTACAGTAATGATGGTTAAATCATTTACTAAATATTAATTTTACGAACCTTGTAGGCACTTAGTATTGTTTGTATAGTTCCTTTCAATAATTTTGTTTTTTCACTATTAGCATTAGCTAAAATTGTTTTTCTACAAAACAACTGGCAATTTTGTTCTTTAACTATTTCATCTAAATAGCCAGCATCGTAAGTATTTTCTGCCAATTCAGCTAATTCGTTATCAGTTTTATTAATTGTTTTTTCTGGAACCTTTATTTCTACAGTAGCAACAACAGGTAGAGCTTCCTTCTTTTCTTCTGCTCTCATGTTTTGGAAAGCATAAGCTAAGTATTGAAGTCTAGCTTCTGTATGGCTGCAGGTATTAGCTGGTTCTTTAACAATTTCTGGTTCAGCTAATGTTTCTAAAGTATTTTCTTCTGAAGGGATATTATTAACAGTTTTTGGGTAGGCTGTTACTTCTTCTAAACTACTGTCTTCTTCGTTTTCATCAAAGCAAATAGTATCGTTATCTTCTTCATCAGTAATATCAGTAGTGATAACAACCTCATCATCAATTGATTTAGCTTTTTTAGTTGCTTCAACTTTATTCAAATAATCTTGGTGAACAAGGTTGTCTGCAGTTACTTCAGCTAATTTAGTTTCGTTAGCTTTATTAGAAATTTGATAAGCAAGATAGCCAGCGGATGCTACCATTATTGTTCCGGAAATAGCTAAAGTTGCTATTGGGTGAGCGACTGCGGCTGCAGCGATGGTTGTTGCGGCAGTTCTTGTAGTTACCATTGCAGTTTGTACGGCATGGCTGCCAATAGCTTGGATAGTTTGTTGGGCATGTCCGATAGCTTGAGCAGCTCTAGCAGTTACAGCTTGAACAGCATTACCAGCAAAATTATTTACAGTGCTGCTAGCGTATGTAAAAGCATTATGCAAAGCTTTTCCAGCATTTGCAGATCTTACTGGTGAAGTATATCTATCGCCCAGTAATAAGCCTCTTTTAAATTTACCTAAAGCTCTGCCAGCTGCAGCAAATCTTCCTAATCCACCAGGAAATCCGCCTGCACCACGAGCAGCTCCTGAAAAACCACCAAGGAAAAGGCTGCCGGCAGTAGTAGCTGGTTGAAAACCGTTCCAAATGGCTGCGACTCCTCCTAATGTATAAAGGTTAAGATATCCCTTTGACTCTGAGCTCGAAGCATTAGTATTATAAAGATTTAGATTATTGCTGTCGGACATGTTTATATCTCCTAATTTTTTATTTTTTTATTATTTGTAAGTAAACCAATTGGCTTACCTACAGTTAAACAGGAGTATAAATTTTAGTTTTTTAAATTGCAATAGTGAACTACACGCAAATTCATAAACATCTAGGTGATTTTGGCAATCCAGAGATTTCGCAAGCTTGAAGAATCCCATCTGGAAATAATTCATGAAACATTATGCTATCTAAACATAAATCTGGAGCTTTATTTTTAGCATAATTTATTAATGCTCTAGTAGATGGTGTGATATTGTATTCTTGATAAAAATTTTTTAATAATTCAATTACTAATAAATGATTAGCAGTTAAATTAATAGGTGATGCTTTTGTCATGGTTTAAAACTAAATTTACGAATTTACTACCATAGTATAACTTAAATAGCCTAGGAAGAACTATAGCCTAATTTAATTGAGCGTCATTAATTAAAAATGGAGAAAATTAAAATGAGCATGCACAAACCGTTACACCATAAAAAAATTATTTCTCTTATAGCAGAACAAGAAGACATAGAAGAATAGAAGGCTAGAATTGCTAATCAACAAGAGACGTTTCCATTAGAGGTGGTGGAAAAACTTTCTAGTGGTGAACATCCAATTAAAGTTTTTCGTGAGTATAGAGGGTTATCGCAGTCTTTATTGGCAGCCAAAGTTGATATTTCTCAAATCGAAAAGTTTGAAAGACAAGGTACGGCAAAAATTTTAAAAGCTATAGCTAATGCACTAAAAGTTGATTTAGAAGATTTATTAGACAAGTAATTCCGCTCAAGTTAATATCGTTGTGATTACGAGAAATTTTTGTAACTCAACCATTATATTTTTCGTAAAATTACAGTCCGTATGGCTTCAAAATTAAGTTTAATTTTTAATTAGAGTCGTTTAAATCTCCCCCGCCTACGCTACGCTGCGGCGGACCCTCTTTACAAAAGAGGGTATTATTTGAAAGACTTACTAGCTAGTAACATTTTCTTTTTTAATACAGTATTATTAATTTTTACATAAGACAAATTATTTGCGTCAAATAGCGCCCTCTTTAGTAAAGAGGGCCGCCGAGCTTTGCTCGGCGGGGAGATTTAAAACTCTATTGACATGTTTATGTATATTAAATTAATAGGTGATGCTTTTGTCATGGTTTAAAACTAGTTCTACAAATTCGTTGTAATCAATTAATTTAATATTATCTGGATAAGAGTTAATTAATCCTCTAGAGATAACATCTTGTTGTATTGCATAAATATTAATATTTTCTTTTAAGTGTAAACCGAAATAAACGCCGTCTTGAATAAGCAACAGGGTATGCAGTTGTAACATATTAGAGATTTTTGTGAATAATTCATGGTGGCTTAAACCATGGCTAAAAATATTTAATACCATAAGATTATATCATGTTTATTATATAAATCGGTTAAATTGTTTAGAGAAAATTTAGTAATATTAATATTAGTATTAATTAATAGATTTAAGTTTTTTAATTTTATTAACATGCTATCTTCTATATAAATATTTTTAAGCGCAAAAAGTTCAAAGGCTTGTATAGTCTGTGCAAGTAGATCACGGTTAATTAGTTCATATTGAGATTGCTCTAATAATTGAAAGGCTGCGTTTTGTAAAAATAATATTGAGATGGGTTGCTCTAAACTAGCAATGCTTAATATAAACTCTAAACTTTCTTCGGCATTAAAGCCGTCGGTTGGGCTATAAGTATTAATTATTAAATATTTTTTGTGCATTACAGAGAAGCCTTGGATTTTAGACAATTATTTAATATAATCCATTGCTATGCATAAGTATAGAACGCACAATTGTGGTCAGTTAAATAAATTCCATATTGGTGAAACAGTAAAACTTTCTGGTTGGGTCCATAGAAGACGTGATCATGGTAGTATTTGTTTTGTGGATTTAAGAGATCATTTTGGCTTTACCCAGGTTGTAGCCGCAGAATCAGAGATATGTACAAACCTTAGCAAATTAAGCTTCGAAACCGTAATAACTATAATTGGTACCGTAGTTGCTAGATCGCCGGATACGGTTAATGTTAATCTACCGACTGGAGAGATTGAAGTTAAATTAAAAGAATTATACGTCGAATCAGCAGCGGAATTATTACCAATTAATGTAAATAGCGATTTGCAATTCCCCGAAGATTTACGACTAAAATATCGTTTTTTAGATTTAAGAAGAGAAAAAATTCATAGTAATATTATTTTAAGAAATAATGTTATTACTTATATTAGAAATTTCATGCAAAAATTAGGGTTTATGGAATTTCAAACCCCAATTTTAACGGCTAGTTCTCCAGAAGGAGCTAGAGATTTTTTAGTACCTAGTAGATTACATCCTGGTAAATTTTATGCTTTACCTCAAGCTCCACAGCAATTTAAGCAGTTGTTAATGATGTCTGGTTTCGATAAGTATTTTCAAATTGCTCCATGTTTCAGGGACGAAGATGCTAGGGCTGATAGAGCTCCTGGGGAGTTTTATCAATTAGATATAGAAATGTCTTTTGTAACTCAAGATGATGTTTTTGCTGCGATAGAACCAGTGTTATTTGATGTTTTTGAAAAATTTTCTAACTTTACAGCAACAACCCCGCCGTTTCCTAGAATTACTTATTTTGATGCTATGTTAAAATATGGATCAGATAAACCGGATTTAAGAAATCCATTAACTATATTTGATGTAACAGAAGTTTTTAGAAATTCTGGGTTTACGATTTTTAAATCAGCAATTAATAATAAAAATTGTGTAGTGCGAGCGATTCCCGCGCCAACAGCCGCTAAACTGCCAAGAAGTTTTTTTGATAAATTAACAGATTTTGCTATAACAGAATTATTAGCTAAAGGCTTAGCTTATATTTGTTTTGAAGCAGATGGTAGTTGTAAAGGGCCAGTTGCAAAATTTTTAACTGTCGATGAGTTGCAGCAAATAAAATCTATAACTAATTTACAAAACAATGATGCAGTATTTTTTATTTGTGAATTACCAGACTTAGCAGCCAAAATGGCCGGTAAAATTCGTACTAGGCTGGGAGAAAGTTTAAATTTAATCGAAAAAGATACTTATAAATTTTGTTGGATTGTTGATTTTCCTTTTTACGAATGGAATGCAGATGAGAAAAAAATTGATTTTTCGCATAATCCATTTTCGATGCCTCAGGGTGGTTTAGATGCATTATTAACAGCAGATACCGTAGAAAAACAATTGGCACTAAAAGCATTTCAGTATGATATTGTAGTAAATGGGATTGAGTTGTCGAGTGGAGCGATCCGTAATCATAAGCCAGAAATAATGTATAAAGCATTTGCTATAGCAGGGTTTAGTAAAGAAATGGTTGATGATAAATTTGGTGGCTTGATTAATGCATTAAAATTTGGAGCACCACCACACGGAGGATTAGCTCCAGGTATAGATCGTATGGTAATGTTACTTGCTAATGAGCCAAATATTCGTGAAGTTATTTGTTTTCCGTTAAATCAAAGCGCGCAAGATTTATTAATGAATGCACCAAATAATGTAACACCTAAGCAACTTAAGGAGTTGCATATATCAGTTTTAAGAGAACAATAAGCTTATAGGGGTTCTAGCTGGATCTTCTTGTGATGCTGCATTGTCATTAGTATTTAATGTTAAATTTTCTAGATATTGTTGGCATAAGTTCGTGATATCGTCGATTGAAGGTCTTTTATCATGGCATAGTTGACTGCAAGTTTTATCGAATAAGTAAGATAAGACCCTATCTTGTTTTTTTACACAACAATCTATACACCATATTAAGGTATATAGATCTGAAGAAGCAGTATGAAACCCATAACCTTTATTAGCCCACGTATAAATGCTGTTGTGGTTATCCGAACCAATGCTAGATATTATTAAGTGAGGTGATATTTTATAGTCACATTCTGGCGGAGTGTAACTATGTGTAGAAAATTCAAATTCTTGAACTAGAAATATTCTGATCCCTTCTTGCAAGATACCAGCTAAGCCAAAATCGATTATATTTACTTCTATTTCTCCGTCAGGTTTTTTGTTAATTAAAATTTTATTAAAACTTAAGTCACCATGAGTTATATTTTGCTTGTGTAATATTTTTACTTGTTCTAATATTTTTAATATAATTTCTAGAGTATGTATTATAGTAGAATTATTAGATAAAAAATATTCTTTTAACGATACCCCTTCAAAAAAAACCCTAATAATATAGGATTTAATTACTAGCGCTACAGTGGTGTTGGTTGATTTATGCAATTTTATTGTTCTACCACGAAGTTGATCTAATTGATCTAGTATTTGTATTTCTTGGTTGAATTCTTTATTAAAATCCTTAGATAAATCTGCTGCATCTAATTCTAACAATTGTATTTTAATAGCAACTAATTCTTGGGTGTTTATATTTTTGCCAAGTTTTATTGTGCTAGTTATTCCCTTGTTTAAAATAGTTTTAGATATAGCAAAAATGTTTGAAGTGTGTTCGTTAGTTGTTTTTATAAAAGAAAGTGGTAATTTGGATTCTTTTCTGGAATATTTAATAGCTTGTTGATGATTTTCAAAATGTTCTGTTGCATTTTGAAAATGTTCTTGAATATCATCAAAGTCGGAAATTATTGGCATAAAAATTTATTGTTGTGGAAAAATTTCGATTAATTTACCAAAAGTCGTGACTACAACATAATCATTTTTAGTTAAATAAAAATTATATAATATTATTTGATAAAACCATATACCTATAATAATATAAAAAAATATTATAGATTTTATAAGTTTTTTATAAAAATTACGTAGATATAAGATGTCCAAAGATTTTTTTATTATATATGCTTTAGGCATATAATTATTCTCTCCACCACGGTTTAGCTAGTTTTAATGGTCCAGCTATGGTAACCCTTAACCATCTGCAAAATACTGGAATAGTAAATTTAAAACGTTCTAAAATAGCAAAAAATATCATACATCCTATTGCTGTTAAGAATGTCCATAATTTAATATGTAGAAACATTATTAAAATTGGAAACGCTGCATAAGCGTCAACAAAGAAAAATCTAGCTTGTCTAGCGCTATCGCGCCAATGAGTATCATCGGATGGTTCCATATGCTTACCTCTTATAACCCCACATCTTTATCTAATATTTCTGATTGGTTCATTATAAGTTTATACTCTCGTTCTGGCAAAATGCCTTCTTTAAATTTTTTAGTTGCATCAACTAACATTGGCTGGCCAAATTGTTTTAATAGTTTTCTGGTGGTTTGAGCTAATAGGTTAATATCTGTAGTTATTAGAGCATCCCTAATTTTATCGTCAAACACTAAAAATTCTCGTAATGCTACTCTTTTTCCATCTGTACTTGGCGATAATTTTTGCCAAACTATTAATCTCATGGTTTCTAAAATGTCTAACGCTCGACTATGGCGTTCATCGGCAGGGAAAGTCGTAATCATACGTCTTACAGCATCTGCCACACCGTTACTATGCACAGTAGTATAAACTGGGTGGCCAGTAAGGGCAGCTTCTATTACTGCAGCAATAGTTTCTTGATCTCTTGATTCACCGACTAAAATTAATCGTGGTTTACGGCGCAAAGCGTTTCTTACCCCAGCTGCAAAAGATGGTAAATGTTTTGGTATTTCAGATTGACTTATTAAGGAAGATGGTGTTTCAACTGTATCGTAAACAAATTCTATTGGTGCTTCGTAGGTTAGCATTTTGCGGTTGCCATCAGTTTCTTCTAATAAACTTTTGATAATGGAAGCAAGTAGGGTGCTTTTCCCAGAACCAGTTGAACCAGTAATAACTACAGTTCCTTGGTATGGTGCCATATTAGCAATAATTTCTGGCTCTAAATTGAGACTTAGAAGATCGGGTGGGCTAGTTGGTATAGTACGAAGAGTAATTTGAATCCCATCATGACCTTCTACTTGGCAGCCAGTGGCATTCACCCTAAAACGACATCTTCTGGTACGAGAAGGACGAATTTCGTATTGAGTGTCTATGTCGTGTCCACTATAAATTTGAGTGGTTCCATTAGCTCCGTAAATTATATTTAATAAATCGCCAACTTCTGTATTAGTGACTTTTCTTTTAGTAACTTTATATAATTTACCGTGAACTTCACTAATAATGTAAGAGTTAGATTGAAAAGTAATATCTGATGCTTCTAAATCTACGCAATGTAATAATAATCGATCTAATGCTTCAGCAGTAAAACGAATTGGTTCATCTAATAATAAGAAATCAGTCATGCGTTTTGATCTCTGTTTTCCATTGGGATCCGTCGGTTTGTAAACTAGGAAAAGCTGTAATTTTTAAAATTCTATCATTTACCGTTAAATTATTACGATCTCCTGTAATACCTAATTCTATGCTAGAGACAAAAGGAGGGGTAACCATTTGTTGAGCTAATAATTTACGATATAAAATCATACCGTTAAAATCTCTAGTTAAAATATTTAAATTTTCTTTAAAAATAAGATCAGCTTGTTTTACCCCTTCTGTCCAACCTTGATCTATATATTTATTCCAAATGTCTTGTTCAACTTTATTTTTGGGTAATAGGCTTTTATCTGGCATTTCTGGTTGTTCAAATATCTTCCAGAGATATTCGCGCCAATTAGGTGGACTAGTAACAAATTTTGCTTGGTGAATAATTTTGTAATTACGATCGGCAATACGAATTAAATCTGTACCATTGATAGTTAAGGCATTACGAGCTTCTATTAATACTGGTGGCAGCACACTTTCTTCAACTAATAGTACATAAAAATTAAAGATTCGATCTAGATTTTTTTCATAATTTGACAATATTGTGTGGATTTTTTTAGTGCGCCACGATAATCCTCCTCTTGCTCCTATAGATAAAGCAGTATCTCGTAATGCCTGGGCTCTTAAAGAGTTGATAGAAAAAGCCTTATTAGCCTTGGGAATAGTTTTTAGAGAAGATTGCTCTTGGCTCATTTTATTATTTGAGCAATTACACAGTGTACTTGGTATAATTATTAAAATTATTTTAAATATTAAATTAAATTTAATATACTGAACACACATGAATTTTCGGTATTCTAAAATTAAAAAGCTGTAAACTCGCCCTATGGGCTCAGACAAACAGCCTTTTAATTTGTAGAACACCGAAAACTCAAATGCATTCAGTATATTATTGTTACCCATTATTTTTTACTCGGATTGGTAGAAGGCCCTAATTGAGCAAATCGATAACGTAATTCAATAATTTTACTAGCAGGAAAAACTACTATGTTAGTGCGCTTCCCCGCTTGCAGACAAGCATTTTTTAAGATATCTGCAATAATTGCCTTTTCTTGGGTAACGGACACTATAATTGGTATGGAAGGGGTGCTACCCATAATTTTTAAAGTATAATCGGTCATATTGGCGAGTTTTTCTAATAATGGCTCTAATGGGCCAGTCCAATCTATATCAGCAGTTCCCCCCATTCCACCTTCTTGGGTAATTAGGGGTATAGTGTTTAATACGGGGATATTATTTATTTCTTGGCTAGCTGCTAAAATTGCTAGAGATTTTTCTATAGACCTAGCAGAGGATACTAGTTGAGACCCTATATCGGTATCAACATTGTTTTTAGTATTGTTAATACTGTTTTTTTGCTTATTAGCCTTGTTTTTAAGTTTAGAGCAACCACAGTTAATAAAACTAGCGATAATAACGGCTGTTAGTATAAATGTATTAAATATTTTTTTCATATTGATTTTAAGTTATTTTAAGTTATTTTATTATATATGAATAGTAATAGTGATATAAAAGAAAGACAAGAGCAGCAAGATTTAATAATTAATAAAATAATGGCTATCGCTAAAGCTATGAATTGTAAGTTTACAGTTAAAAATGAAGAAATCTCTATTGAGAAAGCCTTTAGTGCTGCCGGTCTGTTACCGGCAATTATGCGTCGAGCAGATCAATTATGTTCTTTTTGTATGGGGTATGGTTTAGGGGTAACTTTTGATAGAGCAGATAACTCTATATTAGGAGTTTCTGTTCAGTTTGATAACAAAATACCTATTTCTTTAAGATTATTATGTTTTACTGACGTTATTTTAGAAATTGTACATACCTCTAGTTCTAGTCAATTAGTACCGCTAGATAGTTTGACAGAGGAATAATCAATGAGCTGGGGGAGGTAATATGGCTGGTGGTGGTGGCGGCGCGCCTCAACAAGGTGATGACAATTCAATGAATATTTTGTGGGGCATGGTAGGTATTTTCTTGGTTGGCCTCGCAATATGGTTAGCATTTGAAGATCAATTAAGAAACTGTTTTCTTAAAATTAGGGTCGGCGAATTAATTGTTATTAATTTTATAATTCAATTATTACCATTAGAAATGGTTAATTTGGGTTATTTAAAAGAAGAGGTGGCTAAGGCATTATCTTTAGCTACATCAATAGATCCTCAAGATTTAACAATGAGTATTGCGGAATATTTAAGTATAGAGGCAGGAATTTATTTACGTTATCCAATTATGATATGTTTAGCAGTCTTTTCTTATCTTAGTTTTTATAAAAATATTTCTAATAGATATAAAAAGCGTTACGACATGCATAAACTTGCAAGACAAGAAAGTGTCGAATGGCCACAAATTAATCCAGTAATTGGATTAGATTTAGTGAACGAGCCATTAAATACTGGTCCTTGGGCCATGGGAAAGTCACCATTAGATTTTTGTAAACAACATCAATTAATAGAAATATCGGTAGAGAAACATGAGGGGTTTAAGCACGGTAATCCATATGTTTTTAAGATCCATTTAGATCATGATAAAGCGGAATTAGTTTTTACTAAACAGTTAGGTAGACTATGGCGTATGCCAGAATATTTACCAATTCATCAACGGGCATTGTTTGCCATATTTTTGGCTAGAGGTTGTCGAGATAGTAAAGTTGCAACAGGACTTTTAAAACAAATCAACCAATCTGCTGATAGTAAGAAGCCAGGAGTATTAGATTTTTCTAATGTAGATGATATTTGGCGTAAGTATTATAATCAGAGAATTATTCAGGACATAGTACATACACATGCTTATGAATTTACCGTATTTATAGATTTATTATTGTTGGCAAGAAATGATGGGGTGTTGGCAACGGCTGATTTTTTATGGTTAAAGCCAATTGATCGTTTGTTTTGGTATGTCTTAAATAGTACAGGTAGGCAAACACATTTTGTTGAAGCAGCAGGAGCACACGCACATTTTCTAGTAGAAAAATCTTTAGGTCGTGGTTTGAGCGTGCCATACATAAAAGAAGCAGTTAAAGCATTACAGTTAGCACTAGATGACATTCTTTATATTCCAACAGAAGATGAAAAACAGCAATTATTAGCCCAGAAAGATGAAAAAGTAGAAAATAGTGCAATGTAGTAACAGCTGATAGATCACGAGCGATATCGGGTATATACCTAGCAATAATACTATAATAAAAGTTATGGTTATTCGCGGTTTAGAAGAAAAACATGAACATGGTGCACAACAAGTTGCACGTGATACTCGGCCGTTAGGAACAAGATTTGCTGAGTTTTTATTAAATCCAGTTACTTCAATGTCATTGAATATAACTGGAATTGCTGCATTATTTATGTATGCAGAATTTTCTGATTTAATTTTTCTAGTATTATCATTATTGTTTTGGTTTATAATGTCTAGTGAAAGAAAATTACCATTTAGATTACCTCGTTCTTCTAAATCTTTGGATTATAATGATGTAATTCCAGGAACCACTAAACCAAATAAAGCAGATGGTATTTCTTTTTTTGGTAACGATAGAACCAATGGACAAGAATTATGGTTTACTAACAGTGATTTACGTACTCACGTGTTAATTTTTGGATCAACTGGTAGTGGTAAAACAGAAGCATTGGTTTCCATTGCATTTAATTCATTAGTACAAGCTAGTGGATTTATT
>Ga0116135_1000286_pt1 | contig 27780 bp, 17 predicted proteins | sample June2015DPH_20_1_FD_89738 | JGI IMG/M metagenome (GOLD analysis project Ga0116135, IMG submission 89738) | Peatland microbial communities from SPRUCE experiment site at the Marcell Experimental Forest, Minnesota, USA - June2015DPH_20_10 | ecosystem: Environmental > Terrestrial > Soil > Wetlands... | reverse complement strand
GGTCGTGCAGCACGCATGAGCTCTATGAGGCAAGTCAGCCGTGGGGGCCCTGGAAGCATTTTCAGTCGACCGACTTCGGCCCGCTTCGCCTGAAACAGAACCGCGGACAATACGGCACCAGCATCCCCTCGAAGTTCATCAGCGCTGACGGGAAAACGCTGTGGTTGCAGAGCAACGTTTGCTGCGGTGGCAACTCTTACCGATTTTCTTTGCGCAGAGTCTACCTGAAGCCCGCCCAGCCGTCCTCGCCCAGCAACGGCCCATCGACCGATAATCTGGCTCTTTCCCCCGGTACGCGCGCCATCAGCAAGAGCACGCATTTCGGAACCCTCTGCGGCCGCCGCTGCTCCGACCAGCTCAATAGTGGAGACACGACCGTGAGCGAAGACGATTACGACGAACAGGTAAAAACCACAGACTGGTGGGGCTACACCTGGCCGCAGGCTTACAACCTCAACCAGGTGGTCTACACCACCGGGACCATGTTCCCGAACGGCGGTTGGTATGAGGCGAAGCTGCGGGTTCAAGTGCGGCAGAACTTTGCCTGGGTAGACGTTCCGGGCGTGACCGTCACGCCCCCGTATCCTTATACAGCGGACGCCGGCAGCTTTACTACCTACACCTTCAATCTGCCGAACACCTGGGGAGATGGCGTGCGCATCATCGGCCAGCCGGGAAGCACCGGCTACTTCACGTCCATCAATCAACTCGGGGTTTACTTCCAGGCGGAGAAGTAGCGAACGCGCATCAGTTCGAGGACAGTAAGTACCAGGCCGCGGCGCGATTGATTGCCAAGTAGCGGCTTGTGTCGATAGCAGCTCCAGGTGATGAAATGGAGGGTGGCCCACTCAAGCCTTTCTTTGGCTTGAGGGGGGTAGCTCTATAGCTGCACACGATTTCCCCGCCGCTCGTTCGCGTTCTCGTGCCGTCCATTCCGACTCGATCTCAACCCGCCCCTCGCAACCAGTTGCGTAGTGGCGAAAACTGCTCCACTCCCAATCCTCCGGACGCTCGCACAACCCGGCCTTCACCGGATTGCGATGAATGTAGCGTAGCTTTTCCACAAACTGCGGGTAATCTCGAATATTGAAATCGTAGTACCGCTTTTGCCAGAAATGCCGTTCCCCACTCAAGCCAAAACCGGGCTTGAGTGGGCCACCTATCTTTGCGAGCAGACGCCATGATACTCCCTGCTTTAACGACTTCAGCGCATCGGCCAGCGTATCCCGCTGCGGCTCGCTGAGCAGCAAATGCACATGCTCCGGCATGACTACGTACCCATAAACCTGAAGCCTGAAACTGTGCCGCACGCGCTCCAAGGCTGACTCAAAGATTCGTCGGCTTGCGTCGGTGGTGAGGGACAAACGACGATGGTAGCAGCAGAACGTGACGAAGTGACTTTGCCCACTGTGCTGAAAACGCGTGAGTCCCCATGGCATGAGGACAATCTAGCCTTGTTCGCTCGTCTACGACTGTGACATGTGGACATCCCCACTCAAGCCAAAGTCGGGCTTGAGTGGGCCACCTCCGCAATATTTGCGATTACGGGGCGCAGTTGTCGATTTTCGGTCTCCCGAACGACTATCTGATAACCGAACGATGAGCTAGAGCTCTGAGCTAGGGGAAACAAGAATCACAGAAAAAAACTAAGGAGGAATGGATGAAATACGTCTGTTTGGGATACTACGACAAAGGCAAACACGAAGCCATGCCCGAGGGCGAGCAAAACGCGATGTTCGACAAATGCTTTGAATACGACGACCATCTTCGCGCCAACGGGCATTGGGCTGGTGGAGAAGCGCTTCAGTCTTCGGAAACCGCCTTGACCCTGTATTGGAAGAACGGCAAGGTCGCAACCACGGACGGACCCTATGCGGAAACCAAGGAACAACTCGGCGGCATTCTCGTCCTTGAGGCGCGGGACATGAATCATGCCGTGCAGCTCATGACGCAGCATCCGGCATTGAAGTACGGCAGCATTTTCGAGATTCGTCCAGCGGGGGACATGAACGACTTGCTGAAAGCAAGTGAGCGGCGGCGGCGAAAGGATACCTCGCGATGAGGGTGGCCCGGACGGAAGACCGCCGGGCAAGGAGACCGAGCCAAAGAAGCGGGGAAACCACTTCGCTAGTTCGCGCGGTTTAAGAGCGGCCTGGCAAGCGCGACGCACTTTGCACAACTGCACTGGTAGGAAGGCTGCTCGGGGATTACCACGTGCGCGCAGTGCGCGCACCAGAACCATTGGCCGTCGGAACGCGGCGTCATCACGCTAAAGTCGTCTCCTTCGACACAATACGGGCATTGGATGACTCGCAGCATGTTCATCCCTCAGCTTTGCCTGTTGTTCTCACTGCACTGTTACTGCCGCTGTGCTGGTAACCGATCCGAGCGTTGCCGTGACGGTGGACGTACCGCTCGCAAGACCGGACACAAGTCCTGTCTGGTATCCAACTGTTGCGGCGGTTGCGTTAGAAGAAGACCAATTCACCAGCGTGGTGAAATCCTGGGTCGTGCCGTCAACATAAGTGCCTGTGGCCTTGAGTTGCGTGGTGGCTCCGGCTGCTAGCGACGCGGTAGCAGGCGTAACCGCCAACGATACCTGAGTTGGAGAAACAATCAGCAGGGAAGCTGTTCCGCTGGTTTGGCCAAATTTCGCCGTGATCGTGCTGGTGCCCAGTCCTTGACCGGTCGCCACGCCAGAAACGATCGTGGCCATCGCTGTAGAGGACGACCACGCAGTGAGTGTGCTGATGTCCTGCGTGGAACCGTCACTGAAGGTTCCGACCGCAGAATAAGTAAGGCTTCCCCCCGGCTGCAGGAAGGCGGTCGCCGGGTTTACCGCAATCGACTGCAGTGTGGCCGCGGTAACCTGGGCCACCGCCGATCCTAAGACCGAGCCGAGGTTGGGGAGGCTGGTTGCATTTACCGCGATCGCCCCCGCACTTATCCCCTTCACCACACCCTTACTCATCGAGGCCGCTCCCGAACCAGCGACAACCGACCACCTCACGATGCTGGAGAGATCCTGTGTACTCGCGTCGCTGAATGTTCCGACGGCCGTGTATGTGACCTTGGTCCCGGGAGCGAGGGAAGCGTTGGATGGGGAGACCGCAATCGACTGCAGCGTCGCGTCTGAAACGGTCAACGTTGTCGATGGAGTCAGAGTGCTAAGAGTCCCGAACGATGCAGTAATCGTGGCCGAAGCAGGCACACGCGATGCGGCAGCGCTGAAAACGTTCGGCAGGACCCCAGCGTTTGTCGCCACCGTGTCGTCCGACGAAACCCAGGTTGCCAGGCTGGTGATGTCGCGCGTGCTGCCGTCGCTAAACGTGCCGATGGCGGAAAATGTGATCGGCGTATCATTTGCGATCGTAGGATTCGCCGGCAGCACTGCAACCGAAGCCAGGTTGGACAAATCCACGTTCAATATTGGCGTGGTCTGCGTGGTGGTGGATACTCCGGCGAACGAAGCGTTCACCTCAAACATGGTTCCTACGCTGGTCCCGATGGCTAGTCCACTGTAGGCGCTAATAAAGGGCCCGGATGGGATTGTCCAGTTCGCCAGATTGGTTACATCCTGCGTTGACATATCGCTGAACGTCGCAGTTGCCTTGTACTGCTGCTGATTTTCAAACCCGATGGTGGTGGTTCCCGACGGAGTGACCGCAAGTGAAGCTATGGTCGCACCGGTAATTGTCAGTTGCGCGCTGTTCGAGAAACTTCCCGATGATGCGCTGATCACCACGGTTCCGGGCAAGATACCCGTTGCCAATCCCTGGGTTGGAGAGTTGCTGCTAACCGTTGCCATGTTGGGAAGCAGGCAGGCCCACTCGGCTGTCGCAGTCAAGTCCTTGGTGCTACCGTCCGAATAATTTCCGGTCGCGGTGAAGGCTTGCGTCGTACCTTGAGCGATGGTGGCGCTGGCAGGACTGATGGTGATGGAACTGAGAGTTGCCGGTCCGCCCGGCGCGACAGGCGTCGTGCTTGAACTCGGATTCCTGCCGCCCCCGCAACTTGCAAGCAGCAGCGAAGCAGCCAGCACCGCCACAAATAACAACCGTTGCATCGTGTTTACCTCTGGGATAAAGAGAAGAGGGAACTATAGCGCGGGCACGGCTTTTCCCTGATGAATCTTAGGTTAAAACTGTGAGAAAGCTTGCGGGCTGCGGACGGCCGGTCTTAGGCGTCTCTTGCTTTCGAGGTCGACGGCCGTAGTTGAAATTCATCTATTTTTAACCCTGCCGTAACAAGCGAGTCACAAGGCAAAGGCTACACTACTCCACCAAACCAGAAGACGTAAACGCGCGCTCTCAACCGTCCGCCACGTTTATCGAGAATTCAACTTTTAGGGTAAAGGGTCCCGGGAAGATCTGTGAGAACTCTCGCTGCCACATCGCTCGCGCTGCTGACGCTCATTCTAACCGCTTGTAGTGGAACTCCCGACCCTACCATTACCACTGGCCCGCTCAATGGCAATTGGCAGATTAATATGCTGCAGCAGTACCCGACTCAAACGCCGCTCTCAGCTTCCGGTTTCATTGCCCAGGCGGACGATGCGATCGAGGGTAGCATCCAGGTAGCCCCTGTCGGCGCCAAGAGTTCCTGCGGGGGCGTCTCCGCAATGACCGGCACGATCAGCGGCCAAAACGTAACTTTTTCCTTGAACGAAGGTGGCTCGGTCGTCAATTTCACAGGAACCATATCCTCGAACAATCAATCGATGTCCGGCGATTATCAAGCCATCGGCGGAGCCTGTTTTACCACTGCAACCTCTGGCACGTGGGACGCCGTTCTGGTTCCGCCGTTGAACGGGAATTTCACTGGCACAATCGATTCCACTTACATGGAACTGGTTGACGGCGTTACCACTCCCGTCCCCGTTTCGGTCAGCGGCTCATTCACGCAGAGCTCCAATGCAGGCGCCAGCAACGCAAGCATTGCTGGAACGATTACTGCGGTCGGTTATCCCTGTTTTACAACCGCGTCCTTATCCGGAACGATAAGCGGTGAGAGTGTCTATCTGGATGTTTTCGGGGACAACGGCGAGCTGATAGGCACCCTGGGCGCGCCCGCGGGAACAGCCGGCTCGACCGGCACTCCTGCGAACGTAGTCCTTAGTTCCAGCGGACCCAGCCTGGTGGGTGGCACCATATCCGACCCTGGGCTCGGCGGCCTGTACATCGGAATCAACAACGGGAAGTCGGTCGTAGGCCCCTGTCCGGCCATCACCTCTTCGGGCAATACCTCTACCTCGGACGACGCCTTTGTTGATCTAAGCTTTAAACAGCCTGCGCAATAACAGATACGTTCGCGGGAGCTCGCATCTCAGAGCCTTAGCAACTTCAATTCGGTACGTCAGCGGTCACAAGCATGGATTCGCCGTTCGCAACATCGGCTACCGTCTAGCCGACGCGGCGGGAATTGTTTTTGACACTTTTCGAGAATCGGCCGTTGCGCAACAGAGGAGGATTCGCGGGGCCGGGATGAGTGAGCGGCACTCCAGAGCAGCGTGCCGGCCATCCTTAGAAGCTGAACTTAAGCGCCAACTGCAGAGTGCGTGGACGGTGAGCATCCACCGGATGCAGGAACGAATTTCCTGTCAGGCAATCCGTCCCGCCAGGAAAATAATAACCGGCGGAATACTCGGGTCCGCCATAACAATTGATCGTGTTGCTGCCAGTGTTGCCCAAATCCGGGTTGTAAAGCCTGAATTGCGTGTGGTTGAACACGTTAAACGCTTCCGCCCGGAACTCCAATTCGCTGCCCTCGCGAATTGGAAAGTGCTTCAGCAGCGACATATCAAAATTCAAACGGTTGGGATTATTGAAAAAGTTTCGTCCCGCATCTCCGAAGGTAAGTCCGCGCGGCGCAACAAATTCATTAGGATTTCCCAGAAGCGGGCCAAAGCTGCTGGCATTGGTTGTCAGCGCCACCGGGGCTGGATTGGTCGCGAGATCGGGATATGAGTAAGCGGGGGTTCCGTTCTCCGTGCTATATCCATTGGCTACGCCGGCATTGTCCGCCACTCCGATTCCGCTGCTTCCGCCATTATTGATGACACTGAACGGCGTCCCTGATTGATAGGTGGTGATTCCCGATAATTGCCAGCCTTCGCCAACCAACTTCATAAGTAACGAAGGTTCTCCCGACTTCGGTTCCTGGTTCTCATCGTCCGTATCCTCGCCGGCCGTTTCGATAGGGTCGATCATGGAGCGCTGCAAGGCGTGGCTGAAATTCGGAAAACTGTAAACATAGCTGATATTGACCAGATGCCGCTGATCGAAATTGGAACTTGCCCGGTTCGAGCGCAGATTGAGCGAGTTCACAAATGTGGGATCGGTGCGGTCGGAAGAATCGTCAATCGAGTGACTGTAGGAGTAGGCGACGCCTGCCGTCAAAGGTCCTCGGGTGCGGCGGATCGTCGTCTGGAAGCCGTGATACGAGGAGTCGGCCCCGTTTTGCAGCGAGAAGATGTCGCCCAGCCCAGGGTATGGCCGAAATGTATTGGCTACGGCGATTGACTGATGGACCAACGAGTTCGACGATTGTCCCTGGCAGGCCACCTGCATGTTGATCGATGCAGGATTCTGCGAGCTGACGGTGGTTCCGTTCTGCAGGATGAAAACCGGATTCGCAATCGAGGGGCCCAAGTTATCGCAGTCGGCCTCGGGAACTCCGGGGAAAGCTAAAATGAACGGCTCGTGGAGTCCAAAAGGATTCAATGCCGGCGAGATGGGCTGCAACTGATTGAGGTTACGTTCGACTGTAAGGTGGGTGCCTTTGCTGCCGACGTACGCGAAAGTAGCAACGAAATCCCGTGGTAGTTCGCGCTGCACGCTGAAACTCCATTGCTGCGAGTAGGAGTACTTTGTGTTTGTGGGCAGAGACGTAACGTTGATGGGAAACGCGCCGGGCAGAGTCTTGCTGGTCGATGACAGACTGCAATTCGTTCCGAAATTTCCAATGCAGGCATAGCTTGCTGGAAATGATTGCGTAACGCTCAAAACGTCCGGCGCGCTTGCTTCCAAGGATCCGGTATTGGCTTCATCTCCTGTGCCATGTTCGAAAAAGATTCCATAGCCGGCGCGTATTGAAGTCTTGCCGTTGCCTTGGGGATCGAAGGCGAAACCCACGCGCGGCGCCGGATTGAACACGTGGCTATTTACGCAACCTTCCGGCACGCCGTTCGGGCCGCACTCAACGATTCCGTTCGTGATTCGGGCGTCTAAATTAGTCAGGTCCAACGGCACCGGCTTCGTTCCCGGTAAACTGATCAGTTGTCCGGTGTTCGGATCGACCTTGACCTGCGCTGCCAGGGTTTGGCTGAAAGCCTGAGGCTCCCAATTGAAGGCGCGAAGATATTTTTCGTGGTAATTTCCGAACAAACTTATCCGCAGGCCCATATTTACCGTCAAACGCGGACTCACTCTCCAGTCGTCCTGGAAAAATGGCTCTCCGATCTGATAGCGGTTGTAGTAGCGCATCTGGGCGCTGTCCTGGGTAAAGCTCCTGATGGCATTCGCGCCGCCGAGAACGTTCGCATCTCCGTTGTTGTAAATGAGGTTGGCGAAAGCGTTCCCGGTGCTGAGGTTTCCTCCATTCACATTGCTCACATTGAGCAACCCTTGTAAATCTCCCGTGGCTGCTCCTAGCGCTCCATTGGTTTCATTTTTTTGTGCCAGCACATACTGCACGCCAAATTGGAGCGTATGTTTTCCTTTGACCTTGCTCAGGTCGTCGCGAAAATTGTAAGTGGGGTTGGTATGTTCCCACGGCATGTAGGAAGGATCAACGGCAAACCCTGCTCCTCCATAGGCCTGGTTGTTGCCCCCCAATACCACTCCCGGAACTTTCCCCCCGAAACCATTATTGAAAATGTAGCCCATTGGAGCTTGCTGTACACCGGTCGCAGGGGGTATTCCGTTGACCGGGCAATTTCCCGTGCACGTTCCAACATCGTTGGGATTGCCCAATCCTGCCGGACGTTGAACGTTGGCTCCGCCGGGTCCATTTACATCGGCCAGTGTGATGTGCGCATCGGTGTAGCTGAAAACAGTTTCATTCAATAAAGACGGTGTAATCGTCTGCGTCAGCCGCACCACCATGTCGATTCCGGGACCGACAAATTTATTCTGCACTGTGGGGAACGTGTTCTTCACTGTGCCCCAGTTCGGAGTGGGAGTAACCGTGTTCCACGAATCGTGGATGTAACGGAAAGTTCCAAGCAGCTTTGGGCTGAAGTGATGATCGATCCGGAACAACTCCTCCCGCCAATGCGTAGGCTCCGAAATCACCGCGTCGTAGCAGGGCAGGATTGGTTGCAAAGTGGTGTGATCGACCTGACCGACGAGGCTTGAGTTGCAGCCGGTAAAGGAGTTGGGCAGGGGAATGAGATTTGAATTCAGAATGGCGATACCATTCGGATCGAGGCCGGAGTTGGGTGGAGCGTCGCCCGGAGCCCCGGCGGTCCCCGCCGCCGCCACCAGATTGTTAAACACAAAATTTCCTGCGACGTTGCCTCCGAACATCTCCCGGTATCCAATCACCTGAGTTCCGTTTGGAACTCCAGGGCAATCGGGAAAGGAGGCAATCGGGAAAATGAAGGGGCCGCCCGGGTTTCCGGTGGTGTTCTGTATCTTCTTCGCATCCTGCGGATCGAAGGGATTCGGACAAACGTCGCTGAAATCTCCTTGGCGCTCCGCGAGCGTGGGCACGCCCTGATTGAAGTTTGGCTGCAACTCGCTGGGAGATTTCTCAATGCGGAACTCCTCGGAGAAGAACACAAACGTTTTCTGCTTATTCTGGTTGTAAACGTTTGGAATCCAGAGCGGCCCCCCGATGGTGTAGCCGAAATCGTTTCTGCGGTAGAGCGGCGCGTGCAGCGTCTGATCGAAATAATTTCGGGCGTTCATATCTTCGTTGCGCAGGAACTCATATGCATTCCCGTGCCACTGGCTCCCGCCCGATTTCGTCGTCACCTGCACCGTGCCAGAGGCCGTCCTTCCGTACTGCGCCCCGTAGTTCGAGGTGAGAACTTTCACTTCCTGAATTGCATCCAGGCTGGGATAAACCACCAGCGTGCTCTCGGCCCCGCTCAGCCCCGCGTTCAACACGTCGCTGCCGTCGACTTCAAACGAGTTGTATTCCACACGGCCGCCATTCACGCTGTATTTCACGCTGCCGTTTACGCCGACCTTGGCTTCGTCCTGTCCCGTCTGGTTGCTTACGCCCGGAGTCAGCGTGATCAGCTGGGTGAAGTTGCGGCCATTCAATCCCAGATTCGTCACTTCCTTCTGGGTGATGGTTCCGGAAACTTCCGCGTTCTCCGTCTCCACCTGCGCCGCGCCTCCGGCGGTTACGTTGACTTCCTGTTTTTCTCCGCCCGTCTCCAGCATCGCATCCATCGGCATCACATCACCCGCGGCCAGGGTGATGCCCGAGGTCGCAAAAGTCTTAAAGTGCGCCGCCGATACCGACATGTCGTAAGTTCCCGGCGGCAATCCGCTCACCATGTAAACCCCTTGCGCATTGCTGGTTCCGGTCTGCTTGAATCCCGAGGCATTCGATACGGTCACGGTTGCGCCGGTCAGCACTGCGCCCGTCTGGTCGGTCACGCTACCGGTCAGCGCGGCAGTCTTCCCGCCATTGTTGGTTTTTTCGGTGACCGTTGGCGGCGCCTTTTCCACCGTAACCTGCATGGTGCTCGGCGCCTTTGCCCCGGGCGGGGGTGGAGGAATTGCCGGTTCAACATACAACCAGCTGGGAGTCGCGCTCTGTGCCTGCGCCGCTTCTGCCGCGCTCTGCGGTTGCGCCGCCTGCCCGGGCGATGCCGCTGCCGTCGCGCCTTGTGCCTGACCTGCCTGCGCACTTGCTTGTGAGCTAGCCTGTGCACCCTGAGTTGGTGTAGTTGCGGGAGCGGCCGCAGGGGTATTGGCGTTGGCTCCGGCCGCTGGCGCAGCAGGAGCCGCCGCCACTTCCGGCGGTGGCTCTTCCATAACGCCGGGCTCCATCAATACATCCAGCGGAACTGCGTCTCCCGCACCCAGCGGGATATCTGCCACTTCAAAATTCTTGAACCCCTTCACCCGCACCGTAATCGTGTAGGTTCCCGCGCCCAGCCCGCCGATCCAGAACTTGCCCTTGCTATCCGTTCTCGCCGACTGTTTCACTCCCGTCGCGCTCTTCACCGTTACGGTCGCCCCCGCCAGCGGCTTACTCGAACCATCCGCCACGGTTCCGCTCACTGATGCAATGCTGTCCGGGGCGCTCTCCTGCGGCATGGCAGCGGCCAACGCCGCGTTCCATCGACTACGCTGCCCACTGCGCTGCACTCCAGAGATGCGGGCTCCGCTCTGCGCCGCAGTCGCCACGCTGCCTGCACAAATGACAGCCCACACAAAAAAAACAATCCCGGGAAATCTCACGATTCCTCTACCCCTTCGCGCGATCGATCGCATCTTCTAGCTTGGTCAGCTTCCACTTTGTGAGCTTGGTTTGGACTCGGGAGTCACCCAGCCAGTTTGCGGCGACTCGCAGGCGTTTCCCCGCGGACTCACACTGTTACCCGCTGAATCGCCCCCGCACCTTCAACGGAAAATCAGGCTCTCGCACTCATCTCCGTGCACTCCCACGACCGCTCGCCCCTAACGAGAAGTGCCGCAGATTAAGACGGAAATCAAGAGTCCAATACACTTACACGGGGCTTGTTACGGAGGCGTGACGAATTGATTAATTTCAGGTTACAGTGCTCAGCCGCACCGCCCATCACTCGCTTACCACTGAGGGTGAACCACTAGCCACTGCACACTGCTCTCTGGCTCTCCACTACTAATCATTTCGCATTAATTCTCTGCACCTTTTCGCACAACCCCGGAGCCGAAATTCTTACAAATTTAATAATCGAGTCATGCACGCGTAACACGTCTCCCGCATAGTTGCTGCGACCAATGGAGCGGGCGCGCCGTTGGTCCATCCGAGTAAACGCAAAAATTAACCTCTTTGATGGGCTTCCATCCTGGCGCGCGGACGAGTGTGATCTGCCCGCACGAGTGTGGTTCCCAGCTCCATGTCCACGTTGTTCAACCTTGTTTCAGGAGAATAAGAACAATGACAAGATTTAAATCCCTCCTCGCGGCTGCAGCAGCTACCGCGATCGTAGCCGTCGTCCCGGCCAGTGCGCAGCTCAATGTGCACTTCGTCGGCGCGGGCTCTTCGGCTCAGTTCACCATGGCGGCAATTGCCACCGATCAGGCGGCCATCAATCTAAACACAGCCAACGGCGGCGGCGAAACGGTTCAGCACTGGACCTTCAAGAACGGCGTTTCGGTCAACGATAATCGCGATAGCCGCATCCTCGGCGAACTCGGCAACATCGCTCTGGTCTGGCTGGAAAGCAGCGGCACCGTGACCGACATCTGGGCCACCGTCAGCGTCGATTCCACGGTCGGGGTTCGCACCTTCTCCGCACAGGAGACCTCCGGCTCCGGCGCACAGATCCAGATCAACCAGGCCTCCGGCACCGCAGGCGGCGGCCTCATCTCGCCGCAGATCCTCTGGCCGGATAACAACGCCGACGTGGCGTTGAGCTCCTCAGCTCTGGCCGCAGTCAACACCAGCGTCACGGGCGGCGTTCACGTCAACGTTGGACTCACTGACATCCGACCCGAAGATGCTCTCTTCGCCACCACGCGCGCCTACACCGCGCTCAACACCACCACCTACAAGGGATTGGGCTACGTAGGTCCGACCAAGTATATCGGCGCTCCCATCTACACTGATCAGGGCACCGGTACGGTCGCCACTCCGATCGGCTTCGCTCTTTCCGGGAAAGAAGATCCCATCTCCAAGATCGACGTTCCCGCCTACACCACCATTCCAATCGGCGCTGCTCCCATCGTTTTCATCATGAACAATGGCGGCACCTATGGCGTCCATGACCTCATCTCGGGCGTTGTTCCCGATGAGACCGGTGGACCTTACTACCTCTCCACCTTCTTTGGTGGCACACGCGCCTGCGACACGGACGACTATGCTTTCGGTGGAAACGGCGATGGCGCTGGTACGCCGCTGACCGTTCTTCTTCGTGAGCCGCTCTCCGGCACCATGAACACCACAGAGTTCAGCCTGTTCCGCTCGACCAAGAACCCGGACGGTTCTCAGGAAACCGGCGTCATCAACCCCACCCGCTCGCCCTATAACCCGCTCGCTCTGAGCTGCCCGACTCATGGTCAGCGTCAGCGCGCCATCGGAACCGGCGAAGTGGTCAACGCTGTGAAGGCGGACGCCAACTCCATCGGCTACATCTTCTACGGCTTTGCCAATGCCGCCAAACTGACCGGCTCGAGCTACAACTACCTGACCGTGGACGGCGTCGACCCGCTCGCGCTGCCCGGAACCACCAACCAGGAACTGCCCAACTGCACCGGAACCACCTGCCCGTCTTCATTGTGGACTGGCAGCGAGTCCTACCCGAACCTGCGCAACGGTACCTACAAGGCGTGGTCGATTTATCGCTGGCTGGTTTACAACACCGACACCGATGCCTATGGCCCCACCGCTGTGGCCCAGATCGCTCAGGACTACGTTGACAGCGACATCGCTGACTTCGTTCCCTTCCTGACCTCCACCGGTAGCGATGGCTTGTCCGTCTACCGCTCGCACTTTACGCAGTCAACGATCACCGGCAACAACGGCAGCGCCACCGCTGCCAACTCGCTGAACAATGGCAACACGCTCGGCGGCGGCTCTGAGGCCGGCGGCGACGAAGGCGGCTACATTGAAGGGCCATTCGGTATCACGGGTCCCTACACCGGCTACGTGGAGTGGCACAACGCCACGGAAGTGCACGACGATGCCACTGTAGCTGAAGTGCAGTGGAAGCTGGGCGCGGAATTCCAGGCTGGCGCGGGCTGGGTAGGCTGCACCATCGGACTTGGCAACCCCAACTCCCCGACCTACACCCAGACCATTCAGGGCTGCCCGGAAAAGGGTGTCAACAAGTGCAATCCGACGACCACCATCCTGTATGTTGGCGCTAAGAACCCGGCCAGCTCGGAGACGATTGATGTGCCTTACACCGTCTCCTGCACCAACAAGACGTACCCTGCGGCAACCACTCCTGGCGTTCTCAGCAAACACCAGTAGCTCGGCCCGCGGCTGATCGAGTAGTTAGCTTCACCTCTGAGGCAGACTGCAAAACAGTCTGCCTCAGTTCAATTTTTGCCTCTCCGTTGTCATCAACCGGCACTGGAGGACCGATCACTGATCACCCGACCACTGACCACTGAAACAAAATCTTTTAACCAAAAAATCACAGTTCAGGCTTTTGATTTGCAGTATAAGAGGAGTCCGATGCGGAAGCTGTTTTCATCTTTCAAAATGTCTCAGGCCCTAATTCTTGCCGTACTTTGTGCGTTTCCATTCTTCGCTCGAGCGCAGCAATCCTCTACGCCGCACGTCGCCGGAAATGTTTCCAGCGACAGTTTGAACCCCAAGATCACCGAATCCTGGAGCACCCCCTCGCTCGCAGGCAGCGACCTAAAGCCGTTCGACGTGCTGGTCGGGGATACCGACACCATTGACGGCGTCTACACTCATGAAGTCACCCGCGTGCAATGGCGTCCCGCCGATCCCATCGACCTTTACATCATCAAGCCGGCCGGTATTAAAAATCCTCCGGTCATTCTTTATCTGTATAGCTATCCATTTGAGACTGACCGCTTTCTGAATCACGATTTCTGCAAATTTGTGGTAAAGAATGGCTACGCTGCCGTGGGCTTCGCCTCCGCTCTCACCGGGCAGCGTTATCACACTCCTCGCCCCTTCAAAGAATGGTTTGTGAGTCAGTTGCCGGAATCGCTGGCCACCACCGCTCACGATGTGCAGATGATTCTCAATTATCTGGCGACCCGCGGCGATGTGGATATGAACCGCGTGGGCATGTTTGGCGATGGTTCCGGGGCCAGCATTGGCATTCTTGCGGCGGCCGCCGATCCGCGCATCAAGACTCTGGACTTGCTCGACCCGTGGGGCGACTGGCCGGATTGGATGAAGGAGTCAAATCGCATTCCGGAGAAGGAACGGGCCGAATATCTGAAGCCGGAATGGCTGGCTGCCGCCGCGCCGCTTGATCCGGTGAAGTGGCTGCCGCAGTTGAAAACTCAGACGGTGCGCATACAGTTCATTAAAGACGTGGCCGTCACCCCGGCCGATATTCAACAGAAGATCGAAGCCGCCGCTTCCGTCAATTCCAATATCCAGATCGTCCACTACGACAACACTGCGGCCTTCCGCACCGCCATCGCCGGGGGCACCGGCTTTGACTGGATCAAGCAGAAGATGGAATTCAAAGTTGTACCGGATTATGGCGCCTCTGGGCACAACGCGTCCGGACAAAGCGCTTCCGTGCAGGCGGGGCAGCCCAAAGCCGATTCCAATCGCGCCGGGGAAGCGCAGCAGTAGAGGCTTACCGCAGCTAGAGCTTGCAACCAATTCAGGAGATTCGATGCTGAAGTCGGGAAAAGGTCTTTTCCAAGCGAGGTGGGAAGTCGCTGGTCATACTGTTCGCCGTAATTTCGGGTCCGCAATCGGGTCCGCAATAATGTTTGCCGCGATGCTCGCGGCGGGGCTTTTCCTGCAGGGCTGCGGAGGCGGTTCCAATACCGGTAATTCGGTCGCTCCCACCGTCAACAATCCCACTCCCGGGGTCACGCTTCAGTCCATACAAATCACGCCCGCTACCTCTTTGATTGCGCTGGCCGAAAAGCGCCAGCTCATCGCCACCGGAGTTTACAGCGACGGTAGTACGGCGGTCATAACCGGGAACGTGACCTGGGCCTCCAGTTCCGCTCCCAACCTTACCGACTTCGTCTCCGTCAATCCGCAGGGCCTCGCTACCGGCGTTGCCATTGGAGCCACAGTTGTATCTGCGACTCTGGGGAACGTGACCGGCGCCCTTCAGCTCACGGTCGATACCAACGGCTTCACGTCCGGCACCGTGGCCGTTTTGTCGGTTCCTTATAAGTCGTCGATCATTGACGCTGCGTATGTTCCGGAGTCGCAGACCAAGATTCAAGGCGCCTTCGCCGTTCAGGAAGTCAATTTGGATCAGGATCAATTCTCCAGCGTCCTGCCGGTCCAGGTCGCCTTGCTCGGCTCGGTTCCCATGCCAGCCGGTTTTGTGCCGAATGCCGCCACCGCCATCCAATCCACGTTTCAGGTGGCGGTCATCAGCTACAGCTCTCCCGATGTGCAAATCATCGATGCCAGCAATATTAATAGCGATCTGGTCAACAACACCGTAGTGAATACGTTCACTTCACCCGTAACCCAATCGGTGACCATTGATGGCGTCAGGTGTATGATTTGCGGCGCTGTAATCAACCCCTCGAACAACGAGTTGTTGTTGAGCACCGCGCAGGGTTATTACTCCATGAATTTGATCACTGGCGCATTCACGGCTCTGCCTTTCACGCCTGCGCCGGCGCCCTCGCGGAATTTCTCTCTGAATCCCGTAGGAGGCAGTCCCTACCTCCTCGCGGCTGATCCCGCCACCGGCGAAGTCCAGATCCTGAATTTAAAGACTAACGCCGTCACTACTATCAGTTCCGGCATAACTGGGATCACGACGCCAGGTTCGGTTGCGATCGATGTGCTTTCCGGATACGCGTCCATCGTCGATGCCGATACCAACAATCAATCCATCGGCGCCCTGGCCACGCTATCGTCTCCAACGTTCACTCCCGTCACTGGCGTCGGAACCTGTGGTTCACCGGCATTGCAAAACATGGTGGCTATGGGCATCAGCGCCAACTCTGTCGCCACTCAGGCCGTGCACACGTTATTTACCAGTCAGACTTCGGGCAATTGCATCGGTCTGCAAGCGCCGTGGCCTCAGTTGTCTTCGGACCAACTGGTGGTCGCTGACGTGAACTATTGGTACAGTGCGATTCCGCCGACGCCAGACGGCAAGGCGTTCGCCAACGGTACCGATTCCAATACCATTACGAGTTTTAACGACGTCTACAAGAACAGCGACTATGGTCTGCTGGTCGATGCCAACCAGCAGTGGATCGCCAGGATAAACTTGGGACTCATCTCGAGTATTCCCACCGCCGGCCAGCCTTTGCCCGGGGGAGAGCTTATTCCCGCCGTCAATATCTGCGCTGGTGGTTCTGGCTGCCCGGTACCGTCGCCCGTGTTGTACTTACCCGTGCCCAGTACCGCAGTCATCACTTCAGTTACCAGCATCAGTTTTGGAACGTTGGGCGTTGGAATACCCAGTCCTCTCACGCCGATCACTTTGTCCGATATTGGCCAGACCCAGATTACCCCTGTCATTGCTGTCCAGGGACCAGCCGCGGGAGATTACCTGCTGGCTAACAGTTGCCCCATTCTGCTGCTGCCGCAAACCAACTGCAGCATGGGCGTGACCTTTACTCCCACCGCCGCCGGAGCGCGAAATGCGACGCTTAGCGTCACCTATAGTGGCGGGAATCCAATCTCCATTCCTCTCACGGGCACCGGCGCCAGCCAGTAGCACTCACCGAGAACCGAGAAGTGAAAACCAAGCCCGGTGAACCTTTGACGATAAAGACATCGTCGTCCAGGTCCCACAGGGACGCGGGACTTTCTTCTCCCATAAAGAATGGCAAAGCCGGGTTTGAATTGCAATAATGTCTATTAATTTACTTGACATTAGTTGAACACGTCCATATAGTCCCGTCATCGAGAGTCGGCCCCGGCTTCTCGCGCAGTAAGGAAGTCCAAGTTTAAGTTTGCATTCCGTTGCTCTGTGCTGAGCTTCCCCAAAGCGGAATGCATGCAAATCGAAATCCGCATTCACAAACTTGAAGGAGAAAGAAAATGAAGAACAGATTACGCTTGGGAACACTGTTGCTGACTGCAATAGCAGCCGCGGTTCCAGCCAGCGCCCAGACCGTCCACGTGGCCGGTGCCAGCGCGTCGTCACAATTCCTCACCGCGGCGCTTGGCGCCGACCAACTCGCCCTCACTGAAATCGCCACCAACGTTGCAAACGGGACTTGGAGTCCCGGCCAAAAAGCCACATATCACTGGACCGCAAAAAACTCTGCCAACATTATCGACAACCGCGACTCGGCCGGCAGAATCCTGCCCGAGATCGGGAACGTGTTTGTGGTGTGGATTGCGGATGCCTCTAACAGCACTGGTAATACCGGCGTCACTGATATCTGGACGGCAGAAAGCGTCGATTCTACGGTCGCTGTGCGTTCTTTCTCCGCCCAGGAAAAAACCGGCAGCGGTGCTCAATTGCAACTGATTCCCGCAGCCGGCGGCAACCTGATATCTCCCGCGTCACTCTGGGGAGATAACAATCCTGATGTCAGCCTAGTCACTGCGCCCAACGTTTCGGCCGCAGTCGGCACCTCCTCCAGCGGAACAGGCGACGTGCACATCAATGTTGCCTTAACCGATCTTCGTCCGGAAGACGCGCTGTACGCGACGACGCGTGCCCTTACCGCCCTCAACACCACCACCTGGAAAGGCTTGGGCTATGTGGGGCCGACCAAGTACATCGGAGCTCCCATCTACACAGCGCAAGGCACCGGTACGGTAGCCACGCCGGTCAGCTTCGCCCTGAGCGGTAAAGCCGATCCGATCACAAAGATTGACGTTCCCGCCTACACCACCATTCCGGTGGGTGCATCGCCGGTGATCTTCATTCTCAATAACGGAGGAGTTTTCTCCTCTACAACCACAAACCTGATCACCGGCGTAGGGACCAAGTCCTTCCCGCTGGCGCATCTGTTCGATGGCACCACTACAGCTGACACTCACAATCCCGCGTTTGGTGGAGATGGCGATACCGCTGGGACGCCGCTCACCCTCTTGTTGCGTGAGCCGCTCTCCGGCACCGAAAACGTTGCGGAATTCACTTTATTCCGTACCACGGGGAACACCGACGACTCGCAGGAAGTCGGGGTGATCAATCCGACCCGCTCGCCCTATAACCCGCTGAACCTGGCGACCCCAACCCACGGCTCTCGGCAGCGCACCCTGAGCACGAGTGAAGAGGTCAACGCTATTAAGGCGGATGCCAACTCGCTAGGCTATATCTTCTTCAGCTTCGCCAATGCGTCCAAATTGTCTGGCGCAGACTGGAACTACTTGACGCTAGACGGGGTTGACCCACTCTCGATTCCGGGGACGACTAACCAGGAGTTGCCCAACGGAACGGTCACTACTCAGGCTGCGGCCTGGGCGGGTGGTCATTCCTTCCCCACCCTTCGCAACGGCACGTACAAATCGTGGTCGTTCTTGCGCTACCTCGTGCCTAACTCTCTGATCGGCTCCGATCCTTACGGACCGGACGTTTTGGCGCAGTCCGAGCAGGACAACGTCGACAACACCGTGACAGACTTCGTTCCGTTCTACACCACTGGCGGTACCGACGGGCTGTCTGTTTACCGTTCACACTTCACTCAATCCGGAGTAGCGGGAAAGAACGGCGACGCTACGGCTGCTAACTCTGAAGACGGCGGCAACACCCTCGGCGCTTTCGGCGAAGCCGGTGGCGACGTGGGCGGCGCGATCGAAGGTCCGTTCGGCATCACTACGCCCGATACTACCGGGACCGTAACCACAACCAGCACCGATACCAAGAATAAAGGCTATGGAGTAACTTGGAAGACAGGCAGTAAGTTCACGGCGGGCACAACTTGGGAAGGTGGTTCGATCACCGTCAATGGATCAAGCTACACCATAGCGAATGTGGCTGTTACCGCCACGAAACTCTATGTAACCACTAACCCGGGAGCCAACACCACGGCGGTCCCCTATGCGGCGGCGTTTCCCTACACGTACCCAGCGGCAGCAGCCCCTGGCGCGCTTAACAAGAAGCAGTAGGCCAGCATTGCCGGGCAGATTGCCATCCTGATCAACCTGCTCGAGAACCGAGGTGGCACGTGGCGTGGATCTTCGGGTAACGACGGCCCGTAAGATCTCGATTGCCACCTCGGTTCGCAATTGCCGCCGGCCTGGCATTCCCCCAAATTCCAGGTCGGCGGTGTCATCTTAGAGAACGAACACTCAGAATTTTGAATCCAGCATGCATTTCTTAAGGGGATGCAGACTGCCTTTCAGCCTATCCGCTGAGCTGCGCCTCACCTCAGCAATAGGCAGTTCCATTTCCAGGTGCGTTTGAAGGTTTTCACAAATGGCTGATTCCATCAAGCCAGCAGATACTCCTGCCCGCGATCGATAACCCGGAGAGAAAACGTTATTAAATAAGTTGGAATGTTCCGGGGGAACATTAGCGCGATCTGCAAGCGGAGTCTGGCGGGGTTCTAGGATGAAGCGATCGTCAACGTCGCCGTGCCTTTTCCATTCGTGACACAGGCCGAAGAAGCGCCCTTGCCCAAAGCAACGTTGTTGTAGTCCCCACTGATTAAAGAGCCGTCAACCGCGCTGATGCCAGTGATCTGTCCGATTTGAGTCCCATCTGGTTCCACAAGGTTCATGGCCACGGCGGTGCCACTGATCGATCCCACAATATTCGCAGAGGGGTAGCAAAAGCCATCGCCGAAACTAACGCTCCCACTGAGTGGCGTGCTGCTGGCGCCGGCATTTGTCCCTTGGCTCACTTTGCCGGTTAGGCTGTAAACAGCGCCCTTGCTGGATGTAAACGTTCCTGTGATGTTGCCGTTCAACGGAGAAACCAGAGTTGCCGTCCACATTCCGGTCGAGGGAACCGTCTTTCCATCCGCACATCCGGTCGAGAGCGTGATGTAAGTTCCATCCATGCACGCGTTGCTGCCGGAACAGGCTGGGCTGGAGGCAGCGCTCATTGTTCCCGTCAGATTGGTCTCACTTCCGGTTGGATTCACAACCAGCGAAACATCGCTTCCGGTGATGGAACCTTGCACACCGCCCACGCCGGAACAGGCGCTGTCGTTAAAAAGCAAGCTGCCGGACACGGTCGCATTATTCTGCAACAGAGATCCCGACTGGCTGATGGTAGCCTTGGCATCTGCAACGTCAACCAGGTTAATCTGCCAGTTGCCCGCAAGCGATGGGGACGACGAGGACGAAGGTGTGCTTTTGCCACTGCCACACGAACCCATTAACAATGACAATGCGACTACAAATGCGATCTTGCGATCCATAAACTCATTCACTCTTTGTCGTTGGAGTCTTTACGAGAAGCGTAAAGGGTAGCGCGCGGCGCATTACGCGAGCGTTACCGGAAGATGAATGTTTGGTGAATTTGTGGATCGAGCTCTTGTCACTTGCCGGTGCGTGGGTCCCACACCGGCAGGCCCTTATCGTCCCGAAACATCAGAGTGTCCGTGCCCTTCACGAGTTCGCGAGCCATGATCATATCCAAAGCTTCTTGCTTGTACTTGAAACCTGTAACGGCAACCTCATCTCCCTTGGTGAAACTGATTCCCATCTCGTCTTGAAAGGGTTTGGGGCACACATAGATGTAGACGGTCTGATCGCCGCTTTTAAGGGTCAGCTGAGTGAAATCCTTCCGGGATCCAAAGGGAAGCGATTTTATTTCGTCAACGACTCCTTTGATCTTGGTCTCGGTGTGGACGTCATATTTCGGCGGGGAGCTGTCTTCGGGCTGCGATTTTTGCGCGCCCGCGGGAACAAGACACGCGGCGAGAAGAAGAAGTACGCAAAAAAGGCGTCGGATAGTTCCAGTTGACGGGACGAGCGTTTTCAGAGCGAGCGTCATGGCCCCTCCTTATTTACTCTTGATTCGCTGAGCACTGTTACTTGAAACCGAGTTACTCCTACGATAATAAGTCCGATAGAACGACGGAAGAATCCTACACCTCAGGAAGCGGCTGAGGCCACAATTTTCTGAATCGAGTGGTTTAGGATCGCAGTTTTTGATTCGTTGGGCAGGAAAGATCAATGCGGATTTTCCATCGTTGTCCTGTTCCCAACTTCCGGTATACGATATTTTGTGGCGAAGAAGCGGGCTGTGAAGGCTCCAAAACGGCCCCGGGTGCGGGCGGAAGTTCTGCAGGAAAGCCCCGCAAAGTTTCCGAACTCTGACTCCGCGGCGATCCGATTCACCGACACCATCCTTTGGGCGATAATCCCCTGTGCGATTTTCGCCGCCTACCTGCCCGCCCTTCGCGGTGGCCTGCTCTGGGACGATAGCGGTCACCTTACTGGACCCGACCTGCAGTCGCTCAAAGGTTTCTGGCGAATCTGGTTCGATCTGCATGCAACCCAGCAATATTATCCGCTGCTGCACAGCGCGTTCTGGCTCGAACACCGCCTGTGGGGGGACGCGGTTGTGGGCTATCATCTGACCAACTTCGCGCTCCACGCACTGTCGGCATGTCTGGATTCATCGTTTCTTAACAAATAGCTGCACAAATGGCTGCTACCCTTGGCGATGCAAATTAGGCCCGATAGATAGTTGTGGCCGAATGCGCCCTCTCCGCACCCTCGTGAAAGGAAAAGTGTGCCATGCCTCACAAAGCTTACTCATTCATCTTCGCATTCATTTGCCTCCTTCCGGCTTTCCTGACTGGTTGCGGAAGTAGTAACAGCAACAGCAGTACAAGCGCGGCGCCTTCGACCGCGCCCAATTCGCAGACGGTGGCAATTGCGGCGAGCAGCGGTTCCTCACAGAGTGCGGCAAGCGGCAAAACGTTCAACGGGCCGCTGGTGGCGACCGTGACCATAAACTCTGCCAAGATGAGCGGGGAAAAAGTTACTTTCACGGCTCCGGCCTCCGGCGCTAGCGGCACTTTTGTCAACGGAACGAACACTGAGACTGATGTAACCAACGAGCTCGGCGTGGCTACTTCGAGTGCATTCACCGCGAATGCAGTGGCGGGTTCTTATACGGTGACCGCCGCGGTCTCGGGTGCGAAATCCCCGGTCGCTTTTGATCTGGTCAACATCTCCGTGACCCCTTACTCGTTCTATATGAGCGGGCAAGACATCAACGGTGGCTATTATGCTCTGGCAGGGTCGGTGCTCATCGATGCCTCGGGAAGTGTTCTAGGGGGAGAGCAAGACTTCAACGATGGCAGTAGTGTTACTTCTCCTCAACCTAAGGGCGACGTGATCACCGGAGGAACGCTGACCTTTCCTGCCGGCGCCCCTACCGGGCAGGCGACCCTCACCTTGAATACGAATAACAATAATTTGGGCTCGAACGCGAATGGCATTGAAGTATTCGGAGTTCAGTTTGTGAACCCCAGTCACGCGCTCATCATGCAATTCGACGGATTCGCGACTTCCAGCGGCGGCATGGATTTGCAGACTCTGCCAAGCTCACTCAGTGGCTCGTACGCCTTCGCGGTGTCGGGATTTGAGTCCTCCTCCGGTTCCCCGGTGGCATACGGTGGAGTGTTCTCGATCGATGGCACCGCCATCTCGAACGGCACGATCGACATCAATGACGGGGATAATCTCGGAGTAACCACGGGAACGGCTTTCACCGCGACAATTTCAGCGGCGGATTCCTACGGTCGAGGCACGATCAAGGGCCTGAAAATCGCCGGTAGCGGAGTTACGCTGAACTACTATATTGTGGGACCGGAAGCGATCCGCCTGATTGACGTGGACCGGGCCGACTCCGCTGCAGGCTCTGCGTTTGGCCAGGGAACTGGAACTTTCAGCAACGCGTCTCTCGGACCTTCTGTGCTTGCCGTCGCGGGCAACGTGCTTTCCCAGTTCGACGCGCTAGGCCTGTTCACTACCAGCAACACATCATCTTCGCCAGCCGACTTCCTGGGAGTCGGGGATGACAGTGAACCGCAGAATGGCATTATTTCGGAGCTAAACGCCAAAATTAAGGGCACCTATTCCATTGCCAGCAACGGATACGGCAGCCTTGCGTTCGACATGCTCGACCCCAATTATCCTGGTCTTGGCGACGTGACTACGCTGGGAGTTTACATGACGGATCCGGCTTTGAATCTAAACGATCCCAACAACACCACCGGCGGAGGCGGCGCGCTGGTCGTGGATCTGGATTCGGGTGCGGTTGCAGGGGTCCCGCTTCCGGGCGCGGCGGGGATGATCCTTCCGCAAACCGATGCGGCCACCGCGACTACCGATTTTTCAGGCCCCTACGCCGCGGGGTGGCAGAATTTCAATGCTGGGAGCGAATTCGATATGGTCGCGCAGGCAACCATGGTCGCGAACGGGACCTTGAGCCTGACCGGTCTCGTTAGTGATCCGTTTTCATCTTTGGGTACGCCGGACACGACGAGTTCCTCCAACGCTTTGGTGGGGACCCCGGTTGCGGATAGCAACAATCCAGGGCGCTACACGATGCTGGGAAAGTATTCGCTGGGGACGGAGATCGACAGCACGCCCGGATTTAAATTCGACATGGTCATCTATCAGGCCAGCGGTACGCAGTTGTTCTGGATGGACTACGACAGCACCCTCACATTGGTATCCCTCGGTCCGCTGGAGCAGCAGGAATCTCTGGCGGGTTTGCCTGCGGCAAAAAGGCAATCGAAGAGTCAGATCAAACGGAAGCAATAATAACGTTGCGATGCGAGACCGGCTGATTCTTGGCGGCGGATTCTGAAAGCGGGCGCGCCGGGGTAACTTCCGAGCCGGCCGATATGATCGCTATCTTTTTACATTTGTTAAGTAGTCTTCAACAATCGCGGTACAGGCTTCGACAAAATCCTGCTCAGGCTTGGTGAAGGCGTTGGTAAAGTAACTCTCGATATCCAGTTCGCCCGCGAGCTTGCTACCTGCAACCATGGGGACAACGATTTCGGACTTTACCAAGGGCGATCCGGCGAGATAGCGCGGGTCTTTGGAGACGTCGTCCACAACGACGGTTTGTCGGCTGGTAGCGGCGGCTCCGCAAAGCCCGGTGTTGAGGGGGATGCGAGCGTTGGGAGTAAAGCTGCCGGCGAAGGGGCCTACTAACAGAATGCCGGGGTCGGCTGGATCGACGAGATAAAATCCCACCCAGTTGTAGCGCGTCATTTTCTCATGCAGCAGGGAGCAGATGTGCTGCATGAGAGAAGTGGCCGAGGCGGCGGTTTGAGCGAACTGCTGGAACTCGCTAAGCAACTCCTGATGCACCGGCATCAAGTTTCGACCTCATAGCAATCGTCAGAAAGCCTGGTCGGCGATTGAAAATGGATTCGAATCCCCCTCGGCTGGTTCGGAAAAACCGTATGCCGGGCACTGCGCTTGTGGCGAAGTGTAACTCACCTTGGTTCCGCTGGCAGAAAAAAGATCAGCTGACGTATCAAAGCAGCTATCTCTGCGTCGGCGCCATCTTGAGGTGAGGTTCGACCAGGGCGAGCAATGGACCTTTCAGGAATGGACCGCTGGCCAGCAGTCCGGATAGCAAGGGGTCGCGACGATTGGCGGTGAGGTCGGCTTTATCGAGCGTGCTGACGAAACCGCCTGCGCTTTGCACCAGGGCCGCTCCGGCAACTACGTCCCATTCATTTTTCGGCGTAAGCGTGAAAGTGATATCAGCCAAGCCGACGGAGACCAGGGCAAGCTTGTAGGCGACGGAACCCATGGGGCGGATGGTGAAAGAGGCGTTCTCGAAAGGCTTCCATTCGCCACGTTTTACCTCGCTGCGGCTGGCGAGAATGAGTGCGCCGTCGAGAGTATTGCGCTGGCTGGGTTGAGCGGGGTTGCCATTATAGGTGACGCCGGAATCGATCGAGCCGAGGAAGGTTTCATCGGTGGCTGGATTGTAGATTCCGCCGGCTACGGGACGGCCATTTTCGACGAAGCCAATGGAGACGCAGAATTCCGGAATGCCTTTTACAAATTCTCGCGTGCCATCGAGCGGATCGACGACCCAGACTCGTGAATGCTCGAGGCGGATGGGATCGTCGACGCTCTCTTCCGAGAGCCAGCCCTCGCCTTCGCGAAGCAGCTCTTTGCGAAGAACGGCGTCGAGTGCGCGATCCGCTTCCGTGACGGGGTCGTGGCCCACTTTGTACTCGGTCTCGATGGCGCCAGGAGTAAAGCGTGCGAACACAGCACGCGAGGCTTCGAGAGCGGAGTGGATGCGTTTGAGAATTTCTGCGTAGGAATTTGATGGCATAGGTATCAGTTTTCAGACGACTGTTTCAGGCCATTAGCATGCGCGCGCCGGTGGCGAGCAATACCGCACAGAGGATGCGCCTAAGCCATGGGACCGGAACCCGCGTGCTCAGGTAGGAACCAAGTAGTCCCCCTGGAATTGAGCCAATCAAGAGCGCACCAACCAGATGCCCATCAATGTTGTGCATGCGGAAATGAAGCAGGCTGGTCACTCCCGTGAGGATCAAAGCATGAACGATGTCGGTGCCGACCATGACCTTGGGCTGGAAGCTGAAGAACAGCAACATTAGCATCATAACGATGCTGCCCGAACCGACCGACGTGATGCCAACCAGAAAGCCGGCGATCAAGCCGATCAAAGACATCCAGGCGAAGGACTTCATAGTGGGAGGGCGCGAGGCGGCGCGATCCTCAATTTTTTTCTGGAAGAATAAAAATGTCGGGATGCAGATCAGCAATACGCCCACGGCAATAGTGATGAACCGGTTCACCCCATTCCCGTAGACATTGCGTAGATGAATTAGAAAACTGACGCCGAAATATGAACCCGGAGCGCTGCCCAGGGCTAGCGCCAGTACCACCTTCTTGCGAACCGTGCCGGTACGCAGATGAACGGCGCTGGCGCCGATCTTGGTAACGAAATTGAAAAGTGCGTCCGAGCCCACGGCGCGAAGCGGAGGCACGCCCAGTCCGAAGATGAGAATCGGGAGCAGCAGAACGCCGCCCCCAACTCCCGTCATACCGATAAGGGTCCCAACAAAAAGACCTACCAGGCTTTTGATTACCAGATCCATGTGATTAGCACATCGGTGACAATAACAATTCGGTTACACCGATGCGGCAGTGGTTCCGATAAAGCCTTCGCGCTCCAGGTGCAGGATAATGGCCTGCGCCGCCTCTTCAGCGGAAAGCTCGCCAGTGTTGATGGTGACGTCCGCATCGGGTGGAACTTCGTAAGGATCGGAGATGCCGGTGAACTCTTTCAAGATTCCGGCGCGCGCCTTGGCATAGAGACCCTTCCGGTCACGCTGCTCACAAACTTCCACGGTCGTGGCAATGTGCACCAGAATGAATCCGCCGTAAGGCTCGATCATTTGGCGCACGTGTTTTCGGGTTGCGTCATAGGGCGCGATGGGAGCGCAGATGGCGATTCCACCGTTTTTGGTGATTTCCGAAGCCACGTAGCCAATGCGGCGGATGTTAATGTCGCGGTGCTCTTTGGAGAAGCCGAGTTCGGAAGAGAGGTGCTTGCGCACCAGGTCGCCATCGAGGAGCGTAACCGGGCGGCCTCCGGCCTCGAGAAATTTTGTCAGAAGAACGTTGGCGATGGTCGACTTACCGGAGCCCGAGAGTCCGGTGAAGAAAATGGTTACGCCTTGCTGGTGGCGAGGCGGAAAACTGCGGCGCAGTTCCGTGACCACTTCCGGATAGGTGAACCACGCCGGAATGTCTCGGCCTTCATTCAAGCGCTGACGAAGTTCCGTGCCCGAGATATTCAGTACGCGATCGCCGTTCTTCACTTCGTCATCGGGAACATACTTATCCTGGCCTTCGAGGTAGACCATCATGTTGAAAGGAACCATAGTCACGCCGATGTCGGCTTCGTGTTTTTTGAAAACTTCCTGCGCTTCGTAGGGCCCGTAGAACGGCTTGCCGTTAGTGTCCTTGCCTGGACCGGCATGGTCGCGGCCTACGATGAAGTGGGTGCAGCCGTGATTTTTGCGGATGAGCGCATGCCAGATGGCTTCACGCGGTCCACCCATGCGCATGGCGAGCGGGAGCAGAGAAAGCTTGGCAGTCGCTTGAGGAAACTTGGAGAGCAGCAACTGGTAACAGCGCACGCGGGTGTAGTAGTCGACATCGCCGGGCTTTGTCATACCGACTACCGGATGGATCAGCAGGTTGGCTTCAACTTGCTTGGCGGCGCGGAAGGCAAGTTCAACGTGGGCGCGGTGCATAGGATTGCGGGTTTGAAACGCCACCACAGTGCGCCAGCCTTCGCGGGCAAATTCCGCTCGCACTTCGCCGGGGGTAAGCCGCAGACTGCGGAAGTCATAGTGCGACGGTACTTGCATGGCTTCAACGGTTCCGCCGACGTACCAGGGATTCGCCTTGTTCATGGCGTAATCCGCGCCGGGATGTGCGGCGCTGGTGCTGGCGAAAACTGCATGGGCTTCGGCTTTGCGGTCCGGTTGCCATACGTCTTCGACGTGCAGAACGGCAAGCATCACTCCTTCGGGATCCCGCAGGGCAACTTTGCTGCTGCCGGGCGTAAGCTTTTTGGCAAATTCCTCGGTGACATCCAAGGTGATGGGCATGGGCCAAAGCAAGCCATCGGCCAGCCGCATGTTCTGACAAACGCTGTCATAGTCGGCGCGGGACATGAAGCCACGCAGGGGAGAGAAGCCTCCGGTGACCAGCAATTCAAGGTCACATAACTGGCGGGCGGTAAGGTCCCAGGAAGGCCATTCTTTGGAATGGGCTTTGAGGTCGGCGGCCTTTTCTGGGGAAGCGATGAGGTTGATGAGTTCGCCGCCATGCGGCGCGATGAGATGGCTGGTTGAAGCGGTCAAGTGCAAAGCCTCCTGGATCTCGTCTTTGTCTATTACCTTTATCATATTGAGCTGGATTGCCCCTCAGTAAGTCATTGCGGTCAGAGCAAAATCAATTGCAGATAAAACAGGGAGAGGAAGAGCCCGAGAGTTTAAGCAACAGGCTATCGCT
>Ga0116135_1000285_pt1 | contig 27799 bp, 22 predicted proteins | sample June2015DPH_20_1_FD_89738 | JGI IMG/M metagenome (GOLD analysis project Ga0116135, IMG submission 89738) | Peatland microbial communities from SPRUCE experiment site at the Marcell Experimental Forest, Minnesota, USA - June2015DPH_20_10 | ecosystem: Environmental > Terrestrial > Soil > Wetlands... | reverse complement strand
CAAATACACCGGCGCGTACCGTTAGCGCGGGGGTTTGTGATATTCCTGATGATTCTGCTGCTGGTGGCCACTGGAGTGGTGGTTTTTCATCCATCCAGCCAGTTTGGTTCGGTGGAGTTTACGCAGATCTGGATGCGGGGCGAGATGCTGGTTTGGCTGTTGCTGCCCTGGTTCTCAGCCGCGATGTTTGTGCTGATTCATCCTCTGTTCGGCGCCGCGTGGGCGCTGGCGACTCAGCTCTACGGATTCCTGTGGTCCGCGGTCCGCCTGGCCTTTTCCATCTGTTTGATTCACTACTCCGGTATTTTGTTCGTTCCTATGGCGTGGTTCGCGTTGGGATTGCTGGCTGACATGGTATACCTGGTGGTTTCCTATTCGATTGCGGTGGAGTGGGCTTCCAGCCGGGCTTGGGGAAGAAGGGGAAAATGATCGTCCTGTTGTTAGCGAAATTTTTCTTAGGGCTGGCCATCGTTGTGTTGACGCTCTATGCCATTCGTCATTATTTGTTCGCGCTCTGCAGATTGGCGCTTCGCCGGCCGCGCGACTTCATGGAACTGACCGGATTCTCGCTGCCCCATACCAGCATCCTGGTGCCCATGCATAACGAAGAAGCTGTAGCGGCGGATATTCTGCAGGCGCTGGTGGAGTGCGACTACGATCGAACCCGCTTGGAGGTACTGGCGATCGACGACAATTCCGAGGACCGGACAGGCGCGATCATCGACGATTATGCCGCTCGGTTTTCAATGGTTAAGGCCATCCATCGCCACGAGGGAGCTGGCGGAAAGGCCGCGGCTTTAGAGGAGGCCACGCGGCAGGCCACCGGCGAAGTTCTGTTGCTGTTTGACGCCGATTATTTTCCCGGCCCCTCGCTGGTCAAACAGTTGGTGGCGCCGTTCTCGGATCCGCAAGTGGGCGCGGTGATGGGACGCGTGGTCCCGCACAACACAGACAAAACGCTGCTGGCGGCACTGCTCGGATTGGAACGCGCGGCCGGCTACCAGGTTGGACAGCAGGCGCGTTACAACCTGGGATTGACGCCTCAATTCGGAGGAACGGTGGGTGGCGTGCGGAGTTCGGCACTGGCTTCGGTGGGTGGCTGGAACACGGAATCGCTCACCGAAGATACCGATCTGACGTTCCGGTTGGTGCTGCATGGTTGGAAGGTGGCATACGTGAATCGGGCGGAATGCTACGAGGAAGTTCCGGAGTCATGGCCGGCGCGTGAAACGCAAATTGCCCGCTGGGCCACCGGACATACGGATTGCCTGCATCGGCTGTGGCCTTCCCTGCTGGCCTCCCGCTCGCTCTCTCTCACTGAAAAGGTGGATGCGCTGTTCGTGTTGTGCTGCTATCTCACCGCGCCGATCCTGATTCTGGGTTGGCTGGCGTCGCTGGTATTGTTTTTCAGCCCGCAGATGCACTCGGTGCCGATATTGTCAGTGGCGATGTTGTTGGTGGGGTATCAGATGTTCGGCAACCAGGCGACCTTCTTTGAATTGGGAATCGCCGCGCTGCTGGACGGCATGAACCGGCGCGTGTTGCTGATGCCGTGCAATCTGTTCAACTTCTTCGCGAGCACTAGCGCGATTTCGAAAGCGCTGGTGCGCTTCTATCTGAGGAAGCTGTGGGGTTCCGGAGGTCCGCCGTGGTCCAAGACCAGGCGTTTCCGCACTAACGGCAAGGAACGGCCGTTCGCCAACGGTTCGTCCCACGCGCCCAAGCTGTTTAGCCAGGGTGCCAACGGCATCTACACGCGCAGCGGCGACTGATGCCGGACGCGATCGCATGGCGATTCATCGTCTTCGCCATTATCTTTGCGGGATTGCTGTACCTGCAGTTTTATCTCGCTCATCGGCAATGGAAAAAAATTAAGGGCCAGCAAACCTCCGAGATCGATGTCGGCTACGTCCGCATGGAGGATTACCTGGCGCAATCTTTCCGGAGGAAGGTGAAGGAGTGGCTGCAGTTGCCGTCCACCGTCACGAGTGACCGTGAGCGCAGCATCATGAAGGGCCGGGAGAGAATTCGTGTCATTACCGGCGGCATTGAGTTCGGAGCGGATGAGCAGTGCGATGACATCCTGGTGGTGGAAGGAGATTTCGCATGCGGCCCCGGTTGCCTCTTCGCACGCGAGATTCTGGTGAAGGGAAACGCCCGATTCGGTCCGGGCGCGCAGTTGCAGTCGGTGGCCGTGGACGGCAATCTGGCGCTGGGCGAGGATGGGAAGGTAGCACGCTGGCTGGATAGCACGCGTGAGTTGACGATCGGCGCCAATTGTCTGGTGGGCGCGCGGGTGACATCCGCCGGAATGATCCGCCTGGGCGCCGGAGCACAGGCCGGATCGATGTACGCGCCGCAAGTGGTCTCCGCTGCCTGGGATGGGTCATTCCTGAGCAAAAGGACCTTTGAGACAGCGAAACTTCCCGTGATTGCTTTCTCCCAGGAAGCGGTGGCCGAGCGGGAGACGCTGGAAGCCGCCGGATTTGACGTGAAGAAGTTGATCCAACTTGGATCGGACTCCTGGCTCTATAAAGGCGATCTTCATTTGCTGTCGCCGCTGCGTCTAACCACCAAGCTGATAGTAAAGGGAAAGTGCGATCTCCCGGACGGATGCATTTTGGAAGCGGATATACATGCGGATGGGTCGCTCAATATCGGTGCGAATTCAGTGTGCCGGGGAAATCTGATTTCCGGACAGCACATTCACCTGGGCCCGGGAAGCCGGTTCGCGGGCCTGATCCATGCGGATGGTTCCGTGCGGCTGGGACACGGGACTCGCGGGTTTAAAGATGATGGTCTGGTAGTAGCGTTCGCCGGCGAAGTCCTGGAGGTGGAAAGGGACGTGGCGATTCATGGCAAACTGGCGGCCGGTGGGCGAGTGATTGTGGAGAGCGCGGAGGCGGCGGAGGCGGGGAATGCTTAAAACAGGAATTCGCGCAATCACGATGGGGCTACTAACGGCGTTAGGCTGCGCGGCTCAGGTCGAGCAACCCCCTCCGCCTCCGGCTCCTGGAGAACCAGCCTATGAGGTGCAACCGTTCCGGCTGGAACTCGGAGGCTATGAAAACTATGTGGACAACGGTTATGGAAATTGGCGCGGGGCGGATGCCCAACTTTGGTATCGGGGTAATCAGTTTTTCATACCGGCTTTCTTTTTCGAGTCGCAAACGCAGCCCACCGGAACCCAGCAAAACTACGCGTTTTTTTCCTATCTGAATTGGACCAAGTCCTTTTACACCACGCAGGGTTTCAGCGCGGCTCCGCAGTACGGCGGCAATGCCGCCATCTTCTTTCCCAAACGCCGATACGATATCAAAGCAAACTGGAAACTGCCTCCCAGCCGGAACCTCATCCTGGGAGTGGGATTCACCGACTTCGATCTCGGCGCCCCCGGCCACGGGCAGATCTTCGATCTAGGTGGGCTCTGGTACCATCGCAAACTGGTAGTGCAGGCAGATTTGTACGTGAATCGCAGCCAGCCCGGCGCACTTTACTCCAGTTCCGGTATTCTCGCAGTCCAGTATGGACAGGAAGGGAAGTACTGGTTTGGCGGGACTGCCAGCGGTGGGCACGAACTCTACCGCCTGGTGGGAGAAACACCGTTTGACGTCAAGTTCAACGGCTATTCGTTCCAGATGTTCTATCGCAAATGGGTTACCCGGCACGCAGGCATCGTTACTACGTTGAGCTATGAGGACAAGCTGGGCGCGTTCCAGAGGGTGGGTGGGATTTTGAACCTGTTCTTCGATTTCTGAAGTGGGGCAGGATGTCATCCTGCGCGCGGTTGCCAACCGCGCTGTTTTGCGCCGATTGGCAATCGGCGCGCAAGTTAACAACCTGGCCTACTTGTTTCATAATATGTCTAAGGTGCCAAGCGAAACTGAACGAGCAGTGCGCTTCCGATTTCCGGTGACATGGTCCTCTCTGTTGGACGCCTCAGCGCTCGGGCCAGCCGGTGAACGGGCTCGCGTGGTGACGCCGGAGGAAGCCGCTAGAGATTCGAGCGCGCAGTGGGCCATGGTAATTCCGAAATTGGCTCCGCAGGCTAGCGCGACCGTAGGTTCGTTACCTGCGATCGAGGCTGATTGGCATCCCACATTCGCCGCACCCAAGTACGTCATTCCGAAATTCGAAGTCTCGTCCGGCGCTTCCTCGATCGCTGTCAAGTTTCTGCTGAGCGTGTCCGCAACATTGCTGCTGGTTCCGGGTTGGAAAAATACAGGATCGCCCGGTGCGCGCGCGGTGGAAATGGAATCCGGTATGCGCGAGAGCGGCTGGGCGCGAGAAGCCGCTGGTCCTGAGAAGCAGCTAGTTCTTTACCGCGCGTCGCTGAGCGCCACCGATTACCGGCTGGACTTTACTTGGAGGATCACCACGCCTGGCGTAACCTGCGTTTTTCGTGCTAAGGACGGCAACAATTTCTACGCTGTGCACATCCAACCTGTTAGCTCGGAATCGTCGCGGACATTTACAATAGAACGCTTCACTCAATTGCGGGGTGTCGAAAGGTCGCGCGTACGGCGAGTGTTGACGCTGCCGGGTAAGGGCCCGAGCTTAAGCGCGGCGATTGATGTCTCCGGTTCGTTGTTCCGGCTTTATCTTGAAGGAACTCTCGTAAGCCAGTGGAATGAATCCCGTTTGAACTCGGGTGGGCTCGGATTTCTCGAGGAAGGAAGGCAGCCGGTGGGACTACAAGCGGCGCGGATATCGTTTCCGCGAAAGTGACGCGCCGCCTTACATACCGTTACAAGGTTATATACCTGCATCTTGTAACTAAGCTCCGGTTCCGTGCGTACACTCAATTATGAAGAATTTTCGATTGGGCCTGATTCTGGCGGCCGCGACCTTCCCGGCGATGGCTCAGGTTTGGGATAACACTGGTAACCATCTGCTGAACGGGACCTATTATTTCCGTGAGGTGACTCTTACCTCGAGCGATGCCTTTGCTATCTACGGCACCATCACTTTTACCAACGGAACGTATTCGATCAACGCGGCGGGACTTCAAGCCAGCCAGGGAACTGGTGCGGGACCTTACACTACCAACGGGACATACAGCATAGCTGCGAGTGGTTTTGGATTCATCAATAATCCGCTGATCGGAAGTCCCGTGTATGGCGCGGTGGGCGCTAACGGCGTATTTATCGGCAGCATCACGGAGACCAGCGTCTCCGATGTCTTCATAGCCGCACCGCTGGCCTCGCAAAATGCTGGAACTCTGAACGGTCCCTACACGATCTCTTACTTGCAGCCTAGCATTGAGTCGGGCTCGACGCCGTACGGAGCCATGCTGCAACTGAATTCGAATGGCTCGGGCAACATCGGGAACGTGGACGTCACCGCGTACGCCGATACGACTAGCGCCACCACGCAGACCATAACGGGAGTGAATTATCTTGTCAGCAACAACGCATTTAATGTGACATTTCCCACCAACAATACTGGCCTGGTACAGGGGCAAGAGTTCTTCTATTCCACTCCGGATGGCAGCTTTATATTCGGCGGCTCGCCGGAAGACTTCGACATGCTGGTGGGGGTTCGAACCGGAAGTTCGCCACCGTTCGGCGGCCTCTACTACCAGGCCGGCTTTCAATTCGACGAATCGCAATTTGACAGCCAAGGAACCATTGGCTTTAACACATACTACGGATCTCTCAATGCCAACGGCGGCGTGATCCTGGGGCATCAAAGAATCCAGGACACTTCAGATCCGGCTTACGGCTTCACCTACTCTGATTCGTATCCGACGGGTTCTGGGGGAAACTACACGTCCACATATCTCAGCACTCAATACGTCGAGGGAACCGGCGGCGTGCAAATCGGGGTGGGCTTGGGTCCACTTCCGGCGCTCGCGGTGGCCATACCGGCGCCCAGCTTTACTGGTTCCGGCGTTTACCTGAGCCCCACTGGCGTAGTGAATACGGCCAGCTATTCTCCATTCACGGCGGGAGTGTCGCCCGGCGATTTCGTCATTCTATACGGCTCGAATCTCGGACCCAGCACGCTGGACGGCGCAACGTCGCTTCCATTGCCCACCAAGCTGGATAACGTTCAGGTAATGGTCAACAACATTCCAGCTCCGATTTCCTATGTCAGATCCGACCAAGTGGCGGTGATCGTGCCCTTTGGAGTCACCTCCACTGTGGCTCAGTTCCAGGTCATCAACAACGGACAGTCATCCAACGTGATTACGGAATTCGTCAACCTGACCACCCCCGGCGTGTTCACGCAAGACGAAAGCGGATCCGGCTACGCTGCAGCGCTACACGCCAACGGGTCACCGGTAACTCCAGACAGTCCGGCTCAAGAAGGTGAGACTGTCGAGGTGTTCATGTCTGGCCTCGGAACAGTATTTCCAGCCGTATTGGACGGTGTCGGCGCGCCATCCAGCCCGCCCAGTACGACCAGCAATACGATCTCGGCCGCCATCAGTGGCACGGCAGCGACGGTAGCCTTTCAGGGATTGGCGCCTGGATTTGCCGGCCTGTACCAGGTGAATATCCAAATACCCACAGGTTTGACTGCCGGCGACAATTCCGTCGACGTCAGCGGGCCGGATTCCTTCGCATCCGAAGCCTTCATCTCGGTTGGCGCCGCAGCCTCAACAGTTCCGGCGGCTCGTATTCACAAGCCGGTACACAAGCGCTCCGGCATGCGCAAGCTGCCGCTGGTGAAGCTGCCCTCGCGCGCGACCACCACGCCGTAAATACCGTGGCATTGTACCTGGTAATCGAGCATTTCCGGAACGGGGATGCGGCCCCGGTTTACCGGCGATTTCGCGAGCAGGGAAGATTAGCACCGGAAGGTCTCCGGTACATCTCGAGTTGGGTAACCGAACAGATGGACCGCTGCTATCAGCTCATGGAGACAGAGGATCGCACGCTGCTCGACCAATGGATGGCGAATTGGAACGACCTGTTGGAGTTCGAAGTGCATCCCGTGATTAGTTCCCAGGAGGTAGCGGAGAAAATGCTGGCTGGAGTTAGGGAACAGCGAGCGTAGGAATCCGCGAAAAACTGAGCGCGTTTCGCGACTTGGTTCAGATCAATATTTTCCTGCTTTCTTGAGCGCCGTCTCGATTGTTGCGAGCGGCAGCAGCAAGGATAACGGCGCGTCCAACAGCGGCACCGCGCCACAGCCACGCCGCCAACTTCCGCCGAGGCCGCGAGGCAGCGCCTGCCCGCCGCCAGCAGAAGTTGTCCGCCGATGCCCTGCGGAAGCCCGGAACGTCGTGTCGTGCCAGCCGCGTCGTATGATCTCTGGTGTCCGGGCATAATCAACCGACGCGGGGCTCAGGCTGTAGAAGCCAAGAATGGTCTTGTCATCGGCATCGTCAATCGCAAGGAAAGTTTTCGCGCCGCCTAGTTCATGGCTCCTGCGCGCGTAACGTCGCAGGAAGTCATTCAGCGGGGCTTCGCCGCAATCGAACACTTCCTGGTCGTGCTTCTTGTTGATCGGCTCTTCGTGCCAGCCAGTCACCGGGTATGACCGCTTTGGCAACACCCGGGCGGCTCTCAGCAGTTTTCGGGCGCAGGCGGATTCTCCAGCAGATGGAGAACCCGCAAACTATCCCTGCCGGAGAGCTTGAGATGATCCGCCTCATCAATGACAGCCTGGGCTGCTCGCAAGGCATGACGAAGGACAAAATCCGTCAGGTCGGTGTGGTTCAGCGCCACCGCCCGCAGGTCAAAGAAAGCCCGGACTTGACCGGAACGCGCGGACGCTTCATAATCAGCCAATCTATGTCACCATCACTGGATCGACGGACGTTTCTTCAAAGAGCTGCCGTTGGGGCTGTGGCTCTCGCCTCGGCGCGACGGGTCAGCGGCGCGGATGCTTCCGAGCTGAAAGTGGTTCATTCTGAGATTGAAAAGCATCATGACGAAGCCGTGCACCGGCTTCAGGAGTGGATCCGGCAACCCTCCATCGCGGCCGAAAATCGCGGCATGACCGAAGGCTGCGACCTGACCATGCGGTTCCTGCGCGATGCCGGATTCGATGAGGTGCGGAAAATCCCCAGCGACGGTCAGCCGGGGATTTTCGCAACCTTGGACGCGGGCGCTCCTCGGACTTTTGGCCTCTACTTTATGTATGACGTAAAACAGGCCGATCCCGTGGAGTGGTCCTCGCCGCCGTTCGAAGCCGCGCTGGTGGAAAAGCCGGGACTGGGAAAAGTGCTGGTGGGCCGCGGCGCCACCAATCAGAAGGGCCCGGAAGCGACCTTGCTCGCCGCACTCCAGGCATTCCGATACGCAGGGCGTAAGTTGCCGGTGAATCTGGTTTTCGTCGCGGAAGGCGAAGAAGAAATCGGCTCGCCGCATTTCAAGCAAATCGTCCAACAGCCGGAGGTGATGGCGGCACTGCGCAAATGTTCTGGTGTGTTCATGCCCATGGGCATGCAGGCGTTGGATGGCACGGTGTCCATCAATCTGGGCGCGAAAGGCGTGGTTGAATTGGAGCTGGTTTCGAGCGGCGAGCGTTGGGGCCGTGGACCGAAACAGGATCTACACTCGAGCAATGAAGCTCGCGTCGACAGTCCGGCGTGGCACCTGGTGCAGGCGTTGAACACGCTGGTGGGGCCCGACGGTCATACGCCGGCGATTGAACATTACGCCGACAAAGCGCGTCCTCTGAGCCCGGCGGAAAAGGCCATGATCCGCGAAGCTGCCGGACGGATGAACGAGGAGATGACCAAGAAGCAGATGGGCGTCCAGCACTGGGTACATGACGTGGACTTTCTGGAGTCGCTGGAGTTGCTGGTGGCGCGGCCCACGGTAAATATTGAGGGCCTGGTGGGCGGATATACCGGACCGGGCGGCAAAACTATCCTGCCGCATCGCGCAGTGGCGAAATTGGATTTGCGCCTGGTGCCGGACATGACGGCGGCGGAAGCTCTGGCTGCGCTCAAGGCGCATCTCGCGAAACGCGGCTTTCCCGATATCGAAGTGAACATGACCGGCGGTTACGATCCCACCAGCACTCCCGCCGATTCGGCTGTGGTGCGCGCAGCGGTGGCGGTTTATAAACGGGCTGGACTCGATCCCATCTTGTGGCCGCGCCTGGCGGGTTCCTGGCCTGGATATGTTTTCACTGGCGATCCGCTGCGGCTGCCGGCCGGGCATTTCGGGCTGGGCCACGGCAACGGCGCCCACGCGCCGGATGAATACTACGTCATCGAATCGCGGAATCCGAAGATTGAGGGCATGGATGGAGCCGCGCGGTCGCACGTGGATTATTTGTACGAACTGGCTACTATCTGATGCAAACCGGCTTGGCAGGCGAAAGCGCGGCATAGCTTAAAGAGCCCGATCGCTGCAATTCCTCTCAATTTCCTATAATTGACAAGACATGCCATCGAGGGCATAATATGAACTAGATGGCATGTGAGGTCGAATTCACTGATGAGTTCGGTGAATGGTGGGACGATCTCACAGGCGACGAACAAGAGAGTGTAAGGGCGTATGTAAAGCTTCTCGAAGATTACGGAACTGCTCTGAAACATCCGTACTCATCGAGCGTGGAAACGTCGAAACATTCGCATATGAGGGAGCTGAGGGTTCAACATAGGGCCGTCCTTATAGAGTCCTATACGCGTTTGATCCCCGGCGAACCGCGATTCTTTTGATCGGTGGAGACAAGACCGGCAACGATCGATGGTATGACGTTTTTGTTCCAATTGCGGACAAGATCTATGACCACCATATTGGAGCGTTGAAAAAAGAGTGAAGCGCCGCAAAAGGAGTGTTGAAATGGCCCGGAAGTTTAAAGAGCTGGAAGGAAAGATGTCGCAGGCATCGATCGCGAGAAGCGATACGGCCTACCAACGTCTCAAGCAGGATATGGCGCTTGAGGAACTCCGCGGCGCACTCAGATTGACACAGCAGCATCTCGCCGAAACACTCCATGTGGACCAGTCGGCTATCTCGAAACTGGAACGGCGAACTGACATGTATGTGAGTACGTTGGAACGCTTCATTGAAGCCATGGGTGGGCGCCTGGAAATCCGCGCCGTGTTTCCAGAAGGGTCGGTGCGCATCACCCAGTTTGAAAAACTTGCCGCCAAGGGAACTTAGGCGGTTTCGACGATGCTCGGCGATTTGCGAAGAGAACTCATAAGGAAGGTTCAAGCCCAAGGGCTTCCATCCGCTGAGGGGCCGCTCCCGGTAGTCTCTCTCGAAGACTTTTTTCTTGGCAATTCTGACTACGGCTCGATTGGATGCAACCTTTCGAATAATCCAGGGCCACTAGCATTTTTCGAATCCTTAAAGGCCGTTCGCGACGACGATTCCGTACAGGAAATTCTCGTTGAAGTGAACGAGATAGTTGAGGACGCTCAGACCTGGCCATTTGCGGACCGCGTCTACTTGCTCTCATCTGCTCCCGCGCTTAAACCTGGAGTCACGGTTTACGCGGCTTGGTGGGACTAAACGCCCCGTCGCACGTACTCGAGCCGCGATCATTCGCTTATTTGCTAACCTCAGGGGTAGTCTCATGGCGGTCTCGGGCATCAAGGATTCGCTGAAACAGCAAGGAGTGCGGCTGACGCGGCAGCGGCAGATTTTGCTGGATCTGATCGATCAATCCGGCCAGCATTTGGATGCCGAGCGGCTCTACCAACTCGCGCGTGAGCGGGATCCGAAAATCAATCGCGTGACCGTCTACCGCACTCTAAAGCTGCTCAAGGCCGGCGGCTTGGTGGATGAGCTGGACCTGATGCACCATGACGGCGACCAGCACTACTACGAGACGCGCCTGAAGCAGGAGCACGCTCACGTGATTTGTCTGCGATGCGGCAAGATCGAGGAATTTTTCGGTGATTTGCTGCAGCAAATGCGGGAACAGATCGAGAGCCACTTCGGCTTCAAGATCGTTCTGGCGCGGACTGAAGTGGGCGGTTACTGCTCGCATTGCCAGGTGCTGCGAGCCAAGGAAATGGCCGCGGTAGCGGACCAATCGCGGCGGAGCAGTGCATGACGTCGCCCAGCGAGCCGGTCCGCGCAACCGGCAGATTGCCTGCCTTGGCGGTTATCAATCCCTCCGGAAATCGCAGCCGCATTCCGCTGGAACCGTTGCCTTTCACCATCGGACGGCAAGGTGACAACAACCTGGTGCTCCGCGATAACCGCGCCTCGCGGGCCCACGCGCGCATTGTCGGCGAGAATGGCGACTACTTTGTCGAAGATCTGAACAGCCGCCACGGCGTGTTCGTCAATGGACAACGCGTGAAGCGGCACAAGCTCACGGACGCGGACCGCATCGATTTCGGCTTCCAGGATTCGTACCGGCTGGTTTTTACTCTCGAAGACGATGAGATCCGGCGTTTCATGGAGCAAATGACGACGCAGGCCGCAGCCGGCGCCACCAATCTTTCGAAGCTACGGTCGTTGGTGGAAGTGGCGCGTGCGCTGCAAAGTTCGCTCTCGACTAATGACGTCCTCGCAGCGGTGGTGGACGCGGCGCTTTCGGTGACCGGCGCAGAGCGCGGCTTTCTGCTGCTCAAAAACAAAGAAGAGTTGGACGTGAGCGTGGCTAGAGACCGGCGTGGCGCGGCACTGGGGCCCCAGGATCTGGGAGTGCCCCGGACCTTGATCCACCGCGCTCTTCGAACACGCCGCGACATGCTCTCCATGACGTTCGACCCGCTGGGTGAGGGCGGCATCCGTCCGGAAATGTCGGTGGCAGACCTAGAGCTGCGCTCGGTGGTTTGCGTGCCGTTGATTCATGTCCGGACCGGCTCGATGCAGGACACCATCGCGACGTCGCTGAACGATACGGTGGGCGTGCTTTACATGGACTCGCGCGGATCCGCCGCCGATCTATCGGTTGGCAACCGGGAGATTTTGCAGACACTGGCGCTCGAGGCATCCACTATTCTCGAGAATGCGAGGCTGCTGGAGGAAGAACGCCTCAAGCGGCATCTGGAAGAAGAGCTGGATTTGGCGCGCACCATTCAGCAGGGATTGCTGCCCAACGATCTACCCTCCCAGGGCTGGTTTCGCGCAGCTGGGTCCAGCATCACGTCGCGCCAGGTGGGTGGCGATTATTACGACGTGCATCCGGCGGGCGAGGACGCTTTCGCTTGCGTGATTGCGGACGTGTCCGGTAAAGGCGTCAGCGCGGCGCTGTTGGCGGCGTTATTGCAAGGGGCGTTCCTGCTGGCGTCCGAAGGTCCGGCCCAGATTGAAGACGTGATGTCCAGCATCAACCGATTCCTCACGGAGCGCGCCAAGGGTGAAAAATACGCCACGGTGTTTTATTGCACCGTGGATCGTTCCGGTGTGCTGCGCTGGTCGAACGCCGGCCATCCCACGCCGATTCTGGTGCGCGCGGGGTGCGAACTGATCTCGCTTGAGAGCACCGGTCTGCCGCTCGGGATGCTGGAAGTGGCGTCCTACGCGGTCAAGAGCATGCAACTCCAGAGCGGCGACAAGATTGTGCTGTACAGCGACGGATTGTCGGAAGCCGAAAGCGAAGACGGGGAATTCTTCGATCGTAAACGGTTCCGCGAAGTGCTGTGCGCGAATGCGGGGCTGGGATGCGTGGAGTTTCACGCCAAGCTCGTAGAGGCGGTGGAAGATTTCAGTGAGGGCGCGGAGCTGGCCGACGATATTACGACGCTGGTGCTGGAGTATCAGCCTTAGCAGAGCGCTTGCGACGGTGGGCGGCTACGGCAAACATGGTTCCCGCAGCGGCCGCGACGCCCACCACTACCGCAACACCTGGCAGCGGATCGAGTGGCGGAGCGGGCAGCGACACAACTCCGGATTGGTCCATTTGCGCGGGCTCCCGAACATAGCGGCCGTGGCCGGGAATCGGAAAATCGGTAGCGAGCTCGGCTAATTGCATCACTGCTTCACCTCCGCTCATCGGAACTCCATGACCGCACGCGATGGTGATAGGGCGAAGCTCGGCCAACAACTCCACCGATTCGCGGGCGCGCTGCCAATCCGGAGTAGAGGGCGCCGGTGGACCGCACAGACGTTGCACCTCGAAGAGCGAGGCGAAAAAAGAATTCAAGTTCATGGTGGTCAGCGCGTCACCGGCCAGCAAGGTTCCATCCTGGCGCCGGAAAAACGCGACATGGCCGGGCGAGTGACCAGGCGTGTGATGCCACTCCCAGCCAGCAAGTCCCGGAGCCTGGCGGCCGGCTTCAAGCGGCCGGATGCGTCCGCTGAGATCCTGCGATGGGACGGGCACGAAGCGGCCCATCATTGCAAGAAATCCGCCCACGGTGGGGTCGAGCGGCGGATATTTCGAGCGCCCGGTGAGGTACGGAAGTTCGAGTGGATGTGCGAACACCGGAACGTCCCAGAAATTCGCTAGATCTAACGCACTGCCGGCGTGATCCATGTGGCCATGCGTCAGAAGAATCGCTTTCGGGCAGGCGTCCGCGCCGTAGAGCGATTCTGCCGCCGCCCGAATCGCAGGGGCATGGCCCGGAGTTGACGTGTCCACCAGAGTCCACGGCCCCTCGGGTGGGCCGATGAAATAGATATTCGCAATGCTCACACGAAGGTGGAAGACGCCAGGCGCAATTTCTTTGAGCGGCACAATAATATTTTAGGCCAGGATGGTGTCCTATGAATCTGCCCGCGGATCTCTCCGATCTTCTTCAGACGATGGCTACGGATCTACCTGCGATACTGCGCGGGAATCTTGCCGGTCTCTATCTGTGGGGTTCGCTGACTTACGACGCGTTCGATGAGAGGTGCAGCGATGTGGATTGCGTTGCGGTGACGCTGCGCGATCTCGACGACCGCGAGTTTTCTGAGCTGGACGCGTGGTTCAGGAACAAAGGAGAGCAAAACCGCTGGGTCCGCCGGGTTGATATGCGCTTCGTCATCGAGCATGAATTTCTCGACAAGACATCGCGCTGCTGCGGTTTTTATCATTACATCGGAAAACTAACGCGGCATGCATCGGACGGGAATCCGATCATCTGGATCAACGTCGCCCAGTCCGGCGTTACGCTGTGGGGCAAGGATGCTAAGCTCATGGCGCCGCATGTGCCGGATCAATGCCTGAACGACGCGCTGCTTCTGGAACTGAACTACCTGAAGGAAGACCTGGCGGCGAATGCTGGGAATCGATCGGACCAGGCGTTCATCCACAATGCCTACGCTGTCCTCACAGCGTGCCGCATTCTTTACTCGGCGCAGCATAAGGCGCTGGTCTCGAAGGATCAGGCTTATCGCTGGGCCATGGAATCAGTTCCACCCCAGTGGCAGCCAGTAATTCGAAATGCCAGAGATAACCGGCTAAAGAATGGCGGCTCGACCACAATCCGGTTGGAACAGGACGCCAAGCGCTTCGTCGAGTGCGTCGCAGGTGAAGTCAATCGCATCTTGACACCCGGCTAGCCCTTTCACGGGATCGCGATCAATAGACCGCCGGTAATTCCGAGCGAGCGCTCATGCCCTCTTCCAAAGCCGTAATCGTAGCCGGGTTCGAGGTACCAGCCGAATCTGTGTTTCGCCGATGGCCAGAACATAAAATCCAGAACGGCTTCAGCGGCGAACGAGTTCACTGTCACGCCGTATTGCCTGGTATGAACCCACTCCGGTCCAACGCCGGCCATGAACTCCACTTTCTTCGAGAGGGTCCAAGGCTTCTTGAATAGAAGGTCGGTATCCCATTCTGTCGAGTGACGGGCAAAAAGCGGCGTGACGCCTGCTTCAAGTTCCAGCCAGTTCTCTATCGGCGTAACTTCAACCGCGACGTCCGCGCCGAAACTCGATCCGCGGCCTTTAAGATCCCAGCTACTAGCTCCGCCAAGTTCGACGACAGCGGCAGGCTCCTTATCGACCAACTGCGCAAAGGCATTTATGGAGCAGAGAAAAGATGCGATCAACAGGGATTTTGTCGCGTTCACTCGATTTGCTGGTCTGCCGCGGCTAGAAATGGAACCCGACCGTTGCGGTTATCGCCCGCGGCGAAACATAGTGAGTGCCGCTGAATGTCGAAAGGAAGTTGTAGAGCGCTTCTTTGTTCGTAAGATTGACCACCGTCAATCGGGCGCTCCACTTGTATTTTTCGGTGTGGAAAATGTTATCGTGCCCCACGGCAGCGTCGAAGAGATTACGGGGGTCGATGCGCTGCGGGTTGTGGTCGTTGTTCTGCGTACCGGGAGCGGGTATGGATACCAGCGTTGAACCGTACAGGGTCGCCGGGCAGAGACCGTTGGGGCTGATCGGCATGGTAGGTGTCGCATGGACGCTTCCGCAGTAGAGCCCCCCTTCGAACTGTTGGTCGGGCGTCAGGTTGAGGACGCTCACCACGGTGTCGGACCCACCGGCTCCGTTGGGGCAAGCTTCGCCTCCGGCGCACGGCACCGGACCAGCCACCAGACCGCTGTCAAAACGCCAGTTGAAGCTGATCCACGGGAGCTTCTTCGAGGGCTGGTATTGCACGTGCGCGGTTGCATTGTGAACTTCGTCATGGTCGATCCGGAATACGCCAAACCCAACGGGAGTGGCGCCTACGCCGGCGGCTTGCGGACTGAAAAAGCGCGCCGCCACGCTGGACGTCACTACAAAAGCCGTCAGCCCATGGAAGTCGGGAACCGTGGCGCGGATCGCATATCCGGGAATTTTCGAGCTGGTCCACTCGATCGGGTACGTGATTGGTGTGTTAGCGAGCACGCTGAAGTCGAAGGCATCGTGCGTATACTTCCAGATGTATTCGCCATCAATAACCAGAAACTTGCCAAACGCCTGCGAGAGGCCGGCGTGGAACTCATTGCGGTGACCGGGCCTCAAAGGTGCTGTAGTGACGCAAGCGCCGCCTGGGACCAGTAGCTGGAAGGCAGCAACCACTGGGTCAGTACATCCGAGACTCGCCAGCACCAGGTTCTCGTTGAATGGACTTTCCATGGTACGGGCATAGGAGGTCCGCAGAACGGTGTTGGTTCCTTTGATATTGTAGGCGACCCCTAGGCGCGGTTCCCCTTGCGCGGCACTGGCGATGCCGTTGTATTTATCGAAGCGCACGCCGAGGTTGAAGGTCCAGTTGTGGAGCGTGATTGAGTCTTGCGCGAAGAAGGCGAATTCCTTGATATCGGCGTGGCCGTAGAATTTGTATTCGCCGCTGGTGCCGTTCGGGCAGCCATCGGAAGCAGGCAGCGGTCCCGTTCTGGTCAGGTCGTAACAGCCCAGAATCGGTTGAAACGCGGGGACTGGGTCGCCGTTGGCAAACAATCCCTGGCCGGTGTTCGGCTGCAGTCCTCCCGTGCACCCAGCCTGGCTGGTGATCAGAGGATTCGTGTCAGGGGTTCCGTCGGGATTCAGACAAGGGGCGTTCCCGGTAGGATCGACCAAGCCGAAGGTATCCCGTTCCGTGATAAAAGTATGCTCATATTGAACGCCGACCTTGATATTGTGAACGCCACTTATGTAAGACACGCTGGCGCGGCCACCTAAATTTGTGAGCCGGCGATTCTGAGCTATGCTGGCGCTCTGGCCAACGCCCGCGAAGCCGGGATCGGGCGTCAAGTCGGCGAACGGGTTATCGCTCGGATAATAGTTGAATTGATCCTGCCGCACAAAACCTCCGAATGTGAATACGGTCTTGGGATTGAGCAGACGAGTCCAGACCGGCGCAATGTTAAACGATCTGATCTGGGCGCGTTGATCCGCGGAGCCGACCGGTAAACCATTGGGACCGAGGCCGCCGTTATTCGCCACGATGCCGTTCCAGGCCGACGCTGTCTCGGCGTCGTAGGAATTGGGAGTCTGAAACCAGGACCGCGTGAAGCCAAGATTGAGGTTGATGGTGTCCAGGTCAGAAAACTTGAAATCCAGCCGGTCGAACAGGTTCTCCTCGTTGCCATGATCGTGGAAAACCTGATACTCCGGGCCATCCAGAAAACGGCCCGAGTTCAGACCATTGGCGGAGATGAAGTTTCCCCATTTGTCGCGCCCATATGCCAGATCGAAGCCTTCGTTCGAGCTCCCGAAAGTGCCGTAAGAAGCCGTTACATCGCCATGAGGCGTGGTAGCGCCCAGACCCGAGCGAGTAGTCACCACGATCACCAGGCTGGTCTTTCCACCATACTCGGCCGGCGGCGCGCCCTCAATAACTTCCAACGACTGGACGGCGTCGATCGGGAGCTGATTCGAGAAGACCTTGCTTTGCTGGTCCGTATTCGGCGTGCCGTCCACTGACCAAGAGTTCGAGGCGTGATCGCCCAGTCCGTGGAACAGGCCGTCGGAGTCGCCCGAAACCCCGGGAGACGCCAGCGTCACCAGCGAACTGAGCGACGAGGACGCGCTTTCGAGAGGCAGCTTGTCGAAAAGCTCCCGATCCACGTCGGTGTGAGTGGAGGGATCGGTCTCGACGAGATCCGCCCCCGATGTCACCGTTACGCTCTGATTCTCCACACCGATGGCCACGGAGATCTTCACTTCGAGGGGCAGAGGAGAACGCACGTTGAAATCCTGTTCGCCACCCTGGAATCCGCTCGCTGAAACACTAATGTGATAGTTGTTGAAAGGAATGTTGTCGAATTCGAAGATCCCATTGGTGTCGGTCCGGACGCTCTTGTCATAGTGGGAAACGGGATTCTGGATTTCGACAGTTGCGCCCACGATGGCGGCTCCCGAAGGATCCAGCACCGTACCTCGAACCGTGCCGGCGTTTCCGCTCCTCGATTGAGCGTAGGTGAACGTGGCGAGACCAACTGACAGGGTAAGGCAACAAGCGAGTTTCCTCATTCCTCGATTGTCCAAGCTCAAGCGCTTTCAACCTAGAAAAGTCTGACCGGCGGCCATGGATTTTCCGTGAACGAGTCATCCTGGGCGATGAGCGGGCGTCCACTCTCTGACTTACCGTTCCAGCAGGCGCCGGATGTTGTGAGCCTGGCGCTTGCTGACTACGAATTGCTGTTCGTTGCTAAGAGTCAGCATCCAGCGATGGCTGGTAAGGGCGGTGACCTTGCGGACGTGATTGATATTCACGATGGCGTTGCGATGCACACGTTGGAACGCGAGGGGCTGAAGGCTGGTCTCCAATGTGCGCAGAGTCTGGCTGGCCATGAAGCGGCGTTTGGGCGTAACGATCCAAACCAGCTCGCCCTCGGCCTGCAGCGCCAGCACTTCATCGGCATCCAGCAGATAGTACTCGCGGCCGGCGCGGCCCACTAACTTGCGGCGGGCGGTGTTCTGCGCTTCGGACGCCGAGGCGATCTTGGCCAAGTCCTGCGCGATTTCGAGCGGCTTGCCAATGAGATTCTTGGCGCGCTCTACCGCTCGCCGGAGCCGGGCTTCGCTGACTGGCTTCAGCAAATAATCGATGGCGCCGGCTTCGAACGCTTCGATGGCGTGCTGGTGAAACGCGGTTACGATTACGATGACCGGCAGACGCGGGCCACTGAGGTTGCGAATCACTTCGAAGCCTTCCATCCCCGGCATTTGCAGATCGAGGAATACCAGGTCCGGCCGCAGCTCGACGATCTGCTGCAAGACCTGGGGGCCATTTTCGGCCTCGCCTACTATGGACACATCGGGAAGCAGTTCCAGCTCTTCCCGCAAGACCCGCCGCGCGATCTGTTCATCGTCGGCGATGATGGTCTTGATAGGACGATCCATCTTACGCTTGTTTACTACCGAATCCCGCAAAAGCCGACAAGAAACTGACCAGCGGGATAAGACCGTTCGTAGGTGGTCAAATAATCGGCATGAGCGGGAGGCGCTTTTCGCTGAACTAGAACTCCAGCCGCATCCGGAGCGCGATCATGCGCGGGGAATTGTCGCCTCCCAGACCGACGCCCAGGAGTCCCGTGGGCGGCGATGTGGTATGGCTGATCGCCCCGAATCCGGTTTGTGTTGCGGGACGGCCGGGGATTCCCGCTACCACCGAGGGCAAGGCGAAATTTGGGTGATTGAATACGTTGAAGAATTGGCCTTCGATACGGAGCGACATGTGCTCGGTTAGCGCGACTTTCTTGGTCAGATAAAGATCGCTCCAGGTGAACCACGGGCCGCGTAACGTGTTGCGTCCCAGGTCGCCGAACTGGCAGTGAGCGGGAGAGTCGCCGCCTGCGCAGGCGCCCGTGCTGGGATCGACCGTGGATACAAAGGCGTTCGGATTTAACCACTGGACGGTGCCTGGCTGAGTGACTCCCACAACGGGCAGCGTGGTGTAAAGCGGAACGCCGGTAACAACGCTCGCAAATTGCGGACCGCCTCCTTGCAGAATCCCGTTGCCGTTGGCCGTGTACGGGGCGCTGAGGGCGGTAAAGGGGATGCCGGTGTGCCAGAAGGCCGTTCCGGAAATTTGCCACCCGTTTACTGCGTGTTTCAGCCAGCGCGCGTTCGCATGAAACGGCAGCTCGTAGACGTACGACGCATTGAAATTGTGCCGAATGTCGTAATCGCAATCTCCGTACTGGCGGCGCAGGTCGCCCGGCAAGGGAGAGAGAATGCCATTCGAAGAGAATGATAGAAAGCCCCCGTTCGAGATAGTGTCCAGGCAATGGCTGAAGGTGTAGTTCGCGTTCAGTTGCAGACCGTGACCCACGCGTTTCGTGCCGGTCAACTGCAGCCCGTTGTAGTGGCTATTGGCACCGGTGGCAAGCTGCGTCACTGTTCCGAAGCGCGGATCTTCGGGCTGGCCGTAAGGGAACGGAGCGAAGCATCCTTGGCACACCGTCTGGTATCCATTGACCTGCACTTGATAAGGCAACTGGACGGCGCGTGTGCCGACGTACTGGACGCGCAGGCTGCCGGTGTTCCCGAGCTGCTGCTCCAGCGCGGCGCTCCATTGCAGGAAATAGGGCATCCGCAGAGTGCCATCGGGTACGGCGGTGAGTCCCACGCGAGGGAGACAGTTGGATAGATTCGCTTGCGCCGACGCGCAGGAAGGCTGGCCGTTCGCGAAACCTGCCAGGAACGCCTGGTTTGCCGCGGCGGTGGCATCGATAGCGCTGTCAGGAACTCCGGGCGCGATGGCGAGTCCGCCCGCTTGTCCTTGAAGCCCGCCCTGAAACGTATTCACGTTCGGTGGATTCGACGCAACCAGGTCCGCAACGCTGCCGGGCAGGATGTCGCTGAAGACTCCGAACCCGGCACGGACAACGCTCTTGGGCATGAATTGCCAGGCAAGTGCGGTGCGCGGCTGCCATTCGATTGCGGGAGTGGCGGGGAAAAGCTGGCTGAGGCCGGTGTGGATGATTGCATCCAGCGGCTGATTGGCATCGTGGGAGGCGCTCTCGAACGAGCCGTCTAGCCGTGCGATTAGCTGATGCGGGCTTGTCGGATTGGAATTGTGGGCCGCGCGCAGGCCGATGGTCCAAGTCAGAGTGGAGCTGAGCCGTAGGGTATCCAGCGCGAATAGGTCGAGGTTCAGGTAGTTGAACGGTTGTGACGCGGCGACCGGATATGAGGCCGTAGCGGTGGACGCCACGCCGTAAGTGAACTGCGCCAGTGTCGAGTAGGTAACCAGCGGTGTGACGTTGGTGCTGAAATCGAAATCGTTCAGGCGAAGAAGACGGCCGCTCAAGCCGAATTTGAATTCGTGCCGGCCTTTGATCCAGCTCAGCGAATCGCTGATTTGGAAACGCGACGCACGGCGTCCTTGTATCCAGTTGTTGTCCAGTCCTCCGATGGTCGTGAAGGGAGCGTCCGGCCCTACGCCAGCCAGCACAATCGGAAACGCGGCCAAAGTCTTGGCCGGATCCACGGGTCCAAAGAGACTTGCGTACCAGGAGAAGGCCGGATTGAAGTAATTCACCAGCGAGGGGCTGAACAGATGCGTGTAGCCGGATGCGAATGAATAAAGCGGCTGCGGTGAAGTGGCGTTGAACAACGGGTTGATGGGATCTGTATAGGCGGCCTGGACGCCGGTGTCCGCCTGGAAACGGTACCACACGGAGTTGTTCGCGCTGAGGTTGTGATCAATGCGGGCGGTGAATACCTGCTCATGGTCGGCGCTGGATTGCGAAACATCCTGGCGATTGGCGCAGCCGTTTCCATTGACGCCCAGCGGACATCCCAGTACCGGCAATGGCGTACCGGCTGTGTTCTGGTAGAGCGCGAACATGCGCTGGTAAAACGGGACCAGTTGAGGCGCGGCTGGGTATCGGGCGCCAGTCACTGGATCCACGCCGCCTTGCTGCAATTGGGTGAGCACGTAGTTTTGGAATTGCGGCGAAGGGACGGTGACCGGGGTGACAATGGGCAGCGCGATCCGCAGCCATTCGCCATCGAAGAAGAAGAACAGCTTGTCATGCACGATTGGGCCGCCGAGGCTGCCTCCGAAATGATTCACGTTCGAGCGCGGCTTTTGATTGCCCGGTGTTGAGTTAGTGAAGTAATTGGCGGCGTTCAAGTGCGAACCATTCCAAAGCTCGTACAGATTGCCGTGGAAACTGTTGCCGCCGCTTTTGGTGATGTAGTTGATTTGAGCCGCGCCGTAGCGTCCTTGATCGACGGCGTAAGAGGTGGTGTTCACCGTCACTTCGGCGATGGAGTTGAGTCCCAGCACCAGGTTGGTGGAGAGTCCGCTGTTCAGATTGGTGAGGGGATCGTTGGTCTCGAGTCCGTCTACGATATAGGCGTTGGACAATGCCGGCAAGCCATTGAATTGGACGTTGCCGTAGCCGTTTTGGCCCCCCACGAAATCGTTCGAACTTCCGGCAGTGTTGATTAACGCGCCTGGGGCGAATTGCGCCGGATAGGTGAGATCGGAGCCGGGATTAGGCAGGTTTTCGATGGCCTTGGCGTTGAGCGTGGTGGCTGTGTTGGGATTCTCGGTGTTGATGAGTGGGGCGTCCGTGGTGACGACGATGTTCTCTCTGGCCGCTTTGACGTTCAAGACAAAATTGACTGTTTGTGTTTGGCCTAGTCCGGCGGGGACCTGCGATCGGGTCTGTTCTTCGAAGTTTTCAGCGCGGGCCTGGACGGTGTAGGAACCAGGTTTCAGTTGCGGGAAGTGGAAGCGGCCGGTCTGGTCAGCCAGTGCGGATCGTTTCGATCCATCCTCGGCGCTGATTAGAGTGACGGCTGCGCCAGCGATTCCAGCACCGGTGGCATCGCTCACCTGGCCGGCTATGGCGCTGGTAGTTTCGCCCTGGCCGAAGGCGAATGGCATGGTCGCTAAGAGGAGCGAAGCGGCGATGACCGAGCAATAGGACACGGGTACAGTTTACACTGATTTTATATTGCATGTAAACCATAATTAACATTCGTGGGTAAGTGCATGTTATTACTGAACTGCGCCGACTCCCTTACGGTCGCGGTTCGGTAAGACGCTCTTACCGAACGGTAATGCGTACCGAGCCGTGACCGTAACGGAGTCGGTGCAGTTGCGCTAGAACGCGTAGCCCATACTAGCTTGATACGTCCGAGGCGCGACGAAGTGAGTGCCGCTGAAGGTCGACAGGAAATTGTAAAGCGCTACCTTGTTGGTCAGGTTTTCGACCGTGAAGCGCAGCGTCCAACGGGGGCCGGATTCTTTGTGGAACAGGTTGTCGGTACCGATGCCGGCGTTGTATAGATTGCGAGGCTTGACGCGATCCGGATTGTGATCATCATTCTCCGTGCCGGTCTGCGGAAGCGTCAGCAGTGTGGATTTGCCGATGCCGCTGCAACTGGTGATGGGGGTCGAATACGTCGCAATCATACCGTTGCAGGAGAAGCCGATGGCAACCTGTTCCGCGGCAGTCAACATGGTTGCAGCTTCCACATCCGGTACGCCGCTGACAACCAGGCCGCTGTCGTAACGCCAGGTGAATTCGATCCACTCGCGATTGTGCGGGCGCTGGTAACGTGTGACTACCGTTTGTTGATACGCCTGATCGTGATCGATACGGAAGACGCTGGTGGGCAGGCCGCCCAGTGGGATCAAGCCGCCGACTTCTGGAGGAAAGAAGCGCGCGCGCGTGTGGCCCAGGGTCAGGTAGGCTTGAAATCCATGCAGGTCGATAGTGCTCAACCGGCCCGTGACACCGTCGAGCTTGGAGTTGTGCCAGGCGATTGGAAAAGTGATGGGCGTGTTGAAGAACACGCTGAAGTCGTAGGCGTTAGTAGTGTACTTCCAGAAATAATCGGCATCGATGATGAGCCACTTCCCGATGCCCTGCTGCAGCCCGGTGTTGTACTCGTTCCGAGTGCCGGGCTTGAGTGGCTCGGACACGGATCCAAAAACGTTCTGGGCCAAGCCGCCGCCACCGGTGCCGCTAGAAAGGATGAGGTTCTCGTTGTAGGGTGTTTCAAAACTCCGCGAATAGGCCGCTCGCAACACAGTGTTGGTGCGTGAAATCAAGTAGGAAACGCCTATTCTTGGTTGAACGCTGTTGGCCGACGCCAAGCCGTTGTACTGATCATCGCGCAGGCCGGCGGTAATGGTGAATTTCCCCAGCTTGATGGTGTCGGTGATGTAGACGGCGTATTCGTTGACGTTGTGCTTCCCCTGGAAGTAGAAGAGTGAGCCGCCGCGCGTGAGATCGTAAGGCACGATGCCGGGCTGTAGGTTGGGATTTCCAACGTACGTTGGGTTGATGCCGGAGCAGGTATCGGGATTAGTAACGCCCGGTAGTAGCAGCGGGCTCCCGTTCGCTGCTAGGCAAACCGGATTGTAGGCCGGATCGGTGATGCCAAATTGAAACTTCTCGTCCAAGCGAGTCTGCTGGATCTGGAAGCCGGTTTTGATCTCCTGGATTCCGTGCGTCCAGGCGATGTCGGCCTTGATGCCGTAATTCGTCAGGAAACGATTCTGGGATGCGGTGACCGGAGTGTCGTCGAAAGGATCACGGCTGGCGTAATAATCCAACTGGTCGCGCCGCACATAGGGATTCACTGTCAGCAACGTGTGGGCATTGAAAGTGTGTTGGTAACCGGGCGCGATGCTCCAGCTCAGCACCCGCTGTTTTTGATCCTGTGATAGTTGATCGTAATCGTTGGGAACTTGGAACCAATTTCGCGCGCTGAAAAGGTCCAGATGGAAAACGTCCTGAGGGCCCGGCTGCCAGTCGAACCGGTCAAAGATGCTGCCGTTGTTCCCGATATCGTGAATGGGAAGAAATTCGGGCGTGTCCAGGAAGTGACCGGAGCGAACCGCGTTCACGGCGATGAAGTTTCCAAACGTTGGCGTGCCGAAGCCGAGCGACGCGCTTTCGGTCCAGGTTCCGAAGGAGCCCCAACCGGATTCGATGCTTCCAAAGGGCTTGGTGGCGCCCAGGCCCGACCGCGTAGTGGTGTTCACAACCAGGCTGGTCTTATCGCCGTATTGCGCATCCTGCGAGCCGGTGATCAGTTCCATACTCTGCAGGGCATTGAGCGGAATCTGCGTGGAAAATGTTTTGCTTTGCTGGTCCGTGATGGGGAATCCGTCCACAATGTAACCCACCTGGGCGTGGTCGCCCACGGGATGGAAAAATCCGTTCGCGTCGGCGGCGACAGCTCCCGTGCTGTAAGTGATGGCTTGACTCAAAGCGCCGCCCGGATCGAAACTGGGAAGTTTCAAGAATGAATTTCGATCCACGTCCTGGTGCGTGGAGGGATCCGTCTCCACTTGCGCGCCTTCCGCTTGTACGACTACCGTGGTGGTCTCAGTGGCCACTTTGAGCGCGATATTAACGGTGGTCGGCAGAGAGCTGTGTACGTCTACGTCCTGAGTGACTGGGGTAAAACCGGGCGCGGTTACCGTTATCCGATAGTTATTGAGCGGCACGTTGTTGACGCGGTAAGCGCCGTTCGAATCCGATGTTGCGGACTGGTTAAATCCTGTTACGGCGTTGCTAAGGCGAATCGCGGCACCGGCTATCACAGCGCTAGATGGGTCGGAAACTGTGCCGCTCACCGTGCCGCTGTTGATGGATTGTCCAAATCCGTGCAGAGTGAGCACAAAGAGAACGGACGCGAGTTTCCTCATTACTATGATCATGACGCTCCAAGGCCGCTTTTCCCGAACAAAAACTTGCTACCGGGCTGATTTTTGGAATGAGCGGACTGAAATGGGCGGCAGGCGGGTTACCAGTGAAGCAACTTGCGGACCCCTGCGGCCTGGCGTTTACTAACCGTGAGTTGCTGCTGGTTACTTAGGGTGAGTAACCAGCGTTGGCTGCTGAGAGCACTCATCTTTCGCACATGATTGACATTCACAATCGCATTGCGATGTACACGGTGAAATGGAGCCTGGCCCAGATGAGTTTCGAGCGTGCGCAGGGAATGGGAAGCCAGCAAGCGCCGCTTGGCGGTGATGATCCAGACCAATTCGCCCTCGGCCTGGAAGGCCAGTACTTCGTCGGCATCCAGAAGGAAATACTCTTCGCCGGCGCGGCCCACAATCTTGCGGCCGGGTTGTTCGCTGGAGGCGATGTTCGCCAGGTGCTCGGCCACTTGCAACGGCTTACCGTGAAGCGCCAAGGCACGTTCCACGGCTTTTCGCAATCGGCCCTCGTTTACGGGCTTGAGAAGATAATCCACGGCACCGGCTTCGAACGCTTCCATGGCGTGCTTATCGAACGCAGTGACGATCACGATCACAGGCAATCGTCCGCCTTTCAGATTGCGGACCACTTCGAAGCCGCCCATGAGGGGCATCTGGAGATCGAGGAACACCAGGTCGGGCTGCAGCGCGGCGATCTGTTGCAAGGCATGGCGGCCGTCTTCGGCTTCGCCAACTATTTCTACTTGGGGAAACTGCTCGAGTTCCTCGCGGAGGACGCGGCGCGCGATGGGTTCGTCATCCACTATAAGGGTCTTCATGGTATGTGGCGCACGCACTCGTGCGTGCCGCGTCGGCACTCATGCCGACGCCTGCGATGCCGGAAAAAATCCCTGGCGTTCACACGAGTGTGAACGCGGCACGCACGAGTGCGTGCGCCACGCGGGTGGGAGTTGGCAAAGTGAGGCCTAGGCATGGACTGGCTTTGCCAACGGGATCGCAAACTGGACTTTCGTTCCTTCGCAACTCGAGTCGATCAAAATGTCGGCATCCGGGCCGAAACAAAGCTGCAGCCGGCGCTTCACGTTGGCTAATCCTACGCCAGATCCCGAATTGTCGGCAGGCGGGGCATCCAGGCCCAGGCCGTTGTCTTCGACGAAGATGCGCAGCTCGTCATCCAGAATCGTGGCGCGCAGGCCCAGCAGTCCGGGACCGGACTTCGAGGAAAGGCCATGTTTAATGGCGTTTTCGACTAGCGGCTGAATCGAGAGAATCGGAATCAGCACGGGCAGCGCGGCGTCATCCACATCAATGCGAACTTCCAGGCGCGGGCCCAGGCGCAGACGCTCGATTTCGAGATAAGCCTTCACGATTTCCAACTCCTCGGAGAGCGGAATGAAGCTCCTTTCCGATTGCAGGAAGTAACGAAAGATCTCAGCCAGGTTCAGCACTGTTTTTCTGGCGCCGGAAGCGTCGCGGGGAATGATGCCGTAGAGCGTATTCAGTGCGTTGAACAAGAAATGCGGATTAATCTGCGATTGCAAGGCGCGCAATTCCGCTTGCGAGACCAGCCGCTGCATTTCAAGATTGCGAAAACGCTCCACCTGTTCCAGGATCACGGTGGTTAGGCGGCTGAGCGATTGAAGATCCTCGCTGAGGTAACGGCGTCCCCCGTGCCGCCGGCCCAGCAGCAAATAACGCACGTCGCCATGGGCGAGCCGCAAGGGCACCACGGCTTCCACCCACGCGAAATCGTGCGATTGCCGCAGCGCGGGTAAATCTGAGATTGGGACGGGAAACAGCAGATCGGGTCCGCGCAGCATGTCGCGGCAGCGGGCTTCCGGGATCACTTCGACGCGCTCGGTACGCATGAATAGCGCCAGTTCGCCGGCCGCCCAATCCAGGAAACTGGACTCATCGGTGAAAAGCACCGAGCGGGATTGCATCTCGTGCAGAGCTTTGTTGAGATCCGGGCGCCGGAACACTACGCGCGTGAGCCATTGCTGGACTTGACTACGTAAGAGGGCGAAGGCGATGAGCAACAAGCAAACGCCAACTAACAAAAGCGCGGCATAGAGCGGATTGCCCGAAACTCGCTGATCGATGGAGACCCACTGAAACGTGATAAAGGTGATGCGGATCACAGCGAATGTCAGCAGAGCGGCCAACAGCACGTTGGCCAGGAAGCGGACGAAAGCGTCCAGCAATACGAAGCGGTAGTCCTGCAACAGAACGAACAAGGCGAGCGGAATACCGGCGTGGTGCAGCACCAGTTCGCTGGACCATGCGTGCAGCGGCTGGTTGGAGCCGAGATGGACGAAGGACATGGCCACCAAGGCCGCGCACATCGCGCCGAAAATCCGGGAGGCCTTGGCGCGGCGAGCGCTATCCCCCTGCAGCGCCACGGCGGCTACGGAGATGCCCGTTAGAATGGCGAAACCAATGGTGATCAGCAGCAGGGCGCGCCGCTGATAATCGTGTCCGGGATGCAGCAGTTCCGCGAAATGTATCCCGATGGCAATGGTGCTGAGCGCATATCCGGATGCGATTACCGGCGCGAAGCTGCCGTCGAGCGAGAGATGCAGCAACACCGCGGGCAGCAGACTCAATACCGCGAAGCAGAAGAACACGATCACTTCCGCCAATCCCGCATTTCGGGTGGAGGCGATCAAAGCTGCGATGGCGCCGATGTTCCAGAGAAACGCAAGGCCGGCGGCCGCGAACGACAACCAGCTTCCGCGCAAGCGCGTACCGGAGCGGTCCCGGAGGAGCAAGTATAGAAAAATGCCGAAGATGATGGCCCCGCCGGAGTGGCCGATGGTATTGACGAGCTGGGTCTCGTGGAAAGTGGACAAACTACCTTAGATTGTAGCTTCGTCGGCGTTGCCTCCTCGCGTTCTTCGGTTATTCGGTT
>Ga0116135_1000282_pt1 | contig 27836 bp, 16 predicted proteins | sample June2015DPH_20_1_FD_89738 | JGI IMG/M metagenome (GOLD analysis project Ga0116135, IMG submission 89738) | Peatland microbial communities from SPRUCE experiment site at the Marcell Experimental Forest, Minnesota, USA - June2015DPH_20_10 | ecosystem: Environmental > Terrestrial > Soil > Wetlands... | reverse complement strand
CGAAGATGCCCGGGCCTAAAGGCCATCGTAGCCTATTGCCGCATTCAGGGGCCTGAAGGCCCCTGCTCCCTCCGCCCGTTTCATCCAACCGTGGGTCGGCGAAAGCCGGTGGACGACTAGAGCCTGTTGTTGAGCTTCCACCAGCCCTCCGAGTTGCGACGCAAGCCGGACCATACTTCGTTCTCATCCTCGACTGCGAACCCTCAACAGCGTTCGGATTCCGCCTCATCTCCACCCACGAACGTAGACCTGTCCGTGGGGACCGGGGTCCGGCTCGATTTTCGTCGGCAACGCCACCCGCACGAAACTTAATAACCGGCTCTCAGGAAAGCACACGGCAAAGGGGGCATAGCCGTGGTCCCACTCAAAGAAATTGCGTCCCATTAGTTGACATGGAGCATCTTATTTATGAGACTGGTACTGTCTTCAGAACGCGGAATGGGGAATCATTATGCGAGACATTGCGCCGCAAGGCACTTATAAGGTACAGGCCCTGGATCGGGCTTTTGCCGTACTGGATTTGCTGGGAGAGAGCGAAACGCCTCTTGGTTTGGCCCAGGTTGCGTCCTCACTGCAACTGCACAAGAGCACGGCGCACCGCTTCCTGATGGTTTTGGAGCGGCACCGCATGGTGGAACGGACTACCACGGGGAAGTTCCGCCTGGGATTGCGTCTGTTCGATTTTGGCAATCGAGCCATTGAGCAATACGATCTGCGCGACCGCGCCCAGCCGCACCTGCGGCGCCTGGTTGCTGAGACGGAAGAGACGGCGCACCTGTGCATCCTGGAGCAGGCGCGGGTGATTTATATCGACAAGATTGAGCCGGCGCGCTCGGTGCGCATGATTACGCGCATAGGCTCGAGCAACCCGGTGCACGCGACATCAGTAGGCAAGGCGATTCTGGCGTTTCTGCCCGAAGAACGCGCCAACGATGTTGTGCGGCGCACGCGTTTTGAGCGGTTCACGCATAGGACGATTGCTACTCCCGAGGCTCTGCGCGCGGAGATGGAGAAGACGCGCCGCCGCGGATATGCGGTGGACGACGAGGAATTGGAAGAGGGATTGCGGTGTATCGCGGTGCCGCTTCTGGACGCGCAGCGTTTGCCGGTGGCGGCGGTGAGCATTTCCGGGCCGTCGTTCCGCGTGACGGCGCAGAAGCTGCCGGCGATCGCCAACCAGTTGCTGCAGTGCGTGCGGGGAATCTCGGTGGACATGGGGTACACCTCGGCGCGGGCGAACAGGGCTGCCTGGTCAGCGTAAGGATTCAAGACGTCTCAGCTTGAATTCAGCTGTCGACGATAAGAGCATTTTCGATTCACATATTGATGTTTGTAGATGGAGCAAGGTGGCTTTTTCTTGAGGAAAAAGCCACTTGGGTCTGTGCTTTCGGTCTACACCATTCCGAAAATGCTGCAGCCTGAGAATCTGTTGAACCTACCGGCCCATCTTGAATAGCGTTGCCAGGCACTCGTCCTCCAAGACATTGGTGGATGTCCTGCTCCAATCTGGCGCAGGACCGCGGACTCAGAGCTGCTATTGCACGACGAGGGTGACACTCACATTTTGCACGGCTTCTCCTGCCACCGTGATGGTTACGGGAAGGGTATAGGTGCCGGGCTTGGCGTCCTTGCTGGCAGTTCCGCCACAGCCCGACATGCTTCCAGCCGCGACGATTGCAAGGCAAAAGACTCCGAGTGCGATCAATCGCCGCGCGGAAAGGCGCTTCCCGTTGCGCCGAAAGTGTCCTGCCAGAATCAGAATTCCCGGCAACCACAGCACGCCTGCAGCAACGATGCCGCCAGCTACCGAGCCAGCCCGAGGGGGGGAAAGCATGGCCGTGGTTTTGGCGTCCGTGCTGATGGTGAGCGTGTCAGTTACCGGGCCGCTTCCGGATGCAATGGTGATGCTGGGCGGAACGAACGTGCAGGATACATGCGCCGGCAAAGTGCCGCAGGAGAAGTTCGCGGTTCCGGAGTAGCCGCCGGTTGGCGTGAGCGTGATGGTCAGGGTTCCGGACTGCCCCGCCGCGATGGTGAGACTGGATGGGCTGACCGAAGTGGTGACGCCAACGGCAACTACGGTCTCAGTGAGGGGCGCTGACGTGCTCTGTGCGGAGGCTGCATCTCCCTCGTACACAGCCGTGAGGCTATAGGTTCCCACGGCGCTGAATGACGTAGTGAGAGAAGCGCTTCCCGATCCGTTCAGGGTTCCGGTCCCCAGGCTCGTGGTTCCATTCAGGAAGTTCACTGTCCCGCTGGGAACACCGGCGGCCTGGGTTACGGTTGCGGTCAACGTGACGGTGACGCCCGTTCCGACTGAGGGGTTGGAGGAAGAGAGCGTTGTGGTGGTCGTCGCCGGCGCAGGGGAGGTTGCTGTGCCGGTGAGCGCGACGGTCTGCGGAGAGCCGGTGGCGTTGTCGGCGACCGAGAGGCTTGCGGACAATGATCCTGCGATGGTGGGGTCGAAGGCGATTGCAACCGCGCAGGAGGCGCCCGCTGCCAGGCTCGCGCCGCAGTTGTTGGAGGAGATCACAAACGAAGAGGCATTGGTGCCGGTGATGGTTTCAGAAGTGAGGGTGAGGGCGCCGGTGCCGGAGTTCTTGACGGTGACTGTTTGCGTCGCGGTTGTGACACCGACCGTGGTTGAAGCGTAGGTCAGGCTGGTGGGCGACAGCGTCACCGCGGGCGAGGAAGCTGACGCGCCTGTTCCGCTCAGCGTGACCAGTTGCGGAGATCCAGTGGTGTTGTCGACGATTGAAAGCGAAGCTGTCAACGCGCCCGATGCGGCCGGCTTGAATTCAACTGAAACTGCGCAGGTCGATCCCGAAGCCAGCGTAGCCCCGCAGGTGTTTGCCGAGGCCACGAACGAGCTTGAGTCGGTTCCGGTAAGTGTTTCCGATGTCAGCATTAGAGTTGCATTGCCGGTGTTTTCGATGGTGACAGTTTGCGCCGCGGTTGTGGACCCGACGGTGGTTGAAGCGAAGGTCAGGCTTGCCGGCGACAGCGTCACTGCGAATGCTTCCGCAGTTGTGGGCCATGCGTTTACCAGGTTGGCCACGTTGAAGGTTCCCAGGCCGGTGGTCTGGTCGTAGCCCGTGGTTGCGGAGTAGGCGCTGAGGACGCCCAAGGCGTCTCCAGAGGTGTTGGTGACGCAGTTCGGGTCGCCGGTGACGCACACCATGGCATTCGAGCCGGTGGTGACGTCATTAAAGATGCAGGTGTTGCCGGCAGCTACCGTATTCGAGTTGCAATCCGCGTAGGTCTCCTTGGATGCAAGGCTGTAGAAGACGGGATTGGCGAGACCCTGCTGCTGCCCGGTCTGCTGAATGATCATGGCCATAATGCCGGCGGTCATGGGCGAAGCCGCCGAAGTGCCGCCGTTTTCCTGGTAGATGATGTAGTCCGGATTGCTGTAATCGCAGGAATCCTCAAGGTTATCGGAGGCCTGGCAAATGAGCAGCGCGCTGCCCGGGATACCGGTGGAATTCTGAAAACCGTAGGCGCCAAATATGGCCACGTCGGGCAGGTCGCGCTTGCTGTCCGCGGGTATCCCCGTGACTCCGGCCTGCCAGCTCGGCTTGGCATAGCCGCCGGCACAAGTGGACGAAGTGGTACCAGTGGGAGCGGTGCAGTTGCTTTCGCCTCCGGCGCCTCCGCCCATTTCCACGAGGCCGGGGACGCCGTTGATGGCAGCGTTGCAAACCCCTTCAGTGCTGGTGTAGGCGGTGTACACATTCAACAGCAGGGGATTGGTGCAGGTGTCGTTCCAGGACATCTCCGGCATATAGCCTTTGGCGCTGGATCCGTTGGCCGCGTTGGTGGAATTCCAGTATGTGGAGATTGGGGTGGTCGCTTCGGCAAAGGGCCATTGCAGATCGGTTCCGCCAACCGCGGTAGCGTACGGTGTTGAAGCCAATCCGTTCACCGCAAGACCGTATGTATCCGCGTAGGGGACCGTTCCGTTCTGGCTGGTGCACATGGCAGAGCCCGAGTCGCCCGCGGCCACAAACGCGCTGATGCCCAATGTCGCAGCCTGCTGGAGGGTCTGGTTGTACAGGCTGTTGCCCGCGGTGCCCAGGTCCAATTCGCATTCGCCGTAGCTCATGGTCAGAATGGGCGCGATTTCGTTGTCGACAATATACGTTACAGCCGTCACCACGCCATTGGTCGTGGCGTTGTTCACATCTGAAACCAGAACAATGGTCGCACCGGGAGCGGTGGCCGAAACCATTTCAGTGTCTTCGGTGTTCTCTCCCTGGCTGCCTGAGACGATTCCGGGATCGGTTCCGCTGTGTACGGTGACGAGCGTGGTTGCCGGCAATCCGAAGGAGCTGCGATAGGTGTTCAGGTCGCTGGCCTCTATGTCGCTTAGCCCGGCGATGGCCACTTTCACCCCGGATCCATTGATGGGCGTACTGGCGTTCCAAAGGGGAAGAATGTTGTAGATGGCGGCCACATCGTAAGGCGTGAGCTCTTCGCGCTGGTAGCCGGTAGTGGGATCGGTATAGCCAAATTCCGGATGAACGACGGCGGAACCCTTCGCAGCCAGGGGGCGTTCTTCCGGCGCCGCCCCTGTTTTCGATGAAGGGCCAGGATCCCACAGGGTGTACGTTCCTGTCTTCAGATCGCGTTTTACATAGTCGCCAGGATGCCCGAAGTGGACAGGGAAGAAATCGTGAAGAGCGGAAATGCCGGTAATGACGGGGAACAGCGCCTCGGGCACGGAAGGATCGCGATCGTTGGCAATGTGCAATTTTCCGTCGACCAGGTATTGATGCATTTCGACGTGAAAAGCCTGCTCCACCTGCGCAACCGTCCCGGTGAACTGAATCCAGGTACGGCCTTTGCTCACTTCGTAAATCTGGAAGCCATGATTCTGGAGCCAGCTTGCGACCTGGTCGATGTCGGCATCGGATGGTCCGTAAAGGCTGCCAAAATCGGCGGCATGAAGCCAATGGTGGAAGTCGGGCGACTGGGGGTCGTATTGGCGCGCATTAAAGGCGGCCAGGGCCGCTTCCTGTTCTGGGCTGCGTTTGAGGACAAGAACCATTCGCTCAAGCAGCTTGTTCGGGTCGACCGGTCCCTTGTCGAATTCCGGGCGCGCCGAGGGATGAGTGTTTCCCGAAAGGCGCACGACTCTCGCGTCATCCAACCGTTCAACGACACGAGAAGGGACCAGGGAAGCTCGCGGTTGCGCATTCGCGGCAATCGCCGCTTGTGCAACAGCGGCGCAATGCGCGAAGAGTCCGATGAATAGAGAGAGCGCGGCGTTCAGCGGGATCCGAGACTTCATGTGAATCTTCTCCTGAATTTTGAACAGACAACGTTTTGGATAACAGCTGGGGAGTTGGCACTTTCGCCGGTGGAACAAGGCACATCGACAGTAGGAGGGCCCTGGATTTCCGCTCAAAAAGCGCGGGAGAAATTCGCAGGCAAATGGCCGGGAGCCGGGAACGTTCAGGTTTCTCAGCGGTGCTCCCGTTCGCCCGGTGGGCAAGGTCAAAAACTCGAGATCTGCCCCTGGGATCTCAAAGAGACTGCTTTTGGGGGTCTAATGAGTCTGCGTAGTCCAATCGGAAAACCCCTCATGCGGCGATGTTTTTTCCGATTGCAAGCGCGGATGGTGCTTCTGTTGAACGCCAGTGAAACCGAGGCCAATCGTTGCCACTCCCAGGAAAGTGCGCTTTGCGCGCTCCGTGAGTACCGGCGAACCCGCTCCCAGGCGCTGCCGACGATTCCGCACCCCGCTTAAGTGGGACAGCGGACTCTGATTGCTGAGTGCCTTAAGTAGGGCTAGAATCGTCAACAGTAGAAATCCTCGATCCACCGCAGCGTTCGCCGTGCGACGAGTTGGCCTCTTACCCATCACCTTCATAGGCTCCAGAGCGATTAATCTTCATGGATGAAACAACCGGTGAAGTGACCCTGCTTTTGCAGCGGTGGCAAAAGGGCGACCCGCATGTCCTGGAGGATCTAATGCCTCTGGTATATGACCATCTCCATGCCATTGCACAGAGTTACATGCGACGCGAGCGCGACGACCACACTCTGCAGCCGACTGCCCTGGTGAGCGAGGTTTACCTCCGTCTTCTCGAACAGCGAAAAGTCACCTGGGATGACCGTGTTCACTTTTACGTGTTCGCAGCCAGAATGATGCGCAACATCCTCAAAGATCACGCGCGCGCCCATCTTGCCGAGAAGCGCGGCGGAGCCAACGCCATCAGGCTTCCCTTGTCGGAGGAAATTGCCTGGATCGGTAACTCGCCTGAAGCGGTTCTCGACCTGGGACGCGCACTTGACCGTCTCGAACTCCTCGACCATCGCAAGGCACACCTGGTGGAGCTTCGCTTCTATCTCGCCCTCACCATGGATGAGGCTGCCGAGGTACTTTCCATCTCCGTGGCAACGGCGGAGCGGGATTTGAAATTTGCGCGGAGCTGGCTTCATCGCGAGTTGCATCCAGCGACGGGCGCATGACGGATGAGCGAGACCCCTCAAAACAAGCTTCAATGGCAAACTCTCGAGGAGCTGTTTCACAGTGCGTTGGAGCTGCCGGCCGCGGACCGAGCCTCGCGGGTGCAGCAATGGTGCGGGGATGACGCAACGCTCCTGAAAGAACTGCAGGAGATGCTTGCATCCGATTCCTCGGTCGAAGTGTTGCTGGCCCAGACTCCCCTGCCATCCGGGGATGGAATGCTCTTGAGAAAGAACGCCGGCCCCGGGGACGCCGTGGGCGACTCTGCTGATCCGTGGATCGGGCGGCGCCTTGGAGCGTTTCAATTGGAACGCCTCCTGGGCCGTGGCGGAATGGGCGTCGTCTACCTGGGGCACAGAATGACCGGCGGGTTCACGCAGAGAGTCGCAATCAAGCTCGTCGCCCGTCACCTGCACTCCAGTCCGGCCATGAAGCAATTCAATCTTGAGCGCGATACGCTGGCTCGGCTGGAGCATAAGAATATCGCACGCCTGATTGATGCCGGGGTCACCGCAGACGGGGCGCCGTACATCGTAATGGAGTACGTTGAGGGGCGTTCCCTCTCCGAACTCTGCGACAGTTCAGCCGTTTCCGTGGAAGACAAACTTCGCTTGATGCTTCAACTCTGCGAGGCGGTTGCGTTTGCCCATCGCAACCTCGTTTTGCACCGGGATCTCAAGCCTGGCAACGTCATGGTGACAGGCGACGGCGTGGTCAAGCTGATGGATTTCGGCACCATCAAGCTGCTGGGGCCGAGCGCAAACCTTCCCTCTGACATGACCCAGGCCGGCATCAGGCCACTGACGGTGCGTTACGCGAGTCCGGAGTACGTCCAGGGCGACACCATTTCCACCGCGTCCGATGTTTATTCGTTAGGCATGATTCTTTACCGGCTCCTGTGGGGGGAAATGTCCGCAGGAGCGAAGGCTCCAACCGCGCGACAGCGCCTTGATTTTCTCAAGTCGCCGGGGACGATGGATCCCGGCGATACACGCGCTGACCGACTGCGTGGCGACGAGTCTGCCCTGCGCATGGTCAAGGACCTTGACGCCATCGTGATGAAGGCGATTCGCTTCGCTCCCAAGGACCGCCAATCGAGTGTGGAGGAGTTTGCCGCCGACATTGTGAACACGCTGGAAGACAGGCCGGTGGGAGCGCGCGAAGGCAACCTGCGCTACCACCTGGATAAGTTCTATCGCCGGAATCGCATCATTATTCTTAGCTTTGCTGTGGGTATCCTGGTGCTCGGAACCGGATTGTGGGCCACCGCGCGCCAGGGGCGCATCGCGCAGGCTGAGACTCTCCGCGCGAATGCCGGCGTTGAGGATGAACGCAAGCTCATTCATTTTCTGTTGACCAACTACATTCAGGGCCTACAGCATATTCCGGGCTCGGTCGACGCGCAGCACAGGGCCGTGAACAATGCCGTTTCTTACCTCGATCAACTCCGCCAAATCAAGGGAGATGAGAAGCTCGACCTGGACGCGACCGATGCATACCGCCGTATGGCGTTGCTGCAGGGCGATCCCTATGAACAGAACCTCGGAGATCCGCAAGGAGCCCTGGCCAGCCTGCAGAAGGCGCAGGCGATTGCGGGAGAATTGAAGGCGTCAGACCCGCAGAGCAATGCGGTCCTGGGCGCCCTGGCCATGCTGGCCAGAACCCGTTCGGAGATCCTGTTTGGAATTGGGCGGACGAGCGAAGCAATTTCTTCAATGCGCACGTCCATCCAATTCTATGACCGGATCGTTGCCGATCCACACGCAACGACCTCTCAGCTTCAACTGGCTTCGAATGCGTACAACGGGTTGGGAGACGAGCTGGGCCAACCCGGTTCAGCTTCGCTGAGCGACTATTCCGGGGCAATCCTCGCGTTCCGAAAGGATATCGAGCTATCGCAGCGTGCCCTGATCAAGGATCCGTCCTTTACTCTCGGCAGGCAATCGGTCGCCATCGCCCATGAAAAGATAGGACAGATTCTTGTCCGAACCGACCCGGCGTCGGCTATCGATGCCTACCGGCTCTCGCTTGCGGAACGTAAGTCCGAACCCGCGAACGAGATGAGTTCCACAAGAAATAGAAGGTCGATGGCTATCAATTACATGGACCTCGGAGATGCTGAATCTGCGAAACGGGATTACACGGCGGCGCTGTCTGCTCTCAATCAGGCCCGCCAGATTTTTGAGTCCTACGCGCTGGCGGACAAAGTAGACATTCGGGCTCAACACGACCTGGCCGTCGGACTCTCAGACGAGGCGATGGCCTACGTCGACATGCTGAATCCTGAGCTGCATGCCTGCACCCCAAGGGAGCAGGCAGCAAACGCGCGACATGCTGTCGACCTGCTAACGAGCGCGATCGGCATCTATGATCGCATCACAAAAATCAACCCTGCTCCAGCGTGGAAGGTCGACCTTGCGTATGACCGGGTGATTCTCGGTTCGGTGCAGTTCCAATTCCAGATTGGAAAAACAGAAGGCGCTCGCACGGCGGAGCTGGGTGTGGATGCTCTGCGTCAACTCGCCGACAGAAGCGATGCATCCGCGCACGATCTCAGTGACATCACGCAGGGATTTCTGACAGTGCAGCCGGTAAACCTGCGCAATTCGTCGCTGGCTGTCAAATATGCCGAGCGGCTGGTGAGCATCGATCATCGTGAGACGCCGGATTACCTGCTGTTACTGTCCCAGGCTTACGCGGCACAGAATAGAAAATCGGAAGCTCGGGCGGTCGCCAATGAATGCTTATCTCTCCTGGCGCCTCCGCCGACGAACGGAGACCCCGTTTCCCGCACGCGCAAACTCGCTGAATTAAGGCTTTTTCCGAAATAGGGTGGTCCTTGCCAGTGAGTGCAGGGCCGCCGCTCCTTGGGATCGCGTCGGCTTGAGCGAGTCGCTTTCGGTCTACATCCTTTCGGAAAACGCTATAGATACGCGCTGAATGATTACTCACCGGAGATCAGGTACTCATGGATGGGGGATGGATTGTTTCAGGTCCTTCAACTCAACCAACGTTCTTTGAGCGTTGGAGTCTTTCGATGTAAAGCTTGAGTTGTGGTTCAGCAGGGCAATCCCCTTGTCGACATCGGCAAGTGCTTTGGAACCGCGGGCGCGGTCAGCCGGGTTTTGTGCAAGCTGCAGCCGCGCCAATTTCTCATATTGCTGAGCGAGCTGCAGTGAAAGCTCCGGATCGTCGCCGTTATCGCCTGCGAGTTTATCCAGAGTATCCGCAACATTCTTGATTAATGAATCCCGCGTTGCCTCCGCATGTTGCAAAGGGTTGGTGGAATCGTACAATTCGCCATCGAGAACTCCGGTCAATCGAACCAATTCATGGAGTCGAGTCTGCGCCGCGCTGCGCTGCCGTGCCGCTCGCTCAGTCTGGACCGCTGTGCCAATTGCGCTCAGCAGAACGATTGCTGTTAAGGCCGTGACCGAGATCGCGATCACCTTGTGGCGCCTCATCCACTTGAGAGCCCGGTCTATTAAAGTTGCCGGACGCGCGGAAACAGGGCTGCCCGCTAAATAGCTCACCAGATCACTCTTGAAGGCCTCCACCGTGAGATAGCGTTGCGATATATCCGGGTGCATCGCTTTTGACAGAATCGCGTCCAGATCACCCTGGAGGGCGCGAACCAGTGGCCGATATCGAGTCGATCTCCGTTCCGCAAAGGATTTGCGCTGATCGCCGTTCGCCTCGCGCAAGCGGGCGCTTGCCAGCGGAACATCTGAATCACCATCGTTGACGGCTGAATCGTCGCAGAACGGAAGACAGCCAGCAAAGAGCAGAAACGCAAGGACCCCCAGCGAATAGACGTCCGTAGCCACCGTGAGAGCTTCGTTCCGCCTTTGTTCGGGACTGGCAAAGTCCGGAGTGTAAAACGACAGATTGGGCGTTGCGCTCTCGGTGAGCAGACTGCTGATGCCGAAGTCAAGCAGCTTCGGTTCGCCCTGCGCATCCACCAGAATGTTAGAGGGCTTGAGATCGGCGTGAACAACCAGGTGGTGATGTGCATGGCTGACAGCGGCCATTACTTTGATCAGCAGTGCGGCCCGCTCGGCAATTGTCAGCCGCTTTTCATCGCAGTACCGGTCGATAGCGTCCCCGGTAATGTACTCCATCACCAGGTAGCCCCGCCCGCGCTCGGATGTTCCCTTATCGAGCAAGCGGACAATGTTCGGGTGCTCGAGAGATGCAAGCACGCGCTGTTCACGATCCAGTTCTTCGTTCGAAATCAGCGTAACTTCAGGGAGCAGTTTGATTGCTACGCGTTGCGAGAATCCTTCCATCCTCTCGCCAACGTAAACCGCGCTGTTGCCGGTTGCTCCAAGTCTCGCGATGATCCGGAAGGCTCCCAGCGATTGGGGTTCACCGGACGTGCTTTCATCGCCTGACGGCATGAATTGCTCCTTAACGATGGAAAACCAACCAAGAAGGCTGAACTGGCAGAGCCTAAGGCCAATTCAAGTCACAACGATGAAACTTAACCTATGAGCCCGTTTTACCACTAAGCCATGCGCAGCGTCGAGCAAGCTCCTTGCGTCGAGGGCCGGGCAACTCGAGGCAGTTCCGGAGCGTAGGTTTCCCGCAAAAAATGAGGCGAAGGGCTCGTCGCCACGAGCGCCCTTCATTTTGAACTATTTAAGGTCCTCTGGACGGAACGTCTGGGTGATTGTGAACGTAAACCTCTTCATGCGGATTAATAATCGTCCAGTCGGCGCGTCATCCCTATGAACAATTCAGAAGGTGTTCCCGTGGCCGCATGCACCACAGTCCTGCCCTTGACGGAGCTATCCCAGCTGTTCGGAGAGCATCACAGACGCGTGCTTACTGCGGCTTATCGCATCACCGGCAACATGGCAGATGCGGAGGACGTGGCGCAGGCGGTGTTCCTGCGGCTAGCCAGCGCGAATGGGCCCGTAACGAATGCCCGCAGCTATCTGTATAGAGCTGCCATCAATGGAGCGCTCGACTTGCTGAGACGGCGGAAGAGCGCACAGGCCGCGCCGCTGGAATACGCGGAATATGTGGTGGCGGCAGGGGCGGGCAGTTCGCCGGAGGCCGAAGCGTCAGGCAGAGAACTTGGCGCTTTCTTGCGGATTGCAATGAGTGAATTGCCTGCGCGGGCAGCCGAAATGTTCTTCCTCCGCTACGTTGAAGAGCAAGGGAATAGCGAGATAGCGGCATTGATGGGCACGTCGCAGGCAGTTGTGGCAGTGACTCTGCACAACGCGCGCTCAAGATTGAAGAAACGACTTTCCGAATTCGAACGGGGCAAACGATGAAACAAGATGAGATGCGTTTGAGAACCGCGGTCCAGGCGCTTCAGGCCGATGAGCCGGAAGCTGAGCAGATGGCAGTTTCAGTCCGGCGCGTGGCCGACAGGCTTGGGATTGACAAGTTGAACGAATCAAACGTAGACGCGATTTCGAGTTGCAATGACGTGCAGCGCCTCTTCGGTTCGTTTCGCGCAGGCACGCTATCGCATGCACGCATTCTGCTGATCGAGGCTCACATTCGCGATTGCAGCGACTGCCGCCGTCAGTTCAGGGGCGGGTCTGGTGCAGCGGTCCTCGACTGGTCGGCTCCCAAGGCGGGCCGTGTGTTTTCCTGGCATCCGCGGATCCTCGGATGGGCGTCCGCTTCCGCTATCGCAATTCTGATCTCGTGCTTCTTCGTTTACAAGGCTTATTTGGAGGTGCCGCCCGGAGTGCGCGCCGAGGTGCAATCGATCGATGGCTCAGCTTATCGAATCTCCGATGCAGGCGATCGCCGGCTTGAGCCTGGAGAAACACTAAGCGAAGGCGAAACCCTGAGAACCAGCGGAGGAGGACATGCCGTTCTGCGGCTCACCGATGGATCGACGATTGAGGTGAACGAACGGAGTGTCGTCGGTGTCCGTGCGCGAGGGCACGACATGACTGTCGCGCTCGAGAATGGCGCCGTTATTGTGCAGGCCGCCAAGCGCACTTCCGGCCATTTGTATGTGAAAACTCCCGACTGCCGTGTTGCTGTGACTGGCACCGTTTTCTCGGTGGACTCCGGACTGAAGGGGTCGCGTGTTGCGGTTCTTCAGGGCTCGGTGCACGTGTTGCACGCGGGTATAGACACCCTGACAACGGCGGGTAACCAGATATCGACCAATGACAACCTTAGCCCCGAGCCCGTCTCAGAACAGATCGCCTGGAGCCATGATCGCGACAAGTATCTCGTTCTCCTGGCCCAGTTCGCGACACTGCGTCAGCAGATCGAGCAAATTCTATTTCCGCAGCCACGGTATAGCAGCGATCTGCTGGCTCGCGTCCCTGTAAATACCACGCTGTATATCAGCGTTCCCAACCTGGGTGATTTTTTAAGCGAGGCGAACCAGACCTTCCACGACCAGTTGAAGCAGAGCCCCGCGCTGCAGGAGTGGTGGAACAGCGGGCACGCAAGCAACACCGCCGATCTCGATGCGTTGGTAGAGAAGATTCACGAGATGAGCAAATATCTCGGCGAAGAAATCGTCGTGGTGGGGTCAAAGCAATCCAAGAATTCCGGATTTGCGATGATTGCCGATGTAAAGCAGGCTGGACTTGACGATTTACTGAAGCAGCAGTTCCCCGCGTCGAATTCGAAACCTGGAATCACCGTGATTGATGAGCATTCGCTGAGCGGCGCCAAAACAACCTCGCAGGACAATCACGGTATCTACGCGGTTGTCAGGGAACACGAAGCGATCTTTTCAAACAGCATCGCGACCCTGGCACTGATCAACGCGCAGTTGAATGCCGGCGCCAGCGGGTTTGAGACAAGCGGTTTTGGAAAGCAGATCTCGGCCGCTTATGGGCGTGGTGCGGGAATCATTCTCGCGGCGGATCTTCACCAGATGATCGGCAGTCAGACCGAACAGATGCATGTCGCGAAACGCGCCAATGAAGGGATTGAAAAGAGCGGAATCGAGAGCATAAGCTACCTGATTGCGGAACATCGCGAGGTGAATGGCCAGCCCGAGAATCGGGTTGACCTCCAATTCTCAGGCGCCAGGCAAGGGATCGCATCGTGGCTGGCTGCCCCGGCGCCGATTGGGTCTCTCAATTTTGTCACTCCCAATGCCGCGATCGCCGTCGCCGCGCTCTCAAAAGACCCGAAGGCAATTGCCGACGATCTGATCGCAATGGCTGTTCCGAAAAACGACTCCCAGGAAAATGGATTCACTGAGGCCGAGGAGAAGTTGCAAATTAACTTCCGCGAGGATCTGGCTGCCAACCTGGGCGGAGACTTCCTGCTGTCGCTTGATGGTCCGGTGCTGCCGACACCCTCGTGGAAGGCTGTGATTGAAGTCAATGACTCGGAGCGCCTCGAAAACTCGCTGGAGCGGTTGACCGAAGCGATTCGTAATCAGGCTCCTGCCAACGCGCCGCATTCCATCACGATTGAGCCGAGCGAAGCTGGCGGTCAGCGTTACTATTCAGTCCAGGACACGGTTACAGGCAAGACCCTGGCTCAATACACCTATGCAAACGGCTACATGATCGTGGCGCCAACCCGTGCCCTGCTGATCCAGGCTATGCAGGCTTACTCCACCGGGAATTCCCTGGCGAATTCGACGGCATTCAAAGCATTGCTGCCCAAAGATGCGAATGAAGATTACTCTGCGGTTGCTTATCAGAATCTGAGCCCGGTGCTGACACCGTTGCTGAGTCAACTCAGCGGAGAGACAGCGGATGCCGTTCGCAAATTGGCGGCGGATGCAAGGCCCACTGCCGTTTGCGCGCGGGGGGAACAAACCCGCATTGAAGCCGCCAGCGACAGCCGTCTTTTTGGCTTTGATTTCCTGACGCTGGAAACTTTGATCCACTCCGGGAACAAGAAGGTCGACGCAAGCGTAAGAGAGTGACATGGGAGTCATCGATCTTGATGGGGTAGAGGTCCGGCTCGCGAACCGGACCGTGCTCAACAACCTCACAGGAGAGTTGCGCGGGCAAGCGATTGGGCTGCTCGGACCGAATGGCGCGGGCAAATCCACGCTGATCAATACGCTGCTCGGATTTCATCTTCCATCGAAGGGGACGGCCCGGGTGTTTGGCCTGGACTCGCACAAGGACAGAGCGCAGATTCGCGGCGGCATCGGCTACATGCCTGAGAATGATTCTTTCATTGGGAATATGAGCGGTGTCCGCTTCGTCCGCTATATGGCCGAGTTGGCCGGTCTGCCGCCGGGAATCGCGCTGGAACGCGCTCATGAGGCCTTGTTCTACGTGGGGCTGGGCGAGGTGCGCTACCGCAAGGTGAACACCTATTCGCTGGGAATGAAACAGTTGGTCAAGCTGGCCCAGGCGCTGGCGCACGGGCCGAAACTGCTTATCCTGGATGAGCCCACCAATGGCCTCGATCCCGTTGCCCGCCAGCGCATGATTCAACTCATCAAGGATATTCGCAAGGAAGGCAGCATCCGGCTGCTGATCTCTTCGCATCTGCTGCGCGATATCGACGAGACCTGCGATGAAGTCCTGATTCTCAAGAACGGACGCATTGCGTCACTCTGCAACATCGAAGAAGAGCGTCGCTCGAACCGAAGCTTCATGGAGTTGGAGACGTTGGGCGCCACCGAACGCTTTTCTGCGAGCATCCGGAACCTCGGCTGCGAATGTGCAGCATTTCCCGGCGGCCGCATCAAGCTTGTGATTCCCGACCATATCGAAGCGCGCGATCTTTATGTCATTGCCGCTGAACAGCAAGTGCAGATTCGGCGCATGAATCAGCGCCGCGATTCCCTTGAAGACATCTTTCTGCGAGCGATGGACAACGAGCAGGGCACGAATGACCAGGGAAGGACCGCAAATGGCAGTCTATAAGCGTAACTACACAGCGTATGCAGGAACTGTGACGCATGTAGGTACGCGCGTCCTGGTGCTGGCCCGCTACGCATTTGAGGAAGCATGGTCGTCGAAGATAACCGTTGGGCTCTTCATTTTCTGCCTGCTCCCCTGCATCACGTCGTTGCTCGTTATTTACCTTGCCGATAACCCGATTGCAAGAGCGCTTGTCGGAGGCCGTGGGCAGGAGATGCTTGCAATCGATGCGAAATTCTTCCTGAAGATCCAGCAGACTCAATCATGGCTCGCATTGGTTCTGGCTTCGTGGATCGCTCCGCGGATGATTACGTTCGACCTGGCGGATAATGCCTTGCCGATTCTGTTGAGTCATCCCATTTCGCGATTCGGCTATGTGTTCGGCAAGTTCATTGCGTTGTTCGGATCGCTGTCGCTAGCGACATGGATGCCTTGCCTCCTGCTCTTTGTCTACCAGGGCTACTCTTCTTCTCAACCGTGGGCAATGAGCAATTTGCAAATCGCTATCGGTTTGCTGGCGGGCTCAGTCATTTGGATTTCCTTTCTCTCGCTCCTCGGCCTCGCGCTGTCATCCTGGGTGAAGTGGCGCGTGGTGGCGACCGGCGCGATCTTTGCGGCAGTGTTTGTCCCCGCCGGAGTAGGAGCCATTGTAAGTGCGGTGCTGCGCACAAGGTGGGGACTGCTGCTCAACGTTCCTGTCATGATGACCAACCTGTGGCAAAGGCTGCTTGGCGCACCGGCGCCCATCAACGAGAGGCTATCCGTGCCGACACTGGCCATTGCCGCGATGCTTTCTCTGGCCAGTATTGTCTGCTTCGGAATGTTGAACAAGCGGGTCAGGGCGCGCGAGGTGGTCCGGGGATGAATGACAGAATCATCTTCGAAGACGTGTCGAAGTTCTACGGCGAAGTTCTCGGCGTGAACCGGATCTCGCTGTCGATTTCGCCTGGAATCACCACCCTGGTTGGGCCTAACGGTGCGGGGAAAACCACCATCATGAATCTCATGACCGGATTGGTTCAGCCTTCGAACGGACACATTTCCGTTCTCGGGCTCAAACCGGCGGACCAGACTGAGCTGTTCAGCATTTTGGGGTATTGCACGCAGTTTGATTTCTTCCCTCGGGGACTGACCGGGTGGCAGTTTGTGCTGGATGGTCTGATGCTTCATGGCATGGAAGAGGCCATGGCCATCGATCTGGCCGGCCAGGCAATTGACCGAGTGCAGCTTGGAGATGCAGCACGGCGAAAGATTGCCGGGTACAGCAAGGGCATGCGGCAGAAGATCCGGCTGGCCCAGGCGATTGCTCATCACCCGCGCGTGCTGGTGCTCGACGAGCCTCTGAACGGACTGGATCCGATGGCGCGGGCGGAGTCGATCGCGCTGTTCGAAGAACTGAGCCGCCAGGGAATGCATGTGTTGATCTCGAGCCATATTCTCGATGAGGTTGACCGAATCTCCGATCGAGTGATCCTCATAACCGGCGGATACCTGATTGCCGAAGGAAACATCCACCAGGTCAGGCAGGAAGTGCGTGAGAAGCCCATGCAGGTGCTCATTCGCTGCGATCGGCCCGAGGTGCTGGCATCAAGAATGTTCGCCATCAATCACTGCGTTGAAGCCAGGCTGCACGCGGATGGCAAAGGTGTCTTTCTGCGGACCGCGGACATCGACCAGTTTTATTCCATGCTCAACGGAATTGCGGCGGATGGATCGGTCAAGATCGACGCCGTCGCTCCGGCCGACGACGATGCGAACGCTATTTACGAGTATCTGATCGGCAAGGATGGGAGCCCATCGTGACGCAAACGCAATTAGCTGGCCGTGCGAAAGAACTTGCCCAACAGCCTTGGGGACTATGGTGGATTCAGGCACAACGCCTGACGCGCATCGAATTGAGACGGAACCTCTTCTCGTGGAAGGCAACCTGGATTTACTGCCTCGCCTTCATTCCCACCGTCATTATCCTGATTCATTTGCTGGCTGATACACATCCTTCCTTTCAAATGAGTGAGGACACAAATATATTGGCTGGCATTGTCCAGCTCTATTACATCCGGCTTGGAGTCTTCTTTGGCTGCCTGGGGATTTTTTCGCGGCTGATCCGCGGAGAAATGATTGAGCGCAGCTTGCACTTCTACCTGCTCTCCCCGGTGCGCCGCGAGATCCTGCTGCTGGCCAAATTTGCTGCTGGATCCATCAGCGCCGTGCTCCTGTTCGGAAGTGCGGTCATTGCCGATTTCACGCTCATGTATGCCGGCTTCGGTGCGGCCGGGCGCGACTACATTTTGAATGGGCCTGGCATGGGACAGTTGGAAGCATACCTGGTTATCATCGCGCTCGCCTGTCTTGGATATGGTGCAGTGTTTCTCCTGTTGAGCATGATGTTCAGAAATCCCACGCCGGCCGCAATGCTCGTGCTCGGGTGGGAGACAATCAACCCTGTGCTTCCATCCCTGCTGCAGAAGATCAGCGTGGCTTCGTACCTTCGCCACCTGATGCCGGTGAGCGTCGGTGCTGAAGGCCTCTTCGCGCTTCTGACGGTTGAAACCGAACCGGTATCCGCCTGGGCAGCCATGGCAGGGTTGCTGGCGTTGATCGCGATTGTCCTGAGTTATTCCTGTTATCGCATTCGCAAGCTTGAGATCCGATACTCGAGCGAGTAGAGCAGCACGAGAAGAGAATTGCGCCACAGGCCACATGACTGTCCCCAATGACCGTCAGCCGCTGCGCATTTCGCAAGTTAATTCGGATCGAACGATTCTAGAGCATTTGTGGAATACATATAGACTTTTTCAGTACGGTGAAAGGCGGCTTTTTCTTGAGGAAAAAGCCACTTGAGTGTGTGCTTTCGGTCTACATCAATTCCGAAAATACTATAGTGATTTCATCTCTCTTCGATCGGATGCCCCGCCGTACTTCGGATCTGGCGAATCGGAAGGTCTCGCACCAACAGAACGTCTGATCCAAACAACTAACTACCCAACGCGTGAATCAATGGCTGCTCGGCGACTGCCATCCGCCGCCGAGGGCACCGTAGAGTTCGACGAGCGCGAGCGCCTCGCCCTGCTGCGCGCCTACCAGGTTCAGCTGTGCGGAGTAGAGATTGGAGTCCGTGGTTAGGACTTCAAGGTAGCTTGTCGATCCGCCCTGGTAGCGCATGCGTGCCAGGCGCGTCGCATCCTGCGCCGCGGCCACCAGCTTCTCCTGCTGCTCGCGGTAGGCACGCTGCTTGTTCAGCGCGATCAGCGCGTTCGATACATCGCGAAAAGCGCCCGCGATAGTCTTCTGATAACTCACCACCATCTCCTGCTTGGTGGCCTCGGAGAGCTGCAGCTGTCCGCGCAGCTTGCCGCCCTCAAACAGCGGCTGAGCCAGCGAGCCGATGCCATAGATTGTCTTGCCTGCCGGGGCGAAAATGCTGCTCAGGCTATCTCCGCCCACGCCGCCGGAGGCGCTGATGGAGAGGTTGGGGAAGAACTGCGCGCGCGCCACGCCAATCTGCGCATTCGCCGCGATCAGTGTGGCCTCGGCCTGCTGAATGTCGGGCCGGCGCTCAATCAACTGCGAAGGCAGTCCGATGGGAAGATCCTGCGGCGGAGGCGTCAGCGCGTTTGGGTCTTTGTGCGCAACCGGGCCCGGATTCTCACCAAGAAGCAGCCTGAGGTTGTTTTCCTGCTGCTGAATCTGCTGCTCCAATTGCGGCTCCTCTGAAGTGGCCGCGTACAGAAGCTGTTCAGCCTGCCGCACGTCGGATAGCGGAACAGAGCCGCCGCTTTCCAACGTCTTCGTCAGGTCCACCGAGTCCTGGCGAACTTTGATTGTCTCCCGGGTAATCTCAAGCTCGCGGTCAAGTGCGCGTAGTTGCAGATACGACGTTGCCACCTGCTGCACCAGCGTCAAACGCACGGCGCGCTGCGCCCAACTCTGGGCCAACAGTTGTGCGCGCGCGGCCTCGGTTTGTCTGCGATACAGACCCCAGAAATCCGGTGTCCAAGCGGCCGATAGGTTTAGTGAGCCATCCACCAGCGGGCTGGCGATCTGTGTTCCCAGAGAACTGGGCAACGCGGCGCCGATGCCCGTGCCGCCTACAGTGATGGCGGGGAACTGCTGCGAGCGCGTGATCCTGACCTGCGCCTGCTGCTCAAGTATGTGCTGCGCAGCGATGCGCAGATCGTAATTGTTGGTGAGCGCTTTTCGGATCAGGTCCTGAAGCTCCGGTTCCTGGTACACAGCGGACCATTGTTCATCGCCCAACGAGCCGGTCGCATCGCTGCTGACGGAGGCTTCATCCGCGCCACGGTACACCGGAGGCGCCGTGTAGTTGGGCCGCGTATACTTGGGCCCCAAATTGCAACCGGCAAGCAGGCTCATTGTTGCGGCGGCGACTGCGATTGCGCCGAGCTTTCCGTGATGCGACCAGCGTTGTGAGGAAATGCCAATCATATCTGGCCTCCTTCCGCCTGCGTGGCGATCTCGTCGGGCAATGGTCTTAATTTGCCCTTGGGCGCCGGTTCGTGACCGCAATCCATGGTGACTCCCTCGCCGCCTTTCACGAATCGATGCGACAGATACTCGACGACCGAGAACGTAACAGGGATGAAGATGAGACCAAGCACGGTAGAGAGCGTCATTCCGCCCACGACCACCGTGCCCAGGATTTGCCGCGAAGCAGCCCCGGAGCCGCTTGCCGCCGCCAAAGGCAGACATCCGACAATGAAGGCCAACGCGGTCATGACGATTGGCCGGAAGCGCACGCGCGCGGCATTCAGCGCCGACTCGCAAATGCTCTGCCCGCTGTCGTAGTTGAGCTTGGCGAATTCAACAATCAGAATTGCGTTCTTCGCGGAGAGGCCAATGAGCATGACAAGCCCAATGGTGGCAAAGATGTCATTTTCAAACGCGCGAATGTGGAGCGCGAGGTAAGCTCCCAGAATGGCGACCGGAGTGCTTAGCAGCACACTGAACGGCAGAGTCCAGCTTTCATAAAGAGCCGCGAGAATCAGGAATACGAAAAGAAGAGACAGACCGAACACGGCCCACGATGGAACACCTTTCTCCGCCTGCTGTTCCTGGTACGACATGCCGGAATAATCGAAGCCCGCATCGGCCGGCATAGTCTGGTGGAACACTTCCTCAATGGCCTTGCGCACCTGTCCGGAACTGTAACCGGGCGCGCCGGTAATGTTGATCTGCGCCGCGTTGAATTCGTTGAAGCGATAGATGAACTCCGGCCCGGTGGTCTGGCTGACCTTCACCAGCGACGAGAGCGGAACCTGGCTGCCGTTGGCGCTGCGCACGTAAAACTGATTGATGTTCTCGATGTTTTCGCGCGAAGTGCCCTCGGCTTCAACGTAGGTTTGCCATTGTCGCCCGAAGCGATTGAAGTAGTTCACCAGGTAGCCGCCCATGAACGTCTGCATCGTGGTGTAGATGTTGGTCAAATCGACCTGCTGTTGCAGCGCCTTTTCCCGATCCACGTCCGCATATAGCTGCGGTACCGCGGGCTGGTAGGAGGGGATCGCGGCGCCGATCTCAGGCCGCCTGGAAAGCGCTCCCAGGAATGCGAACACATTCTTCGTCAGCCTTGTCGGGTCATCCGATCCGGACCGATCTTCGAGAATGAAGGTGACGCCACCTGAAGTACCGATGCCGGGGATCGAGGGCGGAGGGAATGCGAATGCGATGCCGTCCGGGTCAGCCGAGAGCTGCTTCTGCACGCTGGCCTGGATGTAAGCCAGCTGCTGGTCTTTGGTCTTGCGCATATCCCACGGCTTGAGAGAGACAAAGAAAAAACCCGCGTTGGTGCTTTGCACCTGCGTAAGCAGCGAGAAGTTGGTGACTGCAATCACGCCTTGCACGCCCGGCGTCTTCAGCAAAGCGTCGCTGATCTTTTGCTGCGCGGCGTCCGTGCGCTGCGCGGATGCGCCATCGGGGAGTTGCAGCGCGAGGAACATGTAGCCCTGGTCTTCAGTGGGAAGGAAGCCGCTTGGGAGGCTGCTGCCGAGAAACACAGCCACCGCGCCGATCAGCAGCAGCGCCACCATGGCGATTCCTGATTTGTGAATCAGGATGCTGGATGTGTGGACGAAACGATCGGTTGTGCGGCCGAAAAACCTGTTGAATGCGGCATAGCCTCTCGCCAGCAATCCTTTCTTCTCGCTGCTTTCTTTGGGCTTGAGTAGAAGGGAAGCCAGCGCCGGCGAAAGCGTGAGCGCATTGAATGCCGAGATCAACACGGAGATGGCGATGGTAACGGCGAATTGCTGATAGAGCCTCCCGGTGATTCCAGGAATCAACGCAGTGGGGATGAATACCGCCGCCAGGATCAGCGCGATTGCGACCACTGGCCCACCAACCTCTTCCATCGCTTTCTCGGTCGCCGACTTTGGATCCATGCCCTCTTCGATATGGTGCTCAACTGCCTCAACGACAATGATGGCGTCGTCGACCACCAGCCCAATGGCGAGTACAAGGCCGAACAGCGAGAGCGTATTGATGGAGAAGCCCAGAGCCGGAAAGATGATGAATGTGCCGATGAGCGAGACAGGAACGGCCAGCAGCGGAATGAGAGTTGCGCGCCAACCCTGAAGGAAGATGAAGACCACAAGGACAACGAGGACCAACGCTTCCACGAGAGTGAGCACAATCTCATGGATGCCCGCGGTGACAGCCTTCGTCGTGTCCAGCGGAATGTCGTAGCTTATGCCCGAAGGGAAGGTTGCCGACAGTTCCTTCATGCGATCGCTGACCGCCTTCGCCGTTTCCACGGCATTTGAGCCTGGCAATTGATAAATGGCCATCACGCCTGAGGGTGCCTGGTTATAGCGGCCCGAGATTCCGTATGCCTGGTCGCCAAGCTCGATGCGCGCCACATCGCTCAGGTGCAGAATCGACCCATCCGCATTTGCCCGCACGATGATTTTGCCGAACTCCTCCGGCGTAACCAGGCGCCCCTGCGTGCGTACCGTGTAGGTGAACTGCTGGCCTTTGGGGATCGGTTCGCCGCCAATCTGGCCGGCGGGATTCACGTTGTTCTGGGTTTGGATGGCATTGATCACATCCGTAGCGGTCACGCCCAGTTGGGCAAGCTTGTCTGGCTCGACCCACACGCGCAGCGCGTATTGGCCGCCAAAGACCTGCACGCGCGAGACGCCCTTCACGCGCGCGATCTGATCTTGAAGATTGATGATGGCGTAGTTGGTGAGGAAGTCCTGGCTCAGCTTACCGCCGGGTGAATTGACGGCGACGAGCATGAGGGGCGAGGTGAGCGCCTTCTGCACCGTCAGGCCGGCGGTCGTCACTTGCGCGGGAAGCTGCGACTGCGCCTGATCCACGCGCAGCTGCGCCAGCACCTGGTCAATGTTGGGATCGGTCTTGACGTCGAAGTCGACAAACAGCTGAACCACGCCGTTGTTGGCGCTGACAGAGTTCATGTAGATCATGTTGTCCACGCCGTTCATCTGTTGCTCGATGGGAGTGGACACTGCCTGCGCAACGGTCTTGGCGTCGGCACCGGGATAAGTCGCCGTGACCAGAATCTCGGGCGGAACAATGTCAGGAAACTGCGAGGTGGGCAGGGTGAAGAGCGTGACCGTGCCAACGATCACAGTGAGGATGGCAATGACGATCGCCACAATGGGCCGTCGAATGAAGAATTTTGACATGGGTTACCTCCCCGCCGGATTACTTGCGGATTCGGTGGGAGTGGGGGCGGCCACGTGCGGGCTGACTGGAACGCCGTCGCGAAGTTTTTGAAGGTTATCGACAATCACACGGTCGCCAGCCGAGATGCCGGACTCTGCAATCCAGTTTGTGCCTTCCTGTGCGCCGAGGTTCACCGTTTCCACATGGGCCTTGCCATCAGCCCCGGCCACATAAACCTGGTGCAGCCCCTGAAACTCAAACACAGCCACCTGGGGAATGAGCAATGCACCGTGGCGAAGCTCGGTCTCAGCCCTGACGCGTCCGAACTGGCCGGGCCGCAAAACATTGCCGGGGTTGGGGAAGGCGGCGGCGATCCGGATGGAGCCGGTCTGCGGGTTCATTTGGCGATCGACGAATGCGATGCGCCCTTTGAGCGGGAATGGCTGGCCATTGGCAAGCGTGAGCGTCAGCGGAATCGCCGATGCGCTGCTGAGAAGATCTCCCCCGCCCCGACGGGCGCGCTCAGTCAGGGCCAGGTATTCGCGGTCGCTGATCGAGAAGTAAACCTTGATAGGATTCAACTGCGAAACAGAGGTAAGCACAGACTGAGGATTCACCAGGCTGCCCACTTGCGTCGTCGCCTGACCGGCAATGCCGCCAATCAGCGATCGCACTTCAGTGAATCCGAGATTCAACTTCGCGTTTGCCACGGCAGCCTCGGCTGTGGCGACTGAAGCTTTGGCCGACTGCACCGCTGCTTCGGCCTGCGCCTTTTGCTGAACTTCGTTGTCCAGTTGGCTCTGTGCAATGGCGCGTGCGTGCGCCAGCGGTGTATCGCGGTTCACGTTGATCTCCGCCAGGCCGAGTTGCGCCTGCGCCTGGAGTACCTGTCCCTTGGCTTGCTCCAACTGCCCGCTGGCCTGGTCGAGCGCAGCTTGAAACGGGCGCGGGTCGATCTCAAACAGCACCTGGCCCTTGGCAACTTCGGCGCCTTCCTTGTAATTCTGCTTGATCAGGTAGCCGCTGGCCTGGGGTTGAATCTGCGCGTTCACAAATCCGTCGAGCGTCCCGACCCATTCACCGGTGAGGGGCACATCCGTGGCCGTGACTTGAACCACCGTGACCGGCATGGGGGGCCGCGGCCCGGCAGCTGTCACATTCTTGTTTCCGCAACTCGTAAGCATGCCTGTGGCGATGAGCACCACTGCGGCCATGCGGATGCGGCTCACTCCACGGAGGGGCCTCGCCAAAGCAGCTTCTTTATTTTGCTTCATCATTTATGAATCTCCACGGCGGGATTAGGAATCTTCAGCTTTACTGCCCGCCTGGGAAGAATGGCGGGCAGACCAGGGACTGAGTGAAAGATGCGGAGCGGGGGAGAACGATTCGCAAATGATCTTCAACCCAGGAAAATATACATGGGTGTATGATTGTTTGGAGCGGGATTGAAAGAAAGATGATTCGTCAAGTGGTTGCTGAACGCCCGTATGAGACGCTGCACAAGCAGGGACGGGCGATGCGCACCCGCGAGCAGTTGCTTCGCGCTGCCCGGGCTGTTTTCGCGCGCGACGGATTCGAACATGCCCGCATTGAAGAGATCGCCTCGAAGGCCGGCAAGACCCGGGGCGCGTTTTACGACAATTTCAACGATAAAGAGGATGTGTTCTTCGCCATATTCGAAGAGAACATCAATCGCGGTCTGGCCGAACTCAAACCTCTGCTGGCGCGGCTCATTTCTCAGGAGCAGCGTATCGAAGCCCTGGTGAAATTCTTGCGTGGATTGACCAGGGATCGGGAGCGCATGCTCCTTAGCCTCGAATTCAAACTTTACTCAATCCGTCATCCACGCAAACGCAAGCGCCTTGCGGCTTTATACGGAGTGATGAAGCTTCGCGGTTCCATCCCGGAACTGAATATGCTTCTGCCGCATGTGAAGGGAAGGACCGCGAACGCGCAGTTGTGTGACTCCCTCGCCATTTGCGGGTTATTGGATGGGTTGGCTCTGAGCCATTTCTTCAATCCCGAGACATTCAACGACCGGGAGCTTGGGCGCTACCTGAAGATTTATTTGCGCCAAACGCTCAGCTGGTGCCCCGACGAAAAGGCCCAAAAAAAGAAATGATCAGACCAAGCAATTCACAAGTTGATCGCTTATTGACGGTTGGATTCACTCGAAGCTGAACTAATCAATATGACGTGCCAGGCAGGAGGCCGAAGACCTCGACGAAATGAAGTGCACGGGTATAGAAATTCTGGTTCGGTTCTAAAACTTGAGGACTGCGGAATTCTTATTCAGGGCAACTGGGAGCCTGGAGTGCGGCTAGAACTCAGTATTTAACCGGTGAATTGCTGACGATCACCGGTGAACCAGCAGTTTCTTTGTGCCGCGCGAGAGATGCTCCGCTCTGCTGAGCGCGCTCTTGATCTTCCTCTTTGAAAAACTTGTCACTCCCAAGACAAAGTAAACGCCATGGCCGCACGTTGCGTCATAGGGAAGGACTCAGCCCCGCGCGTCTGGGGGGTACGCCGCATCCGGCTCGTCAATAAGCGGCTTCCGGAAGGAACGATCACTCCCGGCAACCGAGCATTCATCGACCTCGCATGTCCTATGAGTGGCAAGGTGCTAGACGATCCAGCAATGCACGAATAGGACATCGACGTCCTGTCGTATCCCGTGATCTCCGCCTTATCCCGTCGTTTTGTCAAGAATGCTGTCACTCCTTGTGGTGAATGCCTCCCGTCTTTGAATCACCGGGCAGTTGTTGGCCACCGGTTGGCTTCAGCCTCCCTGTCTGAATGGTCTGCTGTTTGGGTACAGAAGCAAGCGAGACCCAGATGCGGGCAATCGTGGAAGCGCTCAGAACATGAATTCGCCAAGCGCCCATTTATGCATCAACGACATAAGCTGAACCGGGAGCCCAAGGCGATAAGCTCGACGGACTGCATCATCGCTACGATCTGACTGAGTCGCCGTGCCATCGAGATGAGGGCAACCTAAACCCCGATCTGACCAGCGCAGTCATCCCGGAACCCTTCGCGGCTTGAATGTCCGTTTCTCAAGGGGCATGTCCCCTTCGAGCCCGATTTGTTTGGTACAATTTGAACAACGGAGTGGTGACAACTTCGTGATCCGTATCGGCTTGGATTTGGACAGTGGAATTTGCATTTTGCTTACTGTCCATTACTTCCGGATTTTGGCGATATCCGGTGGAAAATATGGAAACAAGCGACGGAATGGATGCTACGAAGAGACAGTAAAATCTGCGATTTGCGGTAAGTGATTGAGATTGCAGAGGGGACGTAGCTCAGTTGGTTAGAGCGCTGCCCTGTCACGGCAGAGGTCGCGGGTTCGAGCCCCGTCGTCCCCGCCAGATTCTAAAGAACTTACAAGAATCTGGGTGACAAGTTGAGGGTTTGATAAGGGTTCGATAAGAATCTTTAAGCGAATTCGCCCTCCTTTTTCCCGATAAACATACGCACCACCCGACTCTGCGCCGTGCGTTTTGCCGGCGATAATGCTTGCGTATATGTATCCATGGTTGTCCGGCTGTTAGCATGCCGCAGCAGTTCCTGGACGACCTTTACATCCTCTCCGTTGGCTCGAAGCAACGTCGAGTAGGTGTGCCGGAATGTGTGCCAGCCAATGCGCTTTTTGATCTCTGCCCGCTCTGCGGCAGGCCAAACGTAGCGGCGCATCAGATTCTCCGGCCAGTAAGGCTGCGTCCCCTTCATCGTGATGCTGGCGAAGACCCAGTCTTCCGGGCGGTTGTACGGTGTCGCACGACGCCACGACAGCAAATCGTGAGCCATGAACGAATCGAGCGGCACAGGCTTCGCAGACGCCTCAGTCTTGCACCGGCCGACAATCTGGTGAACAACTGACCTTTGGACCAGCAATTCGAGGTTGTGGAAGTCAACATCCTGCCACTTCAATCCCAGCAACTCGCCGACGCGCAAGCCAGTTCCTGCATCCAGAAGCACCAGCGTTCGATCCCGCAATTCCAGTTCGGCAAGCAACGCCCGGATCTCCTCGACGGTGAGGATCTCCGGAATGCTCTCGCGCTTGGCGCTCTGGCGCACTAGAGTGATCGGGTTCTTTTCGAGCCACTCGTAGCGCATCGCGTGATTGAAAAGGGCGCTCATGATGTTTCGTATCTTCGCCTTCGTTCCATTCGCCCGCGGAATGCCCGCTAACCAATTTTCGACCGCGACTGCCTTGATTTCACCCATGCGATGCCTGCCCCACATCGGCGAGATCCAGTTATTCAGATAGCACTCGTAGGCTGCTTTGGTTGAATACGAGCGGCGCTCATGATCTTCATTCGGCAATTCCTTCAGGCGGAAATGCTCGATGAGTTGATCCACTGTTGCCGGACCGCCACTTGTCTGCGGGGTTTGTAGGTTGATATCGATGCGCAATGCGTCCGCGGCCTTCCGGGCGGCGGTCTCAGTGGGATACTGAACCACTGTACCAACGACCGTTTTCCTGTACCGCTTTCTCCCATTTGGCTGATCTTCGTACCATCGAAAAAGCCAGACGTCCGGGGAATTCACACGCTTCGCGCGCTGCAAACATCCTTGTTGATATCGTGTCCTTCGAAACATGTCCTCTCCTGTTTCGAAAGCACGGATGGCTGCTTCAGATTATGCCACCGCCGCGAAATGCGAGTCGAGGTCACAATTTGTGTGTCAAGCAGCATCCGTGCGCCGGCTATGGGAGTCGATGTATTCCTGCAAGTCCGATACCCTGAATCGCCAGAGTTTGCCGAATCGCACGCCATTGATCTCGCCGCGCCGCGCCATTCGGATTACGGTTTTGGGGTGGATACGGACCAGTCGAGCCGCTTCCACGCTATCGAACATGGGCTCAAAGGCTGGTG
>Ga0116135_1000277_pt1 | contig 28124 bp, 31 predicted proteins | sample June2015DPH_20_1_FD_89738 | JGI IMG/M metagenome (GOLD analysis project Ga0116135, IMG submission 89738) | Peatland microbial communities from SPRUCE experiment site at the Marcell Experimental Forest, Minnesota, USA - June2015DPH_20_10 | ecosystem: Environmental > Terrestrial > Soil > Wetlands... | reverse complement strand
TGCCGCCGCATTGTTTCGCCTTTGGTATTGGCGGTGTTGTATTCCACCGTAAACCGGTAAGTTCGAGGGCCGTTGTCCTTAACGGTGGTCCCCTGCGGCAGAGTCCAGGATTGCGCAAATAGGGATGGCGCGAGCAACCCGGAGAGCGCCCATAAAATATTGATTCGCATTTGAGTAATACCTCCTAACCGGAGTTTGCCACCGGCGCCGCAGGAAGCCATCCGCTGAGCGACGAAGGGCAACGATTCCCGACCACTGGCCGTTGCGCGCCGACGAACCGGCTAGCGCTTCCGCTTGTATTTGAGCGCGATCAATCCCTTGGAGTAGGTTTTGTTTTCCGCCAGAGAAAACTCACGCTGCGGGAATCCAGGCGGGAACAGCGGGATGCCCGCGCCGATCAGCACCGGAACCATGCCGATGTAAAGTTCGTCCACCAAGTCGGCTTTGAGAAAATCCCGGGCCAGCTCTCCGCCGCCCATCAGCCAGATATTCTTACCCTTGCTTTTACGTAGCTGCCGGACCACAGCGCTGGGAGATTGGCGAGTGAAGATGACGCCATCGCGTTTCCCAGCCGCGAGCGTCCGTGAGAACACGTAAGTCGCCATCGATGATCCGCTGAAACTTCCGCCGCCCATCTTGAGAGCAGCATCCAAAGTCTTGCGGCCCATCAGCGCAGTGTCGACGGTGGCGAAAAACGGCGCCATGGAATAATCCTTCGGCACGAAAAGAAAATCGAGAGTGGCATCCGTGCGGGCGATATAACCATCCAAGCTGATGCCGAGGCCAAGCACCACTTTGCGCATGGAAGTATTTTACTTACTATTCGTAACCCAAGCCGGGACTTGTCCGCCGAAAACCTTCTCTTCGGCCGCGTAGAGCACCAGCACCGCATTGCCCGACCCTTCAAACGCGCTGAGCAATTTGCTGGGTTCTCCGTTGCTCGAATTGTTCACTCGCTCCAGCATCCATTGCGCATGCATGAACCAATCCAGCGGACTCTCGCGTTGCAGGCTAGAGTTGCTGATGAAATCCAAATAGGCTTGGAGCGTCTTGTCACGCTGCGGACCGGGCGGAATCAACTCCACCAGCGCCTCGTACACGACGCACTTCTCGTGATAATAATCCGCTTCGGATTTCTCCTGGCTCGAAGTCCAATCGCCGAGCTGGCTGAGAAAATCGGTGAGCTTGTCCTGCCACTCGCGGCTCGCGCGCTCAGAGTCGGGGATCAGTTTCCCGTCCGCCGTGAAGCGCAGTTTTTGAGCGCCTTCCAGCAACTGCTTGGCTGCGGACGATTCCCAATAGTGCTCTACCGTCGGCGTCTTTCCAGCGTGGACCGGTCCATCGCTCAGATCCAGCGTTACGCCGGGACGCGAATCGTCGCGGCAGCCCTTACTACTTTGCCTAAATTTTTCGAACGACGCCTCGGCCGCGGGAATGATCTCGGCGCGGATGTCGTCCAACGCCGATGCGAACGAACGGCCATCCGGCTGTATGCTCTCAAGCAATCCATCGAATTTAGTCCACAAGATATCGCGCTGCTGCGTTGAAATATTCGCGCTCTTGATGACGCGCGCCAGCGGCGCAAGCTGAGCGGGAGAGGAAGCTTGGCCTAGGTAGTCCAGCAGGAAGTTGAGATCCTCCTCCTTCTTTCGCTCCTGCGGAGTGAACGCGGTTTCGACCACCGCGCCCAGCGCTTGATAGAAATCCGCGACGTCGTAGAACAGCGGGTCGTAACAAGTGAGCTGCGGGAGCGCCGGCCGTGGAATTTCCAGAAACAGCTCACGCGCTTTGGCGGGATCAATGGTCACCATGTTGCGAACCGCGCGGCTCTGTAAAGACAGCGCATCCAATTTCAAGTCGTAAGCCCGGCTAAGATAGCCGGAGCGTGTATCCACAGTAGTTCCAGCCACGCCATGCATGCGGACCCGCGATTTGGCCATCGCGCCCAGCCGGAAAGCCCGCTCCACCAAGTCACGCTTGGCATCTTTATTGGTGATCTTGTTGGATTCCACTACACGCAGCAGCGCCTCCGCGGCAAATTCCGGCGGCACAGCGCGCGACAGCTCCACGATGGACTGGTAGGGCTCAGGAACTTTCGGCGTCTCAGCCAGTAGCAGGGAGCTGATGCAAACCACACCAGCCATTACCGAACCGCGACCGGAAGGGAGCGTCCGCAAAGCTGACATTAGAAATTCACGATAGCCGCGAACGAAACCGCGTCCAGGCTCGCTCCGCCCACCAGCCCTCCATCGATTTCCGGCTGTGCCATCAAGCCTTGGATATTATCCGGCTTCACGCTCCCTCCATAAAGAATCCGGCATGCCGCGGCCGCATCGGGACCGAACGATTTGCGAACTTGCTCGCGAATGAAGCGATGCGCATCGGCCGCCATTTCGGGCGTCGCGACTTTTCCAGTCCCTATGGCCCAACAAGGTTCATAAGCAATCACGATCCTGGAGAACTGCTCCATGGTCAGCCGCGCCGTCCCACCGTGAAACTGAGTTTCGAGAACTTCGTGCGTTCGATTCGCTTGCCGTTCGTCCAGTTTCTCGCCGATGCAATAAATGGGAGTCAAGCCGGCGGCCAGCGCGGCCACAATTTTCTTGCGCGCGTCTTCGTTGGTCTCACCGAAATATTGCCGCCGCTCGCTGTGAGCCACCAAAACCCACTTGCAGCCCACGGCTTTCAACATCCCGCCCGAGATCTCGCCGGTGTAGGCGCCTTCCTTTTCCCAAAACAGGTTCTGTCCGCCAATCTCAATGCGAGTATCGCGCGTCGTTTCCACAGCCGCCTGGAGGTTCACAAAAGTCGGGAATATCACGATGTCACAGTGATCCGAGTTCGCAACCAGCGGGTTGAATTCTTGAAAGAATGCGCAGGTCTCGGTGATGTTCTTGTACATCTTCCAGTTGCCTGCCAGTATGGGGCGTCGCATCAGTTACATTATCTCTCTTAAGAAACTTGCGCCTTCAGAAATCGTCGTTCCGAAGTTTTCGGCCACCGTTTGACCGATGTCGGAAAGCGTGGAGCGGAGCCCGAGATCCACTCCTTCCTGCTTGCGCGGCCGGTATGCCAGCAGCGGAACATATTCGCGGCTGTGATCGGTAGAAGGCGTGGTTGGATCGCACCCGTGATCGGCCGTGAGAATCACCAGATCGTCCGCGGACAGCTTGCTATAAAGCGACGGAAGCCACGCGTCGAATTGTTCCAGCGCCGTGGCATAGCCTTCCACATCGTTGCGATGGCCGTAGAGTTGATCGAAGTCCACCAGGTTCGTGAAAATCAGGCCGCGGTCCAGCTCGTCCAATGTGCCCAATGTCTTCGCCATGCCGTCGGCGTTGTCCTTGGTCTTCTCATGATCCTCAATGCCGTGACCCAGAAATACATCGAAGATCTTGCCGACGCTGAACACGCGAACATTTTTCGCTTCGAGCTGGTCCAGCAGCATTCCTCTAGGTGGCGGAACAGCATAATCGTGCCGATTTGGAGTGCGCGTGAATGCACCTGGTTTTCCGATAAAGGGACGCGCGATCACGCGCCCAACTTCAAACGGTCCACGCAAAATCTCGCGAGCCGTCTCGCAAATCTTATAGAGCTCCCACAACGGAATCACTTCTTCATGCGCGGCCACTTGGAACACGCTATCGGCCGATGTGTAGACGATGGGCTTGCCGGTCCGCATGTGCTCCTCGCCCAGCGCCTGTATGATCTCGGTCCCGGATGCCGCATAGTTTCCAAGCGTGCCGCGGCCGATGCGGCGCTCGAACTCGTCCATGATCTCCGGGGGAAACCCGCGTGGATAAAGAGGGAACGGCTTAGTCAGATGGATGCCCACCATCTCCCAATGCCCCGTGGTGGTGTCTTTTCCTGGAGACGCGAGCGCGCAGCGCCCGTAAGCTGCCGACGGCCGCTCTACCGGATCGACATGCGGCAGCGATTTAAGATTGCCCAATCCGAGCTTCGCCAGATTTGGAAGATGCAGCGTCCGCCGGCGAGCGATATTGCCCAGCGTGTCGCTGCCCACGTCACCATAAGCCGCCGCGTCCGGCATTTCGCCAATCCCGACGCTGTCCAACACAATCCAGGTGACGCGCGGGAAAGCGAACACGCTCATTGGCTGGAAACCCCCTTCGGGTTGGATGGCTGCACCGGCTTTCCCAAAGCCAGGTCAATTCGCTCCGTCAACATGTCCACAAAACGGTCCGGCAAAAACCCGTTCATCCGGCTCACCACGTCGCCCTTCTTGCCGAAAATGATGGTGGTGGGAATGGAAGAGACCTGCAACAGGCTCTGCAGGCCATCCTCGAAGTAGACCTTTTGAGTCCATTGATGCGATTCCAGGAACGGTTTCACCAGCGTGCGATCCTCATCGGTGTCAATGGAAAGAAAAACCAGATCCCCGGTGTCTTTAAATCTCGCTTTGGCCTCCTCGTAGAGACCGTGTTGCGCGCGGCACGGTACACACCATGTTGCCCAAAAATCCAGCACAATCACTTTGCCGAGCAACGAAGAGAGCTGTAGTTTCTCACCGTCCGGCCCGGAAAGAGTGAAATGCAGGGGATCTTTGAGTTGTGCGTTCGGATCCAGCTCGCGCAACTGCGCGCGGCGCGCAGCCAACAATGCTGAAGTATCGTCGTACGCTTTCAGGATTACATCGCCCAGGCCGGCTTCTGAGCCCTTCAACTTGCGGTAAATCTCAGCCATCATGGCGCGGTCGTGCGGCGCATCCGGGTCGGACGACTTCAACCCAGCGATCGAAAACGCATCCGCCAGGTACGCGATCGAGTCCGGAAATCTTCCTGCCTCCGACAACCAACGCGCGGCCTCGCGGGCGGCTTCCACGCTCGGAAAAGTCGCGTAACTGGATTCCGCCAGCTTGATCGCTTCAGCCGTGTTCCCAAGCAGCCCCTGGGCGCGGGCTTGCAGCAGATGCGCGCTGGCCTTGTTGCGATCGAACTCATCTTTGCGCTTGGCTTCTTCACGCCCACTGTGCGGCGTATCGTTCTTTGCGCTTGCGTCGATCAATTGCTCGAAATGGCGCGCATGCTCCAGTGCTTTCTCCGAGCTGGCCTTGTCGCCCTTGTGCAGAAGAGCCGTGGAGACGGAACCCAGCACCGGCACATTGTCCGGGTCGCGCGCCAGAATCCGCTCGCCATACTCGATGATCCGCGGATCGTCGCGCAGATCAATCGCGGTCTTCACCAGCGCCCGCTCCAGCTCGGCTTTGCGCGGAGAATTCGGAAACTTGCGCAAATGATCTTCGATGGCGCGTACGAATTCCACCGGACTGTTGCCGGCTTCGCCCAGCGCCTGCTGCAAACTGGATTGTTCACTCTGCTTGAGATCCTGGCCGCAAAGCGAAACCACCAGAATAATCGTGACCAGCCAGGGAATTGTGGCGCACGCACTCCTGCGTGCCGCGTCGGCACTCATGCCGACGCCAGCTTTCCCAATTCGGCCAACTCGCTTCATTGCTGCGCCTTTTCCTGCGCCGGCGGCGGCTTGCGGATCGCGTCCGCCAGATTAGCGGCCCGCTCCCGCGCAATATGCAGATAACTTTCGTTCTTTGCGATGCGGTCGAGCAGCGGCAGGAACTGCTGCGCGGCTACCACGCGTTTGTGATCCATACTGATTTCGAGCAAGAGCAGCGCATCATTTACACCCAACTTGTCGTAATGCGCCGCGCGGTCCAGCGCAATGAAGTCCTGTTCAGTTTCCGCAATGCGCTCAAAGCACTCGAGCAAAGCCTGCGCCGAGGTGTCAGTCGAATAGTTGAATTGCACTTCGTGCGTCTCGGTTCCGTTTTCGAAGCGAAATGTCTTGGTCCCCATGTTGGCCACTTTCAACCCCGACTCAATGGGATGCTGAAAGTGATCCAGCTTCTCGGCCAGATCGAATAACCCCTGCGTCTCGGCCTCGGTCATTTGAATGCGGATGGGATTGTCGTCGTCCTTAGCTTCCTGGTAAGTCGCCTGGCCCGAGCGTTCCACAGTGATGGCCGTAAATTCCGGCACGCTGCCTTTGAAGTATTTCGAGTAGAACAATCGCGGAGCGGCCGGAGCGGCAGCGCAGAACACCACAAGCAGCGGTACGACCTTAAAAATCCTGTTCATCGCGGTGCAGCCACTTGCAGACGGAAAGCCGCGTGGGTGGCGTGGCATATCGCCACTGCAACCGCGTCGCAGGCGTCTTCGGATTCAAGCTCTGTCTCCAGGTCAAGCAACGAATGCACCATCAATTTCACTTGTTGCTTTTCGGCGCGGCCATAACCAACTACGCTGGTTTTGATCTCGAGCGGCGAATACTCTCCCACCGCCAGTCCCGCCTCCGCGATGGTCAAAAGCACCACGCCGCGCACATGCGAAAGCTTCAGTGCGGTCTTGACATTCTGAGCGTAAAACACTGCTTCCACAGCGGCCGAATCCGGAGAATGCGTTCTAATTACCTCACGCAAGCCCTGCGCAATCGCGAGCAGCCGCGCTTCGAGCGGCTCCTTCGGACTCGTATGGATAGAGCCGGCGGCGATCATGTGGTGGGCACGGCCATCGCTCGAGATCAGACCGTAGCCGGTATGCTGGGTGCCGCAGTCGATTCCCAGAACGCGCATCGCCGTCTAAGCCATCGCCTCGAGCTCTTTTTCGTCCACGTCGAAATTGGAGTACACGTTCTGAACATCGTCGTGTTCTTCCAGCGCCTCGCTCAACCGAAGCATGGCTTGCGCGTTCTTGCCTTCCAATTTCATCAGGTTCTTTGGGAGCATGCCGATTACGGCTTCCGTGGTCGCTATGCCGGCTTTCTGGATGGCGTTCAAAACCTGCTCGTGCGCTTCGGGAGCCGTAACAACTTCCCAATTGTCGCCTGAATCGCGCATGTCCTCGGCGCCGGCATCCAGGGCAATGGTCATGAGTTGATCCTCACCGGCCTTTTCCTTCTCGACCAGAATCGAGCCTTTGCGCTCGAACATCCACGACACCGCGCCCACCTCCGCCAGGTTCCCGCCGTTTTTCGAGAACATGTGCCGGATTTCGCTCACCGTGCGGTTGCGATTGTCGGTAGCGACAGCCACCAGGACAGCCGCTCCGCCCGGCCCGTAGCCTTCAAATACAATTTCGTCGATCTGTCCGCCCTCCAGTTCACCCGTTCCGCGCAGAATGGCGCGCTTGATATTTTCGGCGGGCATGCTCACCGCTTTGGCGGCAACGACCGCGGTTCGCAGCCGCGGATTCATATCCGGATCGCCGCCTTGCCGCGCGGCGATCATTATTTCCTTGATGATGCGCGTGAAAGACTTCCCGCGCTTAGCGTCTAGAGCGGCCTTTTTGTGCTTGATGGTCGCCCATTTTGAATGTCCTGACATGGTGGAACCTCTCGCCCGGATGAGGCGTATGGAAACCACCAGGATATCACGGGGAGCAGTTGAACATCGGCACCAGCGAGCTAAAGTCCAACATCTGGAGGCGCTTCTGGACCCCGCGGAGTGCGGGGAAATGGCCACTTCGGCATCGTGCCTCTCACGTCATTCTTGGTATCTCTGTGAGGCGGACATATAACGTTCACCAAACCAGTCCAATCCGGTTTCGGCGTCGCGTTCTTTGCCGGTACAACGGGGTCGGCCGTGAGAATCGTACACCGGATCGGTAAAGCCGGTTGCGGTGTTGGAGATAGCGGGGCCGAGGCCCTGATAAAGAACCGCGGTGGGGAGCTGATGGCCCAGTCGCGAGTTTTGGGCTAGCTGGGAGATTGGGTTCGTTTTGAAAAAAGCTTGTTGCCGCAGCCAGGCGTCCGGTTGCGGGATTGGGTTCGTTCCTTCACTTTTTGTTCCGGCTGAGGCGGCTAAAGAAAAAACAGGCGCATGCATTTTTTCTTTAGCTGCCTGAGCCAGTTGCATGGAGCCGCCCGCTTCATCTGAGTGTAGCGCGGCAGTTCTGAGATATACGGTCGCGACCAACGGGAGCGCGTGGGAAGGCGCAAGCGGCGCCCGATTAGCAGCCACCTTTTCTCGTAACGGATAGTCGGGCTGCGGCGGCCCGGAGCAGTCAAGGGCGGCATTTCCGGCGCGAGCGAACCCTTGACGGCGAGGACCGCCGCATAAGCTGTGACTGGAGAAAAGGGGGCTGCCAGGCTAGCTTACCTTGCCGCGCGGTTTGCGCAGGGAGGCGGCGGCCGCGCAGCGGGCGGCGAAGACCGGAGCAGCGCGGAGATCAACGTGACGGCGCGCGCGGGTTGGCGTGCGACGTTGCTCTCCTCGACCCAGAGTGACGCCGGCGCCGCGCCCCGCCGATGACATAAGACCGCGTTATCGGATAGCCGCCGCAAAAGGAGCCTCCGGCGACTGCCAGCGGGGTTTCGGCTTCGGATAACGCGCCCTTATGTCAGAGGCAATCTGCGCGGCGCCGGCTTTCCACCTGCCGGGAGGCTTATCGAATAACCACCGGCAGGCGTTCCGCGCAGGAGCAGCGCGACGAAGCGGACGGATGCGCACCTTGTCTTTCAGAGCTGCTTCACTACCAGATTCGGAATCATCTGGAAGTGCCGGACATTGTTGGTCACCACGGCGTAGCCGAGTTCCAAGGCAGTCGTGCCGATCAGCAGATCGCCAAGCGCCATCGACTGTCCCTTCGCTTGCAGGCTGCCATCGATCTTGCCGGCGCGGAACGCGATCGGTATGGTAATTGGTTCCACCGATATCTCATTCAGCAGCTCGTTGAGGAAACGCTCTCGCGCAATCTGGCGTGCGGTGGAGTTCGCTCGTTCGATCCCATGCGCCAGCTCGATGACGGTGATGATCGAGAGCGTCGCTTCCGTGTCGCCCATCTTGGCAAGCAAGTCTTCGATCACGCCGCGAGGATTTTGCCCGGCGCGTTCGGCTGCGATCAGAACCGTCGAGTCCAGAACGATTCCCACCGCCGCTAATCCCACTCCGGTGGGTGAAGTGGCTCGCGGTGCCGATCGATGAAGGTCTGCACATCTGCGGCGAAGTCCGGATCGATGGTCGCGGTCGATTGCTCGGAGAGCGAGGCCACAATCTCCGACAGCTTGCGCCGCTTCAGTTGAGCGGGCCGCAGCACGGCGACCGGCTGCGCGTTGCGCTCGATCACGATTTCAGCGCCAGATTGCACCCGATCGAGCACCGAAGCGATGTCGCGCGCCAGCTCGGCTTCGCTCATGTGGACTTGCCCCATATCTTCGATCATACGTCTTCGGCCTCCTCGGCTTCCAGTTTCTCCCGAAGCTCGTGCTTGTCGCGCTCCAGTTTCGCTGGATGCGTCGCGCGGTGGATCTCCTGCAGTTGCCGGATCGCCACATGCGTGTAGATTTGAGTGGTCTTCAGATCCGCGTGGCCCAGCATGGCTTGGATGAAGCGGATGTCGGCGCCGCCTTCGAGCATCAGAGTCGCCATGGTGTGGCGGAACAAGTGGCAAGCGCCGCGCTTGCCGACGTCGGCGGCATCGACGTAGCCGCGCACCATTTCTGTCAGGTAGTCGAGCGAGAGCGGGTCACCGGCGTTTGAGAGAAACACGACTTTGTCGTCTGGTTCGCTGGCGAGTTGCGGGCGCGCGCCGTCGAGGTATTTTAGGACCCATAGCGCTGTGCGGTCGCCCAACGGAATGATGCGGTCTTTCTTGCCTTTTCCCTGGCGGATCGCGACCGTGGCGCGCTCGAGGTCCAGATCCCACAGCGTGAGGCGAACCAGCTCGATGCGCCGCATTCCGGTCGAGTACAGCGTTTCTAGAATCGCGCGGTCGCGCAGACCTAGCGGGTCGTGGATATTGGTCTGCTGCATCACCTGCTCGGCTTCGCTTGCCGTGAGCACGGCCTTCGGCAAGCGCATGCCCAGCCGCGGCAGTTCGAGTTCGCTGGCCGGATTGTGCAGGATGTAATGTTGCCGCGCCATCCATTTGAACCACACGCGCAACGGCACGATGCGGTCGTGCTGGCCGGTGAAGCTGAGCGGCTCGCCGTTCTTCTTGCGATAGTGGAACACGTGGCGCTGATAGCTTTCGAGCACCGTGCGCGTCACTTCCACCGGCTCCGAGATGCCGCGCTGATCGCACCAATCGAGGAAGAAGCCGATATGCACGCGCCGATTCTTCACGGTGTACTCGGAGTAGTTTTTGATTCGCAGGTCGTCGAGATGTTCGAGCAGCGCTTGGAGCGGCGTGGCCGGCGGCGGATTGGATCTACGCTTACGTACGACGCGAGACATCACGCACCGGTAGCTATGCGTTTTTCGCCGGTTTCGTGAAAAACACCATTCGGAGCAGTATTCATGCGGGTTTCATTGCCCCGCCAAGGGGCCGCCACCCCACCGTTTTGGGGCCGCTTTGACCCCGCCAACTGATCTTCCGACCCCGCCAGGCGGCCGTCGTATTCGTAGACGAACGATTGTCCACGACCGCCCTGATGCACGATTAAGTACTCCATTTCAGCCAGGCGATCGAGATGCACGCGTAGTTGGGTGTGCCCCCAGCCAGTATGCTCGCGCACGTCGCGGCGGCTAAAACGAAAATCTTCGGCGCGGCCCTTCACCATCGCCGCGATCAGCTCCAACAGACGGCGCGTCTGCGGCGGCAACTCATCAAGCGATCGTGCAAGCAGCCCGGACATCAGGCGATCGGCGATAGCGATGTCTTCCGCCGTCGCTTCGACGTAGGAGAAGCCTTGCACCGATTTCACGGGACGCTGATGCTGGTGGAGCAGCGCGATTGTGCGGATGAGCGTCAGGTACTTCATGTGATCGCGCCGCATGCGCGTGCGGTTATCCGGGAAGGTCAGCTCGGGAGCGTAGGGATTGGCGACGAACAGCGGCTTCGACAATCGCTGCGCGTTCTGATGCCGGCGGATGATTTCCCGGCGCTCCTGTTTGCGCAGCAAGCCCCCGAGGGTCTGCTGTTCGCGTTGCAGCTTGTGGATGGCCTGCGTCTGCTCGCGGTCTTCATTCACCGACAGCACCAGGCAGCGGTTCAGCAGCTCTTCATCGAGATCGATGGCCGTGGTCGTGAGAAAGATCATGACCGGGCCTTCGACGCGATATTGATGCGTCACAAGCTTTCCTGTCGATGGATCTTTACCGGTGCTGGCGATCGACAGTGCACCTTCACTTTGCAACAGCTTCAGCGCGTAGGAGGCGCGTGCGGCGCCCTCTTCTTCGACGATGGCCAGGACCTTGTGCTTGAGATCCATTTCGCCCATGTAATACAACGACTGGCCGGTCATGGCCGAGTACTGCACGCGCTCTTCTTCGGGCACGAAGGCCAGCACCGCGTCCATCAGCGAGCTTTTGCCGGCGGCCGAGCTCGATTGCACCACGACGGCCAGCGGCGCGTCGAGATGCCGCGAGACCACGGCCAGATACGCGACCAGCTTGTTGGTCTCTTCGCCCACGATGCCGCAGCGCTCGAAGTCGGCGAGGATGCGGTCGAGGAGCTTCGGTTCTTTCAATAGATCGAGAGCCGCGGTGCGGTCTTCTTCGGTCATCTCGACTGTGGGCTTGCCGGGATCGAGCGCTTTGCGGATCTGCTCGTCTTGCAGCTCTTCGAGCTTCAGCAGCACGCGGCCTAGATCGCGCTTGAGCGTTTCTTCTTTCACCTTCAGCTCCTCGGCGGCCTGCTTGGTGAAGGCGGCGCGCTGGCGCGCCGAGTACAGATCCAGCGTATCCACATGGAAGGCGTCGCCCGACGATACCAACACGTTCACCTTCAGCAGCTCGTGGCTCAGATTCTTCTGAAGGCCTCGGATGCGGTAGCGGCGGCCGTCCTGCTCGATCGCGATTTCGTCGCCGCTCACGCGCGCTTCCGGGTCCTTGTGTTCCACCGACGGCGGCTTTTCCGTTTTGTTCAACAGCACTGCCAGGCTCTGCGATGCCGGCGTCATCTTCAAGGCGTACTCATTGGCGTCCATCCCCTTCGGAAACAGCACGCGCGCACTGCTGACGCCCAGTTCTTTCTTTAGCTGCTCGGCTGCTGCGTCTCCGGCTTCGTCGCGGTCGTAAGCGATCCAGACGTGTTGCACGCCGTGCTTTTCAAACGCCGCTTTATGATCGGCGGTGAACCCGCCGACTCCATAGCTCGCGGTCACGTTGCGGAAGCCCGCACACCAGAAAGTCAGCGCGTCGATCAGCGATTCGCACAGGATGATTTCTTTCGAAGCTTCGAGTGCCTGCTCGTTCCACACGCCGCGGTGCGGGCCTGGCAGGTAGAGATGCAGCGGCGTGCCTTCGCGCAATCCCGGCGTGATCTTACGTCCGTACATTCCGAGCACGTCGCCAGAGAGCGAGAAGATCGGAATCACGATGGACCCGTTGAAGTGCTCGTGCCCCGACTCGCGCAGTACTCCGAGCGTCTGCAAACGTCCGCGCATCTCGGCTCCTGCCTTGCGGTTCTTCTCCGGCAATCGATAACCCAGCGTGCGGTTGGCGAAACCGATTTGAAAATGATCAATCATTTCCGGGTGCGTCAGGCCGCGCGATTCCAGATATCGCAGCGCCTCGGGCGATTGCTTCAGCGTCTCGTGATAGTAGGCGACCACCTGGCGCAGCACCTCTTGATCGCCTGAGTCGATGCGGACCGGCGGATCGAGCTTCGCCGTGGTGCCTTTCTTCACCGGCCTTTCGATCAGCGCGGCCAGCGACGGATGATCCGCCTTCAGCAGCTCGACGGCATGCCGAAAGCTCACACCGCGCGTCCGCATCACCCAGTCGATCGCCGATCCGCCGTTGTTGCAGGCGCCCAGGCAGTGCCACAGGTTCTTGGACGGCGTGACCACCAGCGACGGCTCGCGGTCGTCATGGAACGGGCAGCGTCCGATCAGATCCGCGCCGTGTTTGCGCAGCTCGATGCCGGCCGCCTTCACCAGCCGCTCGACCGACACCTCCCGCTTCAGCCGCTCGATTTCTTCGTCCGGGATGCGCGCCATATAAAAATCGACTCCTTCCAAAAATCTTGTCAAGAGGGTCTCACACGTTTTTCGGGACTTGGTTGACCGTGTAATACTGTCTCTGAGAGTATACGTAATACGGAAGTACTGTCAAGACGCGGCCAGGAAGGATACTCAAATGCCTCTTACAATCGCGGATGCGATGCCCAGAAAGAAGTACGGAGAGACGAGATTTGGCGAACGCCTGCAAGCCATTCGCAAAGCGCGTGGGTTGACTCAGGTGCAGCTTGCAGAAGCGGCCGAGACAACCCAGCGGGCCATTTCCTACTACGAGACCGAAGCTGGATTTCCGCCGGCGCCGGCGGTCATCGACTTGGCCAAGGCGCTACGCATCTCGACCGACGAACTGCTTGGCGTCAAGACGCCCAAGGTCGAGCGCATCCACGATGACACCAAGTCGCGACGACTATGGAAGAGATTTCAGATGGTCGCCACTTTACCCGAGCGCGATCAGAAAGCCGTCATCCGGCTCGTAAATTCCTTGGTCTCGCTCGGTGCCGCCAAGCAGCGAAGCGCCCGCGCGGGGTGATGTGTCACCCTATCACCAGCCGCCAAGGCGGCTTTTCTTCTGAGCTTGGATACTGCCCGGTAACCGGCGAAACCGATTTCTCGGCGAGCGCTTATGCGGCTTGGGCCCAAAACCTCCAATGAGTGTTAGGGCGACCCTGCACAAACAGCGAGAGATCCCGCTGCGAGAGCGCCATCACCAGACTGCGAATGCTGATATTGTGGGACGGCTTCTCCCCGTCAGCCACATCTGGATGCTGCCACTGGGTAGTCTGGAGAAACCTTGCTAGGTTCCTGCAACGCGGAAAGTGGCCCAGAAGAACCTGGTCACTCATGAAGAGTCTTTCCTCGCCCAGACGATGAACAAGGAACCGCATCAACTCGATTTCTTTCAACGTTCCGGGGCCAGGGCCACGATCTATGATAATGCCCGCCTGCGCATACTCCTCCCGAGTTGGCGAGAATGACATTGTCTGGCCATATACCTTAACGGACCAGTTGCTCCAGTCTGCGATACATTCGTTTGTCTCTCCGTCAAAGAGTGGCTGCTCCTCCCCGGAAGTCAGAGGAACCTGCTCGCTAAAGTAGCCCCCTTTTTCAATGCACGAGCCATACGCGTAGAGATCGTTCACAAACGCGATCTCCCTCGTCGAAAATCCGAGGACCTCGAAGCAAACGAGCCAGTCTTGGATGCCCCGAAAGGCAGTGAGACGAGTAGCTGCGAACTCCACGTATGCGTTGTCCAGTACCGGAAAATTGAACTCCGATGCGTGTTTATCGAGGTCCTCAAGAATCTGGTTCGTGTTCATACCATTGCGGGCCAACTCAAAACGAGCTGCCCATTACAATGCTACATCCCTCTACTGACAAGTCGTCGTCCCGTTTGAGCCGGTGGTGCATGCTGCCTTCTTTGCGGCCTTTACGGCAGCGGCAACCTGTCCGCCCTGCTGACGACTGCACTGAAGACACTGAGGCTGATAGACCTGTGCGCCACCCGGTGGATTTAGGGCAGTCGGAGGTTGATGGTCGCCAACCCAGTTTCCAGATTGTGTGCCTGGATTCGATGTACCGCAAGTGTTGCATCCGTGCGCATCGCCCATTTCATTGATTGCCGCCTGTTGGGCCGCCGTAGGCCGCGCGGTGGGCCCTGCCGGTATTGACGTTGGCACGTCTGTGGCCGCTGCCGCTCCGGTTTCCACCCTTGTGCCAGTTCCAACCGCCTCCACCAGCGCTGCGGCACCAGCTTCAGCCACAGGCGCAACGAGCATTACCGCGTTGGCAGCATTCGCGCCCTGTTGTTGTTCCTCGTTGGCTGGTGTGAATGCAGGTTGAACGGCGTCACCGATTCGGAAACTAGAACCTGTGAGCGAGATCAGAGCGTTCGCAATGTGATTAGGCGCATTGATTAAGCCGCTGGAGAAAGCGTTGACCACTGCGCCGAAACCACCGGCTATGTAATTGGCGCATGCTGAGACACCGTTCTGGCAATCCTTACCATTCGGATCGGTGTTCTTCAGCGGATTGTTCCGCACATACCCGTATAGGTTCCAACTCTGCGGATCCTCTGGATGCTGATCCGCAAAGGGCTCGTCTGGGCTTGTCCATCTTCCCTGTGCGCTTGAAAGATAGCGGCAGCCAAAGTAATCGAGGCCCGATTCTGCATCGCGTTCTTTGCCGGTGAACTTCTGGTTGACCACGTCCGGGCTTGACGGAACCACCACCTGCGCGCCGTAGTCACTCCCACGGCCATCCATACCGCTCGGGATTTCTTCACCGAATGGCACGTAATCATAGCGCTTCAACGGCATCGTGCCCGGTATCGAAGCGTTAACAAACAGCCGCGTGCTTCCCAGGTGATCGTCGAACAGATACCCGGTCCCTCCGACAGTAGGTTGTTCGTTCGAATACTCCGTCACCAACTGACCGTTGGCGTCGTAGACGAAATTGGTCACGTATGTTCCTACCGTCTTCTGCACCCTGCGGCCTTCGCCATCGTAGACGTAGCTGACGTTGCCCGTATTCGCGATGTTCGCCGTCACCAAACGATTCTCTCCGTCGTAAGTGAACGCGTTCGCTACCGTGCCTGGGCTGTTCTTCGATCCCGTGGACAGCTGGTTTCCTGCTCCGTCGTAGACGTAGGCCGAGCCCGGGACCCATCGGTTGTTGGTGAATTGGCTGGTTGCCGTGGGCGTCAGGTCGCCGTTCAATATGTATCCGCTCGGATTCACCGCCCGGTTGCCCCAGGCGTCGTAGAGATACGGTTGCGACCATCCTTGCACGCTGCCGTTCATTTCGTTCGCCGTCAGTATCCGATTATACGCGTCGTAGCTGAAGTTTTGCGTCACATTGACGCTGCTGGATGTGACGATCTGTTCGCTCGATACATTGCCGTTGTTGGCACCTGTCGATCCGTATGTGATGCCCAGGAACAACGTGTCCCCTGCAGGAGGCGTCAGCGGCCCCGTGCAATTCGTCGTAAGGCTCCACGGCGAGGTCGATCCTACGCGAACTCCGGTGGTCTGCAATCGCGTGTTCTGGCAATACTGCTGCACTGCCGCTAGCGATTGTGCTCCGGTTGTCATCTGCTGCATCGACCCGTTGGGCCAGTAGCCAATCCCACTGGCGTACGTGGTGGTTGTGCTGAGCATCGTCCCAGTGGTTCCCATCGCCCGGTTTCCATTGTCGTAGCTCACGGTTTGCTGCCGGCCGGATGGGAATGTGAACGAGGTCAGCGCGTTGGCCAGGTTGTAGCCATATGCCATGGCTGGATAGCCGGATTGCGTGCTGCTGATGACCCTGCCTAGCCCGTCATATCCGCGTGCGTACGTTTGCGTGCCGGCCTGCACCGTGATCAGCCGCCCAATGGCGTTCACCGTCGCGCCGCCCGTGTCGTAGGTGTAGATGACTTCCGGCGTCTTACCGTCACTGTAGCTTTTGGTCAGAATCCGGTTCAGCCCGTCGTAGGTCATCGACGTAGTCACGGGAGGTCGCGTGTCACGGCTAAAGCTTGCGCGTGGCAGCTCCCTTCGGGGCTGGACAGTTGCGGGTGACAGGGGGCCTTCCCGTCGCAGGGGCACCGCTGTTTCTATTGGCCGGCTGCCGACGCTCGAGGGAAGAGTGACTCAACCACTTGATCGCTAATGTCGCCTCGCGACGACACACTGAAGCTGAGTTGCTGCAAGACTGGTGTCTGCCCGGTCGAAATGGCGATCGAATCTACTTGAACGTGAAATCCTCCGCCTTCTGGCTTGATCTGAACGCCGAACACCGGTTTCACGCCACTCTTCTCCAGATCTTGAAGCCAGCGCGTCGGGACCAGCGGATGCTTGCGCGAGTTGGCGTAGGCCTCCGCGATATCCTCTACCTGGCGTCGAAGGTCAACCGGTCGTGAGAGATAGGTACCGTTGCTGCTTCCAACACCAACCGCCAAGTAAAAGGAAGCCCAAGATCGGGCGCTATCCACCGAGGTCAACTGGACTTCCGCGCCAGTAGCCATCTTGTTGAAATCGATCACTGGGTCAGCGAATCCGTTCAATCCAAAAACGTTCCCAGACAGCGGGTCGAGCGCGACATACCATCTGCCGACACCATCGACGCTATTGTGCAGAAGTACTTCATCTGGCGACCGGACTTCGTACCCCGTTTCCGTAACCTCGAAGAATAGTGCCGCCTTGTGTATCTGACCTCGAACCTTGACCTGAGCTGCGAATAGATCATCTTCAAAATCCTCGCGCCGAGTTGCTCGTAAAAAGTACCCGTCAGGAAAGCCCAATCGGGACCGGACATATTCGCATGCCCGCTGTTTTGCAACAGCTTCGGAGAGCTCTCTCTTCTCGCCGTCGCAGGTTGTCGACAAAGCAAGAAAGGTCGCCAGCGTAGGAAGAAACCTGTAAAGCATTAATTGCCCTCATTCTCCTTGTGCCGTTTGCGCTCCTGTTTCAGCTGCTCTTTCTTCTGCTGCTCTATCTGTGTGTACTTTTCTTTGTCCTGCTTCTTAAAGCCGCTGACCTCGCGGTTGCTCTGCGTGGCTCCAGCGATAGCGCGCTGCTCGACCGGCCGCGAGTCGTGAGGTATCACCTTTCCATTCGCGTCCGTGATCTTTTCGTTACCGTACCGCTCTGGGCTTGTCCGAGCGTCGTTGGCGTGAGAGGCTTCGTGCGCAAGGGTGTCGGACGTCTGGTTCGTATCGTTAGCGAGCTTATCATTCACGGTGATTGTCGCCGACTTCAGTGCCGCAGGCGAGCTGACCGCGCAGTCGGTCGCGGAGGAGCATGTCTGAACGGCCGGCGCGATAATGGCATGCGTAGCACCATTTGTTGGGCTTCCGTCCGGGTCGTTTGCCGTGGAGCCGTACTGAACTGTGACATCAGGACTGCCTTTACCTTCAAACCCTTTGAGATATGAGTTATAGGTGGGCGACTCTTGCCGCCGCGCCTCGCTGATGATCTTGAGCCGCTCATCAGCATAGACAACTGCCTCTCCGGTGTCATCGACAAACTTCAGCGGATTGTTCCGAGCGTAAGAATAGAGGTTCCAGCTTTGAGGGTCTGAAGGATCCTGGTCAGTGAATGGCTTGTCGGGGCTCGTAAATCGAGCTACCTCTGTGTAGCTCCCCGGCGTGGCGGCGTCAACTGCCGCCGCAATTCTTTCGATGTGCAATCGAACCGCCGGCCATTGAGGAGTGCTTAGCACGACAAGACCAATTCTGCGGCCGCTAAGGTTTTGCTGATAGCGCATGTTCTTGTCAGCCGTAAGAAGCACGTCGAATCCGGCCCGCTCAGCTTCGGCCAGAAGGTCGCCGTTGGTCAGAGTATCCCATCCTCGGTCTTTGGCTTTGGTGACCATGTGGCCCAGGAGGAACCGTGCAATGCCGTTAGGCGTTACGTGGTCAAACAGAACGAGCATCTACACAAGGCTACGGGCAGCAAATTCAAGCACCGCGTTAATCTGCTCTCGCGTGATGTCGAACTGCTCGACGATTTCCTCTACGGTGGCTCCGGCTTCCAAGTTTTCAAACACCGCGGATACCGGCATCCTGGTATCGCGAAACACCCATGCGCCGTTAAGTCTCCCCGGCACGCTTTCGACGGCGGGACATTGGGACCAGTCGAGAGTTGTCATGTTCCTCACCTCCCTCCATCTTAGCCCTCGACCACGGCTCGCGGCGCTTGTGTTCGCGCCACGCTTCGGCCCACGAAAGCGAAGACTAGCAGCGCCAAAGCAGTCAGCCAACCACCCAGGCTAAAGATAGACGGCAAATACAAGCCGATCACCACCCCAGACCCAATTAAGAACGCCGCGAGCACACCGAATTGCCACATCCCATACATGAAAATAAACGGCAGGTAGTGCGCGCCGAGGGCAATCATGACCGCGGGGTAAAACCAGTTCTGGCGATAGGCAGTGGACGCGAATGCCAGCGGCAAACAGAGCGGTAGGACGAACGCCACCTGCATCCCCAGGGCGTTCATCGGGTGCCCTTTAGGCAGGCCAGCCGGCCGCCCCATCAGACGCAAAAGCAACTGCGTCATTGGGAAGATGAAAAAGCCCGCTACTACCAGCACTTCCATCGCGGTCTTGGGCGAATACCACGTGGCAGACGCGGCCGAGAGGAACCATACGCCACTCGAAACCAGCTGACCTGCGAATCCGCCTAGAAAAACCGTCCTCACATCCCGCTGCGCGTCAACGATTGTCACTTTGGCTGTTATGCTACCGCAACTCCCCAGGTCGGGGTCCACCCCCGGTAGCTTGCTAGGATGGGTGTCTATGCGTGTGGCCGTCGCCGGGCTCGGGTTCATGGGCAGTACGCATATTCGGGCCCTGCAGTCCATTCCGGACGCCAAACTCGTGGCCGTGTGCAGCCGCGATGAAAAGAAGCTAGCCGGCGATCTGTCCGCCATTCAGGGAAACCTCGGAGGCCCCGGTGAGCGGTTGGATTTCAGCGGCGTGTCGAAATATCGCGACATTCGGCAAATGCTGGACGATCCGCACGTGGATGCGGTCGACCTCTGCCTGCCCACGCACATGCACGCACCGGTGGCGATCCAAGCTTTTGAAGCCGGCAAGCACGTGCTGGTGGAAAAACCGATGTCGCTGGATGCCGCATCCGCGAGACTCATGATCGCCGAAGCCAAGAAGCACCAGCGGGTATTGATGGTGGCTCAGGTGCTTCGCTTTTTTCCGATGTATCAGGCGTTGCAAGGCGTGCTAAGGCGCGGCTCAATGGGCACCATGCGATCAGCCATTTTCCAGCGCCGTTGTGCCGCGCCCGCCTGGAGCGCCTGGCTTGCTGATCCGGAACAAAGCGGCGGAGGCGTGTTTGATCTGCTCATCCACGATGTCGACATGTGCCTGCACCTGTTCGGCGCTCCCGAAGCAATTTCGGCCACGGGATACGAAGCGCTGGTTTCCGGCATCGACGTCATCACGGCCAGCCTGCACTACCCGGACGAACGGACCGCCATCATCACGGGCGGATGGCACCATCCCAAGTCCTATCCGTTTTCTATGGGGTATACAGTTGTCGCGGACGGAGGGACCGTGGAGTACAGCTCATTGAACAGCCCGCCCGCGCTGTACTCCGCGAATGGCGAGCGAGAAGCGCTTCCCATGGAAGAAACGGACGGATACCGCGCGGAGATTGAATACTTCCTGGATTGTTGCCGTCATCGCGCGACTCCGGAATTGTGCAAGCCTGAAGATTCGGCCGATGCGGTTCGCCTGACGCTCGCGATGCTGGAAACGCGAAGAAGAAATGGAGAAAAAATCCCGTGCGATCTTTGAAAGACCGCGAGGTAGGTGTAATGTTCTGGGCCGAACGCGACAACCTGGCCGAAATTCAATCGCTGGGCGTCCAGTGCGGCCAGTTGGGCATTCCGGGAGATATCGACCTGACTGCAGAGTTCGCTGCCGGATGGAAATCCGCGCTGGAGCAGTCGCAATTTCCGTTGGTCACCGTTTTTGCCGCGTATAACGGCGAGAACTACGCCGACATTCCGACTGTTCAACGCACCGTCGGCTTCATCCCGCGCGACACTCGTGAGGAACGCGAACAGCGCACCTACCAGGTGATCGACTTCGCGGCCGCCATCGGCGCCCCGAGCTTCGCTTGCCATATCGGATTCGTTCCGGAGGACACCACCCATCCGGACTACATTGACGTACGCGAAATGGTCCGCCGCGTGGCGGATCACGCGGCCAGGAACAAGCAGACTTTCGCGCTTGAGACCGGCCAGGAGCCCGCGCATGTACTGCAGCATTTTTTGAAAGATGTGGACCGTCCGAATCTGGGCATCAATTTCGACCCCGCCAACATGATTCTGTATGGCACCGGCGATCCGATCGAGGCCCTTACCGTGCTTGGCCCCCAAGTGGTTTCAGTTCACATGAAGGATGGCGACTGGCCGAATCCCGGCCAATCCGGCGCACTGGGCGTCGAACGTCCCCTCGGGCAGGGAGCCGTAGGAATTCCACGATTTGTCGCCAAGCTTAAGGACATCGGATTCCGAGGTCCACTCAACATTGAGCGCGAAGCCGAGAATCAACAGGAGCGCATCGCCGATATCCGCAAGGCCGTAGCGTATCTGAACTCCCTGACTTAATCCATATCACCACCGCCTACCCATCACTCACGACCAATAATTTGCTTTGACAAAGCAAACTATCTGGCATAGAATATCCCCATTGCCGGACCAAGCCGCACAACTGATGTCGCTGTATCCGAGGATCTACTTCGCGTGCCACACCCGGCACGTCGTCGACCCGAAGCGGAACCGCGTGCTGAGCTCGCATCAGGCCAGCGTTCTGGATCATCTGGACGAAATCGAACCCACCGGGCTGCTAGAACTGGCGTCGCACATGGGCGTCACCGCTTCGACAATGTCGTTGATGATCGACCGGCTGGCGCGCGGCGGATACGTGATTCGAGGGCGCGATTCCAAGGATGGCCGGCGCGTGAGCTTGCGTCTCACCAAGGCTGGAGTTCGCATCAAGTCGGAAAAGTCGGTGCTGGATCCCGTGCGTGTACGCGCCGTGCTCGATCAACTTACCGCGGAGGAGCGCAAGCAGGCAATTCATGGATTGGCACTGCTGGCGCGGGCATCAGCTCAAGCCATGCAGCAGCGAGCAGCAAGGAGCTACGTATGAAATGGGTACTAATCGCAGTTGGAATTCTGATCGTAGTTGTTGCTACGGTGGCGATTGTTGGAGCCATGCTGCCGAAAAACCACTTGGCTTCCCGTTCATCACATTTCAAGCAGCCGCCGCAGGCTATTTGGGATGTCATCACTGGCCCTCCGGATTGGCGTCCCGATATTCGCAGCTCCGAAAAACTTGCACCGCGCGATGGCCGCAGGTCCTGGAAAGAGATTGACAAGAACGGGCAAGCCATCCTCTACGAAAGTGTCGAGGAAACTCCGCCGCGTCGTTTGGTCACCAGGATTGCTGATCCCAAGCTTCCGTTCGGTGGCACCTGGACTCAGGAGATCGTCCAGGATGCAAGCGGTTGCCAGCTCACCATCACGGAAGCCGGCGAGATCTACAATCCAATTTTCCGCTTCATGGCGCGTTTTGTATTCGGCTACAGCGGAACCATCGAAGCATACTTGAAGGCACTGCACGCCAAGTTCGGCGAAACGGCGGAAGGAGATTGATATGGGCCAGGAAATCAAATGCCGAGTTGAATTCGGCAAAGAGAAATCGGAAGGCAAAGCGCTGCTCGAAACCTCGGAGGTCCTGTTCCGCGGTGGTTTCCGGCTGAAGATTCCATTTCAAAGCATCACCGCAATGGAAGCCGCCGGTGGAAAATTGAAGATTCAATTTGCGGAAGGCTCGGCCGTCTTTCATCTGGGCCCAGCGGCGGAGAAGTGGGCTGAGAAGATCCGCAATCCGCCCAGCCGGCTGGACAAGCTCGGCGTAAAGAGCGGGACGAAAGTTCACCTGATCAACAAACACGACGATGATTTTCGGCGCGAACTCAGCGAGCGCGGAGCGGTGCTTGAGAAATCGAAACCGGATCTGGTGTTTTTAGCGGTGAAGAACAAGGACCAATTGGTGGAGCTTGCCTATCTCACGGCCACCCCGGTTTGGGTGATTTATCCGAAAGGCATCCAGGCTGTTACTGAGAATGACGTGATCAAGGCCGGCCGGTCTGTTGGATTTGCGGATATCAAAGTGGCCGCTTTTTCGCCGACGCATACAGCGCTGAAATTCAAGCCACGCAACCGCTAACCCTTCTCGCGCGCAAGGATGTTCTGGTCGAGCTGATGCAGCAGCTCCTCTCGGCGCGAATATGGTCCGGGCGTGTAGGCGCGGCTCTGGATGCCGGCTTGCGATAGTTCCACGATTCCCCAATCTTCGCGGTTCGTCTGATCCCAGAAGTCGATTGCATCGTTGGGTTGGAAATGAAATCTGGCCATCTCGTCCGGATGGAAATGAAATTCGCAGACGATCTCGGTCCGATCCACGGCTTTCGGCCACAGCGTGTGGGTCATCATATAATCCGGGTGAAGGCTGAGCAGAAAATTCGGATAGATGGTGTAGTAACAGACTTTCTTGCGCTCCTCTTCGTTAAGTCCGGGTAAATAATTCCGGCGCCTCTTTCCGTCCACGCTCATGGTTTCCGCGTCACCGCGAAATCCCATGCTGCCTCCGACGTAATTCGGATGTGGCGATTCGTTCGCCGCTCCGAGATAATCGGTAAGGCGGTTCAACGCCGGATGCAGCAGCGGGCAGTGTAGGCATTCATTGTAGTTCAGCGTAACCAGTTTCCAGTTAGCGCGAACGTCGTAGATGATGCGTTTGTGTAAGCGCAGATCGTGCATCTGCCAGTTCGCGAATTTCTTGGGTAGTTCGGCCAGTTGGTCAGCCAGAGAGCAGGTTGGTTGGCTGAGATTGAGAAATATGTGCCCGTCCCAAACATCGCAGGCCACGGCGTGGAGCGGATAATCGTGGCGCGAGAAATCGGCCTGTTCCATTTGAGGCGCGCCGATCAAGTTGCCGTCGAGTCCATAGGTCCAGCCATGGTAGGGGCATTGAATGCGGCCGGCCAGCTTGCCTTCGCTTGCGGAACACATGCGAGTGCCGCGGTGACGACAGACGTTGTAGAACGCCCGGAGAGCGCCGGTGTTATCGCGCGTTACGATGATGCTTTCGCCGCACACATCGCGTAGGAAATACTCGCCGGGCTCACGAATTTGCTCGGTTCTTCCGGCGCAGATCCAGCTACGGAAGTAGAATCGCTCGACTTCCTGCTGGAACAATTCCGGATCGGTATAGTAGCGCGCTGGTAATGTTTTGGGGGCCGGCGTCACCACCAAGATTATGCCACGTAGCGCGTCCACATCGGTTCTGCGGGAACCGGATCAATTACATCTGGCCCAGGGTCGTCCGGCTCCGGGCCAGGGAGTGGCTCCGGGGGTTCCGGGTCCGGGTCAGGTTTCGGGGGATGGGGTTCTTTGGTTTTCGGCACGCCTCCTTCGTTGCAGCTTTGGTGCCATCCTTCCAGTTCCACCACTTCAGCAGCTCGGGGTCGGGTTTCGATTCGGAGGCGAAGTAAACGGCGCAGCGGAAAGTGTAAAGAACGCAGCGGTCCACGTGCTGGCCTATTTGCCGGCAGAGCTTAGAATAAAGCAACTCGGGATCTCTACCGCGCAGGTCCGTGACCTGGCGAATGCCGAGTGAGTGGAGATCGCGAGCGATGGATGGTCCGACTCCCGGGATACGGAGTAAGTCAACCGACGAAGCTGTTTTCATATCCCGATGATACGCCGGCGTGGCGGCGCGGGATTGGAAAAAACGGCCAAGCTTTGGGGCTTTGGGCTATTTGCGATCGCTCTTGAGTTGCGCCGGGACTTCGTAATCCGGGTCGTTCACGAACATCTGGATGTCCGTTTGGCAGTAAGCTGCGGTGGCGCCGTTGATTCTGCTTTCGGCGATCCAGAGTGCCAGCTGGTTGCAAATCTCACATCGGCTGGTGATTTCGTCCTTGTTTACGGCCCGGATAAGTACCGGCTTTTCGGATGATCCGCCTGGAGAAGCCATATCTAATGCTACACCGATGGTCGTGGTGGCGCTTCCTGCCGGTCGCGGCTCAGTCGATGATGGCTTGATAGGCCAGCAAGTGGAAGAGGCCTTCGATATCCCGGCCGCTGTCCGGATGGACTTGCGCCATGAAGATGGTGATCATTTGTTCGGTGGGATCGATTGTGAAGGCGGTGTAGAAAAAGCCGCCCCAATTGTATTCTCCCGGCGATCCCAGATCTGACAAGGAGCCCTTTTCTCCACTAATACCGAAGCCTAGTCCAAAGGCTTGATCGGAGCTGATTTTTCCTAACTGATCGTGGGTCATCAACTCAACCGATTTGCGGCTCACGAGACGCGTGTTGCCCAGCTTTCCGCCGTTGAGCATCAGTTGGCAGAAACGCGCGTAATCTTCGGCGGTGGAACACAGGCCTGCGCCGCCCGAGTAGAGTTTCTTCGGACCGCGAACAGGATAGTCGGCTGAGTACGAAAACGGTCCTTCGGATATCGGAGTGTCGGGGAAGCGGTTCAGACCTTTTCCCGGATACCAGGTGTAGGCCGTGGCTAAGCGGTTGACCTTGTCTTCAGGAACATAAAAATAAGTGTCCCGCATGCCGAGCGGTTCAAAGATTCGCGTCCGCAGGAATTCGTTGAACGTCTTGTGGGATAGCACTTCCACCAGATAACCCAGAACGTCCACTCCCAAGCTGTATTCAAAGCGCTCGCCAGGATTGAAGAGCAGCGGAAGACCAGCGAGATGTTTGACGCTGTCCTGAATTGTGCCGTCGTACTGAACTAACCCGTCGGCGACTTTCGCGGCTTTGTATGTATAGCCGAGATCGCTGTTCCACGTATAGGTGATGCCGGAAGTGTGGGTGAGGAGATTGCGTATGGTAATTTCCCGCGTGGCGGGAATGGTGTAGGAAGGGCCGGTCGCGGGTTTCACCAACACTTTCGGATTCCGGAACTCGGGGATGAATTTGGATACCGGATCATCGAGCAGGAAATTGCCCTCTTCGTAGAGCATCATGACGGCGAGGCTGGTGATGGCTTTGCTCATGGAGCAGATGCGGAAGATGGCATCGGTGGGCATGGGCTTGGAGGCTTCGCGGTCCTGCATGCCTTGGGCTTTGAGCCACGCGATTTGGCCGCGGCGCGCCACTAGCGTCACTGCGCCAGCGATGCGCTTTTCGTCAATTCCGCGCTGGACGAGTGCCGATATTCGTTCCAGGCGCTCGGAGGAGAGGCCCACGGATTCTGGTTTCGCGGTGGGGAGCTGTTGGGCGGCGGCGGTTAGGGCCGCGGCTAATAGGATGATCGATGATCTAAAGATGTTCATGGGCGTGTCCATTGACGGGTTTTGGCGGATTCTAGGATCGCGTCCGTGACGCGGTCCGTGGCTAAGGCATCGCGAAAAGTTGGTGCGGCTTCTTTCGCTTGGCCGAGGGCTTCCAGGAAATCGGCGAACTGATGAACGAAGGTGTGCTCATAACCAATTTGAAGACCGGGCACCCACCAGTGCTTCATATAAGGATGGTCACCATCTGTTACATGGATGCTTCGCCATCCGCGCAATTGGCTTTCATCCCGATGATCGAAGAAACTGATGCGGTGCAGATCGTGGAGATCCCAAACGGCTGAAGCATTCTCGCCGTTGATTTCGAGCGTGTAAAGCGCCTTGTGACCCCGCGCGTAACGCGTGGCTTCAAAAGTTGCGAGAGAGCCGTTCTCAAAGCGTGCGAGACAGGCGCTGGCATCGTCGATTCCAACGGGCTGAAGGTGCCCCGAAAGATTGTGCTTCCGCTCCTTGATGAACGTCTCGGTCATGGCCGTGACTTCCGCGATGGGGCCATTCAGCCAAAGCGCGGTGTCGATGGCATGCGCCAACAGATCGCCCGTGACGCCGCTTCCGGCAACGGCAATATCGAGACGCCAGAGTGCTTCGCCACCTTGCGGGAGATTTGGCGAAATCGTCCAATCCTGCAGAAATTTGGCGCGGTAATGGAAGATGCGGCCGAAGCGTCCTTCGTCAATCAGGTGCTTGAGCAGCATGACGGCTGGCACGCGGCGATAATTGTACCAGACCATGTTGGAAACCTTGGCGGATTCCACTGCGTCCGTCATGGCGCCGGCCTCGGCAGCATTTCTTCCAAGAGGTTTTTCACACAGCACTATTTTACCGGCGTGGGCGGCGGCGATCGCGATTTCGGCGTGGGTATCGTTGGGGCTCGCGATATCGATCAGATCGAGATCGGTGCGCTCCAGCAGCCTGCGCCAGTCAGTTTCCACCGATTCATAACCCCAATTTTCGGCGAAGGATTTGGCGCGATCGGCGTTGCGCGCGCAAACAGCTTTTAGCACCGGGCGATAGGGCAGATCAAAGAAGCGGCCGGCCTGGAGGAAGGCATTCGAGTGGGTGCGGCCCATGAAGCCGTAGCCAACGATTCCGATATTCAGATTCTTCTTTTCCATCAATGATCCCAGCCGTGCGCGTTTCGAACCGCAATCATGGTGGATAGAACATCGCGCCACGTGGCATCCTGCAGCATGACTTGATTCGGGAACATGCAACCATCCCAACAGATGTGTTGGAAGGCGCGGGTGGGCTTGCCGCTTTCATCTTTCATCCAAGCTCCAGCGACGCGCACGATATCCATTTTGCCGTTGGGATCGCGCGGAAGGCAATGCCGGCCGGTTTTGTCATGCGATCCCGATCCTCGCACCGTGGCGTCGTTCTGCGCGATGTGAAAATCGATGGTCCAGGGACGCAGGGCACGCGTCATGGTTTGAATCGCGTCGTCTAAGAGCTGCTTGTCGGACCAATCGAAGTTTTCGGGCAGAATACGGTCCTCGGGTGCGTTGTAGCCGAGGGTGAACAGCAGTGTATGCGCCATGTCGGCTTGAAAACCCAGCGTCTGGGGACGGTCCACTCTTTCGAGCAACTCCACCATTCGCTTCCAGCCATGCATTCCGCCCCAGCAGATTTCGCCTTCCGCGGCCAGCCGTTCGCCGTAGCTCTCGGCGATGGTGCAAGCTTCGCGAAACGTGTGTGCGATTTTGCCGGTATTGCCGCTGGGATCTTTGGCCCAATCGGCTGGGCTGGCTGCGGAATCGATCCGGACGATTCCATATTTCCGGATGCCAATGTCGCGGAGTTTTTGTGCGATGGCGCAGGCTTTGCGGACCTGGGTGAGGAAGTTCGCGCGGTCAGATTCCGAGCCCATCGCCGATCCGCCTCCGGTGGGCGGCCAAACTGGAGCGACTACGGAGCCGACCACTAAGTTGCGAGCGGCGATTTGGTCTGAGAGGCGCTGCAGGTCGTCGCTCGATGAATCGATGTCGACATGTGGGGCGAACAGGAACAGATCCACGCCTTCGAAATGGGTTCCGTTGACCTCGGCGGCTGCTGTGAGATCCAGCATGGTGTCGAGATCGATGGGAGGTTCGGAATCCGGTCCTTTTCCGACCAGGCCCGGCCACATGGCGTTGTGGATGGCTGGAGCTGTGTGGAGGGTCATTCAGGCTTTCTTTCGCAGCGGCTCGGCGTCCGGGTTGCCTGGTCCGAAATGTTTCAAGATCACTAGCGGATCGGTTGCGCTGTTATTTTGAACTTCTACCCCCGACTTCGCTGCTTCGGCTGTGACGAACAATTCATCCTG
>Ga0116135_1000272_pt1 | contig 28313 bp, 17 predicted proteins | sample June2015DPH_20_1_FD_89738 | JGI IMG/M metagenome (GOLD analysis project Ga0116135, IMG submission 89738) | Peatland microbial communities from SPRUCE experiment site at the Marcell Experimental Forest, Minnesota, USA - June2015DPH_20_10 | ecosystem: Environmental > Terrestrial > Soil > Wetlands... | reverse complement strand
TCTCTTCATCTGGAATTAACCTCTCTCTTCGTCTGGAATTAACCTCCCGGAAAGCGGTTGCGGCAGTATATCGACATGTGATATATCAAACTACGATATGGATGTCAAGGACAAGCCGCTTTCCGCTGCCGCGCTGCATATCCTTCTGGCGCTCGCCGAGTCCAATTTGCACGGTTATGGCATCATGCAGTCGGTTAAGCGGCAGGGCGCAGGGAACTACAAGCTAGGACCTGGCACGCTGTATGCGAATCTGGATCGGCTGCTAGCGAGCGGCCTGGTGGGGGAAACGGAGCGGAAGCTCAAAGGCGGCGAAACTCGGCGGGAATATTGCTTGACTCCCAGCGGAGAGCGCGTGCTGCGGGCGGAAGTTCAGCGACTGCGGCAGGTGGTAGACGTGGCGCGAACTCGGTTGGGGAAGTTGGATGAGGGGGGCGCATGATCATTCGGCGCTGCTTGCTGTCTAGCTATCGTTTGCTGCTGTTCCTTTATCCTCCGGCATTTCGAAAACGTTTTGCCGCGGAAATGTTCGACCTAGCGGAAGAGGCCGAACTTGCCGAGTGGGGGCTGATTCTCGGCGATACCTGCTTGGGGATCACGCGGTGCTGGTTGGAGGGAAGCCCATCGACGGTCGCACTGGCCGAACCGAATGCTTACTTGTCGCTGAGCGAATCTCCGGTTTGGCGCTGGGGATTGCTGCAGGGATTTGTTTTGTCGATCGCAATTCTTATTGGCTTGTGCTATTTCAGCCATTGGACTGCCTACCGGGAGTGCCCGGGGACTTCGAGTGAGGGTGCGCAAAGGTGAACGGTTGCTCGGGCAAAGTATCCAAACAACGTTTCTAACCCAATTCGACTTCAGTCACTTGCTCGGATGATTCTTACTTCTTGCGCGAGTGAACCAGCTTCAGCGTATCGGCTTGCAAAATGCGCTGAATCTGATTGCGGGCGTGCACCGACCATGGGCCCGCAGTGTCGAGCTTGATGTAGGCCTGCCAATGCTTCAGAGCTTTGCGCGGCTCGCGAATTTTTTCGTAGGCGAGAGCGAGATTGTAGTGCGCGTCGGCGTACGTGGGAGAGAGTTGCACGGCCATCTTGTATGTCTGAATGCCTTCCTGCACGCGGCCGGTTTCGTCGAGAACGTTGCCCAGATCGAAGTAAGCTAGCGCGTAACGCGGATCGGCGTGCAGGGCGGCGCGATAATGTTTTTCGGCGAGAGCGAAATCCTGGCGGTTGTAATAGAGCGTGCCCAGGTTGATGTGGGCGGCAGCGTGGTTTGGCTGGAATTCCAGAACCTTCTGATACGCTGCAAGCGCTTCGGTTTGCGTGGCGGGATTTTCTTCCAGCGTTACGCCGCGAGCGAACCAGACGGCCGCTTCATCCTCGCGCTGGGGAGTTTCGGGCGCGGGAATCGGCGTGCTGGTCACGACCTTTTCGCGCGTAGAGAAGTCCATCACGAACTGGCCAGCAATTGGCTCGAGCAGCCTGCCTTCGTGGCGAAAGGCGATGCGATGCTTGCTGGTCGATGACGCACCCGCTTCCACTAACGGATTGGCCATGCCCGAAACTTGTTTTTGCATGGCTTCGAGCGACTCGCGAATCACGGTTGGGCGCACGCGCATGGCGCAGAGGTCGCGAACCTTTTTGACTTTCAGCAAGTCTGAGAAGGAATAGTTCGGGCAAGCGGCGATCAATCCCGCCCGCTCCCAGTTGGCCAACTGGCGCGGCGTGAGATGAAGAATTCGAAGTAAATCAGCTCGACTGTACAAGAGTGCTCACTGCGGTCTCCGCTCGCAATTCGTTCTCGTCTAATGTACTGTGTACGGCGCGGGAAACCATCGACGCCATTATCCGCAACCCACGGGCGAAAACGCAACAGCGAATCGCTGTGGAAATCTGTGGAGAACCTGGATGATTCACATGCAACCGAAATAGTGCATGTGTAACGGAAACCGGCGGAATTGCACGATCTCAAAGAGGTTTCAGGAGGAATCAATGGGACAAACGCAGGGACAAAAGCAACCGAATCCCAAAGCTTCGCCGAGCGGCCGCCGCTCGCTCGCTAACTACACCGGGCTGGGACGCTCAGCGGTCGAATCGCAGGTGAGGATGAGAATCGACAACTTGCCGCCGGGCGAGGATCACCCGAACATTAAGAAATTCGACGAGAGCCAGGTTCTGACGTGGGCAGGGAAATGGCTTGCGGCGACCTACCACACCGATATCGAATCGCTGTTTGTATCGGCCGACAAGAAGCATTCGTTCGATCCGTACCCGGCCACGGGCGAACAGGGCCACTACAAGCTCGATTCGCTGCTGGCGGCGGATGGTTCGATCCGGATTGCGATCGCCGGCGATTGGGGCACGGGCACGGATGAAGCCCAGGCGATTGCCGACAACATGATGCTGGTGAATCCGGAACTGACCATTCATCTGGGAGACGTTTATTACGTTGGCGAGGTCAGCGAAGTAGGAGAGAACTGTCTTGGGCAGGACACCCCGCTGTACAAAGGAGTTTCGTGGCCAAAGGGTTCGAAGGGCAGTCTCGCCCTGAATGGAAATCACGAAATGTATTCCGGCGGTCACGGATACTTCGAGGAATTTCTGCCCACGCTGGGCATTCCTTCGTCTCAGGATAAGCAGCAGCTTCGCAGTTATTTTTGCCTGGAGACGCCGGTGTGGCGCATCCTGGCCATCGATACCGGCTACAACGCCGACACAATTACTGGAAACTGCAAGCTTGACGGCAATCTGATCAAGTGGCTGCAAACTGTAATCGATCCGGTGAAGAACAAGAAGCCCACGATCTTACTCTCGCATCATCAGTGGTTCAGTTCGTTTGGGGATGGCGATTACGATACGCCGGCGAGCCAGATGCTGCAGTTTTTAAAGAAGCAGGAGATCGTGTGGATTTGGGGTCACGAGCATCGGCTGGCGATTTATTACAAGTACAAGGATCCCGATGGCCTTACGGCGTATGCGCGCTGCATCGGCCACGGAGGAATGCCGGTTGAGACGGGCGATCCGAACGGCACGACGCAACTGGTCGAATACTACGATTGGAATCCGGCGCGAATACGAAAACTGGATGATGGAACTCCAGCGGGATTGAACGGATATATGCAGATGGTGATTCAGCGCTCGACTGTGACGCTGGAGTATCTGGATATTAACAAGACCTCGCTCTTAAAGGAGAGCTTCACTCCCGGAGGAGCAGGAAGCTGGGATGGCACCTTGGTGAGGACGGTAGTGAGTGATCCCGGCATACTGCGGAACATTACCTACGAGAAGGGTTAGGAACTCGCTACTCTGCGTTCTTACAAAGCTGTTTTGATCGCGGATTTACGGCTAAGCAACCACGGCAGCTTGATACTCCTCGTATGTGCCCTTGAAGTCGGTGATTTTGTGGTCCGTTTCGAAGTGCCAGATGCGGGTGGCGACTTCGTCAATGAGATCGTGATCGTGGGACACAAGCAGCACCGTTCCCTGATAGCGCTGCAGGGAGATATTTAATGCGTTGATGGCTTCCAGATCGAGGTGGTTGGTGGGCTCGTCTAGTATGAGGACGTTGGGCTTTTGCAGCATCAGCTTGCAGAAGAGCAGGCGCGCGGCTTCGCCGCCGGAGAGTACACTGGTGGATTTGGTGGCTTCATCGCGCTGAAAAAGCATTTGCCCTAGCAGGCCGCGAATTTCCTCGCCCACTGCGGCCGGATTCCACTGATGCAGCCAGTCGAGCACGGTCATGCCGCCTTCGATGAGGCTGCGATGATCTTGTGCGAAGTATCCGATAGACGCTTCGTGTCCCCAGATTACTTCGCCGGAGTCGACAAAGGGTCCGTCGTAGCCGCTGGTTTTGCGTAGCTCCGCGTCGGGAGTCGTTGGAGAATTCGCAAGAAGAGCGTTGACCAGCGTCGTCTTCCCTGCTCCATTGCGGCCCATCAGCGCGATTCGTTCGCCGCGCGTGATGCTGGAAGTAAAGTCGCGGATGACCTGCTTGTCACCGTACGCTTTTCCTAGGTGTTCAATCTCGAGGATGTGCTTGCCTGATGGCCGCTTCTGCTCAAATTTAATGTAAGGCCGCTGGATGTTCGACTTCGCCAATTCGGTGACTTGCAGGCGCTCGACTTCCTTGCGGCGCGACTGCACCTGGCTGGAACGGGTTCCGGCGGCAAATCGGGCGATGAATTCGTTCAACTGCGAAATCTTCTTTTCGCGCTGTGCGTTCTGGGATTCGATCTGCGAGCGTACCTGTGTCTTCGCCAGGACCATATCGTCGTACGAGCCGGTGTAGGTGATGATGGTTTCGTAGTCGATATCGGCGATGTGGGTGCAGATGCTGTTCAGGAAATGGCGGTCGTGGGAGATGGCGATCACCACGCCGTCGTAGGTGTTCAGGAATCCTTGCAGCCAGTGGATCGAGTCCAAGTCGAGGTTGTTGGTGGGTTCGTCGAGCAGCAGGGCTTGGGGATGGCCGAACAGCGCCTGGGCCAGCAGGACGCGGACTTTCTGCCCACCCTGGATCTCGCTCATTTTGCGGGAGTGAAGTTCGTCGGCGATGTCGAGGCCTTGCAGAAGAATCGCAGCATCGCTTTCGGCGGTATAGCCGTCTTCTTCGCCGACGATGCCTTCGAGTTCGCCGAGCTTCATGCCGTCTTCGTCGGTCATGTCGGGCTTGGCGTAGATTGCATCGCGCTCCTGCATGGCCGCCCAGAGGCGCTTGTTGCCCATGATCACGGTGTCGCTCACGGTGTAGGCGTCGAAGGCAAACTGGTCCTGGCTTAGGACGCCGAGCTTGCGTGGGCGGACCACCGTGCCTTTTTGCGGGTCGAGCTCGCCGCTTAGCAGCTTCATGAAGGTGGATTTACCTGCGCCGTTTGGCCCCGTGAGGCCGTAGCGCTTGCCCGGCGTGAAGGCGGTGGAGACTTCATCGAACAGAATCTTTGCGCCGTAGCGCATGGAGACATTGCTGACTGAAAGCATGGTTTGTAGGTTCTCTTCTTTATCTATTCCGGGGCTTCTTCAGGGAAGCTTGCACAGGAACTGCGGGGAATTTCCGCTGAAACGGTACGCAGCTGGTAGTTAATAGAATATCATGCGCGTTTCTTGCGGCGGATGCGGGATGGCTTATGTGGGGACAGCCGCCCTCGGCTGTCCGGCAGGCGCAGCCCGGCCGCCTTTTTAGGCGGTGATGACTCGAACGGATTCTGTATGGTAAATCCACGTAGTTCGGGAATCGGAGCGTCGAGGCCGTGCTTAGAAAATATGGCGGAGATCTCAGTACCTAATCCCTTCTCAGGTCTCGCCGGGGCCGCGCTTAGCGAAGCTATAGCGTCCTTTCGCTTGTAGCCCGTTCCCATGCTGTTAGTTTAGGTCCGCGCTGCGGGGCCGTCAAACATACGTATACTGAGGCAGGGAACGCGAAGGCTTGGCGTCCGAACAAATTAATTCGGAGAGACTAAAGTGCCCGATGAAGACATCGTCCCCGATTCCGCCTCAGATTTTGAAGAGCTTGAACCAGTTTCACAAGAGGCGGTAGCCGCTATCGAAAGGATTGAGGCGCGCTGCAAGGCGGCGACATTACCTTTCGAGCGAATGTCTACCCCTTTCGCCGGAGTCAGGATCGGAATGCGGTGTGGACGCGAAGTTCGTTGGTGCTACCTAGCGTCTCCCGAGCGGATTATTGGCTTCTCAGATATTGAGTTCGAGAAGTGGGTATTCCTTTCGGGTTACGAGGCCATCTGCTCCTACGAGGCGGGGGTCATTGAAGCTGGCTTTCAGCAGTCCGACATCGTACCGACCAGTTTCGCGCTGCGTAGGTTGTTCGACACTGCGAGGGCTGGTGCGCCCTTCGACATGTCCGGAGTGAAGCTGATCCTTGGGCCGCCTGAAGATGGGCTTCCCACGGTCGAGGTCAGCCCGCCATCTGAAGTGTTCTCCAAATTGGCGTCTTCGCAGCGTCAGCGTCTTACTCTGAAACTTACAGGCTGCAATGTTGCGCAACATGACAAAGCACTCTCACTATTGCGGCGAGTGGCTGGCCCGATGTTCTTTCAGATTGACCTACTCGCGGATGTTCCCATAGCTCTCGAAAGGGAACGTCGGCGGTTCGTCGGAGCAAGGAAAAGTCGAAAGGCGGTCGATCTCCGCTCGGCCTTGCAGTACCCGAAGACCGAAATGGACGACGCCCCACTGTCGCTTTATTGGTATGGTCGCAGTGCGTCGCGAATGCCGCTGCTTCAGTTTCTCGCGTTTTATCAGGTTCTGGAGTTTTACTTCCCGATCTACTCGCAGACGGAGGCACAGCGGAAGCTAAAGACAATTCTCAAAGATCCGACTTTCCGGGGGGATCGGGATACCGACATTGTGAGGCTGTTGTCGGCAATTCAGGTAAGCCGGGGAGGAGGCTACGGAGACGAGAGATCGCAATTGCGAGCGACCCTGCTGGAGTGCATCGACGCCTCATCTCTACGAGATTTTCTGGAGTCTGACGCAGATCGAAAAGAATTCTATGTCGGGAAGGACAGGGTGATCCAGTGCCATGGTATCCCGCTGGCAAATGCAAGCGCCGACCTCCGCGGCGACGTCGCAGAACGGCTGTACGATATTCGCTGCAAAATCGTGCATACGAAAAGCGATTCTCAAAGCGCCGATGTCGAGCCTATGCTCCCCTTTTCTAAGGAGGCGGAGCATCTCTTATTCGATATCGAACTGGTGCAATATCTGGCCCGGCAGGTGTTAATCGCAGGTAGTCGCCCGTTACGGAGTACCGCTTGAATGCGTCTCAGTGTCCCCCGCCCAGTTCCCGGACAATCGCGCCCACAAACTGCTTGGCGTCGCCAAAGAGCATGAGTGTGTTGCCGAGGTAATACAGCGGGTTGTCGATGCCGGCGAAGCCGGGGCTCATGCTGCGTTTGATCACCATGACAGTATGGGCTTTATCGACATCGAGAATAGGCATGCCGAAGATGGGGCTGGATTGGTCGGTGCGGGCGGCGGGGTTGGTCACGTCGTTTGCGCCGATTATCAGGGCTACATCGGTTTGGGGGAAGTCGCCGTTGATTTCTTCCATTTCAATCAGGCGGTCGTAGGGAATGTCGGCCTCGGCTAACAGGACGTTCATGTGGCCGGGCATGCGTCCGGCGACGGGATGGATGGCGAAGCGAACTTCGACTCCCTTCTTGGTGAGCATGTCGTAAAGCTCGCGGACTTTGTGCTGGGCTTGCGCTACCGCCATTCCGTAGCCGGGGACGATTACTACTTTGTTCGCTGCACTTAGGATTGCGGCAGCTTCTTCGGCTGTGGCGCTGTGGACCGGCTTGACATCGGCACCTCCCGCGGCGGCGGCCTGCACCTGGCCGAATGCTCCGAACAAAACGTTGGTGAAGGAGCGGTTCATCGCTTTCGACATGATGATCGAGAGGATTAGGCCGGACGATCCGTCGAGCGCGCCTGCGATTATCAACAGTTTGCTGTCGAGCACGAAGCCCATCGCCGCTGCGGAGAGACCGGCATAGCCGTTCAGCAGGGAAATTACGGTGGGCATGTCTGCGCCGCCGATGGGGATGATCAGGAAAATTCCGAAGATTAGCGATATGCCGACGATCAGAGGAAAGAACTGTTTCGCCTCGGGATGCAGGACGAGATAAACGGCGGTGGCGATGGCGACGGCCAGCAAAAGGAAGTTGACGAGGTTTTGTCCTTTATAGGTAATGGGACGCTGCGGCAATATTTCCTGCAACTTTCCTGCGGCCATCAAGCTGCCGGTGAACGTGAGGCCTCCGAGGATAACTTCCATCGACAGCACGGACATCATGAATTTCGGAACGTTTGGAGTGCGCAGATAAAATTCGGCCGTGCCTACCAGAGTTACACAGAGCGCGCCGAAGGCATGGCTCAGCGCGGTTCGTTGCGGGACGGCGGTCATGTGCACCATGCCGAGCGGGATGCCGATTCCGCTGCCCAGCACGAGGCCGATGGCGATCCATTTATAGTCGACGATGCCGTGATGCAGCAGAGTCCCCGCGATGGCGAGAACCATGCCGATTTCGCCGGCCCAGATGCCGTGGCGGGCGGTAGCAGGCGAACTCATCCACTTCAGCGAGAGGATGAAGAGAGCGCTGGCGATCAGATAGACGATTTCGATGAGCGTGCTTCCGGCGAAAGAAGCGTTCATTATTTTTTCACCGGGCGGCTAGTCTTAAACATCTTCAACATGCGATCGGTGATGAAGAATCCTCCGACTACGTTGCTGGTGGCGGCGACGATTGCTATCACGCCCAGGATGGTGGCGAATTCGCTCTTGCGCTCGCCGACGAGAACGATGGCGCCAACTACCGCGATGGCGTCGAGGGCATTCGTCAAAGACATGAGCGGCGTGTGCAACAGGGGCGAGACGTGACGGATGACTTCGAAGCCGATGAAGCAGGCCAGCATAAAAATGAAGAGCATGTCGATCAGGTTGGAATTCATTGGCTCGTCCTCAAATTTCAGTTCGGTTATCGGGATCCTTCGACTCCGCTCGAGTTCGCTGCGCTCACTCTGGCTCCACTCAGGATGACAATTCACAAAGAACGTCAGCGGCATGGCTGAAGCCATGCCCTGATACGACGCTCTATTGCGCTACTAATGCCGGCAACTTGAAAAAGTCGCGCACGCGAGCGTTCACGACTTCGCCGGCGCGCGTGACGATGGTCTCGCGGATAATTTCATCTTGCATATTCAGTTGCAGCTTGCCTTCTTTCACGATGTAAGCGAGAAACGTGGCCAGGTTGCGGGAATACATTTGGCTGGCATGATAGGGGACGCTGCTGGCCAAATTGATGGCGCCGATTATAGTGACGGCGCCCACCTTCACGGTTTCGCCGGTGCGCGTGAGTTCGCAGTTGCCGCCGCGTTCGGAGGCCAGATCGACAATGACCGAGCCGGGTGCCATCCCCTTCACCATATCGGCAGTGATCAGAACCGGCGACTTTTTCCCCGGAATGACAGCGGCAGTGATGACTACATCACTTTCGGCGACGACTCGAGTCAAAAGCTCGCGTTGGCGCGCGTAGAAAGTTTCGTCTTGCGCGGTGCCGTAGCCGCGTGCGTCTTGTGCGTCTTTGGCCTCGATGGGCAATTCTACGAAGCGGCCGCCGAGGCTTTGGACTTGCTCTTTGGAAGCAGCGCGCATGTCATAGGCCGAGGCCACGGCTCCCAGCCGGCGCGCGGTTGAGATGGCTTGCAATCCGGCAACCCCCGCGCCGATGACGAACACGCGGGCGGGAGTGATGGTACCTGCTGCAGTCGTCATCATGGGAAAAATCCTGATGGAGGTTTCGGCGGCTATGAGTACAGCTTTGTATCCGCAGATCGTTCCCATGGAGGAGAGAGCATCCATGCTTTGGGCGCGCGTGGTGCGCGGCACAAGTTCGACGGAAAAGGCCGTGACACCGGCGGCAGCGATTTGCTGAACAACCTCGGCCGATCCAAAGGGGCGAAGGAAACCGATCAGCAACTGGTTTCGGCGCAGCAGGGGAAGGTCGGCTTTGCCGGTTACGTCGTTGGAGCCGTAGCAAAGCACCTGCACGATAATGTCCGCAGAGGCGAAGACGGCGGCGCGATCGGTGGCGATTTTTCCGCCCTTCTCGATATAGGCGGAATCGGGGTAGCCAGCACCTTCGCCCGCGCCAGGCTCAACGATGACTTCGAGTCCGGCTTTGGCAAGCATGGGGATAACCGCGGGAACGAGCGCAACCCGCCGCTCTCCCGGATAGCTTTCCTTAGGAACTCCGACAATCACGCTATGATCCTTTCCCTCGTGAATACCACTGCGGAGGTGTTGTTGCGAATATTATGGGCAACAGCAGGGATTCGACTGTGATATTCGTCACATGACAAAAACATGGAGAGCTTCCTCCAGCGAGCATCCGGCGGACTCAAAACAGTATCAGAAAGAGAGATGTTCAGGAAAGCAACAACGAAACGACGACAGAGTCCACCTCGAAGTGCTGGGTGGGGAGACCCCTCGGCCCGCTGGAGAAAACGCGGGACCTTCGGGATGACGGCAAGTGCCTATACATCGCTGAATTTGCGAGATATGACGTTCCCTCTGCAAACGTCCTCTGCTGTGAACGCTGTATTGACGCCCTGACGCGGACATTGCCCTAATATAGCTGGGGACATTGTGCAGAGCTCTTCAATTCGTAGGAAACGACGTTGGCCGTGGAAATGGATCGGCATCATCGCCGTCGTGTGTTTGTTTGGATTATTGATCGCCATTCGATCGGTTATTGTCCGCGCCCAGCCGATCTTACGGGCGCGCGTCATCGAGACTTTGTCAACGCGCTTCAAGAGCAAAGTGGAGTTGGCGAGCCTGAGTGTTTCCGTTTTCGACGGGCTTGAGGTCTCCGGAAGGGGGTTGAAAATCTTCGGCGCAACCGATCCGAATCCTTATGAGCCTGGGATTCAGCCTCTCATCAGCCTGCAACAATTCCACTTTCATACTGGAATCAGAAATCTGTTCGGCCCAACCGTTCACATTGACACTGTATATTTGAAAGGCTTGGAACTGAATATTCCTCCAAAAGAAAATCGCGCGGAAATTAAGAACATGGGTTCGCGGACAAAAAAGATGAGCGTCTTTGTCGACGAGTTTGTTTGCGAGGATACAGATCTGCTGATCAACACGTTGAAGCCGGGCAAACCGCCGCTGGAATTCGCGATTCACGATTTGCGGATGAAAGATATTGGCCCGGGCCAGCCGATGCGCTTTGATGCCACGCTGGTGAACCCGAAACCGGTTGGGAACATTCACTCGACTGGGCTGTTCGGGCCGTGGAACGAGTACGATCCTCGCGATACTCCGGTGCAGGGCGAGTATTCATTCAGCGATGCGGATCTGGGAACCATCAAGGGGATTGGCGGGACGCTTTCTTCTACCGGCAAGTACGAGGGCATGTTGAGCAGCATTGTTGTGGATGGAACGACGGACACTCCGGATTTTCAGATCGCCGCCAGCGGGCATCCCGTACCTTTGCATACGGAATTCCACGCTATTGTGGATGGAACTAACGGCGACACTCATCTGGAACCGGTGAAAGCGACGCTGCTGCATTCTTCGTTTACCGCTCAGGGTTCGATCATTCGCGAACAGAATCCGCGTGGACACGACATTGAGCTGGATGTAGTGCTCGATCACGCTCTGATTCAGGATTTGCTCAGGCTCGGGGTGAAGACCAATCCGCCGATTATGACCGGGCCCGTGGAGATGAAAACCAAGCTGAGCCTGAAGCCCGGAAGCGGCGACGTGATCGACCGCCTGGGGCTAGCGGGGAACTTTCACGTACTGCGGGCGCACTTCACCAACGAAAAAGTGCAGGGACGGATTGATTCGCTGAGTCTGCGCACGCAAGGTAAGCCAAAAGAAGCTCGCGAGCAAACGAATGAAAATGAAGATGTGCCGGTGGATTTGCAGGGCATATTCACTCTGGCGAATGGAACCATGTCTTTTTCTCTGGTCCACTTCCTGATTCCAGGCACGCATGTGGATATGGCTGGCGTTTATAGCATGGATGGAAAAACTTTTGATTTTCACGGGACGGCACGGCTGGATGCCAGCCTTTCGCAGATGACTACGGGGTGGAAATCGATTTTGCTGCGGCCTGTGGATCGATTCTTCCGCAAGGATGGTGCGGGCACCGAGGTCCCTATCAAGATTACGGGCACGGAATCGGAGCCGCACTTCGGCCTGGATTTTGGACACAAAGACGAGAAGAACGCTCCGCCGAAGCATTGTGAATCATCGGCAAGCCGATAGTATTGAGGGCGCCGGAGATCCCTCGGCCGCTGGTGAAAACGCGGGCCCGTCGGGATGACGACATTAGACTTAACCTCGACTGAAATCGTATGTACTTACGCTGCTCTATTCTGCGATGCTCAATAAATCTGCACGATTCCGTTTCTCACCGCGTAGAGCGTGAGGTCGGCGACGGAGTGCAGATCAAGCTTGCGCATGAGATTGGTGCGGTGTGTCTCGGCGGTTTTTACACTCAAGTTGAGAGCGGTGGCGATTTCCTTGGTGGTCTTACCTTCGGCCACGAGTTGGATCACTTCCCTTTCCCTTGGCGTTAGAATTTGCTGGCCGGAGTCGTCGCGTTCTTCGTAGGGTCGGAGATAGCCATCAAGCATCATCTGCGCGACTTTAGAAGTGAAAAATGTGCGCCGGTTCTGCAGAGCTTCGACCGCTGCCATGAGATCGCGCCCGGCGTCGGACTTAAGCAGGAAGCCGCGCGCACCGGCTGCCAGCACTTCGCGCACGACCTGTTCGGAGTCGTGAATGGTTAGAATCAGAATGCGCGCGTCGGGATTTAAAGCAAGAATTTGTCGAGCTGCGTCCAAGCCGTTCAGGTTCGGCATTCCAATATCGAGGAGCAAAATATCGGGCTTGAGTTGAGTGGCCTGTTCGACTGCCTCTCGACCATCTTTGGCCTCGCCACAGACTTCCCAACCGGCGTGTTCTTCGAGCAGCGAGCGGACCCCTTTCCTGGCCACTTCGTGGTCGTCTGCAATAAGGATCCGAAGCACGCGCACCTCCATCTCTTAGCGGGCAGCCACACTTGAACCGGAGAATCGCCCGTCTTAGGAGAATTAGTTGCGGCCTTGGCGTAGTTCGATAGCCGAAAATCGCACAAATATGCAACGCCGAGCCGCAAACCAACGCCCTCTCATTAAAGCAATGCGCCTGCCAAATCTGGAGGCCCTTCAATTTCAGACGTTTGGTAATGGCCGAGGAATAGAGTTGTGTAAGATTTTCTCGGGATTTTGGCCAAGAGGCTGGACGAGGACCGGCTCAGAATGCCGGTCTACCAAGACGTGGCCTGTCTTGCGCAGCCCCAAAAGGGGCTCGAATGATTTGGCATTTGCGGTATGCCGGAAGGCATACCTTGATACGCGCGTCACGGCTGCAGTTGCAAGTTTGCAGCTGCTTTAATCGCCTGATTCAGTCAACTGGGCCCCGTATTGAATGGGGCCGGGTAACTGAATCTGAATGATGTTGTTTTTGATCGCGTACACCACCAGGTCGCGAATAGAGTGCAAGCTGAGTTTCCGCATGATGTTGCTGCGGTGGGTTTCGACGGTCTTGGTGCTCAGGTTCAGTAGCACAGCCACCTCTTTGGAACTCTTTCCCTCGGCGAGAAGCTGCGTGATCTCGCGTTCGCGAACCGTGAGCGTGGGTAGTTGTGGAGCTTCATTGCGCGGCACGACCTGGCCCTTATCGAGAAATCCGGCCAAGACGAGATCATTCACCCTGGGAGTGAAGAACATCCTCTTGCTTTGCAGGGCTTCAACTGCGGACACGAGGTCGCGTGCGGCATCTGACTTGAGGACAAAGCCACGGGCACCTGCGTAGAGCGCCTCACGAATCACTTGATCGGAGTCGGTGATCGTGAGGACAATGATTTTAAACTGCGGGTCATACTGCATGAGCTGGCGAGTAGTTTCCAGGCCATTGAGGCTGGGCATGCCGATATCGACAATGATGACATCGGGCTTGAGGCGCTTGGCCATTTCAATAGCTTCGCGACCGTCAGCAGCCTCGCCGCAGATTTCCCATCCTTCGTGCTTCTGAAGCAGAGAACACAGGCCTCGACGCACAATTTCATGATCGTCGGCCAACAGGATTCTTAGTTTCATGGCAGATTCCTCCGGTTCAGCCTTTCAGAAATTACAGCAAATCGTTACACGCCTTAGTTCGGCACCTGCGGGTTACGGGTCAGCGCCGTAAAGACCTTGTGCTGGCTTACGGACTCGACCGCTGCGAGCAGATCCCGTGCAGCATTCGACTTCACAACATAACCGCGGGCTCCAGCGTCCAGAGCCTCCCGCATCATCTGCGGAGAGTCGTGTTGAGTGACAAACAGAACCTCCGGACCGCCATCCTTGTGTTTACGTTGAATCATCCGGCAGGCTTCAAGGCCATTCATTCGAGGCATGGTGACGTCGAGGACGACGACATCGGGCCGCAAATCCTCAACCTTCTCTACTGCCTCAAGTCCATCCGAAGCCTCGCCCACAACTTCCCAGTCGCCGCGGCCCTGCAGAAGAGTTCTCAGGCCTTGCCTCACAATGGGATGATCGTCCACTAACAGGATGCGGACTGCCATAAGATTCCTCATAACAACACCGTGCACGCAACCGCACGGTTTACTCCAGTCCGAGTTCGCTCGTCCCCGGTCGCAGAAACTCCATTCGCATCGGGAGCGCATCCCGCTGTGAGCGCTGCAGGTCGAAAGTAGCACGGTATGACGGCAGGCCGTATACAGGGAATCCTGTATCCAGCCCAGCCATGTTTCGATGGTAATTTATTGAGACTTTTCTCTTGCAACAAAATTCCCCGGTTATCTTTCGATATTCACAACATTAGGGGTTGCAAAAGAGAGGGACAATACCGTGAGGCCTGTACAGGCGTAGCGTTGTGCAGCACAGGCAAACTCAGTCCGTGGCGCATTCGTTGAGAACAGCGCTGCTATCCCGCAAAACCGACTCGGAGGGAAGCACTAGTTCGAGAAGAGTTCCGGGTTGCGTGTTTTCCAACCGTAGTTCCCCGCCCAGTTCGCGAGCGCGCTGCTTCATTCCTCCGATGCCGACGCCAATACTATCGGGCCGCAGTTCGACAACCCTCTTACCAATTCCCTTGCCATCGTCGCGAACAGCGATGGATATAGTCTTTTCCGACTGACGCAGCGTGATCCACACCTTCCGAGCCTCGGAGTGGCGGAAAACGTTGGTGAGCGCTTCCTGAACAATGCGAAAGATCGCCGTCTCCACTTCCGTGGTGAGGCGGGGAAAATCGCGGGGCTGGACATCGAGGGAGGCTTCGAGACCACTGCGCTTGGCCAGTCCCTCGACGTACCAGGAGAGAGCTGAAAGCAGTCCAACTTCGTCCAGCAAAGGGGGATGCAGGAGGTGAGACATGGTGCGCACCTGCTGAATGGCGCGATCGATTATGCTGCTCACCTGCGACCAACCGTCGTCGGGAGGCTTGACGGATTTTTGCAGCAACATCTTGTCGACCGCCATTTTTGCCACTGCGAGTTCCTGGCCCAGGCCGTCGTGCAGATCGCGCGCGATGCGGCGCCTTTCCTGGTCTTGCAAGGTCATGAGGCGAACCGAGAGACGCTGTAGTTCGTTGGTCCGGTTGTCGACCATTTTTTCCAGCTCCGCGGCGCTGTCGCGAATCGATTGCTCCAACACCTTACTGTCGTGAATGTCGGAACAAGTTCCGTACCATTTCACGATGTTGCCGGCGTCATCACGGATCGGAACGGCGCGAGCGCGAAACCAGTTGTAAGTTTCCTTGACCCCGCGCAAGCGGTATTCGGCTTCGTAATTCTCGCCCGACTCGACGCAGCGCAACCATTGCGTCATGGCCTGGTCTTTGTCGTCGGGATGCACATAATCCAGCCAGCCAAAACCGTTCGCCGATCCCGAAGGGGCTCCGGTGTACTCGTAGAAGCGGTCGCTGATGTAATCCCTGCGGCCGTCTGCCTGGCGGCTGAAAATAATGTCCGGCGCAGTGCGCACGATCGCGTCGAGCTCCTGGTTCTTGCCGACCAATTCGGAGTTGAGATGCAGCAACAATTCTGCCTTGCGAGCCAACTCGTCTGTACGCTCCAGAACGCGCTCCTCGAGTTCGCGATTGAGGGCTTCGAGTTGACGCGTTTTGCGGTGCAGGTCAGCAAATACCCTAACTTTGGCGCGGAGGAGTTCTGGAACCACGGGAACCGAGATGTAGTCGACGGCTCCGTGCTCGTATCCTTTGAGCTGGTCGAGATCGGTGAGGTGAACGGCCGATACGAAGATGATAGCGGTGCGCTGAAAACGCGGGTGCTGGCGGATCATGGAAGCCAGTTGAAAGCCGTCCAAATCAGGCATGCTCACATCCATGAGGACGACCGCCACTTCAGTTTTCAAGAGAATTTCAAGAGCTTCCCGCGCCGAGTTGGCTTTAATGAGATTTTCGCCGAGACCGCCGAGCATTACCTCATAGCTGAGCAGCTTTGCCGGCTGATCGTCGACCATGAGGATGTTGACCATTTTGTCTGTGCTCATCCGTTCTCCCTACCCAAGCCAATCGGTTGCCAGGTCCGGTTACCGGTGCAACCACATGCGCAAGGATGATAGCAGTTGCTCGGTGTTGACGGGTTTAGCCAAATACTCGGAAGCGCCTGCCTCCAGGCACTTCTCGCGATCCCCTTTCATTGCCTTTGCAGTTAAAGCGATGATGGGCAAGCGGCGGAAGTTGGCGTTTTGCCGGATCACCTGCATGGTCTCATATCCATCCATTTCCGGCATCATGATGTCCATCAGAACGATGGCGATGTCGGGAGTCGACTCGAGTTTGGCGATGGCTTCCCTTCCAGTTCCGGCAGTGATGACCGTCATGCCCCTGCGTTCAATAACACTGCTGAGGGCAAAGATGTTGCGCACGTCATCGTCCACCACCAACACCTTCTTGCCCACCAGTGCGTCGTCAGAACGGTGCAGCCGATCGAGCAGGCGCTGCTTTTCCGGTGGAAGATCGGACACCACACGGTGCAGGAAGAGCGCGGTCTCGTCGAGCAGGCGCTCCGGCGATTCCACACCTTTCACTACCACGCTACGAGCGAGCGCGTGCAGGCGGGCATCTTCGTCGGGGGAAAGTTCCTTGCCGGTAAAGACCACCACCGGCAGATCGGCGATCGCTGGATTCTCGCTGAACCGCTCCAGCACGTCGAAACCGGATATATCCGGGAGGCGAAGATCGAGAACCACGCAGTCATATTGCTGTTGCGTGACCGCCTCAATGGCAGCCGCGCCGGTGGAGGCCACTTCTACATCGATGTCGTCGTAACCGAGCAGTTCCTTAATGCTGAGCTGTTCGCCCGGATTATCTTCGACGACGAGCAATCGCTTGCGGCGGGGAGCGGCATATTCCTTGATGCGAGTTAGTGCCGATTCCAGCCCTTCGGCGGTAGTAGGTTTGGTCACGAAGGCAAACGCGCCTCGTGCCAGGCCATGCTGACGATCCTCGTCGAGGGTGAGCATTTGCACCGGTATGTGGCGAGTGGTCGGATCCTGCTTCAGGTGGTTGAGCACGGTCCAGCCGAGCATGTCGGGGAGAAAAACATCCAGCGATACGGCGGTGGGGTGGTATTCGTGAGCCAGCGCGAGCGCTTCGGCTCCGCGGGTGGCCACGAGGACTTTGAAGCCTTTGTCGCGCGAGAGGTCGCACAATACGCGCGCGTAGTGGACATCGTCCTCCACGATGAGCAAGACGGGATCATCGGGCTGCAGATTGTCGCGGTCATCCTCAATCTTCTCGGCGGGCAATTCCGAGATGCTGGCGACGGCCATCTGCACCGGCGAAACTATGGAAGAAGTTCTGCCTTCGAATGCCGCAGCGGAGCCGGCTGTGGCCGGACCCACATAGGTCTGCGGCAAGTAAAGGATGAACGTGCTGCCGCGCCCCGGAGCGCTGCGCAGCTGAATTTCTCCACCGAGCAGGTTTGCCAACTCGCGGCTGATGGCCAAGCCGAGACCGGTTCCGCCGTATTTGCGGCTGGTGCCAGCATCTGCCTGCTGGAAAGCTTCGAAGATGATGCGCTGCTTCTCGAAGGGAATTCCGATTCCAGTATCGGCCACTTCAAACGCCACGACTGATGCGGCTTTGCCGAGAAGCGGATGATCTTCACTCCAGCCGCTTCTGGCGGGCGATACCGACAGCCGGACGCCTCCGACTTCGGTGAATTTGAAGGCATTGGACAACAGGTTCTTCAGCACCTGCTGCAGGCGCTTCGAGTCGGTAACCACGCTGCGGGCGAGATGGGGATCGGCCTGAACCTCGAACGTGAGCCGGCGGTTCTCCGCTTCGTGTTTGAAGGGACGGCTGACCGCATCGAGCATGCTGGCGAAGAAGACTTCTTCTGCTTCGACCGACACGGTTCCGGATTCGATCTTCGAGAGATCGAGAATGTCGGTGATGAGGTTGAGCAAGTCGGTTCCCGCGCCGTGAATGGTGCGCGCAAACTCGACTTGTTTTGGAGTGAGGTTCGCGTCCGGATTGTCGCTGAGTTGCTGGCCGAGAACGAGAATGCTGTTGAGTGGTGTGCGCAACTCGTGCGACATGTTGGCCAGGAACTCTGACTTATACTTCGAAGTAAGAGCGAGTTCCTTGGCTTTGTCTTCGAGAGCGCGGCGGGCCTGCTCGATTTCCTGATTCTTGCGTTCGACTTCGACGTTCTGTTCAGCGAGCTGTTGCGCTTTCTGCGCGAGCTGCTCGTTAGTCTGCTGCAACTCTTTCTGCTGGACCTGCAGTTCGGTCGCCAACTGCTGCGACTGTTTCAGCAAGCCTTCCGTCTGCATCGTGGCTTCAATACTGTTAAGCACGATACCGATGCTGGCTGTGAGCTGCTCCAGGAAGGCTAACTGTGAAGTTGTGAAGTTGCTGAGAGAAGCAAGTTCGATGACGGCTTTGACGCGGTCTTCGAACAGCACCGGGAGCACGATCACGTTCTGCGGCACGGCTTCAAAGAGACCGGAGCGAATGGCAATCGTGTTCGGCGGAAGTTCGGAGATCAGCATGCGGCGTTTTTCTGACGCACACTGGCCGACAAGTCCCTCGCCAAGCTTGAGCCGCCGCAGGTGGCCGTCTTCGCCGTCGCCGGCGAAGGCCGAGAGCAGGACCATCTCGGCTTGCTCTTCGCCGCCCATCTGGTAAATCACGCCTTGTTGCGCGTTCACCAACGGCGCAAGTTCGGAAAGCAACATGCGGCCTACCGTCGCGAGATCGCGCTGGCCTTGCAACATGCCGGTGAAACGAGCGAGGTTTGTCTTGAGCCAGTCCTGCTCGGTGTTCCGATCGGTGGTGAGGCGGAGGTTGTCGATCATCGTGTTGATGTTGTCTTTCAACTCCGCCACTTCGCCGCTGGCTTCCACTTGAATGGAACGCGTTAGATCGCCCTTGGTAACGGCGGTTGCGACTTCGGCAATAGCGCGCACCTGGTTCGTGAGATTGTCCGCGAGCAAATTGACGTTGCCAGTGAGATCTTTCCAGGTACCGGCTGCGCCGGGGACGTTGGCTTGACCGCCGAGACGGCCTTCGACGCCGACTTCGCGGGCGACGGTCGTGACCTGATCGGCGAATGTCGCCAGCGTGTCCGTCATGTTGTTGATGGTCTCGGCGAGGGCTGCGACTTCGCCTTTGGCGTTCACGGTGAGTTTCTGCGCCAGTTCGCCGCTGGCGACGGCCGTGACGACTTTTACGATGCCGCGCACTTGCTCGGTCAGATTGGCCGCCATCACGTTGACGTTGTCCGTGAGATCCTTCCACGTTCCGGCGACGCCGGGCACCTGGGCCTGCCCGCCGAGTTTGCCTTCAGTACCTACTTCGCGGGCTACGCGCGTGACCTCGGCGGCGAAGGCGTTGAGCTGATCGACCATCGTGTTGATCGTGTTTTTGAGTTCGAGAATTTCGCCTTTCACGTCGACCGTGATTTTGCGCGACAAATCGCCGCGGGCAACAGCAGTTGTGACTTCGGCGATGTTGCGCACCTGGCCGGTCAAGTTTCCGGCCATGGCGTTCACGGAGTCGGTCAAATCCTTCCAGGTTCCGGCCACGCCGGAGACGTTGGCCTGACCACCGAGACGGCCTTCGGAACCTACTTCACGGGCGACGCGCGTTACTTCGGCGGCGAATGAGCGCAACTGCTCGACCATCGTGTTCAGCGTTTCTTTGAGCTGCAGGATTTCGCCGCGCACGTCTACGGTGATCTTCTTCGACAAATCGCCATTCGCAATGGCGGTGGCGACCTCGGCAATGTTCCGCACCTGGCCCGTGAGGTTTGAGGCCATGAAGTTGACGTTGTCGGTGAGATCTTTCCAGGTTCCGGCTACGCCGGGTACTTGCGCCTGTCCGCCGAGTTTGCCGTCGGTACCGACTTCGCGGGCGACGCGGGTAACTTCTCCGGCGAATGCGTTGAGCTGATCCACCATCGTGTTGATGGTGTTCTTGAGTTCGAGAATTTCGCCTTTCACATCGACCGTGATCTTGCGCGACAAGTCGCCACGAGCCACGGCGGTCGTCACTTCAGCGATATTTCGAACTTGACCGGTCAAGTTTCCGGCCATCGAGTTCACGGAGTCGGTGAGATCTTTCCACGTGCCCGCGACGCCGGGAACATTGGCTTGTCCGCCCAGACGGCCTTCAGTGCCGACTTCGCGCGCCACGCGCGTTACTTCTCCAGCAAAAGCGTTGAGCTGGTCCACCATCGTGTTGATGGTTTCTTTGAGCAGCAGAATCTCGCCGCTGACGTTAACGGTGATTTTCTTGGAAAGGTCGCCAGTTGCAATGGCAGTGGAAACTTCGGCGATGTTTCGCACCTGGCCGGTTAAGTTGCTGGCCATTGAGTTGACGGAGTCGGTGAGATCTTTCCACGTACCAGCGACGCCCGGTACTTGCGCCTGGCCACCGAGTTTGCCGTCCGTTCCGACTTCGCGGGCGACGCGCGTTACTTCGGAGGCGAAGGAGCGGAGCTGATCCACCATGGTGTTCAGCGTGTCTTTAAGTTCGAGAATTTCACCGCGTACATCGACGGTGATTTTGCGGGACAAATCTCCGCGAGCTACGGCAGTTGCCACTTCGGCGATGTTTCGCACCTGGCCGGTGAGATTCGAGGCCATGAAGTTCACGTTGTCGGTGAGATCTTTCCAGGTTCCGGCGACGCCCGGCACCTGCGCCTGGCCGCCGAGTTTGCCTTCGGTGCCGACTTCTCGGGCCACGCGGGTCACTTCGCCAGCGAACGCATTGAGTTGGTCCACCATCGTGTTGATGGTGTTCTTCAATTCGAGAATTTCGCCCTTCACGTCTACCGTGATCTTGCGGGACAAATCGCCGCGAGCTACAGCGGTTGTGACTTCAGCGATATTTCGGACTTGACCGGTGAGGTTTCCGGCCATCGAGTTGACCGAGTCAGTAAGATCCTTCCACGTACCTGCTACACCGGGGACGTTTGCCTGACCGCCCAGTCGGCCTTCGGTTCCTACTTCGCGGGCCACGCGAGTTACTTCTCCGGCGAAGCGGTTAAGTTGATCCACCATCGTGTTCAGCGTTTCTTTGAGCTGCAAGATTTCGCCGCGCACATCGACCGTGATCTTGCGCGACAAATCGCCATTCGCGATGGCAGTCGCCACTTCTGCGATGTTTCGCACCTGACCCGTGAGGTTCGAGGCCATGAAGTTGACGTTGTCGGTGAGATCTTTCCACGTTCCGCCGACGCCGGGAACCTGCGCCTGCCCGCCAAGCTTTCCTTCTGTTCCCACTTCGCGGGCCACGCGGGTCACTTCGCCTGCGAATGCGTTCAACTGATCCACCATGGTGTTGATGGTGTCTTTGAGTTCGAGAATTTCGCCTTTCACATCGACGGTGATTTTGCGCGAGAGGTCGCCGCGAGCCACAGCCGTGGTCACTTCGGCGATGTTTCGGACCTGCGCCGTCAGGTTTCCGGCCATTGCGTTTACGGAGTCGGTGAGATCTTTCCAGGTTCCGGCCACGCCGACCACGACAGCCTGTCCACCGAGTTTTCCGTCCGTGCCGACTTCACGGGCCACGCGCGTCACTTCGGAAGCGAAGGAGCGAAGCTGGTCCACCATCGTGTTGATGGCTTCTTTGAGCTGAAGGATTTCCCCGCGCACATCGACCGTAATTTTACGGGAGAGATCGCCGCTGGCGACGGCGGTTGCTACTTCGGCGATGTTGCGGACTTGGCCGGTGAGATTGCTGGCCATGGAGTTGACGGAGTCGGTAAGATCCTTCCACGTTCCGGCCACTCCGGGTACTTGAGCCTGACCGCCCAGCTTTCCGTCCGTACCCACTTCGCGGGCCACGCGCGTCACTTCGGCGGTGAAGATGCCGAGTTGCTGAATCATCGTGTTGACGATGCTGGCTGAGCGGAGGAACTCGCCTTCCAGCGGGCGGCCGTCTACGTCGAGGCGAACGGTCTGAGTCAAATTCCCTTGCGCAACTGCAGCGATTGCGCGGGTCACTTCAGCAGTGGGCCGCAGCAAATCTTCAACCAGAGTATTGATGGAGACCTCCATCTCGCCCCAGGCGCCGCGCGACTCGTGAAAGCGAGTGCGTTCGCGGGTTCTTCCTTCTTTTCCAACCACCTGCCCAACACGCTTTAGTTCCTGCGCCATCTGCTGATTGGCGGCTACGATGGAGTTGAAGGTGTCGGCAATCTTGCCCGGCAATCCTGTCCACGACCCCGGAAGGCGAACCGAGAAATCACCGTTGCGCATGGTTTGCAGGCCGGCCAGAATCAGGCTCAGGTCGCCCGACGACTCCGTCCCATTCGAATGGCCGTTGCGCTTCGCCGCGCCGTTACGCTTGGCGCTCGGTGCGTCCTCGACTGCCCCATTGGCAACCGCAGTGCCAGCAGTCTGGCTGTTCTTCTTCATACGATCTCCTGAGATAAACGGAGTTCCCACCCTGTCCTGCTCTTTTGAAGTGCCGTCATTCGATAGGGACGGCGACTCCCGGCAGAGGGGCGGCTGAGTAATCCGGCGCGACGCATAACTGCCGGACGAGATGTCAGCGGAGTGCGAACGATGCGCTGAGCCTTCCAGACTCGCGCACCTTCGCATCTGGGAGCATTCTCGCCGGACGCTATAGCCGACGGGACGCCGGCGCTACGCTCAACAAGCTGAACCATGTCTTGATGTACAGAGTTACAAGGGGATGTACTTGTCCGACATTGATTGGTATCACGACAAACCGTAAGGTAGCTCTAGGGTTTTTACTGTATGCGGGCAGGCCCTTCACCGATTGGGGGACGCTTCGAAACACCGGCCAGAAACCGCAACCGAGGACTCGTATCGAGCTGATTCCGGACGCTTTTAAGAATTGAGAGCTTCTGTTTTTCATTCGGAAAGCTACTGGGATTCCAGTATGTTGCAAGGCACTTTCTCTTCATTACGATCAAAACCGGGAGGATGCACCTTGCGGCTCTTGAGTCTGCGACTCATTATTTCGCTCATCGTCGGCATGACGTTGGTGTCGCTCGTCTTCTCTTATTTTGAGGTGTTACGCGAGGAGCGGGGGCTGCGAATCGAACTGGAGCGCCGAGCGGAGGTGCTTGGCGAAACCATCGCGGGGAATATTGAAAAGTCCTGGGACAGTTCGCCTCCGCGAGGATTGCAGAAGTTGGTCCAGCGTTATGGAAACCGGGAACACTTGCTGGGCGTCGCGGTCTATGACCGCGAAGGCAAGCCGATCGCAATTACCCCGGAGCTGGCGCAAGTCGTCGGCGGATCGCCTGAGGATGTCTCACGGGCGCTTAATGAAGGGCGCAACGAAAATTCATTCGTGCGCTTGGGGGAAAAGAGAGTAAACATCTTTGCCCTGCCTCTGCGAAATGGAGAAGGGATAGTAGGCGCGCTCGCCTTGGTGCACGATGCGGGTTACATCCACGCCCAGAACCTGCACACCTGGCGTGAAGCGTTTCTCAGAGTGCTCATTCAAGTATTTCTCATCGTTTCGATTACGGTGCTGATTTTGCGCTGGAGCATCGCAGGCCCAATCGCGCGGGCAGCGCAATGGATGCGCGCACTTCGCATGGGTAGATTGACCTCTCGCCAGGAAATGCCGGATTTGGAGCTTTTCCGGCCGCTTGCGTCGGAAGTGGTCACACTCGCGCAAAGTTTGACGGAAGCGCGCAGCGCGGCGGAAAACGAGGCTCGCTTGCGCGAGGCCGGTGAATATCTTTGGACCGCGGACCGGCTCGCGGTGCAGGTGCAGAACCGTTTGCGGGGTGGCCGATTGTTTGTCGTTTCCAATCGCGAACCCTACATTCACCAGCGAAATGGGAAAGAGATAAGTGTGTCGGTACCACCTAGTGGACTGGTCACCGCCTTGGAGCCCGTGCTGAACGCCTGCGATGGAACCTGGATCGCACATGGCAGCGGAGACGCCGATAAGGAAATGGTGGATGCGCATGACCGGCTAAAGGTGCCGCCTGAGGACCCTCGTTACACTCTGCGCAGGCTGTGGCTCAGCAAGGAAGAAGAAGAGGGTTACTACTACGGATTTGCGAACGAAGGATTGTGGCCGCTTTGCCACATCGCGCACACCCGGCCGATTTTCCGCGCGCGCGATTGGGAGCACTATCAGAATGTAAATCGGAAATTTGCCGCGGCGGTGGTGGAGGAAATCGCAGACACGCCAAATCCGGTGGTGCTGGTGCAGGATTATCACTTCGCTTTGCTGCCGCGGATGATCAAACAGAAGAGACCGGACGCTCGAGTCGCCATCTTCTGGCATATTCCGTGGCCCAATCCGGAGGCGTTCGGAATTTGCCCATGGCAACGCCAGCTGGTGGATGGATTGCTAGGAGCCGATCTGATCGGCTTTCATATTCAGTCGCATTGCAACAATTTCCTGCAGACGGTCGACCGTGTGGTGGAATCACGGGTGGACTGGGACCACTTCTCGGTTTTGCGCCAGAATCACCGGACACTCGTGAAGCCGTTTCCCATCAGCGTTGATCTGGCGGAAGACGAAACGCAGGAAGGCGAGCGCTACAACTCCAATTATGTGGAACGATCGGCGCTCCTGCACAGCCTCGGCGTGGAAACCGCTTTCGTCGGCATTGGCGTGGATCGCATCGATTACACCAAGGGAATCCACGAGAGATTCCAGGCAATCGAGCGGTTTTTGGAAAAATATCCGAAGTACCTGAACCAGTTCACGTTCGTGCAGATCGGCGCACCCAGCCGCACTCATATCAAACGCTATCACGACTTACTTGGCGAGTTGGAAGGGGAGGCGGAACGAATTAACTGGCGCTTTCAATCGGGCAAGTGGAAGCCGATTTTGTTTCTTAAGCGGCAACATAGCCATGAGGAGATCGAGCCTCTTTACCGTGCTGCGGATTTTTGTTTAGTTACCTCGCTGCATGACGGCATGAATCTGGTAGCGAAAGAATTCCTAGCTGCGCGCAGCGATGAGCGCGGGGTGCTCATTCTGAGCCAATTCACCGGAGCGGCGCGGGAGTTGCGCGATGCTTTACTCGTGAATCCCTACGATATCGACCAGACTGCCGAAGCCATAAGGGCCGCGCTGGAAATGGAACCGGAGGAGCGGCAGATGCGAGTCCATCGCATGCGGCGAATTATCCGGGAGCAGAATATTTATAAGTGGGCGGGAAATCTGGTGACGGAACTTTGCGAACTGAGGCTTGACTCCGCTGACAGACCGCAGGCAAGGCTTCGCGGAAGCGCGGCGGCAGTGTGAAGTGTGAATCTTTCATACATATCTGTCCGTAACACGTCGGTAACTTGGCCGGGCGCTGTTTCCCATAGACAATGAGTGCAGAAGGAGCGCTGTCCCTGCGTCCCGCTCACGCAGGCGCTGCTTCCCTTCCTTCCCCGCGCAGGGTTGGTACTCCTGCGACGGAATGAAAGCGTTGCACACTTCAGGTCGCCTGACACGCAGGGCTGACCTGGCCCAACTTACCGTCAGATTCGGCAAACGTGAACATGGTTATGGATGAGCGCAGGGGCGAACGTTTTGGTCGATACGAGATCCTCGCGGAATTAGGGCGGGGCGCCGTGGGCGTGGTCTACAAGGCTCGCGACCCCAAGATCAATCGAGTAGTTGCGATCAAGACTTTTTTGCTGTCCGGGCAGGCCCCGGAAGACGAAGAGGACTTTCGCGCTCGCTTTGTTCGCGAAGCGGAAGCAGCGGGCCGGCTGTCGCACCCCGGGATTGTCACCATCTTCGATGTGGGTGAGGAGCCGGAGACACGGGCTCCGTACATAGTAATGGAGTATGTGGGCGGGCAGTCTCTGGATAAAGTACTCGCCGCGAACGACAACACCTTACCTCTTGAGACGGCTCTGCAACTCGCACATGAGCTAGCTGAGGCTTTGGATTGCGCCCACGGTCAAGGCGTAGTTCACCGTGACTTGAAACCGGCGAATATTTTGATCACGGAAGAAGGCCATGCCAAGATCGCCGATTTTGGCGTAGCAAAGTTGAATCTTGCCAATCAGACTCTGGCGGGAAGAGCGCTTGGCACGCCGGCCTATATGTCTCCCGAGCAACTGAACGGCGAAACCGTAGATGGCCGCTCGGACTTGTTTTCCCTGGGCGTTGTTCTGTACACGGTTCTGACCGGTTATCGGCCATTCCAGGGCAATAGCGCCATGACCGTATCTTACAAGGTGGTGAACCGCGAGCCGGTTCCGGCAACTGTGTTGGACACTGAGCTGCCACCGGGAATCGACTACGTAATCGGGCGAGCTATGGCCAAGGACCCTGCCCAACGGTATCAGCGCGGCATGGAGCTGGCTCTGGACATTCAGGATCTGCGGGCGGGACGGGAACTTTGGAGCCGGGCGAAGCAAGTGGGCGGATCTCCAGCAGTTGGTCTTCAGCCCGCCGTAACGGGCGCAGCAGCAAAACCAGCCGGGCAGTTTAAAGTTCCTGCGGCAGCGGCAAATCGGCCAGCCAGCCAGCCGCACCATCGAAGCGGATTGGCAGCGGTGCTGCTCCGTGAGATGCATCGAAAATCTTTTGCTGCGGTGTTGCTTCTGATTGGGCTGGCAGTTTTTGCATGGCGCGTAGCTCCCCTGGCTCGAACCAAACGACCTTCAAGGGCCAATACTCTAAATAACAGGATTGCAGGACCGTTGGTGGTCACAGGCGACCTCGTGGTTCCGAGAGCTAAAGCCCTATTAACAGAGAGTGTGTCGCCACTACCAGCAGCAACCCCTGTGGAGCAAGCGTCGACTCACCCGGCGCGGACGACAGTTCCGAGCATTAGGAAAGTCCCCAGAGTCGCCGCAATAAGACCTGCCTCCGGCATAAAGGCCCCACCAAGTTCTCCAGCTCCCGTAGTCGAACCGGCCACCCTGGATATCGAGGTCGAGCATAAGTTCCCGGAAGCGACTCTCTCAATTTGGGTGGATTCCCGTCTTAGCTACACGCACACATTAGAAGGCACTGATAAGAAGAGACTGGTGGTTTTTCACAGCGTGCAGGGGCACGAATTCCACGCCATGCAGGTTCCCCCGGGCAATCACGAGCTGCGGGTGGAGGTTACTTCTAGCTCCTCCAGCCCGGCAGAACACTCCGCGACCGTACAGAGTGAATTTCTCAGCGGAAAAGAGAAAACGCTGCGGGTTATTTTTGACAAGCACGGAGAGATGAATCTGAGCCTGGAATAGTGGCTTGATAATTGATCAACCCCGCCTTGTCACGCGCTCCGATCGACAGCACGCCGAGATAAACCCTGCAGCCGCTTTCGGCATCTTCTGTCAGGGCCGTTGCATTCATCTGGGTGAGGCTGTCATACTTCTAGCCAATCTTTTCGGGGCTTCGACCGTCCGGCGATGTATTCCGGCCTGAAGACGGCAACAAGCACGCATGGCGGAACGGCAAAATTTCTTCTCGGGTTGGCAGGAGCGCATCTCCGCGCTCAGGAATGTTCCCGCGGTTCTGAAAATCGTTTGGGATTCCGGCCCAGGCGTGGTGGTTTTCGGCCTAGTTTCGCGGGTAATCGCCTCCCTGGTGCCAGTTGCCCTGCTCTGGATCACGCGGCTGATCATCGATGGAATCGTTAATGCCGCCCGCACTCATCATCCAGTGCAGCGCGGGTTTTGGTGGCTGGTGATCGCGGAATTCTCGCTGGCTGTTCTGAACAGCGTTCTCCTTCGCACCATCGACTACTCGGACGCGCTGCTGGGCGATAAGTACACGCGCTACGTCAGCATCCGCGTGATGAATCACGCGGCATCTCTGGATTTGATCGCATACGAGGATCCGGTTTTCTATGACCGGCTCGAGCGGGCTCGCGTGCAAGCAACAGACCGACTAGTGATGATCCAACAGATTGGACGCCTGATCCAGCAAGCGGTCACGACGGTCACACTCTCTGTGTCGATCATGCTGTTCTCTCCGTGGCTTATGCTACTCCTGATTGCCGGCGTGGTTCCGGCGTTCCTCGGCGAGAGCCACTTCGCATTCCTCGGATATGCGAAGAATTTCCGGCAGACGCCCGCGCGGCGGCGTCTCGATTACCTGCGGATCCTGGGCGGAAGCAAAGAAGCCGCGAAGGAGCTGAAACTTTTTGGCCTAAGGAATTTCCTGTCGGAACGCTTCACGCGCCTGTCGGACGAAATTTACGATGAGAACGTCGCCTTGTCGCGGCGCAAGCTGATCGCAGGATCGCTGCTCTCGACCATCGGCACGATGGGCTACTACTCGGCTTATGTGTTCGTGATCTGGCGAACGCTGGC
>Ga0116135_1000271_pt1 | contig 28337 bp, 21 predicted proteins | sample June2015DPH_20_1_FD_89738 | JGI IMG/M metagenome (GOLD analysis project Ga0116135, IMG submission 89738) | Peatland microbial communities from SPRUCE experiment site at the Marcell Experimental Forest, Minnesota, USA - June2015DPH_20_10 | ecosystem: Environmental > Terrestrial > Soil > Wetlands... | reverse complement strand
TCAACGACAACAACTGAAAAACCACAAGCTTCTTGGTTTAAATCAATACTAGATTTTCCTGCAGATTTATTATTTGGAAGCAAAGTAAGCGCAGATGATACACTGCAACAAAGCCAAGAGCAACCGCTTCATTTTTTGCCATTGTATTCGACTAGAAATAATCATTCTCAATCCAATTCTTTGGATTGTTTGTATGGTTTATCTTCTAGAAAAACGCCAGAAGATAGGGTTGTTGAAGAATATTTTTCAGTACCAGAAAATTTCATTTATGCGCACAGCATGATTGGAAAAGAACAAAATTGGAAACCTATGTTTTTTAGCGATTTTGGAAACAATCGTAAATTAACTCCTTTTGAGGGCAGGGGAGGAGAAACAAGATATAGAAATGTTGAGACTGGAACATTTTCTAAGTCTCCATTAGATCTTGTTAAGAAAGATCTATCTAAATTAGATGTATACAGTAAATATAATTTAATGCTAAATAAACAAGATTATTATTATGGTGGTTATCAAGATTTGACTAATCGTTATTCTGCATTTGGGTTTGATGATGCTGTTGGAGTTAGATATTATAATTTTGGGCAATTTAATACTCAATTATTAGTAAATAAACAAGGATTGCAGCCTAGTCTTAATGTTAGATGGCAACAAGGAATAAATTTGGCTTCGTTTGAAAAGACAAATTCTGTTGGAACAGGTAGAGTGGAAGCTAGTGGTCTTAACGTTAATGCAAATATAACAGCTAAAGCAAATCTTGGCCCAGGCATTGTGGATGTTTATGTAGGAGGAAGTGCTGTTGCATCACTGGTTGGTCTACAAAGTAAAGTAGATTTTAATGAGTATTGTATAGATAAATTTTGCGTTAGTCCTTCTGTTATGCAAGAAATGTATGTTGGTAGTGCAGTTCGAGGTGAGCTAGGGTTACAATATTCCAGTATAACAAAAAAAGGAATACTAGTTTTGAGTGGCGGTGGAGGATTAGGATTGTCAACAATACCTAAACTAAATCTTAATTTTAGATTGCGTGAACCAACTTCTACGGATAATACAGATAATAATTATATTAGTGTAAATAGTAGACCAGCGTTATGAAAATAAAAAATTTATTACAATTATTTATGCTTATATTTCCATTGATTTCTTTAGGGGATAATTTAATTAACCAATGTGAAGAAGAATTTGTAAATATTTTCGAAGATCTTGCAAAACCAGAGTATTCTTTTGAAAAGTCGGGAATTATTACTATAGAATTTAATTCTCAAAAAGCAATAGCTACTTGGGAAAAAAAGAAAGATCAATGTTCACGAAAAGGATTCTATAAAAAGAAATTAGCTCAGATGCAATGCCAAGCAGAGTTTAATTTATTATGGCAAGATGATACGTTAAAATCTTGGGAGCAAAAATTTGAATCGTTTCGCAAATTACAATCTAAATGTTCTATAGAAGGAGTGTTTGAAGCTAATTTAGCAGATCTATATTTAATGTATAATTTTGCCAATGTCGGCATGGCAAGAGATATGTTAATAAAAGCTATAAATAATGAAAAATATTCAGATATAAGATATTTAGAAGTGATGTTGGCACATTTAGACTATAGTACTGGAAATGCAAAAGAATTATATAAAACAGCATTAAAGCTTATAAAGAAATATCCATATTGGTGGCGAGGCTATTATTATTTGGGATTATATTATTTTGATCAAAATGATCTTAAGCAAGCAGAAAAACTTTTTTTTCAATCTATAGAAAAGAGGGAAAATTTTATTGCATACATGGGGCTAACTATTGTGTTTTATGAATATGAATATTACAAACAAGTTATAGAGTTTCATAGAAAGGGTTTTAAAATAAATATTTATAAAACTCTACAATCAATGAGAGCTGCAGCTGCAGTAATTATTGCATTTGTCAAAGAAAATGATTTAAAACCAGCCGGAGCATTAATAGGGTTAATAGAAGAACATAATAAAGAAGCTGCACAAAAAAGTTATGCATATCAAATAGCACGTAGATATTATGAAGACACAGTTAGGACTGGCGTTATCCCTGATAAAGCTATAAAGATCGAACTTGATCCCCCTAAATGAATAATGTTATAAAATGTTCATGTGTATACGAAACCATTCTTAATGTAACACCGTCTTTTTATACTCATCTAACAACTCAACAGCTATATGACTTTGGCTATTGCTAGTGTTAAATGAAATCATCTGAGTTGACTATACACTCTAATTAAAGTTGAATTAACCCCATAGCACTAATATAACGAATTTATATAGAGGAGTTTGCATGTTAAGGGCGTCTAAAAGAGTAACCATAGATACAAATGTATTACAAGCTCATAATGGATTTATTTTAGCTCCAATAATAGATTTACAAGGGTTGGTTTTAAGAGCAGATTATCCAGTACCAGAACCGATTAAGTGTTTTTTAACAACTAAAAACGTTAATGTTGGTAGAGTGAGAGTAAATTACAAAGATACAAAGCTACCGGAAGATCCTGATTGTTATGAATATTATGTTAGGATTTATGGAACGTTTTCTATTTCAAAGCGAGAAGTTACTGATTTTATTACTAATAATGCTGCTTTAATGGAAACTCAATTACATCATATTGATGATATGCCCGCGGCTATTAAAATGCAATCTTGTATTGAAGACCAATATAAACTTTGCGAAGAAGATGCCACTTATGCGGATTTGGCGCACAACCTTGTTTGGGAGGTTCCAGTATCTGGTATGTTTACCAACGAAACTAATATCAATACTAAAAAGATGAGTGGTAGTCAGCCCATAATGGGAAAATATTCTGTAGATATTAATACGGTGGAATTAGTTAGCAAAGGAAACGTTTTAGTGGTTAAAGATAAAGAAATTAATGCTGGGCTAATGGCTCCTCTTTTTGGTTTAAAAAAGACAAATATTAATTTTGCAAAAAAAGCTCAGTTTGAAGATACGCTTATAAGTGGGGAAAATATTAGTATAAAATATACTGGTGATGAAGATGAGAACGGTGATTTAACTTTAGATATTAATACCAATATAGACTGGCTTAATAATCCTTACCATGATTTTTTTCGTATGTTTCCTGTTAAATCTAATATAGAAAAGTATGAATTAAAACAAGAGCAAGATGAGACTGGAAAAAAACATGCAACTATTGTAAAGGTTAAACCACGTCCTAGTTAAAATTTAGTTTTAGGTATTCCCATATTTTAGCAATAATACTTACTATTGTGTTAGCTAGAAAAAACTGATAGTGTTATAAATAGGCAACCTGATAATGTTGTTTAGGTTGCCTAACCAATACAACTGTTTTTGGTTAAAGTTTCGCACCATTTTGGTGTTATTATAAAAAAATTTTTACCACAGTAAATTTATGAACGATTTATCTTGCTGGGAAACTAAATTTAAATATTGTTGCTATTCAAAGCGATTATTAGCAAAACTTTTATTGCTTAATAAAAAATCAAAACAAAAAATAAATATTTTAGAAATTAAAAAAGCTATATATTACGCTAAAAAATATCATGGTGATCAAAAACGGCAATCTGGAGAACCATATTATTCGCATCCATTGCAGGTAGCTTATAGAATTGCTGATTATATTTTTGAAACCAATATTTTAGTTACTAGTATTCTTCATGATATTATTGAAGATACTAATCTTACTAAAAATATGATTGATTGTATTTTTGGTTCAGTAATTGCAGATCAAGTTGAAAATTTAACTAGAATAAAAGCAGATAGAAAAATTAGCTCAAAAGAGATGGTTTCGTTATTATGGCTTCAAAAAAAATATAATATATTACTTATTAAGCAGTTTGATAGAATACATAATATGCAAACAATAACAGCTAAGTCTCCTGAAAAAATTATCGAAATAACTAAAGAAACTTTAGAGGTATTTGTGATCCTAGCTTCTTACTTTAAAATGAGAAGCGTGGAGCAAGAATTAATTAAACTTTGTACTGCTACTAATAAACAGAATTTCTTACAAGAATATTGTTTTCCAACACTTTTGGAAAATCCTGAGCTTCCTTTTCTAACCTTTCAAAATGACGTAGTCCACTAGCAAAACATATATTTACTGGGATTAGAATAAATAATATTCCAAACTGTCCAAAATTTTTGGTTAAATAAATAAAACCAAAAGAAGTAATAATGTATACAAAGGCACGCGATAAAGCATATGAAACACTTGTATAAGTATAACGTTTAAAAATAGGAAAATGTTTAAATAATATTGGAACGGCTGGTACAGTACAGGATGTGAATATAATAAAAAATGATTGAAACAATAACATATCAAATGGGTTTCTAATACTATTCAATAAAATAGGGCATATTAAAGTAAAAACAGAAAATATTATTAATTTAATTTTGACAATTATTAATGGGTATATTTTATAACTTAAATAGGTTAATAACAACATACTTAATAGCTGTATAACTGAAACTACAAAATTTTGATGAATAATTTGTTGAGGAGTACAGCCAAAAGAACTTTTAAGAATATTTCCACAATGGAAATAAGCAATATAAAAACATGCTGGCCATGAGCATTGCATTAAAAATAAAAATAATACGGTTTTTTTATTAATAGCTTCATTCCAAATAATATTTTTTTCTACTATTTTTGGATTATGATTGGCATCTTTTATAGCTAATTGGATTCTACGCTTAGCGTTAGCAAAATCAGCTGTTTCTCTTAATGCAGTTCTAGCCACAGCACCAACTAATGCAACTCCCGCTCCTATTAAAAATGCAAAACGCCAGTTAAATCCATAAGAAGTAACTAGAGAAGCTATACCTACTGCTGCCATAGTGCCAACTGCAATAAAAACGGAAATAAACGCTACTGCCGGATATTGAGCTGGTGGTTTTATTGTTTCTGTTAAATAAATTTCTGCTCCTATAGATTCTCCCATAGATGCCATTCCTTGTGCTACACGACATATTGTAACGATAAAAGCAGCCATAACTCCTATTTCTGCATATGTAGGAAGAATAGCCATAATACAACAAGAAATTGCCATTAAAAATGTAGTGATAATCACTGTTATTTTGCGTCCCACGCTGTCACCTATGCGACCAAAAATTATTGCCCCTAGTGGTCTAAACACAAAGGTAGAACAAAAAGCAAAAGCAGATATAAGGTTTGCCGTATATGGATCTGTTTTAGGGAAAAAAAGTTCATTTAAAAGCACTGCCATATGAATATATAACATTAGATCAAAATATTCTAAAAAAGTTCCAACCGATAATAAACCTATAGCTTCTTTTTGTTTTGAACTTAAAGATGAAAATGTCTCTATATTATTATTCATTGGAGTATATCTCCTCAATTGAAAGAATGGCTAACAAATGTACTTTGGTTAATATTAGTATTTCATTAATTATTTTGGGTGTGGATATCTTATGAATAACAAAAGCTCCCACGCCAAAAATAATTAATAAAAAATAGAAAACTTCCAATAAAAATCTTTTTTTTATAATTTTAATTAATAAAACTACTGTCAACTATTATTATTAATAACACACTTAACTAAGCGTGACAAGAGGAGGCTATGCATACTTTTTTTTAATTTTTTAAAGCTTATAATATGTACAACTTAAATAAGTACTTTTTTAGTTAAGTAGGAGAGTCTGGGGAGTCTTATTCCCAATAAAATATTTAGGTTTTGTTGTCGAGTAACCAGACCCTGTTGCCAGGGCCCAGTCCTCTAAGAACGTAGCGTGAAACGTTAGCTTCACTACGCTCAAGCCTCTTAAAAGTATTTGTGTTACCCAGCCATATTCTCTCATAAAGGATATTCGTTATGCTATGCATGGTAATTCTATCCATGAATTACGGAACTTAGCATCTTTACGAGTCTTGAAATATTCAGCATAAATAGGATCATATGGATTTGCTTTTCCCATGATCTTATTATGTCGTCGTATTGGTATGTATTTTATTGAAACTAACGTGTTGTATTCATTGCCACTATTTAGCTTCTTAGTACCAGTGAATACCCAATGGTTGACCCCGGTTGTAATAAAGTATTTCTTTACAACCCAGAACCGACTTTTGTTTGGATGTCTCCTGTTACACCATCTTAATATTGCCTCGAAAATTTGATGGTCTACATAGCTGAATGTTCTTTTGGATACAACGTGACGATAGTAGTTTCCCCATCCCTTTATTTTAGGATTGAGGATACTTATAAGGTCATACGCTGTACTACCGTTGTTTTTCCTTATGACTTCTCTAATGTTTTTCAAAAACCTAAGCACATTCTGTTTAGTTGGTTTAATTAGCAGCTTTTCACATTTATACTTACGTATGTTAAAACCTAGGAAGTCAAATCCCTCCTTGATATGCGTTATCTTCGTCTTTTCATCGGATAGTTGAAGACCGCGTATTTCTAAGAACTTCTTTATAGCTGGTTTAACCTTATTAACTAGTAGCTCTTTAGAAGTACCAGTTATGATAAAGTCATCAGCGTATGTTATTACATTGATCTTATCGGATCTATGTGTAGCAAGTTGTTTAGCCACATCTTCTAGACCCTTTAATGTTAATAACATCAAAGTGGGTGAAATTATGCCACCCTGAGGGGTACCTTCTTCCGTGTGGTAAAAGACACCTTTATCTATGTATCCTGCTTTTAACCACTTATTGAGGATCTGCTTATCCATTAGGACATTATCTTTTAACCATTCATGTCCGATTTTGTCGAACGATCAATATTGTTAATACCCTATTCAACAACCCAAAATGGAAAAACATAAAAAAAGTAACTGTTGTTGATCCTACTCATCCTTTATTTGGACGTTCTTTTAAAATATTAGAGTGGCGTAATTCACCAGGCACTGCTGGTTTTGTTTTTGTTGAGTATCAACATCTCACGCGACTCTACATTCCTATTGATGCTACTAATCTTGCTTTTGTTCCACCAATCTCTGTTACAAAGTTAACATGTGAAAGCATTGTTGCATTAACTAGTTTGGGGAGGGAAATAGAAAGCCTATGTCACAAAATCCAAAACAAATTTGGCAAAGATTGTCAGCCAAAGAAAAAGAAAAAATTTTAATAGAATTAATAAGCATTTGTCGGGAGATTACTAATGAAAAAATTAAAATTAATAAAACAACAAATAATACCCAAGGCAAGTATCCTACCACAATGTCAACCAACAATTAATCATAAAAATCTTAACTTACAGCATATGCTAGAAAAACAGTTATTTAAACTTGATAAGCAAAAAAACAATAATTACGGAGAATTATTATGAATACTTCAGAATTAGTAACACCACAACACTTGGCATTAAAAGCAATTATTTATATTCGACAATCAACACTACACCAAACTATAACTAATCAAGAAAGCCTTAAATTACAATATGCACTTAAACAGCGAGCCATTGAACTTGGTTGGCAAGAAAATAATATTGATTTGATTGATTCTGATCTTGGCTTAACTGGAGCGGAAGCTAATCATCGTGAAGGATTTAAATATTTACTAACTCAAGTAACATTGGGTGAGGTAGGAATGATTTTATCATTTGATGTAACACGGCTATCTCGTAATTGTTCTGATTGGTATCCTTTACTAGATCTGTGTGGTTATCGTCATTGCTTAATTGCTGATCGCGATGGCGTTTATGATCCTGGTAGCATAAACGGCCGTCTACTTCTTGGCTTAAAAGGCCAATTAGCAGAAGTAGAACTAAGTACCATTAGGGCGCGTATGACAGCTGGTTTATTAAATAAAGCTCAACGAGGAGAATTAGCTCTATCATTACCAGTAGGGTTACATCGTAATTGTTTGGAGCAAGTAGAAAAAGATCCTAATCGTGAAGTGCAAGAAAGTATCCAGCAAGTGTTTGAAGTTTTTCTGCGTAAAAGAACTATTGCACAAACCTTGACTTATTTTAATAAACACGGGCTAATGATGCCACGTTATGATAAGTTTCGCCAATTACAATGGCGCAAACCAACTCTAGCTACCTTATCAAATGTTTTAAAAAATCCAGCATATGCAGGTATCTTTGTTTACGGCAAAACACGAACTTCAAAAATTGGACCAACAGCAACAGATAAAACAACTCGTAAGCTACCAAGAGAACAATGGAAAATTGTTGTTCCAGATAAATATCCAGCTTATATTTCTGTGGAAACATTTGATACAATCCAAGAAATGTTAAAACAAAATTACGCTGAATATACTAGAAATAAAACTCGCGGTGTTGCTCGTCCAGGAGCAGCGCTGTTACATGGTATTATTTATTGCGGTATTTGTGGCCATAAGATGGTTGTACAATATAAGGGTGGAAATCGTTATTTGTGTAACTATCTTAGAGCCCAATACCATACACCTGTTTGTCAGTTTATTCCAGCAGATCCAACAGATAAATATGTGATCAATATATTTTTTGAAGCTTTATCTCCAATAGAATTAGATGCCTATGAAGCTACTTTAAAAGGGCAAGATATAGAGAAACAATCCCTACTTAAAGCGCAACAACAACAACTAGAACGATTACGCTATCAAGTAAAGTTTTCTGAAGCACAGTTTAACAAAGTTGATCCAGAAAATAGATTAGTTGCTGCTGAATTAGAAAAACGTTGGGAACAGGCTTTACGTGATCTTAATCAAGCAGAAAAAATTGCTGAAGAAAAATCTAAAGAAAAATGTTTTGTAGAAATTTCTGATGAAATGAAGGCTGCTTTTAAAAACATTGGCAAACAATTACCAACCATCTGGAATACACTATTGCGTACCCAACAAAAAAATTTTTTACGTTGTCTTATTGATAAAGTAATTGTTCATCGCAAAGAACGAAGTTCTTTATCTATTCGAGTAGTATGGAAGGGCGGGGAAGTCACTACAGCGGTAATTAATATTAATGTTGGTTCTTTCAAAGAATTATCTTTTTCAAAAGAAATGGAGAAAAAAATTATTGCTCTAAGCCAACAGGGTAAAAAAGATAAATTTATTGCTCAACAATTAACATCTGAAGGTTATCGTTCTCCTATGAAAACTTATGTTTTACCTAGTACAGTACAAACCATTAGACTTAAACATGGTCTACTGCAAAATGAATCACAATCACATCCGCTATATAAAGAAGGATATTTATCAGTAACTCAAATCGCAAAAAATTTAGAGGTAGATAAACATTGGGTTTATGATAGAATACATAATGGTAAAATCAAGATAATTAAGAATACAGAATTTGATACTTATTTGTTTCCCGATAGACACGAAACAATTAAGTTGCTTCGCCAGTTAAAAAATGGTCTTATATATAATGTGGATTTTAGAGAGGAGTATCAAGATGCCTAATCAAAGCAAGATTTAATATCACCCTCTAGTATCCATTGCGATGATTGTTTCCTGCATAACGCAAGAAAACATTGTGCAATGGCATCGGCACAGCTACGTTTAGGACGAAAACCATATGCATTATGATCTGCTATGGTTTCTGAGATAGGTTCAAGACCTAATAAGTGTAGAGCTTGTTGTCCTCTTTCAACCATACATGGTATTCCTAGCGGTCTCTGTTTACCGTTCTTTTTGGGTATATAAACACGTCTTAAAGCTTGTGGCTTATAGCCGCGCCTCTGTAGTAGTTTAACAGCATCCATCTTTTTCTTGGCAGTATTCCATACAACTCCGTCTATTCCCGGCGTTTTGCTTCCTTTATTACTAGACACTCGTTTAACTGCTAATAATTTAGCACTATACGAGTGGGTAAGGATCCATTGCAGAGATTTAGCTCTACTATGTTTCCCTTCTCTTATGGCCTTTGCAATACGCATTTGCAGCCTTCGTACTAGTTTCTCTACGGTTTGCCAATGAATGACATCCCAAGATGGAAACTTAGTTGAGGCCGCACCAGTTATTTCTACTGTCATTTGCTTCTCCTCATTCTGATGGTTCTACTAATTCTCTTGCAACAAGAGACCAGTCGGACGTCAGCTCGCTTTCGCGTCTGGTAACATTAAAACCAGTATCCATACCATTACAGTACGGCATTCGCTTCTTCCAACATCCCAATCTTGCACTACTAACCAGACTATCTTACGATCGGCTGTCCCTTACGGGAAAGTAGTACAAGGTTTCCATGTTCCGCACACATCGCGTTACTGGTTTAGGCGCCTGCTATGGAGCGAGAAGATATTTGGTCACGAGAAGACACACCCAGATTCTTCTCCATCTTCTGTTGCCTGTTTTGGCCAGAGTATAATAAACCATTTCTACTCTTTGTAATGTTACGCTCCTTTGGCAGATTCACGTATGTTCGCCATGCCAATTCTCTAGCACTTACCCAATCATGGTTACCAGGAAGATGCTCCTCTCACGATTTGCATCCCGCCTTGCGGCTTTGTTACATTGTCAGGATCGCTCTTTATTCAGATCCCTAGAGTCACTCGGTGACACAAGTGGTTCTCTCTTACTTATCGCGGAGAACAGCGATGTGTGCAACCTCATGTCGCACTGGGTTTCCTTACATTTATTAAATTTCCACAATTTACTAATAACGAGCTCTCCAAGCTTGATAAATGTTAATTTTATAATACAATAAAAATCAAAGATATTAAGAAATTCAGTGGAGATCAAAGGTATGCTAGATATCAATACTATAGAAGACACAGATGTTAATATAGTTGTTACTGCTATGGATGATTTAGTAAAAAATAATTCAGGTTTGTTATCTAATGGTAATGTTCATGGTTATACTAGAGCATTAGGGGTGGTATGTAGAGAAGTTTGTTTAAGGTTAGATGATAAATATAAAATATCTGATCCAGCTAATAAAGATTTTGAAAATACCTGTCAGCAGATTTTAGCGCTTGCTGGAGCCATGGGAGAAAGCCAAGCAATTGTGGATATAATAACAAGAGTGTTAAATACTATTAGAAGCTCTAATAACACCATAGAGCCAGAAACAGGATTAAATGTTAGAGATTTACTAGTGCGTGCTTGGAGTGTAGCTAATAATTTGTTAGTGGCTCCGGAAGAAAAAAATGTAATTATTATTAATATTACAGATAATATATTAACCAATGGAGGATGTTTAGCTGGTATTAGCGGTCGGTTAGCCCACATATATTGTAGTAATATAAGAACTATTTTAGAAAAAGGTAAACAAGAGAATAGCGAAGAAGAAAGAAGCCATAAAAGAAGACGTACAGAAGAACCAGTAATATTTAGTGGTACTGTAAGTTCATCTATACCGTCAACCAAAGAAGAAGAAAATGTTCATTTAGCATTGGCGTTGAGTGTTTCTGCGGTCTCTAATCCGAAATCACCAAAACAATTTTAAAATCATTATGGCAGATATCCCATAAAATGCATATATTTTAAATTGATATTGTTTACGTGTAACAATACCTAATATTGTTAATGCGATAATGCCTGGGTAGGAAATTTCTAGTGCTGGAGCTAAAAAAGCCGCAATTCCCCTAAAATCAAGTAAGGATATTAAAAAAGATACCGAGGTTGTGCCAGTTAAAACTAATGGGAATTTGTTATCTTGAAATTTAAATAAAGAGCATAAATATCTGGCATAAATGTTATTAAGAGCTACTGCTGTAGTTAAGCATGAAAACAACATAGCAATACCAATAAAAAGAGTGGCATTGTCACCCATAATATGTTTTGCGATAGTAGGTAACATAAATTCTGGCTTAACATTGGTAGTTAAATCGGCATAGTGGGCGCCTAAAAAGACAAACCCTAAGTAAATAAGTGCTAATAAAGTGGCTCCTAAGATACTGGATTTAATCGCAAATTTTAATGTGTCTATAGGGGTTGCGTTGGGCATTATCTTTTGAATTTGGGCAAATGTTAAGGCAGAAAAGAAAAATGCAGCAAATAAATCCATGGTTTGATATCCAGTTAAAAACCCATCATAGAATGCTTTTGTTGGTTTAACATCTTGTATGTGTGGCAGTGGATTGTGTAAGATGCCGGTGATAATTAATACTATTAAGGTAATTAAAAGTACTGGACTCATCCATTTGCCAAGTATATTAATCATACGTTGATCTTTAAGACAAAAGAAAAAGGTAATTATGCAAAATAATATGCTAAAAACAATAAGAGACATTTGTGGCATAAGATAACTCATGCCGCCGTGTGCAACGGTAATGCATCTTGGAACAACCCCAAAAGAACCAAGTAACGATAAAGTAAATAAAGGTAATAGTATTTTAGCAACAGAGCCTGCTTCCGCGAAAAATGAATGATAATTACCTTTATGTAACTTAATGACAAAAAGTCCCAAAAATGGCAGAATGATTCCAGTAATAAATAATCCTATAAAACCTAAAAACCAATAAGTTCCAGTTATTTGTCCAATTTTTATGGGGAATACTAAATTGCCAGATCCAAAAAACATTGCAAAAAGGGCAAAACCATAAATTAAAATTAACGAATATCTTTGCATAATTGTGTCTCTCATTAAATTTTAATAATATTTTTCTTAAGTAAAGCAATATGATCTCGAATTTTTGCGGCTTGTTCAAATTCTAATTTTTTTGCTAAGGTTTGCATTTGTTTTTCTAATTTAGCTATTTGTTTAGTAAAATCTTTAATAGATTGAATTTGAATTGTATCTGCTTCAATATTAATATCATCAAATTTTTCTAAATCGTGTTTGGCATGTCGCGAGTTAGCTTCTAATATATCTATAACAGATTTTTTTATAGTTGTAGGAGTAATCCCATGTTTAAGGTTAAATTCTTCTTGAATAATTTTACGTCTAGTAGTTTCTTCGATAGCTTTTTGCATAGAAGGAGTTATTTTGTCAGCATATAGAATTACGGTGCCATTAATATGTCTAGCTGCTCGACCGATGGTTTGAATTAATGCGCGAGCAGATCTTAAAAAACCTTCGCGATCTGCATCGAAAATAGCTACTAATGATACTTCTGGTAAATCTAAACCTTCTCGTAATAAATTAATTCCAACTAAAACATCGATTTTACCAGTGCGTAAATCTTTAATTATTTCCATGCGTTCTACGGTGTCGATATCCGAGTGTAAGTAACGAACTTTGATGTTTTTATCGCTTAAATAAGTGCTCAAATTTTCGGAGAATTTTTTTGTTAACGTAGTAATTAAAACGCGTTCGTTGTTATTAATACGTTGGTTAATTTCTACTAATACATCTTCAACTTGGCTGTTTACTGGTCTAACGATTATGGTTGGATCTAATAATCCAGTTGGACGTACTACTTGTTCAACAATTTGAGTGGAATTTGCTAGTTCGTAATCTCCTGGAGTTGCTGAAACATAAATAGTAGGTGGTTGTAATAGTACAAATTCTTCGAATTTTAATGGTCTATTGTCTAATGCTGACGGCAACCTAAATCCATAATTTACTAAATTTTCTTTGCGTGATCTATCTCCATGATACATGGCATTTAATTGTGGAATAGTTACATGGGATTCATCAATAATTAACAATGCATCTTTTGGCAAATAATCTACTAAAGTAGTAGGTGCCGAACCTTTGATTCGATTGTTTAACAGCGCAGAATAGTTCTCTATTCCGGTACAGTACCCTATTTCTTGCATCATTTCTATATCGTAATATGTTCTTTGTTCGATGCGTTGAGCTTCGATAAGTTTATTTTGATTTTTAAAGGTAGAAATTTGTAAATCTAATTCTATTTTTATTTTTTCGATTGCTTGTAAAACTTGTTCTTTTGGAGTTGCGTAATGGCTTTTTGGGTAGATTGTAATTCTTGGTAAATCGCTTTGTATAATTTTACCGGTTAAAGGATCAAAGGTGGTGATTTTTTCTATTTCGTTTCCGAACAGTTGTAATCTAATTGCTACGGTTTCGCTTTCTGCAGGAAAAATATCTATGGTGTCGCCACGCACCCTAAATGTTGCTTGTTTAAAGTTTGCGTCATTTCTAGTATATTGTAATTCCGCTAGTTTTTTTAGTAATTTTCTTTGATCAATTATGTCGTTTCGATCGATATGTAAGATCATAGTTAAATAGGTTTTAGGATCGCCCAAACCATAAATTGCGGAAACGGTTGCAACTATTATAGCGTCATTACGTTCTAATAATGCTTTAGTAGCAGAAAGGCGCATTCTATCTAAATGTTCGTTTATAGCAGCATCTTTTTCTATGTACGTGTCGGTATTTGGTACATACGCTTCTGGTTGGTAATAATCATAATAAGAAACAAAATATTCCACAGCATTTTTTGGGAAGAAGGTTTTCATTTCACCATAAAGTTGTGCTGCTAAAGCTTTATTGGGAGCTAAAATTAAAGCAGGTTTTTGTAGTTGATTTATTACGTTAGCAATAGTGAAAGTTTTTCCAGAACCGGTTACCCCTAATAAGGTTTGACGGGTAAATTTTTGTTGTAAACCAGTTATTAATTGGCTAATAGCTTTTGGTTGAGCTCCTGCGGGTTTATATTCACTATGTAATGTAAATTTAGATTTTAATTTATTCATTAGTGTTTACGTTATAGTTTTTAAAATAATTAAAACACAGGTAAGCAAAGATGTGTGAAGCATGTACCATGCACATGGTTATGTAAGTATAACGAGAGGTTCCAGCCATAGAGCAAAAAAACAAAACCAACACCATAGATAAACCAACGGCATTAAAACATACTAATGGTATGGCAAACCAATTAACGCTACCCATTTTATGTAGCGCGAATATTCCAAAAACAAAGTATATAAAACTTAATATAGTTGGTATTAGATTAGGCATTATTAAATAGACGCCAACAGTAGCTATCCAGTATAATACAGAATTATTAGTTAAAAAATCATTAATATATTTAAAACCAGAAGGATATATTAAGATACTAATCATATTAATACTTCTATGTTTTAGGTATGCTAATGGATGTTTTACAATGGCTGTAATCCAAGCGAGATATAGCTCTTTTCTTTCTACTTCGTTAACCCCCTTTCTTAATATAGCATCGTTAACAAAAACTAGATTATCAACCGAGTGATGTTTAAAAAGATCTGCATGGTTAAAGCGACCTAAATTGGGATTGATTTTATTAAAAACAGGTTGGGTATTAAATTTATTAGCAAGTTCTTGCATAGAAAAGTTTTTATTTTTAGCAAAACCAGGAAATAGATCTTGGTTAACACCCAGACTAATTGCTGCTATATCGTAAATTTTTACAAATTGCCAACCATAAGTTTTTTGTACGTTAGGAATAAAAATGTAGTTAATACAATGTAATACTAGATAGAAAGAAAATAATAAAATACTAAAAGTTTTAATAAATTGTTTGCAGTATAAATTATAATTTGAAATAATATACGCAATCCATCCCAATAAAATAAAAGCAGAATATTGAGCTTGAAATTTAATGCTAGTTCCGTATAACAAAATGATTAATAATATAATTGTTTGATGCCAATTTATTCGTCCTTTGCCAGAAGTTAAACAACTTAAATAAGACGCTACAAATAAAAAACTAAATGCAAAACCAACATCTTTACAAATTGTATTACAATAGAAAAAAATTTGTGGTATTAAAGGAAACAAACAAAATATGAATCTACTAACGGAAAGGTTAACGCTATTAATTAAATAAAAAATTGCTCCGTATAGTAAAGCTAAATGAAGTAAAAACATCATACCAGAACCCGGTATGATTTGATTCAAACACCCCCAAACCAAAGACATTAATGGCGGATGATGATCATTGTATAACCCGGAAAGAGCCATAGCATATTGAGTTTGGCTATCAGGAGATAACATTCCTGGCCACATTAACAATAAATGTACTGAGCCAATAAGCAATATGATAATTAATGGGTGTTTAATTAATTTATAAATAATCAACCTCTCTGGAATTTAGCACTAAAATAAATATCCATTAATTAGGGTTAAGTGTTCTAAAATTAAATGGCTGTTGTTTGAGCCACGCAAAGCGGGGCGAGTTTACAGCTTTTTAATTTTAGAACACTTAACCCTAATGGGTATTTATTTTATTATAAATAAACGATTATAAACTAAAGAGAACTATTTAAAAAGACGTGAGCATGCACCTGGCATATACAGCACTTTATTACTAAATAGTCGCTATAATTATTACAAGTAATATCATTAATAAAGTATGTAATAAGGTCATATGCAAGCAAATAGTACGGATTTAGTATTAATACAGGCTATACAGCATGGCAACCGAAATGCTTTTGGCTTATTAGTTACCAAATATCAACATAGAATTTTGAGATTAATAAAGCGTTACGTCCCAGATTCTCATGAATCATTGGATGTTATGCAAGAAATTTTTATTAAAGCCTATAAAGCTATCGATCATTTTAGAAAAGAAAGTTCTTTTTATACTTGGCTATATAAAATAGCTATTAATACTGCTAAAACTTACTTAATAGATAAAAATCGTCATTTCCCAGATTTTAGCTTTGATATTTTGGAAAGTGAGCAGTTAGTTTCTATTATTAAAACTAATTTAAAAGAGTATAATGCACCAGATAATCTAATTTTGCGTGGAGAATTAGAAAATATATTTTTTTCTTTAATTAGCAAGTTGCCAGAGGAATTAAAGGTTACAATTAAGCTGAGAGAAGTTGACGAATTGACTTATGAGGAAATTGCACTAATTATGGAGTGCCCAGTAGGTACAGTTAGATCTAGAATTTTTCGAGCTAGAGAAGCTATTGAAAAAAAAATCACTAATAAAAAAGTCTTACATTAAAAAATTTATTATTATTTAATGTACAGCAAATCCAAATACATTCACATGCTACCCTTAAATATTTATTCAGCAAATAGTAAAAAAAGTTGCTAAAATTAGGTGTAGATGCTAATTTATTTAAATATTAGGGTTAGAAAATTGTATTGACAAGTATGAGTTTATATGTTCTAATTTATCTAACTTAATCTGTGCAAATGAAAGAGGATATTAAATGCCACCAGAAACAGAAATAGAAAACAAAGCATTATTACCACAATTTTGCAAATATATTAGAGAGCATTCTACAGAAGAAGAGTATAAAGCTCTTATGAAAAATTATGATTTTAAAACTGAAGATTCATTTGAAAATTTTGTTTTTAAATGTTTAGATTTTGTAGTTGAGAAGTGTTCAGATCCAAATAAATTAAACTTATTAGAAGCATTTAAAGACAAATTATTACCTTGTTTAAGCCAAGCAGGTAAAGAAGAAAAATATTATAATGAATTGCAAGAAATATTAAAATTAAAAAACAATAGTAATATTTCAGCATTTAAAGAAAGATTAAAATTATTTTTTAAAAAATTATTAAAAGAAAAGACTCAAGATGAAAGTAATATTCTTAAGGATTTATGGGAAGAATATTTTAAAGGTCAATCAGTAGCTAATGTTTTTTCTGATCGGACTAAACAAATTTTTGAAGGATTTATAGCTCAAAACCAAGCGGATCCATTAAAGAGAGCAGGTATGCTTGTGTTTGAATTCGTATTTACTGTGCTTGATTTTGCTAAGTATGAAAATACTCATGGTAAACAAAAATTATCTAGCTATAGAGATGAAGAATCTAAAGAAGAAAATTTAGTACACAAACATTGGAGAGCTCAACGAGGCGTAGCAACTCCTTCTTAAGTTAAGGTATTTGTTACAAAATAAACTGTATGATTAAATATTTTAAAGGACTTAAATTATAATGTCAGTGGTTCAACTAGAAGTAAAAAATTTATCAAAAATATTTGATGATAAATTGGTTGTTAACAACATTTCTTTTACCGCTAAAAAAGGACAAATAGTAGGATTTTTAGGGCCAAATGGAGCTGGCAAAACTACTACTATGCGGATGATCACTGGATTCTTAAATCCTACTGCTGGTACTGTTTGTTTAAACGGTATCGATATTTTAAAAAATCCTTTAGAGGCTAAGCAGCAATTCGGATATCTACCAGAAGGTGCGCCTAGTTATTTAGATATGAGGGTGTACGATTTTTTAAAATTTATTGCTAAGTTAAGAGGATATAATGGCTCTAAGTTGCTTGATTGCTTAGATAGAATAATAAATCAAGTTAATTTGCGAGAAGTTCTTAATAAACCTATAGATACTTTATCTAAAGGGTTTAAACGACGAGTTGGCTTAGCTCAAGCTATTTTGCATGATCCACCAATTTTAATCTTAGATGAACCTACAGATGGTTTAGATCCAAATCAAAAACATGAAGTGCGCGAACTTATTAAAGATATGGCTAAAGATAAAGTTATTATTTTATCGACACATATTTTAGAAGAAGTAGAAGCTATTTGTACTAGAGTTATTATCATTTCTATGGGCAAAATTATTGCTGACGATATTCCAAAAAAATTAGCTAATAATACTGAAGAATTAGAAAAATTTTTCCGTAAAATTACTACTTTAAGTTATCAAGAGGTAAATTAAATGTACAATATTTGGATTTTATTTCAGAGAGAATTGAAAAACTATTTTATTACTCCGATTGCCTATGTATTTATAACAATTTTTTTATTAATGAATGGTATATTTACTTTTTATGTTGGCAATTTTTTTCAAAGAGGTATTGCTGATTTAGTACCATTTTTTAGTGCTCATCCATGGATTTATATGATCTTTATTCCAGCTATTACTATGCGATTATGGGCAGAGGAAAAAAAGCTTGGTACAGTGGAATTATTATTTACTTTACCGATTACTACTATGCAAGCAGTATTAAGTAAATTATTGGCGGCATGGTCTTTTATTATTATTTCTTTAATTTTAACGTTCCCGTTGTTTTTAGCAGTAAATTATTTAGGTAATCCAGATAATGGAGTAATTTTGGCCGGATATTTAGGTAGTATTTTGATGGCAGGAGCATTTATTACTATTGGCGCCTGTATTTCTGCGGCTACTACTAATCAAGTTATAGCTTTTGTTGGTTCGTTTTTAATATGTTTATTATTTAATGTAAGTGGTTTTTCTTTGGTTACCGATTACCTTGGTAGAATACTTCCTGTAATAGTAATGGATGTAATACGTAATTTTAGTTTTATAACTAATTTTGATGTCATTGTAAAAGGATTAATAGATTTTAAAGCATTAATTTATTTTGGTTCATTAATTTTAACATGGACGTTAGTAAATGTAATTGTATTAGAAACCAATAAGGCGAACGATTAATTATGCAGATTAATATTAAAAATAGAAAAGTATTAACAGGCTTAACATTGGCCTTAATATTTTTTTCATTAATAGTTGTTAATTTTATGAGTAACAAATTATTTAGTTTTGCTCGGTTGGATTTAACTCAAAATCGAATATTTAGCTTATCCGAAGGTAGCAAGAAAATCCTTGCTAGCATAGATGAACCAATAACTTTAAAATTATTTTTTTCTAGGCAATTAGCAAAAGAAAACCCTTATTTTTTAAGCTTTGCTGTAAGAGTAGAGGAGTTTTTAAAACAATACCAAAGGTATTCTAATAAAAAAATTACTTTACAAGTTATTGATCCGGAACCATTTACTGAGTACGAAGATCAGGCAGTACACTATGGTTTACAAGGAGTTCCAGTAAATAACGAGGGGACGGAGTTATACTTTGGATTGGTAGCTAGTAATTCGGTAACTGGTAAAGAAATTATTCCATTTTTTCAGCCTAATAGAGAAGGTTATTTAGAGTATGATATTACTAGATTAATTGCTAAGTTAAGTAATACAACTACTAATAAGATAGCGGTAATTACTAGTTTGCCTATTAGTGGTGAACCAGGTTTTCAGTTTATGCCAGATAAAGCTAGACCATGGGTTATTTGGCGACAAATTGCGCAACAGTTTGATGCTAAAATTTTAGAAACAACAGAAAAAGAACAAATTTCTGTTATCCCACAAGACATTAAGGTTTTGTTGTTAATTAATACTGGGGAACAATTGCCATTAGTTACAGCTAAAGCTGTTGATCAATTTGTTTTGCGTGGTGGACGTGTTTTATTGTTATTAGATCCAGTATCAGAAATTAAAAATAATGCAAATTCAGAAGAACAAACCGCTAATGAAATGGTCCCTATAAATAAATTATTACAAGCTTGGGGAGTAAACTATGATGCTAATAAAATAGTAGCTTCTAGAGAATTTGCTAAACAAGTAAGATATAACTATCAAGGAAAAGAAACGGTAGGATTGTATCCGTTATGGATTGATGTTGATGCATCATCTTTAGCTAAAAATGATGTGTTAACTGCTAATTTAGCTAAATTAACTTTTGCTTCTGCTGGGGCAATTTCTGCGAATGATCAAGGCTCTAGTAAATTTGTACCATTAGTTGTTATTAAAAAAGATGCAATGTTAGTTAATAAAAATGATTTAACAAAATATAAAGCTAATCCAGTCAGTTTATTAAGAGAGTATCAACCAGAAAACAAACCAATTACAATAGCTGCTAGAGTTACTGGTAAAATTAAGTCAGCATTTAGCGAAGAATTTTCTACCGAACAAGCCAATATTGTTATAATAGCTAATGCAGATTTTTTGCATGATCATTTTTGGGCTACAGCGCAAAACTTTTTAGGCAATCAAATAATTGTACCTACTTCAGGTAACGGTAATTTAATATTAAATGCATTAGATAATTTATCTGGTAGTGATGCGTTAATTAGCGTTAGAAATAAAGATTCTTATACTAAGGGATTTGATAAAATTCATGAAATTGAACTTAAATCTCAAAGTCGGTTTCAACAAGCTGAGGAAGCCTTATTAAAAAGGATGGAAGAAACTAAACAAAAATTATCTGCTATGGCACAACAAAAATTGTCAGTAGAACATAGACAAGAAGAAGAAGCGTTTAGAAAAGATCTTATAAGCACTAGGAAACAATTACGAGAAGTGCGTAGATCTTTGCGTGAAGATATTCAGGTTTTAGAAAACAGAATTAAATTTTTTAGTATAATATTTATGCCGCTAGTAATAGCTTTATTGTGTACAGGGTATTGGTTGTTTGGTAATAAATGGTTTAGTTTATTTAGGCACAAAAAAATATGATTAACAGATCAAATAATTTTTATATAATTATTTCATTAATAGTAATAATATTAATTGGTGGTGTTATTGTAATTAAAAATATTTATAAAAAACATTCTAATTATACCCATAATGGTATTAGCAAATTATTTTTAAAAAATTTGAATTCTAACGATGCTATAAATAAAGTAAAAAAAATTCAAATTGATTTTAATGCAGAAAAATTAACTATTGTAGAAAATAGTGACAACAAATGGATTATTGTAGAAAAGGGCAATTATCCAGCTTTAGAACAGAAAGTGAAAGAGTTAGTATTTGATTTAGCAGATTTAAAAATTATAGAATCGAAAACTACTAAAGTAGAAAATTTTGCTGCTTTACAGTTAGAAGATATTAATATTAATAAACAAGTAACTAGAATAGTATTGTTAGATGCTAACAATCAGGAAATAGATAGTGTTTATATAGGTAAAAGGGAATTTGTAGCAAGTCCAAATGCTGAGAATCAAGCACATATTTTTGTACGTAAACCTAAAGAAATGCAAGCTTGGTTAGTTTCTGGTAAATTATCAGAAAGTTTTGCTTTAAAGGATTTAGTACAACAGCCAGTTTTGTCGGTAGATTTAGCAGCTGTTTCACAAGTAGAATTAAGTAAGGTTAAACAACCACAAAAAAGTTTTATTAAAATAGCGAGAAATTTAACAACCAAAGAATTAAATTTATTAGAAGTTCCACCTAGATATCAGGTAAAAGAGCAATATATTGTTGATAACATTGTACAGCAATTTGCGTATTTGAATTACGAAGATGTACTCTTAAATTCACAAGAAGCTGTTCCAGTTTTAAATGGAAAATTAGTTTTATCTCAAAATACTAATACTAAAGAGGTGGCTTCTAGCGTTGGTGAAAATCCTATAAATTTTGAATTGGTATATGTTAATAAAAATTATTATTTTAAGCTTAATAATAGCAATTGGTTATATAAAATTAGTGATTATGCATGCCAAAGTTTGTTGGTTAATAAATCTGACTTACTTGCAGAAACGAAGAAAACAGAAGTAAAAAGTAATAAAAAATAATAATAAAAATAGTCAAATAACAAAATATTGAATGACAAATAAGATAATTTTTAATATAATTTATTTTTCATAATAAAAAAATAAAATCAGATGTTTAGTAGTATAATTGTATTTAAAAACAAACTTATAAGTAGTATCAATAGATTTAAAACAAAAAAAATTAATTGGTATTTGTTCCCTCAACAAGCTAGAGATTCTACTTGCCATTGTTTGGTTATATTTAATTTTGTTTTACTACAAAAAATTAAAGCAAAATTACAAAACCATACATGGCGTAGTCAAGAAGATTGGATTGGGGTTACATTTTCTGGAACAGTGGCTTGGCAAAAAGCTATGGCTAGGCTAACTAATCCTGAGTTCGGTGAAGACAAGGCATTTTCCGAGTATCAAAACTATATTTTAAAATATGGTATTCATTTAGATCGTATTTATACCGAGTCTGGGCGTGCTTATTATAAGTCTTCATTAGATCCATTAAAAAATTTACAAAAAGTATGGTTGTCTCCATATCATTTTGTTTGTGCTAAAAATCATCCAGAAGTTATAGAAAAAACTCTACCGTTGTATTCGGATGGTAAAGATAATTTTATTTTTAATATAAAAAAGAATTGTTATGAAAAAATAGAAGCAATTGCGGAATATTTTAATGATAGTAATGAGTTTTCTGAAGATTTAATTTATTTATTTGGTTTTAATATTAACAAAAGTGGTAAGTCTTTAAAATTATCACCTCAATATAAAGAATATTTAGGATTACCTAATTATAGTTGTTTGACGCCCAGTTTAATTAATTATCCTATAAGTAGTGCTAAAAATTTTAAGTGTGGGTATAAATATCAATATTTGCCAGAACAAGCTAAACAAGATGTTTATTTTCATGTTGGGTTATTCCAATTATTAAATCTTGCTATGGGAATAGATCAAGAAAATAATTTAATCAATCAATCGCACGATTTATATCAAGTATATAGTAATCTTCGTAGAGAAATGACTAAACATCCAGATAATCCATGGGGTTTGCCAGAATTTAAGGCCCAAAACAGTTTAGAGTACCATTTAGCAGAATTATTTAAACAAGACCCAGAACTAATGCAAGAAGTTATTAAAGTTAACAAATATCCATTTAATACATTCGAACATTATGAGAATTTAGATAATTTATATGATAGCAAAGATAAACAAGTTAGGCAGTCATTAGCTAAACATAAATCATTGTTACCTGGAAAAGAACAAATATTAGCGTATAGTTTTTCGCAATCATTATTAACTATTTGGACCGCAGCAGTTAGCGAAAAAGCTCTATACGCGGTATTAGAGTTACCTGAATTTTTACGAGTAGTTTTATATTTTGCTAGCCGTAATTATCATAAAAAAATCTTAAAAACAGTATACGAAAGCCAATTAGGAGCGAGAAGTTTTATTGCTATTTGGCAATATATTAAGCAATTATTATTACAAAAAGGAATAGAAGAATTATTTAGTTTCGATGGTCATGGTGTAGTTGTTAGTTTTTCTAAAGAATTAATAGCCATGCAAAATAATAATATGGATATTGTAGCTCCTAGATTAATGGAAGATTTAGGTTTTACTGTAATAGACTCTTTGTATTCCGATGTAGTAAAGCCTTGGTATGTTAAATAAGATATACTTTGATAATTAAGTTTTATTTGTAATAAACATGATAAGCATATAAAATAAACCCGCTAATAATTAATATAAGAGGATAATTTTGTTATCATGAGTACACATACAACTAAGTCAGAAACATCAGTGTCGGAATTTTCAGGTTGGCGTGCTTTAATTTGGCCAATTCACAACCATGAGCTTAAAAAGTTTCTTCCTATGGGACTCATGATGTTTTGTATACTTTTTATCTATACCCTGTTACGAGATACTAAGGATGCGATAATAGTTAATTCTCCTGGGGCTGGCGCCGAAAGCTTATCTTTTATTAAAGGGATTGGCGTAACTTTTTGTGCGATTCTTTTCATGGTTTTATATACCAAGGCAGCCAATATCTTTAAAAGAGAAGGGTTATTTTATGTAACAGCATTACCGTTTTTAATTTTTTTCGTTGTTTTTGCTTTTATTATTTACCCTAACAAAGATTTGCTGCACATGAGTTTAGAAAGCATAGAAAATTATCAAGCTTTATATCCTAAATTAAAATGGATTATTCCATTGGTTGGTAATTGGACTTATAGTCTTTTTTATATTCTTTCAGAACTATGGGGTAGTGCAATTTTGTCATTGCTATTTTGGCAGTTTGCTAATGCTATTACTCCAGTTAAAGAAGCAAAACGCTTTTATGGTATGTTTGGGTTTTTAGGAAATTTTGGTTTATTGTTCTCTGGACCATTACTTATTTATTTATCTTCTATGACTAAAGGATTAGGCTTATCCAGAGCCGAAGCTTGGGGGTTAAGTCTAAAGTACTTAATGGGCTCAGTTTTAGTAGCTGGAATAGTTTTATTAATTACTTTTTATTGGATTAATCGTAATGTTTTAACAGATAAGAGATACTACGATCCAGAAGCTATGGGAGAAGGTAAAAAAGGTAAAAAGCCAAAATTATCTCTTATGGATAGTTTTCGTTATATTTTGTCGTCCCCTTATTTAGGACTAATAGCCATGATCGTTATATGTTATGGTATTTCTATTAATTTATTCGAAGGGGTGTGGAAGGGACAAATTAAAATAGCATATCCTAACGAGAATGATTATAACGTGATTATGGGTACGCTTTCTACGATTACTGGTATAGTTACTATTGGTTTAATGTTATTGGGAAGTAATCTTTTACGTCGAGTTACCTGGCGTACTGCAGCGTTAATTACTCCAGGAGTAATTATTGTAGGTACCTTAATTTTCTTTACCGTAATTTTGTATAACAATAGCCAAGTACCAGAAGGCATGAAAATAGTTGAAGCTTTAAGACTAGGTCTTATAAAGAAAGAACTAGTGTTGTTTGTAGTATGGGTAGGGTTAATAATAAATGCTCTTGGTAAAGGCTTTAAATATTCGTTATTCGATCCGACTAAAGAAATGGCATACATACCTTTAGATCCAGAATTAAAGGTTAAGGGTAAAGCAGCAGTGGATGTTATCGGCGGTCGTGGCGGAAAATCTGGTGGAGCTTATATTCAAATGAGCCTGTTAACTTGTTTTTCTGGTAGTGCCTTATATCAATTAGCTCATATTTTTGCTCCAATTGTTGTTGGGGTAGTGTTTTTGTGGCTTTTGTCGGTATTTGGTTTAAGTAAGAAGTTTAAAGCTATTACTCACGATAAAAACAATTGATTATTAATTAATATACTGAATTACATGGGTTTTCGGTGCTTGAAAACAACAATGAGTCCTGTTTGAGCCGAGCAAAGCAAGGCGAGTTGACGAGTTGTTGCTTTTTAAGTACCGAAAACTCATATATGTTGTTTGTTATAGCAATTATCTCTGGAGCGGCCTTAACCTTAGCTTTTGCCCCTTTTCGTATTTGGCCATGTAGTTTCTTATCTATATTAAGTTTAATTTGGTTATTTTCTAAACAACAGCACGCTAAAGGCAGTTTTTATTTAGGGTTTGTGTTTGGGGTAGGATTTTTTGCTAGTAGTGTTTCATGGGTATTTGTTAGTATTTATAAATATGGTGGAACTAGTATTATTTTAGCCTTGTTAATTACTAGTTTATTTATAATATTTTTAGCATTATTTCCAGCAATTAATTTATATTTATTAAAAAAACTTAAATTAGATAATCCAGTAAATTGGCGATTTATAATAGCATTTCCAGCTAGCTGGGCGTTATTAGAAATTTTTAGAAGTTGGTTTTTAACGGGATTTCCATGGGCATTATTGGGTTATACCCAGTTAAGTTCGCCATTAAAATATTATGCCAGTTTATTTGGAGTATATGGGGTTTCGTTTATTGTTCTTCTTATTGCTGCCTTAATTAGTAGTGTATGTTGGCGGTTTAAAAAAGAGCAAGGTTTTAGTTATATAAGTATTAGCCTAATTTTATTAATATTTTTTAGCCCTATATTTTTATTATTTTTAAATAAAAAATATAATAAATTAGATAATACTTTAACAAACAATAAACATACAGTCGCAATTATTCAAGGCAATATAGCTCCTAACGATAAATTTTTATTTCAAGATTCAGTTGGTTTAATTAAACGTATTTCGGAAATTTATTTACAGCCAACTAAAGATTTAGCTATAACCAAAGATTTAGCTAAAAAAATTGATCTAGTGATTTGGCCAGAAAATAGTTTACCTTTAGAAGTTCAAGATCCTGATGCTAATGTTTTTTTATATAACATAGATCAATTTGCTAAATATAATAATTTTGGTTTATTATTAGGCATTCCGATACAACACCGTTATAGATACAATTATTTTTATAATTCAGTCTTAGGCCTAGGAACAGCAACAGGGGAGTATTATAAAACTAATTTAGTTCCATTTGGAGATTATGTTCCTTTAGAGGATTTATTACGCGGGATAATTGGTTTTTTTGATTTACCAATGTCTAGGTTTGTAGCTGGCGATCTTAAGCAAGCTGCTATTAAGTTTAATAAGCATAATTTATTAGCGACTGTTTGTTACGATATAACTTATGCAGAAGATTTGCGCTATAGGGTATTAACTCAAAATCCTAGCGTTATAGTTACAGTTAGCGAAGATGGTTGGTTTGGGGATTCTTTAGGTCCACCGCAACATTTAGATATTGCTAGAATGCGCGCGATCGAAACAGGGCGTTATGTATTAAGAGCAACCACTAGTGGTATTTCGGCAGTTATAGATAATTATGGTAATATAGTTAAACAAGCACCGGTATTTAAAAAATTTGTTCTTATTAGTCAATATCAAGATTGTTTTAATCAAACTATATGGAATAAATTAGGTAATAAATTAATAATAGGGTTTTTGTTAATTTGTTTAGTTATATCAAAAGTAAAAATTTCTAGGGTTTTTCGTGTGAGGTAGAAGGTTTTGCTGCCACAGTTGGTTCTTTTGTTGTGGTAGGGAGAGATGCATTATGTGTCTCAATTAGAGATTTAATGTTTTCCGAACAACCTTCGCAAGGCTGAAATTTAACTGGTATTTTTTGTTCTGCTAACTCTTTCAATATTTTAGATAAACGTTCTTCACTAAACGCGTTATTAGCTTCGATAACCAATGGTTCTGGTGGTGTATCTTTGTCGGCAGTGCTTTTTGCTGTATCTACTAATAATTTTAATCCAGCAACTATAGCTTTAGGATCATCTGTTAGACATTCTAGGCTATCTGTTTTAACTATAACTGCTTTATCTGTACTACCTTGTGTTGATATATGGCCTAAATATGTTGGATCAGTATTTGTTTCTTGTGTTGTAGCTGCGGTAAAGTTAACTTTAGCATCAATACCAGAAATTTTTGTCCAATCGCATTTTTGTATAAGCCCTGGTTGCTGTGGAGTAACCGTGGGGAGTGGAGCTGGCCAAGCAGCAATAAGTGGTGCTAGTGGAGATGAAGCAGGGGGGAGGAGTGGGTCAACCGGATTACTAGGCTTATCTGTAGCCTTGGCTGGTGGTGGAGGAGATAATGGTGTTACAACTGGCGGTACTGGTACTGCTGCTGGTGCGGTAAATGTAACTTTAGGCATTTGGGATACAATTGCATTATATGTTTTGTTTTCAGTATCAATCTGTACTTGCTCCAAAAATGGTACTGTTGTGTCCAGGCCTCCCAATATTGTAGAACCACCTTTTGTATCAACCATTTTTGCAACAACAAAACCTTGTTGTGCTTTTATAACGTCAACGTGTGCTTTTATAACGTCTGTAAATTCTTTTTTAGCAGCGGCGCCATTAGTGCCAGAACTTTGTTCGAAAAATGGACACCAGGTTATGGGTACTTCTTTCCCTTTCCCTTGTGGTATGTTCCTATCCCGCATTGTTTCTATTACATTAATATCCTTAAGTATACAGTCATATAAACTAAATTTTTTAGTGTCGCTTTGTTCTGAATCCAAAATTACTTTTGAAAATTTTTGTGCTTTGGCGTCTTCTACCCCCAACTCTATTAATTTTTTATAGCATTCTCTTACTCCTTGTGGGGCGTAGTGTATGCCATTACTATAATCTGGGTCGGTATGTAGTTCACCTTTCTTTGGATCGCCTGCCCCCTGTTTCAGGAAATCTGTCGCCTAGAAGTTAAATAACTTAGGTGGGCGATGGAGTATAATTATGATCCCAAAAAATAATTTTTCTGAAGACTTTAAAAAAACTATGGTTACAAAATTGC
>Ga0116135_1000270_pt1 | contig 28375 bp, 24 predicted proteins | sample June2015DPH_20_1_FD_89738 | JGI IMG/M metagenome (GOLD analysis project Ga0116135, IMG submission 89738) | Peatland microbial communities from SPRUCE experiment site at the Marcell Experimental Forest, Minnesota, USA - June2015DPH_20_10 | ecosystem: Environmental > Terrestrial > Soil > Wetlands... | reverse complement strand
GACCGGCAAAACCATGAGCGATCCGCAGCGCATGCGGTTCTCACAGCCGGAGTTTTATCTAAAAACGCGCGATGAAATGCTGGTCATGTTCAGCGACTTCGAAGAAGCGCTGGATCGCACCGGCATGATCGCCGAGCGCTGCCAGGTAAGTCTCGAAAAAGTGAAGGAGCCGTTCCCGAAATTCGAAGTCCCGCCCGATCACACTACCGACACGTATTTCGAATACGTCGCGAGGCAGGGTTTCGAAAAGCGCCGGGTGCGATTGGAAGCGCTCCAGAAGTCGGGAGCGCTGAAGCACGATCTGGCGGAATACGCGGAGCGTCTCGATACTGAAATCCGGCTGATCCAGCAAATGAAGTTCGCGGGATATTTCCTGATCGTTTGGGATTTCATCCGCTTCGCCAAATCGCGCGGGATTTCCGTGGGGCCCGGGCGCGGTTCGGCCGCCGGAAGCCTGGTGAGCTACTCCATGGACATCACCGATCTCGATCCGCTGGAGTACGGGCTGATCTTCGAGCGGTTTTTGAATCCGGAGCGCATCAGCATGCCGGATATTGACATCGATTTCCACACCCGCCGCCGTGGGGAAGTCATCCAATACGTCACTGAGAAATATGGACGCGAACAGGTAGCGCAAATCATCACTTTCGGAACGCTGGGTGCGCGAACAGCCATCAAAGATGTCGGCCGCGTCCTGGATATCGGCTTCGCCGACGTGGATCGCATCACCAAGCTCATTCCCACCCAGCTCAATATCAAGCTGAAAGAGGCGATGGCACAAGAGCCCGCCATCGAAGATGCGGCGCGCAAAGATCCGCGCTTGAAAGAAGTGCTCGAAGTAGCGAACAAGCTGGAGGGCATGGCGCGCAATGCCTCCATGCATGCCGCCGGCGTGGTGATTTCGCCGGTGCCGCTCAAGGAACTGGTCCCGCTCTACAAGACCAACAAAGACGAAATTGTCACGCAGTACGACATGGTGGGCCTCGAGAAACTTTCGCTGCTGAAGATGGATTTTCTCGGCCTCACTACGCTTGACATCATCCAGGATGCGATCGAGATGATTGAGCGCAATCACGGCGTGAAGTTGAGAGTGGATGAACTGCCTTTAGATGATGCCGCCACTTATCAGATGTTCTGTAAAGCTTATACCAGCGGCATCTTCCAGTTTGAATCGCGCGGGATGCGCGATATTTTGCGCAAGTACCAGCCTGCGCGCATGGACGATTTGTGCGCGCTGAACGCACTTTACCGTCCCGGCCCCATTCAGGGCGGGATGATTGACGACTTCATCGATGGCAAGCATGGCCGCAAGCAGGTTTCTTACGATTTCCCCGAGCTGAAAGAGATTCTGGAAGAGACCTACGGCGTAATCGTGTATCAGGAACAAGTGATGAAGATCTCGAATCGCCTGGCCGGTTATTCGTTGGGCGATGCCGATATCCTGCGGCGGGCGATGGGGAAGAAAAAAGCCGAAGAGATGGCGGCGCAGCGGGCGCGCTTCCTGGAAGGGGCCAAGAAAAAGGGTTTCAACCAAAAGAAGATCGAAAAGATTTTCGATCTGATGGAGAAGTTCGCCGGCTACGGTTTCCCCAAGGCGCACTCGGCGGCGTACGGATTTCTGGCCTATGTCACCGCATATCTGAAAGCGCATTATCCGTTGGAGTTTCTCTCCGCGCTGCTGACGTCGGAAATGGGCAATACCGACAAAGTCGTAAAGTACATCAACGAGTGCCGCGAAATGGGGATTCCAGTGCTGCCGCCGGATGTCAATTCCAGCAGCCGGGATTTCACGCCGGACGGAAAAGGAATTCGGATGGGTTTATGTGCGGTTCGGGCGGTGGGCGCGAACGCGGCGGATTCCATCATTGAGGCGCGTACCAAGGGCGGGGCTTTTCAATCGATGTTCGATTTCTGCGAGCGCGTGGACTTGGGCGCAGTGAACCGGCGGATTTTGGAAAATCTGATCAAGTGCGGCGCCATGAGCAGCCTGGGCGGCAATCGGGCGCAGTTGACCGCGATGATCGAGGGCGCGATGGAGAGCGGCCAGCGGGCGTGGAAAGATCGCGAAAGCGGGCAGACCGGATTGTTCGGGATGGTGGCCGATGAACCAGCTCACGAGGAGCACCAGTTGCCGGCGCTGCCGGATTGGACCCCGCAGCAAAATTTATCAAGTGAAAAAGAAGTGCTGGGCGTGTATGTCACCGGGCATCCACTCGATGAATATTCCGCCAAAGTTGCCGAGCTTTCCACGCACTACACCGAAACTCTGGAGGGTTTGGAACGGGGCGCCGACGTGGGGATTTGCGGAATTCTTACCGGCATCCAGCGCAAACGCAACAAGGACGGCAAACTGTGGGCGGCCATGCACCTGGAAGACCGCACCGGCAGCGTGGAGGCGATGGTTTTCAGCACGCAGTATGATCGCCTGCTGACCGCGCTGGTGGAAGACAAGGCCGTGCTGGTGCGTGGGCTGGTGCTGCCGGAGGAGAACGCGCCTCCCAAGATCTCGGTGCAGGACATCATCCCGCTGGAATTGGCGCGAGTGAATCTGCCGTCTTTGATTTCGATTCGCGTGGCCGTGGGTGTAAACGGGACCAAAGATCAGGCCATGGATAAGGCTGAAGAACTGAATCAACTGTTCGCCAAAAAGTGCGGCAACACCGAGGTGCGGCTACGGCTTGAGAAACCTCGCGATTTTTCCGTTATTCTGGATGTGACGCGCAAAGTACGCCCGGACAAAGAATTCTGGGCCGAAGTGGAACGGATCTGCGGACCGGAATCGGTGGAGGTCCTGGCAAGCTAGTCCCGCGCAATTCGGAATGGAAGAAAACCCAGCCTCACAGCCGCACGAGAAGAGCGCCGAAACGTCAACGGTGAATGCCACCTGGGCACGGGTACAATTGGCGCGCCATCCCAAGCGGCCGCACACTCTCGACTACATCACGCGCATCTTCACCGGCTTTTCGGAACTGCATGGAGACCGCACCTTCGCCGACGACGCAGCCATCGTGGGCGGCATGGCGTTCTTCGACGGGCGTCCCATGATGGTGATCGGCCAGCAGAAGGGCCGCGATACCAAGCAGAAACTGCACCGGAATTTCGGGATGCCGAAACCGGAGGGATACCGCAAGGCGCTCCGCCTGATGCGGATGGCCGACAAATTTCAGCGGCCCATCATTACATTTCTGGATACACCCGGGGCCTATCCGGGGATCGATGCCGAAGAGCGCGGCCAGGCGGAAGCGATTGCCTTGAACCTGCGCGAGATGTCGCGTCTGGGCGTCCCGGTGATCACCATCGTGATCGGCGAAGGCGGCAGCGGCGGCGCGCTGGGATTGGGAATCGCCAACCGCGTGTACATGCTGGAGAACGCCTACTATAGTGTGATTTCTCCCGAAAGCTGCGCAGCCATCATTTACCGCGATTCGGGCAAGGCTCCCGAAGCTGCCGAGGCTCTGAAACTGGCTTCGGGCGACCTCATGGCACTAGGGCTGATCGACGGGATAATTTCCGAGCCGGCCGAGGGCGCGCACACCGACGCCGACAAAGCCGCCGAGTTTGTCAGGGACGCGATTCGCAGCGCGCTAGCGGATTTGACATCGCGCTCGTCGCGCGAACTGATTGATGATCGCTATGACAAATTCCGCCGCATGGGGAATTTTTTCGCCGAAGGCCGGGGCGCATGAACAAGAAGGTCGCGATTGCGGTAATTGGCGTCATTGCGGCGCTCGGATTGGTCTACATGTTTTATTCGAGCACCAGCAATGTCAAGTACCGCGTGGAAGTGTGCGTGGCATTTCAGGGAAGGACGTCGTGCCGCACGGCACGCGCGGACACTGAAGAGCACGCCTTGCGCAGCGCGCAATCGAACGCGTGCGGCTTGATTGCATCGGGGGTAACGGATACGATGCAGTGCGAGCACTCGAATCCGACCAGCGTGAAATGGCTGCAGATGAGATAGTACCTTGAATTCGATCTACTAGAAGTACTTTTCCGCCAGTTCCGGCTTCGCTTCCACCGCCTGCTGCCAGCACGAACGCGCTTCATCTTCCTGGCCGAGCGCTTTCAGCGCATGCCCCAGATTGAGCAAGGCTTCTGCGAAACCCGGCTTTTCGTCGGCAGCGCGGCGATAGGTGCGCGCGGCATCTTCAAACAGGCTCGATTTTTCGAGCAGTACTCCGATGTTGAAGGCTAGCTCCGGAAGAGGCTCTCCCAATTCCTGCAATTTCGATTCGGCATCCAGGGCCTGGATGTAATCGCCCATCTCGACGCTCAAGGCTGCCAGGGCGCGCAAAGCGTCGGTGGATTTCGGATGGCATGTTACGGCTTGCGTGAGAGTGCCCTTGGCGGCTTCGAGATCGCCCGAGCGCCACTGCGCCTGGCCCAGGTTCACCAGCGCCTCCAGCCAATCCGAACGTTGGCTGACGCAGTTGCGAAAAGGTTCGATGCTCCGAGTGTGATCGCCGCGCAGCAGCCGGAAATAGCCCAATCGGAACCACGCGTCCACGCGTTCAGGTTCATTCTCCACCACTTTTTCCATGCACTTCTCAGCGTCCTCGGTGTAGCCCAGCTTTTCGTACAGATGGCTGAGATTCCACAGCGCGCCCGTGTGCGACGGAGCGATCTGGAGGGCGCGCTCGTAGGCTTTACGCGCAGCGGGCAGGTCGCCGCGCTCTTGCAACGTAGTCCCAAGATTCGCGTAGGCCACTTCGCTTTCCGGCTGCAGTTTGATCGCTTCCGAATACGCTTGGCCGGCCTGCTCCATGCGGTTGGTCTTCTGATAAGCCACGCCCAGGTTGAACCAGGCTTCGTATGATTTTGGAGCAGCTTTCGCCAGTTGCGCCGCATGTGTCGCGGCGGTTTTAAAATCGCCGCGCGCGATGGCCGCGGCCGTCAACCCTTCGAGCGCCGCCTTGGCGCCCGGGCGTACCTTTAGCAGCTTCTCCGAGTACTCGCGAACCTTGACGTCCTCGGATTTTCCGAGCGCCAGGCCGATCATGTTGGTGAGCAACTCCGCGTTACCGCCATTGGACGGGAGCAGTTTCGTGTAGAGCTCCCAGGCTTCCTCCAGGCGGCCCAGCAACTGCAGTGCAACTGCCTTCCCGTACAGCGCGTTTTCGTAGGCGGGCTTCAACTTCAGGCATTCTTCGAACGCGCCCAGCGCTTCCTCCGGATGTTGTAAATGCAGTTGGCAGATACCTAGTCCGAGCGTGGCTTCGGCCAGGTTGGGAGAAATCTCAGCCGCTTTTCGAAACGCTTCGGCAGCCGGCTCATAGCGGTGCAACTTTTCCAAGCACAGCGCCGAATTGTAGATTCCAGCTCTATGATTCGGATAGGCGGCCAGCACTTTTCCGTAATTCTCAAGCGCGGCTTCATATTGGCCCAACTGAAATTCCAAATGTGCCTGGGTCCAGTCGAGCTCGGGCAACGCTTCGCCGTTCTCGATGGCGGAACGGATCTCGCGCAAGGCCTGCTCGGTCTTGCCCTCCATGTTGAGCGATAACGCCTTGACCAACGCAACGGATTGGACGGCACGCTTCTTGCTCTGCGGGTCTAATACGTCGTGGCGCGCCAGCGCCTCCACCAGCTCGTCGTCGACGAACCATAGCCATTGGTCGTTGGATTGTTCCATGGAAGTTTTCTCTGCCTGCAGTCTTTTCAATTCTTCCCTCCAGTCAGGTAGGAGATCGCGGCCGACTTAACGCGCGCGCGCTCGGCGCGTTCATTCAAGAATCCGACGCCTCCCGACTTGATTTGTTCATCCGTCCAGACGTCCACCGGTTGGCCCTGTACGAACGTGCTGAATTTCGAGCCACGAACATCCATGCGGACACTGAACAGCGTGTCGTTCCTGACCGCCATATCCAGTGGAACGCGTCCCACTTCTGTCTCGTGTCCCTGCAACACCACATATTTGATGAGCGCCATCTTGGGGGACAAGCCGGGCGTTACGATGGATAGTTTCATGGCGTAGTAGTTGTACGGATCCAGCGCGCGGAACACCCAACCGATGCTCTTACTATCGATCTCGCCCTGGAATTCGATCCGGTAGTCGGAGAGTTTGAGCGACGGGCGATAGATGGTAATCTGCCGGCCGGCATGCGATCCGTTGGTATCGCCGGCCCAACTTTGCACCCAGCCGCCTTCTCCCATCATGATGCTGGGGCCCGCGGCGTCGTCGGTAGTGGTGGTGGCCGCCGGGGTTGGCGCCGGCGCGTGCGGTCTGTTGCCCATGTTGTAGAACACGCCAGTCGCGGTCACCACCAGTAATATCGCGAGGACGAGCTTGCCTTTGAGGGATCCGAGAAAGGAGCCGTTCTTGCCCGGTTGGATGGAAGCAAAACTGGGCATCGTTTCGTCAGGCCTGGAGGCCTGTTCCGGGGCAGCCGGAGCCGCGGGGGCCTGAGTGGCACTCTGCTCAGCAACCTTATCAGCAACCTTGTCAGCAACCTTGGTATCGTGGGCGGCGGGCTGAGGCGGTGGCGCAGCCGCAGGTGTCTGCGATGGGGACTGCTTGGGCGGCGTCGGTACGTTCGCGGCAGGCGCCTTGGCTGTTTTTACCGGCGGCTGGGTGGGCTTGACGGCTTGTGAAGGTTTGGCTGGCGGTACTGGTTTTACCGGCAGCGCCGGTTTGGATGTTTGACCCGGCTTAACAGGCTGCACCGTCGGCGGAGCTTTTACAGGTGGCGCGGGCTGCTTGGCTACGGGCGCCGGAATCTGCGAGGTCCGGACCTCTTGCCGCGGCGGCGGAGGAGCAGGCGCGGACGCAGGCGCTTTCGGCTTGGGCTCCACGACTAGGCCCTTGCTTTGGACCGCGCCGGGTTGTGGAGAGAATCCCGGCGGAGCCTTGGCGACTTTCGGCCTCAGCGGCAGCGCCTTGAGACGGGGCATCTCGGGCGATAGGCTGACCAGCGCATTCGATTCCACAGCTAGGGCCGGTTTCAGCGGCGCGAAGATTTTCAAGGGAATCTCAAATAGATCATGGGCCGATCCGGGAATGGGACGCTCATCGGCAAGCTCCGCGGATATGTCGATGGTGGTGGTGGACGGCTCTTCCTGCCGAGCGGCGATACTCGTTTGCACTTCCGGCTCGGCGATCAATTCCAGATCGGTGGCAAGCGGCTCAGCTTCCTGCTCCTCGGCCTCTTCCTGCTGTGCGGCCAAATCCTGATGGAGCTTGGACAGCGCTTCCAGCACTTCACGCGGTGAGCCTGCAGGCTCCGTCTCACTGAGCCCATTTTCATTCCCGTTGAAGCCGTTCGAGTGGGTAAGCATCTCGTCGGCCCAGGGCGCAGTCAGGACTACTTCGGAATCTTCGGCTGGGAAATCGATTCCCGAGGGGTATAGATTCAACAGCGAAGAATCCTGAAATGTGATGCGGACGGGAAAACGGAGAGCCCCGTTCGAGCTGGTCTGATGGCCGGCTCCGGAAGCAGTGACGCGAATATCCAGTTGGATGGGCGAGGCTGCTGGGAACGCGCGTGCGGGCATCACCGAGGCGTGAAATGGCACATGCAGGTCCGCCTTCGCGTTTGCAAATTCAGCCGGCTCGGCCGTCAGATTCATGCCGGCCAGCGGAATGCCGCCCACGCTCGAGCAGATGGCGAGTGGCACCAGCTCTCCCGAAGGCAGTGAGGAGAATAATTGCTCACTCTCTGCTTCGGCTAGAATGCGGGCTGTCGCGGCCGGAGCGAATGTACGTTCCGCAAGCACCGTCATGCTTACGCCCGCTTGCGCAAATTCCAGCGGAGCCGATTCCGCCGCCAACGCCCGCTGCTCCATCTCCCCCGCGGAGGGGCCCTCCACCGCCGTTAAAGTTGCCAACGGCAAGTGGGAAGCCGGCTGCGACGCCTGCCATGCCGGACTGCAGGGAGCCGGCGCGATATCCAGCCACGGTTCTACGTAAGGTATTCCGTCGGCCAGCGCTGAGTAGGCCGGGATCTCCATCGAGAACACGGTCACCTCAGGTGGCGCTTCCTCGCTTACTTCGATGGTTACTTCAGGTGTTACCTCGGGCCCGGACGGCGTCTCCTCCACTGCTTCTTCCAGGGCTACCGGCACCATTTCTTCCACGGCTTCAGGTACCGTCTCTTCGGTTGCCGCCGGAGCGTAGAACACTCGCTCGGAACGTCTCGGCGCTTGGGCGGGCGGCTCAGGCGTGGGAGCACTGGCCGGCAGTGCGCGGCGCCGCGCGGCACCCGGAGGCAGAGGTTGCCCCAAGCCCTCGGTAGGCGCAGGCGCCTTGGGAGCGGATACTTTGATCTCGCCCGGCTTCGATTGCGCCTGCAGCAAGCGGCTGAGCGCTAGACGGTTATACTCCTCCTGATAACTTTGCTTGTGAGCGTCGGAACAGAACTCGCCGCCGCCTGTGAGTCTCTTGAGCAGCGCCAGTTGCTTTCCGCAGTACAGGCAACGCATATGCGTGTAATCGGCTCTTTGCCAGGAAATCGTTAAGGCCAAACAAGGGTGTTCTTATACGGTAAAGCTCTTATCCACTCTTTCTAAGGCGACTACACTACAACCAAGGATGAATCCGCACCAATTACTCCCGGCTTTCGGCTACCCCCGCAGCCGCAACTCACTCGTCGGGAACTGCGAGGCTTCAGGAGTAGCCCCGCAGAATTTTCCGGAAAATAGTGTGTTTGCCGCAAAGAATATCTAAAGTTGCCGCCTTAACGGACGATCTACCTAACAGGGCATGCTGGGAATGCCAGTTGGATTCCTCCCGTGCCCGTTTGAGCGAGAGCCTGGTCAAGCCGGAGCGTTTGACTGGACGTCTTTCTGCCTCGCATCGGCTGAAGGTGCGTAGCCGTTAAGGAGAGAGGGTTTATGGTAAAACAAGAAGCTTTGAAGAATCAGCTCGAGACGCTTCGCAATTCCATTCCGGAACTGCGCGGTGTATTGCTTGCCTCTAATGAGGGTCTGCCCGTGGCGCATTCGCTTTCGAACGGTACCGATCCGAATCGCGTGGCTGCCATGGCTGCCGCTGCATCCAGCCTGGGGCGCCGGATCAGCGAGAGCATGGCCACCGGTGGGTTGTCGGAAGTGAGCATCCGGGGAGACGAAGGCGTGCTCTTTGTTTACTCTGCCGGTGCCAAAGCCGTGTTGGCCGTGATGGGCCCCATGGGTTCCAACGCCGGCTTGATCCATCTGGAAGCCCGCAACGTCGCCAAAGAAATCGGCGATCTGATTTAGCTAGGACACGCCGGGCCGCGTAGTTCCTTCCCTCCCACTACGCGGCGTCCACGGCTCGTCCGCCGAGCCTCGCCTCCATTTCTATTATATTTTTCAATTAGTTACGCAATCGACAGCATCTGTCTAATCCGTTACTGTTGACATCCAACAGGAATTGCCTTACACTGCTTCTGTAGATATCCAAAAGGAGCGGTTATGGCGAAGTCCGATGCTCTAAAGTCAGATGTTCTGCAAGGCACTCTCGACCTCATGATCCTCAAAACCCTCGAGACCCTGGGCGCCATGCACGGATGGGGATCGCGCAGCGCATTCGCCAGATCTCCGGGGATCTCCTGCAGTTGAACCAGGGCACGCTGTATCCCGCGCTGCTGCGTGTCGAGCAAAAAGGTTGGATCAGCTCCGAATGGAGAATCACTGAAAATAATCGACGCGCGAAATATTATTCGCTGACCCCAGCCGGCAAAAAGCAGCTGGAAGCCGAAACGCTGGAGTGGGAACGCTTCGCCGGCGTCATGGCGCGCATGCTCAACGCGACGGAGTGAACGCCATGACCTTTCTACGTGTTCTTATCTCTCGTGTCCGCGCGCTCTTCGCCGCGCCCCGGTTGGATCGCGATTTAGAAGACGAGCTCCGTTCTCACATCGAGATGGAGACCGAGGCGAACGTACGTCGTGGCATGACACCGGCGGAAGCCCGGCGGCGGGCTCTGATCGAGTTCGGCGGCGTCGCGCAAACCGCTGAAATTTACCGCGAAGCCCGAGCCGTAGCGTGGGTGGGAGCACTGCTCCAAGACATTCGCTACGCGCTGCGTGGATTTCGAAGAGCCCCCGGTTTCACCGCCGTCGCAATTATATCGCTCGCGCTTGGAATCGGAGTGAATACCACTCTCTTCAGCCTGATCAACATGCTGATATTGCGGCCTCTGCCGGTCGAAGACCCAGGCCAGTTAGTGACATTCTCCTCCCAGCAAAAGGGCAGTTTTCCGATGCCCGCATTCTCCTATCCGGAGTATCGCGATATCCGGGATCAAACTACGGGCGCTCTTTCCGGCATTCTGGCGTATTGCGACGGCTTGGATGGTCTGAGTGTTGACGGCCGCGCGGACCGCGTGATCACGCACTACGTAACCGGCAACTACTTCACACTGCTAGGAGTGAAGCCAGTGTTGGGCCGGGTGATCCTGCCGTCGGAAGGCAAAGTGGAGGGTGGCGACCCGATGATTGTCCTGGGTTATTCCTATTGGAAAGCCCACTTCGCGGGCGATCCGAACGTGATCGGCAGGCACGTCTTCCTCAATGGGCATCCGGTGACCGTGGTGGGGGTGGCTCCCAAGCAATTCCACGGCGCGCAGGCGCTGATCGACGTGCAAGGTTATCTACCGCTCGGCATGAATTCAATTTCTGCCGGATTTCCGGGCTTTCTCGAAAACCGAAGCATCCGGAACATTTATCTCCTGGGCCGGATGGCGCCGGGAGTTTCGTTGAATCAGGCGCAAGCCAGGCTCAAGATCGTGTCCGAGCGCCTGTCGGCTGCTTATCCCAAAGACTCGAGTGGCGTGACGGTGGTGGTTCAGAAGCAATTATTGGGCAGAATTCAAAGTGGCAACGAGCTGATGGAGCTGGGAGCGGTCTTTCTGGCGATGGCCGCGCTCGTCTTGGTGCTGGCGTGCATAAATCTGGCGAACCTCTTGATGGTGCGCGCGGCCGCCCGGCAAAAAGAGATCGCCATGCGCGCGGCTCTGGGCGGTTCCCGTGGCCGGCTGATCCGGCAACTGCTCACCGAAAGTTTTCTCCTTACGTGTTTCGGCGCGCTCGCGGGACTCCTGGCGAGCGCATGGACCTGTAGCGCGTTGAGTACCCTCAGATTACAAGGAATTCCGATTTACTTGGATTTCAGCTTCGACGGGCGGGTGCTCGCGTACGCGCTTGCCGCAGCGGTCCTAGCGGGGCTGATGCTCGGCATCGTGCCTGCTCTCCGAGGTTCCCGCGCGGATCTGGCGGCGGTAGCGCGCGATGGCGGACAGCGCAGCTCTGGTCGCCCACAACGCACGCGCAGTGTTTTAGTGATTGCGCAAGTCGCGGCGTCCTTCCTGTTACTCATCATTGCGTCTCTGCTGAACCGCAGTTTGCAAAATGGCCGCCGGCTGGATATGGGCTTCGACGCGCGCCATATCCTCAACTTCAGCATAGATCCGCACAACGTCGGTTATAACGAAACGCAGGGACGGCAATTCTACAGCGAACTTCTGCGGCGTGTTCGCACGCTGCCCGAGATGGAATCCGCCAGCCTTGCCATCAGCGGGCCGATTAGCGCGCTTCCGCTCCCCATGCAGGTGCAACCGGAGGGCTATGCGTCGCCCAAAGGCCAAGCGGCGCCCACGGTTTTCTGGGACGTAGTTTCCCGCGATTTTTTTGAGACGCTACGCATGCCGGTAGTCCGTGGCCGATCCTTCAACCCGTCTGACCATGAGCACGCGCCGCGCGTCGCTATCGTTAGCGAGACGTTTGCGGAACGTTTCTGGCCGGGTCACGATCCTGTCGGGAAAACAATTCAGCTTACGATCGATCCCGTGCACCCGATTCAAGTGGTGGGAGTGCTGCGGGACGCCCGATACCTCGCTGTTACCGAACCGAAGCAGCCTTACATATATGTTCCGTTCGAACAGAATTACGCGCCCATTCAGACCTTGCGCGTTCGCTACAACGGTGCGACAGAAACTGCTATCGCAGAGGTGCTCAAGGAAATCAGTAGTCTTGCTCCCGGTTTGCCGGTGGCTGGCGTCGAGACCTTGCTCCAACAAATCGACAGTTCAGCGGGATACGGATTCCTGGGCTTACGCATCGAATCGGGATTCGCAACTGTTATGGGCCTGCTGGCGCTAGCGCTCGCGCTTCTGGGACTCTATGGCGTCGTATCCTATTCTGCCGCGCAACGCACGCATGAAATTGGCGTTCGCTTAACGCTAGGCGCTTCGCCCCGCGATATCCGAAAGCTGGTTCTCGGCCGGGGACTCCTGATTGTCGGCATCGGACTTCCAGCCGGGCTTTTGCTATCGCTCGTCGCGGCGCCGATCGTTCGTGAATTAGTGCTGGGTATCAGTACCACGGACCCATTAACGCTGGCCGGCGTGGCCGTGCTGCTGGCATGCGTGACTCTGGCAGCGTGCTATATCCCGGCCCGTCGAGCGATGCGCGCCGATCCGACAGTGGCGCTACGAAACGAGTAAGCAGAACGCAGAAAGCAGGTGTCATGACTAGTGATTGTGTGGCCGGGCTATCCGGCGTAAGCAAAAAGTTCGGCAAAACCGTCGCCCTGGATGGTTTAGATCTCGAAGTGCGCCGCGGCGAACTTTTCGCCGTACTCGGCCCGAACGGCGCCGGAAAATCCACGGCCATCTCTATCATGCTGGGACTGCGCTCACCGGATCAAGGAACCGTCCAGATGTTTGGCGAGTCCCCACGCCGCGTCGAAGCCCGCCGGCAAGTGGGCGTGATGATGCAGGAAGTCGCGCTGGCGCAAGAGTTGCGCGTCCACGAGCAGATTGATCTCGCAGCCAGCTACTATCCGGATCCGCTTTCAGTGGACGCGGTGCTGGAGCTAACCCACACCACGCCCCTTCGCGATCGTCCCTATGGAAAACTTTCAGCCGGACAAAAACGTCAGGCGCAGTTTGCGGTAGCAGTGTGCGGACGTCCGAAATTGCTGTTCCTCGACGAGCCCACCGTGGGGCTCGACATTCAGGCTCGCGAGATGATGTGGAGTGTGTTGCGCCGGCTGGTGGAACAGGGAGCTTCCATCGTACTGACCACGCATTATCTCGAAGAAGCGGAAGCGCTGGCGGATCGCGTGGCTGTGCTGGCGCGCGGACGCGTAATCGCCTCCGGCACGGTGAGTGAAATCCGCGGCCACGTGGTCCAGAAGCACATCAGTTGCTCAACCACGCTCGCGGTGGATGAGGTGGAACGCTGGCCCGGCGTCGAAAGCGTAAGCTGCAGCCAGCTAAAAATGCACATAAGCGCGAACAATGCGGAGGATATCGTCCGGCGATTGCTGGCCGCCGACGAAGCGCTGGAAGGATTGGAAGTGCGGCGCGCCGGACTCTCCGAAGCGTTCGCGGAACTGACACAGGAGACCCCACAATGAGTACCACTGCCATAGAAATGCCGAGTAGCCGGTTAACCACAAATCGCGCGATGCCGTTCGGCCGATTGTTAAATGCGTGCCTTACGGAAGCGAAATACGAAACCCTGCGAATGCTCCGAACACCTGCCTTCGGGATTCCCTTCCTATGCCTTCCCGTGGCTCTTTATCTTCTGTTCGCGGTGCTGCTCTTTGGCGCGGCCCTCCGCGCGGACCACAAGTCCGCCATCTTCACTTTCGCAGCCTTCGATGTATTTGGCGTGATGGGGCCGGGTTTGTTCGGCTTTGGAGCAGTGGTGGCGCTGGAACGCGAACAAGGTTTGCTGGCGCTCAAGCGCGCGCTGCCCATGCCGCCCGCGGCGTATCTCACCGCGAAGCTGATGATGGCGATGATGTTTGGCGTGATCATTACGGCCACTATGATCGCCGCTGCTCTAACGCTTGGCCACTTGCCGCTGAGCGCTACGCAATGCGCTGGTCTAACGGTTGTCAATATATTAGGCGCGCTCCCGTTTTGCGCGCTCGGGCTCTTCATCGGCACACGAACTTCAGGCAAAGCCGCGCCGGCCATCGCAAACCTCATTTATCTGGCGATGATCTATCTCTCGGGAATAATGTTTCCGCTGCCAAAATCCATGGCTACGATGGCGGTGATCTGGCCGGCCCACCATCTGGATCAACTCGCCTTCCGCGTTTTGGGCAATCCCAGCGAAGGCGCACCTTGGATGCATGTAGCCGTCCTCGCCGGCGTAACGTTGCTCTTTACCGCTCTCTCGGTCCGGCGGCTGGCGCGCGTCGGCTGAAGGCTTCTATCTAAATGACGCGAACATTTTTCTCGATCTTATTCGGGCTGGGCGTAGCCTGCGCGCAGGACGGCGCGGCTCTCTACAAAACGCACTGCGCGCAATGTCACGACGCTCCAGCGGGCCGCGTACCTCCGTTCACTGCGCTACGGGCAATGGGCATGATGAAGGTGCTCTCCTCCATTGAAAGCGGCGTCATGAAGGCGCAGGCCGAAGGACTTAGCAGCGCGGACCGTCATGCACTGGCCGGCTACATAACTTACCCCGCGCCCAAAGTAACTCCCGCTCCAGCGAGCGCCTTCTGCGACGCATCCGCGCCGCCGCGCATCCGAACCGCGACCGTAAGGGAGTCGGTTTCCCAGTGGACCCGTTGGGGCGTCGATCTTGAGAACACGCGCTTCCAAAGCGCCGCCGCGGCAGGAATAACAGCCGCCGATCTTCCGAACCTCAAACTGAAATGGGCATTCGGATTAGGCGAAACCAGTGCCGCGCGCGCCCAGCCGAGCGTCGCCGGCGGACGTGTTTTCTTCGGAAGCGAAGCGGGCACCGTTTACTCCCTGGACGCGCGCACCGGATGTATCTATTGGACCTTCCAAGCGGAAGGCAGCGTAACCGCCGCACCGTCCATCGAAAAATCGTCCCTCTATTTCGGCGATCAAAGAGCCAATGCCTACGCGCTGGATGCTCCCACGGGAAAGCTCCTATGGAAAGTCCACCTGGACGATCATTTCGGCGCGCGCGTCACAGCAGCTTCGTTACTTTATAAAAATGTACTGTATGTCCCGATTGCTTCGTTCGAAGAAGTGCTCCCGCTATCGCCCACGTACGAATGCTGCACATTTCGCGGCAGCGTGGTGGCGCTCAATGCGGCAACTGGTAAGCGCATTTGGAAAACCTATACCATCGCTCAGGCGCCCCAGCCAACCAAGATCAGCAAGACCAAAGCGCAGTTGCGTGGGCCATCGGGTGCGTCCATCTGGTCGGCGCCGACTCTGGATGAAAAGCGCGACGTCATCTACGTTGCCACCGGCAATAATTATTCCGATCCGCCGACTGAAACAAGCGACGCAGTCCTGGCGCTCAGCCGCAAGACCGGCGAAATTCTGTGGTCGAAGCAATTAACTCCGAAGGACGCTGACAACAGCGGCTGCAGCTCGCCGTTCAAAACGAACTGCCCCGATTCCAATGGCCCAGATTTCGATTTCGGCCAGTCACCCATTCTGGTTTCGCTCGGGGCTGGACATCGTGCGCTTGTAATCGGACAAAAATCGGGCATGGCCCACGGTTTGGATCCCGACCGGAAGGGCGAAATCCTCTGGCAAACTCGCGTGGGGCAGGGAGGCTCGTTAGGCGGATCGCAGTGGGGCTCGGCCGCCGATCACGACAACATGTACGTCGCGGTGTCCGATCTCAAGATCACCGGAATTGTCCTCGACAAAACTGCGGCCGAGGGCTACCGGCTGACCATCGAGCCCCAGCAAGGTGGCGGATTATTCGCGCTGAAGCTCAGCACCGGCGAAAAAGTTTGGAGCGCCAAGCCGGCTCCCTGCGGAGAACGCAAGCCCTGCAGCCCCGCGCAATCGGCGCCGGTATCGGTGATTCCAGGCGTTGTTTTTTCCGGCTCCGTGGACGGCCATTTGCGCGCCTATTCCACCGCAACAGGCGAAGTGATTTGGGACATGGATACAGCGCGCGAATATGACACGGTGAATGGACAAAAAGCGCGCGGCGGATCATTGGATGCGGCCGGCGCGGTGATCGCCGGCGGAATGCTCTACGTCAATTCCGGCTACGGACAGTGGGGCGGCCTGCCCGGTAACGTGCTGCTGGCATTCTCGGTCGACGGAAAGTAAATCCGACGTTCGCCCCGCAGCCTCGGAACAGGGGGGGATTGACAAACTACCCAAACTTGATAGACTTGCTGTAAATTCTCAAGAGGGGGTGCTTCATGAAAATCTCGTTACTCCGCGCCGTATTCGCTACGTTGCTAGCTGTTCTTCTCGCGTCCACTGCTTTTTCCCAAGCGACGTCCGGTAACATCGCCGGCACGGTAGTGGATTCCTCAGGCGCCGCTTTACCGAATGCCAAGATCACCATCACGGATCTTGACCGAGGGACCGCTTACAGCGTACAAACCAACAGCGATGGTAACTTCTCTCAAACCCACCTCCTTGCCGGACGCTATCGGGTCACGGTGGAGAGCACTGGCTTTGGCACAGTTACCGCGAATGCCAGCGTTCAGGTGGACGCAACCACTCCCCTGTCAATCACGCTGACTCCGGGGCAAGTGCAAACCACAGTCGAGGTTTCAGACGCCACACCGCTCCTCACCACCGACCGCGCCGAGGTTGCAACCACGCTCACCGGCAGCCAAGTGTCGGAGCTTCCCGTTCTGGACCGCAACGTCACCAACTTGCTCCTCGAAGTACCGGGCACTCACCTCAACACCTGGGCCCACTCAGCGGCGGAAAATCCGCAGCAGGGCATCCAAGCGAACGTCAACGGCCAGTTTTTCACTGCTAACGGCTTCCTGCTGGATGGAACCGAGAACGAAAGCGCCATTCTCGGCATTGCGGTCATCAATCCAAACATCGACGCGCTGCAGGAGTTCAAGGTAAGTACCAGCAACTACGATGCAGAGTTCGGCGCCGCATCGGGCGCGCTCATTCAGGCCACCACCAAATCGGGGACCAATCAGTGGCACGGAACGCTGTTCGAGTTCCTGCGCAATGACGTGACGAACGCCACCAATCAGTTCACGCAAATCAATCCGCCACTCCACTGGAATCAATTCGGCGGATCTGTCGGCGGACCAATTATAAAGGACAAGCTGTTCAGCTTCTTCGATTACCAGGGCACACGCCGCCGGACGGGCGGTTCGGTTCTCACTACGGTGCCCACAGCCGCCGAGCGAAACGGAGATCTATCGTCTCTGCTGGGCAGCTACATTTGCGCCAACGGCACGGTCTCCGCGACCCCCTGCGCGAATCCTGTCATGGTAAACACCACCCAAGGCGGCAGCGTTCCCGCCCAAGCGGGCATGGTTTTCGATCCCAACACCGGCAATCCAACCACCGGCTCCGGCCGCGAGGTTTACTCTCAAAACGGGCAAGTGAACGTGATTCCGGTAGCCGCTCCCATGCAAAAACTGCTGTCGCTGATTCCCCTCCCCAATAACGGCAACGGCATTTACAACAATTACATCAGCGATGGCGTCCAAAAGTTCGATACCGACCAATACGACGGCCGCGTGGATTATAACTTGAACGGTTCCACTCACATCTTCAGCCGCTACACCATCGCCGACTACAACAACGACGCACCAGCGGCCTACGGCGCCGCCGGCGGTGGACCCAGTGCATTCAGCTTTTCGGGCGATTCCATCGATCGCAACCAGAGCCTGGCCATTGGGCTCGATCATACTTTTAGTCCGAGCCTGATCACCGACGGCCGCTTCGGCTTCTACCGCTACCGCATCCGCGTGGAGCCCAATGACGCCGGAACAACCCCCGCCACCGACGCGGGTCTTCCGGGTCTGAACACCGGCTCGGCATCCACCACTGGCCTGCCCGCTTTCTACATCAACGGCAACGGCGGGTTCAACTTCGGCTATGGACTGGGCGTGAATCAATGCAACTGCCCCTTGAAGGAAACAGAAAATCAGTTTCAATGGGTAGACAACTGGACCAAGATTTCCGGCGACCATACCATCAAGTTCGGCGTGGATGTGCGCCGCGCTCAGCAGCAGCGCATTCCAAGCGATCTTCACCGGTCCGGCGAAATCACCTTCACCGATTCTGTGACCGGCAATCCTGATGTCGATAATATTGCCGCCGGCCTGGCGTCCACCGGATCTGCCCTCGCATCCTATTTGCTCGGTCTCCCAAGTACCTTCGGCCGCTATTACACTGCATACGATTACTATCCCGGCCTTCGAGAAACGCGGCTGTTTTTGTTTGTGCAGGACTCCTGGCGCATCACCCCGCGCCTTACCTTGAACTATGGATTGCGCTGGGAAAATTATCTTCCTCAGGTGGCAGCTAAACCGGGCGGCGCCGGAAGTTTCAATCCTGCCACCGGTGACGTTGAGGTAGCCGGAATTGGTGGGGTGCCCATCAACCTCGGCGTAAAACCGTACGACCTTGGTTTTGCTCCCCGCGTGGGAATTGCGTTTCAGTGGACTCCCACCACCGTGATTCGCTCGGGCTACGGCCGCAGTTTCAATCCGGGCGGGCTTGGCGCCGTTTTCGGCCAGGGCGCTGATTACAATCCGCCGATTGTCAACGCGCAAAGCGTGAATCAATCCAACATCTATATCTCCCCGTTCAGCCTTTTGAACGGTCCGCCTGCTCCGCCTGAACCGCCGGTCGGATCGAATGGCACTTATCCGCTTCCCAACGGCATCGGCATCAATTACTTCACCGACCCGCTGAACTCATACCGCATACCGCTGGTCGACTTCTGGAACTTCACGGTGCAGCATAAGTTCACTCCGACACTTGCTCTCGAAGTAGGCTACGTCGGCAATGTCGGCCGTCACTTGTATGAAACTCTAAATCGCAACCAGGCCATTCCAGGACCCGGAGACGTTAACTCCCGCCGCCCGTTCGATGTACTTTACGGCCTGGAACAAGGCATCTACCAATACTGCAACTGCGATAACTCGAATTACAACGGCTTGCAGACCAAGCTGATCAAGCAGTATTCGCACGGGCTCGATTTTATTCTCACCTACACCTGGTCGAAAGCGATTACGGACACAGAAGGCGGCAGCGTTCCCGCCAACAGTTATGACGTGCGCGCCGATTACGGGCCCGCTTCCTGGGATCGCACTCAAACCGTCACCTTCGAACACAACTGGGAGATCCCCGTCGGCCGCAACCGCTATTGGAATCTGGGAAATAACGCCGTCGCCAACGCAATCCTGGGAGGCTGGCGGCTGAGCGGTGTCCATACGATCGCCACCGGAGAGCCATTTACTCCCACCGTCGCGAACGCCCCGTTGCTCAATGACCCGGACTTCGCGCAGGTTCGCGCCGATGTGGTCGGGAACTGGAACGTCTCCAATCCGAATGCCAACGAGTGGTTCAATCCGGCGGCCTTCAGCGAACCACAGCAGCCTTATCGGCAAGGCACCGCCGGCCGCAACTCTCTCCGCGGGCCCAGGCTCTGGGAATCAGATCTCTCGCTCTCGAAAAACGTGCTCTCGCGCGAGCGCCTTAAGCTCGACCTGCGCGCGGACGCCTTCAACGTATTCAATCATCCGAATCTCGCACTCCCGAATTCAACCATCGACGTCAGCGGAGCGGGGCAGATCACCGCCATTCAAGTGCCGATGCGCCAAATGCAATTCGGCTTGCATCTTGGCTTCTAGCCAGTGTGGGGCAGGATGGCATCCTGCGCGCGGTTGGTAACCGCGCCGGTTAGCGCTACGCGAAATGGTACTTCCGCGCCTGCTCATCCCACAAAATCTTCTTGTTATTTCGGAACGACAGCGTCGCCAAGTGCCCTGAAATCGCCGCTTCCTGCCCAATGTGCGTGGGAGCAATCACCTTGGCCTTACCCTGTATCGCCTCCAGCCAATTCTTGATGTGCGCTTCCACAGCTTTGTTGTCATTCCCCGGCAGTTCGACATGCAGCTCTTTGCGCGCAGCCACGGCCGCCGGCGCTTTACCGCCGAACTTCTCCGGATAGAAATTCAGAATCTGGCGATTCAGCACTTCGATGGTCCCTTCATTCCCCATGAAGTTCTCGCCATAGCCGTAATGATCGTTGCCGAAGTAGGAACTGTAGTTGATGTGGAACTTGTCGCCGTATTCGTAAATAGCGCTGAACGTATCGGGCGTGTCCCGATCGTCGCCGGCGGTCCAACGGTAGATTCCGCCTGACGCCATGCACGAAGCCGGAACAACTTTGCCGCACACGAAGTTGGTGATATCGGTCTGATGCACCAGCAAATCGGTAGCGATGCCGCCTGAGTAATCCCAATAGAGCCGCCACTGGAAATAGCGATGCGGATCCCAATCGCGTTTGGGCGCGGGTCCTAGAAACTTACTCCAATCGCTGTTTTGGGGCGTGGCATCGTCAGGCACCTTGTAGCGCCACGCCGGATTGTCTTCGAGCGAATTGCGATACCAAAAAGCACGGACATAATGGATGTCGCCGATCATGCCCTGCGCCACCATCTCCTTGGCCTGCTGGTAAAGCGAGTTGCTGCGATTCTGCGTCCCCACTTGCACCACCTTGCCGGAGTGTTCAGCCGCCTGCACCATCGCCTCGCCTTCCTCAATGGTGTGCGCCAGCGGTTTCTCGACATAGATATTTTTGCCGGCCTTGAGCGCAGCGATGAACATGGGATAGTGCAGATGCTCGGGCGTGGAGATGACCACCGCGTCGATGTTTGGGTCCTGCAGCAGCTCGAGGTAATCTTCGTACGTCTTGGGCGAATTGCCGCCCATGGTCTGCACGCGGTCCTTGGCGCGCGAAAGATGTGGACCATATGTATCGCAGACCGCGGTCACCTGCGCCAGCTCGTGGCTTCCTGTGTATAGACGGTCCATCAGGTAATAACCACGGGAACCTACTCCGATCCAACCGATGCGTACGGCGCCGGAGGCATTTTGCGCGCGGAGAATGCCGGGTACGGCGACCGCGGCAGCGGCGCTAGTCTTTATAAAATTGCGGCGCGAGAAATCGTCAGGCATGCCTTGAGAATATAACATCTGGTCCTCAAATTACTTCCCCGGCCCCAGCACCTTGATAGGGAACGGCTGCAAAGGCGAACTCTTCAAAAACTCCGTGATCTGCTCCACACCTTCCACCGTTGCGGACGAAGACGTAAGCGCCGAGCGATTTCGGCAAGGTGCAACTGCAATGCGCCTTCGATGAGTCGTCCTTATCCACGGTGCAGGGCATATCCAAACACCAGGCCAACGGGCAGTCGCGACTGCCTTCGGGCTAGGACAAGCAACATAGCTCTGGACAGGATAATAGCGCGACGAAATCTTCAAATTTGGTTTTGGCGGAACCTGCGTGACGGAGTTGCACAAATTTTCCGCGCGCCTGCTGAAAGTTCCTGCATGACATCGCATTTGCACGTGAATCCTCCCTTGCCATCGGGTTCGCAGATTGCGTTCGTACACAAAGCGTATGTGCCGAGGCAGACGCGAAAAGCCGGTTCTTTGGTCGTTTGCGGATGCAAATGTGTACCAATGGCCAACAGCACCATGGCGCTAAGCGTAGGGCGGAAAATCGAAAGAGATTGCTTTGCCATGCAATGCACCTCACTCTCGTCGAGATCGTATAGCTATTTAACCCGGCTGTCAACGTGAGTCACTGGACATGCAAACGTCATCCGACGTGACGGTGCGATTCCAGAATGCCAAATGGTCAATCAAAAGCAGTACCCTAGAGGTAGTAACGAAATGTCCTATCTGCCGCGAGGAGTCGCTCAGCCGACAGAACTCGTTAAACACATTAATGCGCTCGGCCCCCTCCCGCCGGGAGTTGTGAACATGCGCTACACACTTGACAACGACTGGAGCGGAGACCCCGCGATCTTCTTTTGGATTACGCTGTCGGACGAGGCAGCTCGTCCAGCGGCTCTTTCCCAAAATGCCAGACGCGTCAAGAGCTTTGTCACGCAGCAACTCGATCCCGCCGGCCAATGGGGCCTCATTCCATACTTCAATTTCCGGAGCCAATCCGAACAAGAGAGGCTCAAGGAAGAGGTTTTCGGGTGAAGGATGGCATACTTTGAAGACCTGATTGAGCACGCCATTTTTTTATCTGGGCTCAATTCGCCGGACAATCCGAAACAGGTCGACCTTCGCCGCGCCGTTTCAGCAGCCTACTACGCTCTTTTCCACTTGCTCGCCACGGAAGCTGCCCAGAACTGGAAGCATCAAAGGCAGCGAAATCGATTTGCCAGAATGTTTTTGAATCACGGCCCAATGAAGGCCTGCTCTTCGAAGATCTCGTCGCAGCCCCTCCCCGCCGATCCTGCGGAGGTCCTTATCGCCAGGGACTTGAAGCTTGTTGCAGATTCGTTTGTCACACTTCAGCAGGCTCGACACACTGCCGATTATGACAACTCAAAAGTGTGGTCGCGCACTCAGGTCGACGAAACGATCGTTCAAGCCCAAGAAGCAATCTTCACCTGGATGGCCATCAGGGAAAAAGAGATGGCTCAGGACTATTTATTCGATCTGATGGGCACCAGACAATAGTTCGCCGCGGCTGCTCTTACTCGCGAATCACCCCACCACGGAATAGCGGCTAAAGTCCACGCCTCCGCCCGACGAACTATCGAGTGGGACCAAAGTCCGCATGAAACGCCATCACTACGACCTGCTGTACAAATTCTGCACTTCTCTTGCGGTCGTATTAGTGCTGCTGGTGGTGATGGCGATCTGGCACCTGGGCAGCAATTCCATGATCGCGTGTGGATTCACCGGCGCGTTTTTCTTCCACGTTGGCAGCCGGCCAAAATCGAAGCATCTGCTTTGGGCTGTCGCAACCGGGGCCGGTTATGGAACTGCTTATGCACTGCTCGGAACCTCATTCGGTGGCAGCGCCCTGCAGGCGGCCACCGGGATCGGCGCATTTCTAGGACTTGGCAGCCTGACCATAATGTCGTTGGCGATGGTTTGGACTGACTCGCGCGCTTACGTCGAACCGCTGCGGCGGGCGTTGGTGCTTCCGGTTTTTTCGCTGATAGCCGGCATATCCATGGATGCAGTCACGAAGGCGCGGCCCCCCGCCTACGACTTTTATCTTTACGCATTCGATTCCGGCTTGGGATTAACTCCGGGAGCTTCGGTGGTAAAGTTATTCGATGCCTTGCCGTGGCTTCAAATGGCCGCGTCCGTCATATACGCCCTGTTGCTGCTGTTTCCCACTCTCTATGACGCTTGGGGATTGCGCCTCGGACAACGGAGCAGTTTGATGACGGCATTCGCCGTCGGTGGCGTGTGCGGGTTCATCTTTTATCAAATTTGCCCCGGACTCGGGCCAGTCTACGTTTTTGGATCGCGCTTCCCCGCGCATCTTCCGGATCCGGGCGAATTTCAACTCGCGATGTACCACGGCGCCGGAGCGCGCAACGCCATGCCATCCATGCATATGACCTGGGCGCTGCTGGTATGGTGGAGCGCCTGGGAGCTCACGCCGCTCGCACGATGGATAGCAACCGGTTTTGCAACACTCACGTTCTTTGCGACCTTGGGTTTCGGCGAACACTATTTAGTGGATCTGATCGTCGCCGTCCCGTTTGCGCTATTGATCGAAGCCATCTGTGCGTTGCGCAGTGAACGCAAAGCCGCGCTTCAAGCCGGCGCGGTGGCACTGGCGTTCACACTGAGTTGGCTGCTGATGCTTCGCACCACGGCGGTAGCGCACATGCCAATCTGGGCCGGCTGGGCAATGGTCGTAGGGACGATCGCAGTCACGGTCCCGATCCAATTCGCACTCAGGCGGCGCCTTCGAACAACGCTTCGCCGCTCCCAACTTTTCGATCTGGCCGGCGAATTGAAGTTAGGTCCAGCACCGGCATTGCGCTAGAATGGATGCATTCGGGCCGTGGCGCAGCCTGGCTAGCGCGCTTGCTTGGGGTGCAAGAGGTCCCGGGTTCAAATCCCGGCGGCCCGACCAACCAAACCCCTCAGAATCAATACTTCGTTTCCCTTCAAAGTAACGACAGAAGGCCAACTGTGCCAAAAAATGTGCGCAAAAATCATCTAGCTCGCCTTCTGTGTGCTCGAAATTCCCCGCTCGTTCGCTTGCCGGTCCATCTTGGCCAGCGCCTTGCGCATCATTCCGAGCTTCGCCTGACTGTACAGCTTGAAAAGTTCGGCATCGCCCTGTCTCAACATCTGCGTCACCATATGGTCGGCGACGCCACCCGCGCTTGGCCTGGTAGCGAATGTGTGCCGGAGTTCGTACGGAGCGAAGTATGGCACCCCCGCTCTCTTATTTCTCTGGGCGTGTTCCCGCCGGCGCGAGCCAAGCCTACTTGCGGCGGGGAACGACGCTGATTCCCTCGGAAGTAATGGCTGTGGGAGTGGGCCAGATTCGCTACATCCCAACTGTCCCGCTAGACGTGGGCGTGATCTACCATCTGGTTCTAGATGCCACCGAGGAATTGGCCATCCAGGTGGAAAAGGAGACCGACGACACGCCAAGTGACATCGCCGTGGCACGCACGCCTGGCGCGATTCGAATGTAACGTAATGCGTACCCTAACGCATCGGCTCCAATCCAATGCGGTTTACAGAGCGGTATTGCACACTGTATACCAGTATGGTTAACTGAGGGTAGTTCTATGGCACGCCAGCGAGTTATGGTCCCTTATCCTCCCGATGTTATTGCGGAAATCGACAAGATCGTCAGCCACGGCAAGCGCACCGCGTTCCTAGTCGAGTTGGCCCAGCGTGAAATCAAACTCAATCGTCAGCGGACCGCTCTCGGTGCCGCGACAGCAGCCTGGAAATCGAAGGATCATCCTGAGTTAGCCCAAGGCGCCGCCAAGTGGGTTCACGAAATCCGTCAACAGTCCGTCAAGCGATACGAGAAAATCCAGCGGCACAGGCAAGGTAAATAAATGGCTGGGTCCTGTTTATTGGACAGCAGCGTGATCATCGACGTTATCAACGATCGGAACGGCCGCCCCCACTTGTTGGGCGGACTCCTTGCCGAAGGTACTTTGCTTGCTTGCTGCCCGATCAACGTCACAGAAGTTTATGTGGGAATGCGTCCGCATGAGGTCGCCAGGACAGAGGAATTTCTACAGAGCCTGGAGTTCTATCCGGTAACGTGGGAGATCGCGAAATTCGCCGGTACTTTGTACCGTGAGTGGCGACAGAAGGGGATGACTCTCGCGCTGCCCGACCTGACGGTCGCCGCAGTCGCTATTAGCAACGGGCTTCAACTCGCAACTGATAATCCCAAGGATTTCCCCATGCCCGAACTGCGGCTGTACAAGCTGCCCTAACCAACTAATCGAGCACTTTAGACCGAGGCGCTCGATACAACTGTCTGCAAATTACGCCGAGAGCTAATCACAAAGAATTCTTGCGGGACGTCAAGAAACGTTGGACGAAGCGCGTGCAGAGGCCATCCGAATAGCGGAGATTCATGGGCTGCTTCTCCCCAGATGTGAAGGCACAAGGGCAATGAAGCGGTGGAGATTCCGCCACCACGGCCAGCCATCTGGCGTCCCGCATCGAAATATGCATGACTCCCTCTGCCTTGATGCTTTCTGACTTCCTAGGGTCTCTTGCGCAGAGTTGACGAGACTTGGCTAGTCGATTGACGAGGCCTCTTGAGGCACCTCCGACTGTGCTCAAATACGAGCAACAAACTCAATCCAGCGCCATCTGCATTGAGCGGAAGCAGACGCCCCGAATTCGTGTCAGCCATAGAAAACACCCGAAGCCACGGAGCCTAAAGAAGCGAGTCTCGTGTAAATTTTGTGCTGAAAGGTGCCCTGGCAGTGACGTTACCGGTCCATGACACACTTGATGAGCAATGTGGCCTACACAAGCAGGAACGCCGCTCCCCGGCGCGGTAGCGGCGTTTAGTCGGACGGTTGCTAGCGGAAGCCCCGGACTGTTTGTGCTTGCCACTTTGTGACGGCCATGATCTCGGCCAGTATCGCGCCCCTGGCGCGCTTCATTAGCGCGATCACTTCGGCTTTCTTGTTGGCGCGGTCCGCTTTGGTTTTGGTGGCCTGTTTCTTAGCCAGGCGGGCCTTCTTTCGCGGGCTTGGCTTTTTTGACGGACGCACGTTGGCTTTCGCCTGCGTTGCGCCAGGCTCCGGTGTCGTGGTTCTCCGTATCGATAGTGTTGGTGTTCGCGAGGGTTCTCAGTGAGCGTAGCAGCGGCCGGCGATCGTTACGATCAATTCCCTACAAAGTTGATACTAGCAACATCGCTCACGGACTTTCCCGTCGAGTCCGTCACGGTGAGCAGGAACATGTAGATGGCCGGGTTGTTCCCGAACTGTACCGTGGGTGTCGCGGTAGTGCCTCCCAATATCGCCGCTTGCGGACTGCCCTTGGGGATGGTCCATGCATAGGTCAGCGGCTTGCCGTCGAAAGAAGTCGACTTAGTGCCATCCAGTTGGAATTGATGCGCTGACACGGTGGCGTTCTTTGGCCCGGCAATCGCAACAGTCTGAGTGCCGGTGGTTCCGCAGCGATTGGCAGGCTCGCCGGGTCCGCCCTCCAGGCAGGGGATCGTGCTGACGTATTCGTAAATGGCCTGCAGATCGAAGTCGCTCAGGTTTTGAAGAATCGGCCAAGGCATAATCTGCAGAAGATTGCCATCGAACGGAGCCGGGATGCATTTCCCATCGGGAGCGCCCGTGCAGATGGGATGCACGTGATCTAGATCCACGCCGGTCCGAATGATCTGCATAAACTGTTGCAGCGTGTCTCCGCCGAACGGCAACCCAGACGAATCCGGAGTGAGATTGCGGGAAATGATGTGTGGGAAATTACAGTGGAACTAGGGAACGCGCCGAAATCGTTGCCGCCGCCCATGTACACCGCGGGATTCACCTTGGTGGGCTGCTGCCCAAAATAGGGTATTCCGGGCGCCGCGTATTCTGTCGCTGCGCCGGCTGAGTGACAGTCGTTGCAGGAGCCGGCCGCGTTCACCAGATAGCTTCCGTAGCCGACTAAGTTGGGATCTTTACCTTGCATGTTGATGGGGACCGGCGAAATCTGAAAGCCTTTCAGAATCTTGGTAATAGTTTCCGGGTCCGTAATTTGGGTTTGTGCACTGGCCGGCTCAACCGCGAGGCCGGTCATAAGAAGCGCGCACGCGCCGAACATCAAGTACGTGGTTCTACTAGTAATTGCCTGAGAAATTGCTTTCATTTAGCTCTTTCTGCCGCGGGTTATCCGCGTGCACTCTCTGAAGCGCAATCCGGGGCGGAAAACTGGGGCCGTCGCGGAAAATATTTTCACAGGCGGCATCAGGGACACTGGATCACGCCTGAGAACTCAACTCGGTCAATGGCCAAGCCCTGGCTAACTTCCAATCCTCCATTACGGTATCGGAAGAGACTTTCACCACTTCGGCAGTTTCTTTTACGCTTAGCCCGCCGAAGAAGCGGAGCTCCACAATGCGGGACTTGCGCCGATCCACTTCCGCCAACGCCACCAGTTCGCGCGCATTGCGGATGCGAAAAGCCGAGAGTTCAACAAGGTTCAACAGCGTTTCAACAAGCAGTCAGCATCTTATTGAAACAGGAGCCACTGAAAATAGGGCATTTTTGCGCGAGGCCGGAATCCGCCTTGGGCGCAGGGGGGCGGGCGTTCAAATCGCCCACCCCCACCAATGGAGTTAGGCTGATGCGAGTCGACTTAGAAACCAAGTTTGTTGAAGCTTGTGGATACCTTAGCTACAATTTCGGCAAAATCTCGCTTCGGCTAGCCAACGCTCTGGCGTTCCCATTGAGCGCGCCTGCAATTGGGGCAGGGGCGCGCCGGTGGTTATTGCCCAAGTCGCCTAGCTTTGTCGAAGTTCGATTGTTCGGTTAAGAAACGATATCTGCTCGTGGTTGCCTGACGGGCGCGCCTGACCTCGATTAGAAACTGAGCGCGCCCGCGCTTGTTCTCCTCAATGCAACTACGGTACTGCCGTCACTGTCGTATCCACCGTGACCCTTGTGGCTATAACGTTTCCTCCGACGTGGTCAACGTGGTTTCCTTTCGTATCGTAGACGTCGGTGGTGAATGTGCCTGTCAATGAGTCTCCGCTGGGCGAAAGTGTGAGCTGTTCGCGGACGTTAATGAGGTTGGCGAGCGCTCCGGAGGTAGCGTTATAGCTCAACGGAAAGTGATTGACCTCGTAGGTCAAGAATCCAGTCTGTCCCCAAACGCCTAAACAGAAATTCCCGGTCGCAGGTGCATGCCCGCCGGAATTGATTATCTCCGTTCCGTCGCTGTGTATCTGGTTGTATCCAAAGTCCATGATCGCGCCATCCGGGATTGACGGATTGTGACCGGTGTTGCCTTCGGACACAAATTGGAAATTCCACATCCCGACGATTGACGCGCCCCCGCCACCACGCGCCGCGCTTTTCTCCGCTTCGGGCTGCGAGGGCAAAGATGCAAGCGGAGCCTCCTGTGCAAACACAAACGGACCCTGCAACGTGCTGAGATCCCCACAACCAGCCGTTGCCCGAGGGGCCAAAAGCATCACGAACATTCCCACACCTAGGGTCATAG